>Ga0209698_10000692_pt1 | contig 38542 bp, 35 predicted proteins | sample LitLauG_LLR_2012_FD_187203 | JGI IMG/M metagenome (GOLD analysis project Ga0209698, IMG submission 187203) | Freshwater sediment microbial communities from Pennsylvania, USA - Little Laurel Run_MetaG_LLR_2012 (SPAdes) (version 2) | ecosystem: Environmental > Aquatic > Freshwater > Creek >... | reverse complement strand
CCCCCACTAGGGCGCGCGCGGCGTGGCACCATGCCCGACGTGACCGAGCCCCCTGCCCCCGCGAGCGACAGCCCGTACGCCGCGATGGGCGGCGAGGACGCCTTCCGCCGACTGGTCCACCGGTTCTACGCAGGGGTGGCCACCGACCCCGTGCTGCGCCCGCTGTACCCCGACGAGGACCTCGGGCCGGCCCAGGACCGGCTGGCGCTGTTCCTGATGCAGTACTGGGGCGGCCCGACCACGTACTCCGACACCCGCGGGCACCCGCGGCTGCGCATGCGCCACGCGCCCTACCCGGTGACGCCGCTGGCGCGCGACCACTGGTTGGAGCACATGCGCGCGGCCGTCGCCGAGCTGACGCTGCCCCCGGCGCTGGAGGACACCCTGTGGGACTACCTGGTGGCCGCGGCGCACAGCCTGGTGAACACCCCCACCGAGCCCCCGCCCGCTCCGTCGCACCCCGACGACCTGCTGCCCCGCGCGGACTGAGACCGCGGCGCCGCAGCGGCCCCCCGCCCCTTGGCGACTAGGGGGCCGTCCAGGAGTACCTGCGGGTGACCGCCGCCACCGTCACCGTGTACGCCTCGTAGAAGGCCTCGCGGCCACGGCGCTGGGCCACCAGGTGGTCCACGTCGACGCGCCAGGCGGCGACGGCGGCCTCGTCGGTGAACGTGGACACGGTCACACCCCGCCCGGTGGTGGGGTCGCGCACGCTCACGACGTCCACGAAGCCGGGCTGCCCACGGGCCAGCACCTCCATCGCGGCCGCCACCTCCAAGTACTCCGCCTCGTGCTCCGCCGCAGCCCCGCCCCGGCGGGTGGAGGCGAACACGACCACCACGCGGGCGGCGGCGCCACCGTCCTCTGCGCCCATCTCCCCATCCTGGCCGCGACGCAGCCGCGACGCAGCCGCGACGGGGCCGCGATCGGGTCGGCGGGTGGTCCGGGCCGCGGCCAGGCACGATGGCGGCATGGCCCCGTCCTTGTTCGACCCGCTGACCCTGCGCGGGCTCACCCTGCCCAACCGGGTGTGGGTGAGCCCGATGTGCCAGTACTCCAGCCCGGACGGGCTGGCCACCGACTGGCACCTGGTGCACCTGGGCGGGTTCGCGACCGGCGGGGTGGGCCTGGTGCTCAGCGAGGCGACCGCGGTCACCCCCGCCGGGCGGATCAGCCCGCAGGACCTCGGCCTGTGGTCGGCGCGGCACGCCGACGCGCTGGGCCGGGTCGTGGACTTCGTGCACGCCCAGGGCGTCCCGTTCGGCGTCCAGCTGGCCCACGCCGGGCGCAAGGGGTCCACCTACGCGCCGTGGCGCGGCCGGGGCAGCGTCGCGGTGGCCGACGGTGGCTGGACCACCCTCGGACCCTCCGCGCTGGCCTACCAGGGGTACGCAGCGCCGGCCGCCATGACCGGGGAGGACCTGGCCGCCACGCGGGAGGCCTTCGCCGCGGCCGCTGCCCGGGCTGCGGCGCTGGACGTGGACGTGGTGGAGATCCACGCCGCGCACGGCTACCTGCTGCACCAGTTCCTGTCCCCGCTGTCCAACGCCCGCACGGACGCCTACGGCGGTGACCGGGCCGGGCGGATGCGGTTCCCGCTGGAGGTTGTCGACGCGGTGCGCGACGCCTGGCCCGGGGACCGGCCGCTGCTGGTGCGCCTGTCCGCGACCGACTGGGTGGACGGCGGCTGGACGCTGGGCGACACGGTGGTGCTGGCGCGCCAGCTGGCCGCGCGGGGGGTGGACCTGGTCGACGTGTCCAGTGCGGGGCTGGACGCCCGTCAGGCCATCGCGGTGGCCCCCGGCTACCAGGTCCCGTTCGCCGCGGCGGTGCGGGCCGAGGGCGGCGTCGCGACGGGCGCGGTCGGGCTGATCACCGAGCCCCGCCAGGCCGAGGAGGTCGTCGCCAGCGGTCAGGCCGATGTCGTGCTGCTGGCCCGGGCCCTGCTGCGCGAGCCCCGCTGGGCGCTGCTCGCCGCCACCGCGCTGGGCCGCGACGTGGCCTGGCCGGCACCGCTGGAGCGCGGCCGCCCCGCCTAGTAGTCGACCGCTGTCCCCGCGGGCCCCCTCAGCCGAGCAGGGCGGCGAGGTCCAGCACCCCCAGGGGGGCACCCACCCGCACCGCCACCGAGCCGCCCGGGCAGGCGAGCCGCCACCAGGGCCCGGCGGCGAGCACCGCCACCTCGCCCTCGGGCGGCCCGAGCAGGCCGAGGAGCTCCGCGGCGTGCGCCGCGCGCAGCGGGACGCCGCCCGGGCCGGGCTCCTGCCACACCGCGGTCGCGACCCGCTGCTGGGCGGCCGGCGCCGAGGCCGGGTCGACCCGGCGGCGGAACGCCGCGACGGCGAGCCCCACCGCCTCCCGCACGCTGGCGACGCTGACCACGGCCCCCGGCTCCCACCCGGTGCGCGGGGGCAGCACGCCGGCCCAGGCAACCCCGACGACCGCGGCCGGCACGGGGACGTGGGTGGCCAGGCGCACGGGGCGCTGCACGGCGGCGTGCAGCGCGGCCGCGGCGACGGTCCGGTCGGCGCCGCACGGCTCCGCCAGGCGCACCGGGCGCAGCGCCAGCACGTCCAACGGGGGTCCCGACCACACCCCGGCCACGGACCCGCCCGCCTGGATGCGGACCGCGGCGGCCGGGTCCAGGCGCAGCAGGCGCGCCAGGTAGGCGGCCAGGCCGGCCCGCTCGGCGGGCTCGAGTGCGAGCACCGCCGTGCCGGGCGGGCTCACGAGACGACGACGTCGTCGCGGTAGCGGCCCAGCCACTCCCGCTCCGAGGCGGTCATCCGGCGCAGCCGGTCCTCCCGCAGGTCGTAGGTGGCCAGCTTCGACGCCGCCCGCGCGTAGACGACCCCGGGGTCGGCCACCTCGTAGGCCAGGCTGAACGTGGCCGCCCCGACGTCGGTCACCCATACGGCGACGTCGACCGGGTCGCGGCGGTGCACCAGGGGCGCGGTGTAGTCGATCTCGTGGTGCACCACGAGGATCCCGGTGGCCAGGTCCGGCGGGGTGGCGCCGTCGTCGGTCAGCGCGGTGACCATCTCCACCCGCGCCTCCTCCAGGTAGGTCAGGAACCGCACGTTGTTGACATGGCCGTAGGCGTCCATGTCCGACCAGCGCAGCGCGCAGGGGTAGTGGAAGCGCGCCACGACGCTAGCCGCGGGTGAGCTTGCGGTACGTGGCCCGGTGCGGCCGAGCCGCCTCCGCGCCGAGCCGGGCCACCTTGTTCTCCTCGTAGGAGGCGTAGTTGCCCTCGAACCAGAACCACTGCGAGTCGCCCTCGTAGGCCAGGATGTGGGTGGCCACCCGGTCCAGGAACCACCGGTCGTGGGACACCACCACCGCGCACCCGGGGAAGTCCAGCAGCGCGTTCTCCAGGCTGCCCAAGGTCTCCACGTCCAGGTCGTTGGTCGGCTCGTCGAGCAGCAGCAGGTTGCCGCCGATCTTCAGCGTCAGCGCCAGGTTGAGCCTGTTGCGCTCCCCGCCGGACAGCACCCCGGCAGGCTTCTGCTGGTCCGGGCCCTTGAACCCGAACGCGGACACGTACGCCCGGCTGGGCATCACCACCGCGCCCACCTTGATGTAGTCCAGCCCGTCGGAGACCACCTCCCACAGCGTCTTCTTCGGGTCGATACCCCCGCGGCTTTGGTCCACGTAGGCGATGGACACGGTCTCGCCCACCCGCACCGAGCCGGCGTCCGGCGTCTCCTCGCCCACCAGCATGCGAAACAGCGTGGTCTTGCCGACCCCGTTGGGACCGATGACGCCGACGATGCCGTTGCGCGGCAGGGTGAAGGACAAGGAGTCGATGAGGAGCCGGTCACCGAAGCCCTTGGTGAGCCGGTCCGCCTCCACGACCAGCTGGCCCAGCCGTGGGCCCGGCGGGATCTGGATCTCCTCGAAGTCCAGCTTGCGGGTGCGCTCGGCCTCGGCGGCCATCTCCTCGTAGCGCGCCAGCCGCGCCTTGGACTTCGCCTGACGCCCCTTGGCGTTGGACCGCACCCACTCCAGCTCGTCGGTCAGCCGCTTGCGCAGCTTGGCGTCCTTCTGGCCCTCGACCGTCAGCCGCGACGCCTTGGTCTCCAGGTAGGTGGAGTAGTTGCCCTGGTAGGGGTAGGCCCGGCCGCGGTCCAGCTCGAGGATCCACTCCGCGACGTTGTCCAGGAAGTACCGGTCGTGGGTGACCGCGACGACCGTCCCGCGGTAGGCCTCCAGGTGGGCCTCCAGCCACTGGACGCTCTCCGCGTCCAGGTGGTTGGTCGGCTCGTCGAGCAGCAGGAGGTCAGGCACGGCGAGCAGCAGGCGGCACAGCGCCACGCGGCGCCGCTCCCCGCCGGACAGCACCGAGACGTCCGCGTCGGGCGGCGGGCAGCGCAGCGCGTCCATCGCCTGCTCCAGCTGCGCGTCCAGGTCCCACGCCTGGCGGTGGTCCAGCTGCTCCTGCAGGGTGCCCATCTCCGCGAGCAGGGTGTCGTAGTCGGCGTCGGGGTCCGCGAGCTCCTCGCTGACCGCGTTGAACCGGTCCAACAGCGCCCGGGTGTCCGCGACCCCGTCCTGGACGTTCTCCAGCACGGTGCGGCTGTCGTCCAGCACCGGCTCCTGCTCCAGGATCCCGACGCTGTAGCCCGCGGACAGCAGCGCGTCGCCGTTGGACGCGGTGTCCAGGCCGGCCATGATCCGCAGCACCGTGGACTTGCCCGCCCCGTTCGGCCCGACCACCCCGATCTTCGCCCCCGGCAGGAACGCCAGGGTGACGTCGTCGAGGATGACCTTGTCGCCGTGGGCCTTGCGTGCCTTGCGCATCACATAGATGAACTCCGCCATGGCCGTCAGCCTAGGTCCGCGGCCCGGGACCTCCTACGTCGGTGCCTGGGCGGGCCCGTCCACCTCGCGCAGCAGGCCGGTCGCCACGTCGTAGACGAAGCCGCGCACCGCGTCGGTGTGCAGCAGGAACGGGCTGCGGCACACGTCGGCGATGGCCACCCGCACCCCGGCGTCGACGTCACTGAAGGAGTGGTCGGGCCCCCAGCGCGGGACGACCCCGGTGCGTGCGTGCAGGGTGGCCGCGAACTCGGCCTCGGAGAAGGCCTGCATCCCGCAGTCGGTGTGGTGCACCAGCATCACCTCTGTGGTGCCGAGCACGTGCTGGCTGAACGCCAGCGACCGCTCCATGTCGTCGGTGACGACGCCACCGGCGTTGCGCAGAATGTGCGCCTCGCCCGAGCGCAGGCCGAGCAGCGCGATCACGTCCATCCGGGAGTCCATGCAGGCCAGGACGGCGACCCGGCGGGAGGGGCGTCGCGGGAGCATCCCACCGAAGCCGCTGGCCGCGTAGCGCGTGTTGTTCGCTACGTAGTCGTCGGTGGCCGTCATCGGGTGCCTCCTTCTGGGAGCAGGACGGGCAGCGTGGCACAGCCAGGCTGGCTGGGCGCTGTGTCAGCCTGCGGCCGCCCGGTGGGCAGCGGCCGCCGCGGCCGTCTGCGCCGCGACCGTCGCCGCACCGTGCTGGTGGATGGCGACGGCCAGCCCGAGCGCGTCCACGAACGCGGGCCCGGTGTGGCCGACGGACAGCCCGGAGACCTTCTGCCGGTTCGAGACGTGGATCATCACCACGGCGTCGTCGCTGGAGGTGTCGACGCCCAGCATCTTCTCAAACGCCCACTCCCGGGTGTCCTTGGCGCCGCGGAACACCACGCGGCGGGTGGTCACCACGACGTCGCCGCGGTCCACCGGTGACCGCACCTCCGGACCGGGGACGTAGTGGCCGCGCATCGATCCGACCCGGTAGCGCACACCGGCGACCACCGGCACGGAGATGCCCTGCGACCCGCCGACGTAGTGCCCCGGGGTCCGCACCGTCTCGACCAGCGCCGCCGCCCCCTGCCACACCACCGCCTCGTCCGCCCGCAGCGCCAGACCGTCCTGCAGCCCACCGGAGCCGGCGGCGGCCGCGGCTGCGAGTCGCGCCTGCTCGTCCAGCCGGGCCTGCTCGGCGGCCGCCGTCGCGGCCCGCTGCGCCGCGGCGTGCGCCGCGTGCTCCTGCGCGACGTGCTCACGATGGCGCGTCCACCACCCCTCGTGCACTGGCCCGGGCGCCGCCGGGTGCGGCGGGGAGTCGGTGGGGGGCGCGGCGGTCGCCGCCGCCACGACGGCCGACCCGTCCCGCGTCGCGGGCGCGACCGCGGAGGCGGGCGTCTCAGGCGCGCCGGCGGGGCCTGGCGGCGCCCACGCCCAGAACTGCCAGCCGGGCGGCGCGGGCGGCCACCCCGGCGCAGGCACCCAGCCCGACGGCGGCGTGAAGGCGGCGGGGACGTCCCAGCCGGGTGGTGCCTGGAACTGCCATGCCATCGCGGTGCGCCTTCCGCCGGGGTCGCCGGCCAGTGTGCCCGGCGGCCCCGACGGGGCGCTACGCGCGCGTGGCGCCTGGCCCTCTCGGTGCCCCCGGCAGGACTCGAACCTGCATAAGTCGGCTTAGAAGGCCGGCGCCTTATCCGTTAGGCCACGGGGGCGGGACGTGTGGCGGGGTGGTCACCTCGGTGCGCCCGGCGGTGGCGCACCGAGGGCCCGGCCCATTGTCCGCCGCCGGAGCGGAGCACGGAAGCACCCAGGCCGCCGCGGCCGGCGGCGTCGCGACGCGGGTCCCGCTGGGGACCTACGTCCCTGGCCCGACGCGCACGGCCGGGGGACGCTCCAGACAGGCTGAGGGGGGGTCCGACACCGGGGAGGGCGCATGAGAGCGGGCTCCGTCGTTGTCGGGTACGACGGCTCGCCGACGAGCCGACGTGCCCTGGACTGGGGCCTGGCCGCCGCGCAGCGGCGACACCTGCCCGTGACGGTGGTCCACGCGTTCGTGCTGCCCGTCCCACCGGTCCCGGCGGCCGCGGGCTACAGCATCGGCGCCGAGGGCAGCCTGCGGACCAGCGCGGAGGCGACGCTGACCGGCGCCGCCGAGCACGCCGCGCGGGTCGCCCCCTCGGTGTCCACCACGACCCAGCTGGTCAGCGCCCCTCCGGCGGTGGCGTTGCTGGCCGCCGCCGACGACGCAGCGGTCGTAGTGCTGGGCAGCCGCGGGTTGGACAGCTTCTCCGAGCTCATGGTCGGGTCCACCGGTCTGCAGCTGGCCACCCACGCGCCGTGCCCCACCGTGGTGATCCGCCCAAGCCGCGAGGACGTGCCTCCAGGCCCGTACGCCGGCGACGTGGTCGTCGGCGTCGACGGGTCCGCGCTCAGCGACGCGGCTGTCGCGTTCGGCTTCGAGGAGGCCGGGTCGCGGGGCACCGGCCTGACGGCCGTGCACGCGTGGTGGTCAGACTCCTTGGACCACGGGCGCGGCACCGGTGGGGCGGATCCCACGTGGATAGCGGGTGCGGACGTGGACGAGCAGGAGCGCCCGGTGCTCACCCACGCCCTGGACGGCTGGGAGGAGCGCTATCCCGACGTACGGGTCCGCCACGCGGTCGCGCACGCCAAGCCGGTCACCGCCCTGGTCAGCGCCAGCGCCGGGGCGGCGCTGCTCGTGGTCGGGTCCCGCGGGCGTGGGGGCTTCCGGTCCCTGCTCCTGGGGTCGGTGTCGCACGCGGTGCTGCACCACTCCTGGTGCCCGGTGGCGGTGGTGCGCGGCGGACAGGAGGGTGATCGGTGAGCACGCCCGCGATGACGCCCGGGGTACCGGTGCGCCGGACCCCCCTGACCGAGCAGGAGCAGGCGACCCTGCTGGGTGCGGCGGTCGCCGCACCCTCGCTGCTCAACACCCAGCCGTGGCGGTTCACCCTTGGCCCGGACACGGTTGCCGTGCGCGCGGACCCGGCGCGCCAGCTGCGGGCGAGCGACCCGGCAGGCCGCTGGCTGCTGCTGTCCTGCGGCGCGGCGCTGCTCAACCTGCGCGTCGCCGCGGAGCACCTCGGCAGGATGCCGTCGGTGCGGCTGCTGCCCGACCAGGCCGACCCCCGCCTGCTCGCGGTGGTCCACCTGGGCGGACGCTCCGCCCCCGCAGGGATGGCCTCGGCGATGTTCGACGCCATCCCGGCGCGCCACACCAACCGGTTCCCCTTCGAGGACCGAGCCCTGCCCCCGGCGGTGACCACGGCGCTGGTCGAGGCCGCGGCGCTGGAGGGGGCCCAGCTGACGCTGCTCACCGACCCCGCGGAACGGGCACGGGTCACCGACCTCGTCGCCGTGGCCAACGCGGACGCCGACCTGGACACCGCTGCGGCGGCGGAGGCCGCGCGGTGGGCGGGGGTCGACCCGCAGCGCCGCGACGGTGTGCCGGGATGGGCGCTGGGCCCGGTGCCGCGCGACCCACGGGCGGCGGTCCGCGACCTTCGCCGCGGCGCGCCCGTGCAGGGTCGACCCACCGCGGCCTTCGAGCGGGCGGCGGCCCTGGGCGTGCTCTCCACCGCCCGCGACGACCCGACCGCCTGGCTGCGCGCCGGCCAGGCGCTGCAGCGGGTGCTGCTCGTCGCGACCGTGCAGGGCGTGGTGGCCTCGTTCCTCAACCAGCCGCTGGAGGTCCCGGCGCTGCGCTTCCTGGTCCGCAACCCCGAGCACGGGGTGGGGTACCCCCAGATGCTGATGCGGCTGGGGTACGGCACGGTGACGCCTGCGACCCCACGGCGCAGCCTGCGCCAGGTGACCGACGACTGACACGGCCACCGCCGCGACGGTGCGCGCCCGAGCGGGCGGTGGCGTGCGCTCGCGCTAGCCTGCCGGCATGGCGAGTGACACGGCCCTGGTGTGGGTCGACTGCGAGATGACCGGGCTGGACCTGGCTCGCGACGCGCTGGTCGAGATTGCGGTGGTCGTCACCGACTCCGAGCTGAACGTGCTGGGAGAAGGAGTCGACGTCGTGATCCGCCCACCCGCGGGGGCCGTGGAGCAGATGGGTGACGTGGTGCGGACCATGCACACCACCTCCGGCCTGCTCGACGAGCTCGACGCCGGGATGAGCCTGGAAGACGCCGAAGCGGCTGTCCTGGCCTACGTGCGGGCGCACGTCCCCGAGGCGGGCAAGGCACCGCTAGCCGGCTCCAGCGTCTACACCGACCGGGGCTTCATCACGCGCGACCTGCCCGGGTTCGACGCCTACCTGCACTACCGGTTGGTGGACGTCTCCTCGGTGAAGGAGCTGGCGCGGCGCTGGTACCCCCGCGCCTACTTCAGCTCCCCGAAGAAGGCGGGTGGGCACCGGGCGCTGGCCGACATCCTGGAGAGCATCAACGAGCTGCGCTACTACCGCGAGACCGTGTTCGTCGCCGCACCCGGACCGGACTCACGGACCGCCAAGGAGGTGGCGGCGCGGCTGAGCGGGGGGACGACGCACACGGCGCCCGGGGACCCTCCGGCCGCCGGGTAGACTGCGCTGCCGCCTCGGCGGCCATGGTGGGTGTAGCTCAGCTGGTAGAGCACCGGGTTGTGGTCCCGGGTGTCGCGGGTTCAAGTCCCGTCACTCACCCCATGAGACGGCCCCGTCGCGTCAGGGGCCGGTGCCCCGCGCCGATCCGTCGTCGGCGGACAGGACGGCGCGGACCATCGGCAGCTGCAGGGGCAGCCTGACCCACAGAGCGGCCCGCAGCCACTGCGGCGCCCCGGGTCGCCGCTGCGCGTCGAGAGCCATGGACCAGTTCCCTGGCCACACCGCGACCAGGAGTGCTGCCGACGCCTTCGGCGCCCACGGCCGTCGGGCGGCCAGACCCGCCGCGCACACCAGCTCGGCCACGCCGCTGCCCACGACGATCACGCGCCGCGCCGGCAGCCACCCAGGCACCAGTGGCTCGTACACCCCGGGAGTGAGCACATGCGCGCAGCCGCTGACGGCGAACGCGGCGAGGACCAGCCGCGCTCCGCGCGGCATCGGCGCCGCCCCGCTCCTCACGCCCACAGCACCGACAGCGCGACCACGCACGGCCACACCGTCTGTCCGCCAGCGGCCACCCGCTCGGCCACCCCGACCGCGCCGCCGCCCGTCGTCGCCGAGACCAGCAGCCAGCACACCGCGGCCAGCAGGAGCAGGCCGGCGGTCAGCGCGGGAGCCCGGCGCAGCCCCCAGGGCGCCCGCGGCCAGCGGCCCCAGCTGGCGAGCGGCCAGCTGGCGAGGGCCGCAAACGCCACCGCGGCGACGCCGGTGTGCACGGCGGAGGTGGTGTGGATGTCCGGCAGAGGCGCCAGACCGACGGCCAGCGTGCACACCCCGCCGACACCCAGCAGCAACCGACCCGGCCGGGCGGCGGGGCGCAACCCGGCGGCGGTCAGCACCTGGCAGATCCCGGTCAGCACCAGGGCACCTGTCATGACCCAGCGGTGCGGGGTCGTCCGAGCCGCCAAGGCAGAGATGGTCTGGGACACCGGGTCGTAGCCCGGCGGCTGCAGGTGGGCGCCCAGCACCCACCCAGCGGCGAAGATCATGGGAGCGAGGACAGCCGCCGCGGCCCCCCACCAGGTGATCGTGGCCACCGAGGCCGACCACGGGGTCACCGCTACCTGGGGCGGCGCGGCGGCTGCCTGGTCGCGGTCCACGCACTCTCCCGGGCCTCGAGCTCCGCACGCGGTCCGCGTGCGTCCCGTCAAGGCAACCGTAGGGGCGCGGCAAGCGCGAGCCCAGCGTCTCCTGCGCTCCGGCGCAGGCGGGTGCCCGACGGCGCGTCGGCGCGCCTGGCCCGCCGTGACGGCAGACTTGCCGCATGCGCATCGAGGTGTGGGCGGACGTGGTGTGCCCGTGGTGCTACATCGGCAAGCGCCGGCTGGAGGCCGCGCTCGCCGAGTCTGCCGAGCGGGACGTGGAGGTGGTGCACCGCGCGTTCCAGCTGGACCCGGGGGCCACCACGGACGGGGAGCGCACCGTCGACGTTCTGGCCAGCCGCTACCGGGTACCTGCGGCGGACGCAGCGCAGATGATGGCGCAGGTGACGCAGGTGGCCACCGGGGCCGGGCTGCACTACCGGCTCCTGGACACCCTCAGTGGGAACACCCGCGACGCCCACCGGCTGGTCCTGTGGGCGCAGCACGAGGGCAGTGGCGCCCCGCTGCTGGAGGCGGTCATGCACCGCTACTTCGAGCAGGCCGCGCCCATCTTCACCGCCCAGGACCTGCTGCCGATCGTGGCCGCGGTCGGGCTGGACCCGACCGCGGCGGCCCAGGTACTGGCGGGCCGCGCCTACGACCGGCAGGTCGAGCAGGACCAGCACGACGCCGCCCAGCTCGGTGCCAGGGGCGTGCCGTTCTTCGTCGTGGACCGTGCGCTGGCCATCAGCGGCGCGCAGCCCGTCGCGGTACTCACCGAGCTGCTGCGCCGCGCCGCAGAGGGCGCCGCGACCACCTAGGTGCCGCTCGGCGACTACACGTGCGCGAAGGGCGCCGCCGTCGGCGTGGTCCCCGGTGCGGACAGCTCCGTGACGACCTCACCGAGGTTCTTCAGGAACAGGTCGGCGAGGTCGGCGTCGAAGCCCTCCCGGACCACGATCCGCAGCACGGCCACGTCCGTGGCGTCCGCAGGCATCGTGTAGGCGGGCACCTGCCACCCGTACCTGCGCAGCCGCTCCGAGACGTCGAAGACGGTGTACCCGGGGTCACCAGCGAGCTTGAAGGCGAGGACCGGGATGGCGCTGCCGTCGCTGATCACCGAGAAGGGACCCAACTCGGCGATGCGGCCCGACAGCGCCACGGCGACGTCGCGCAGGGTCGTCATGATGGTGCGGTAGCCCGCCCGGCCCAGCCGCAGGAAGTTGTAGTACTGCCCCACTACCTGGTTGCCGCCGCGGGAGAAGTTCAGGGTGAAGGTGGGCATGTCACCGCCCAGGTAGTTCACATGGAACACCAGGTCCTCGGGCAGGTGCTTCTGGTCGCGCCACACGGCGAAGCCCACCCCTGGGTAGGTGAGGCCGAACTTGTGGCCGGAGGCGTTGATGGACACCACGTGCGGCAGCCGGAAGTCCCACTCCAGGTCCGGGTGCAGGAACGGCGCGACGAAGCCGCCACTGGCCGCGTCCACGTGCACCGGGACCACCTCGCCGCCCGGACCCGCGTGCGCCACCAGCGCGTCGTGGATCTCCTTGACAGGCTCGAACTCCCCGGTGAACGTCGTGCCGAGGATGGCAACGACCCCGATCGTGTTCTCGTCCACCTTGTCCAGCACCCCCTGCGGGGTGATGACGAACCGGTCCTCCGTCATGTTCACGTAGCGCGGCTCCACGTCCCAGTAGCGGCAGAACTTCTCCCACACCACCTGGACGTTCGACCCCAGTACGAGGTTGGGCCGGTCGCTCGGCAGCCCCGCGGCCTGACGCCGCGCCCGCCACGTCCACTTCAGGGCCAGCCCGGCCAGCATCACGGCCTCGCTGGAGCCGACCGTCGAGACGCCCACGGCCGTCTCGGCGGCCTGGGCGTGGAACAGGTCCGCGACGATGTTGACGCACCGCCGCTCGATCTCGGCGGTCTGCGGGTACTCGTCCTTGTCGATCATGTTCTTGTCGAAGGCCTCCGCCATCAGCTTCTCGGCCTCCGGCTCCATCCACGTCGTGACGAACGTCGCGAGGTTGAGCCGCGAGCTACCGTCGAGCAGGAGCTCGTCATGGATGAGCCGGTAGGCGGTCTCGGGGAAGGTGCCGTCGTCGGGCAGGACGTTCTTCGGCAGTGGCTGCAGCCCCAGCCGCCCGCCGTAGGCCACCGAGATCAGCGCCTGCTCCGCTGCCTCACGATCCACCTTGTGCACCATCAACCTGCCCCGTCCCGCCGCCAGTGGCTGTCACGACGGTCGTCGCGACCCCGCGAGCATGGCAGAGCGGGCACCGGACCCAACAGGCTTTTGGCGTGGCCAGCCCCTCGTCCACCGTTGGCCGCGGCCCGGCCGGCGTGCGGGGACATGTCAGCCCCGCTGGGCTCCGCCACACTCGTCTACACGGGCACCATCCGGCTCGTTCGCCCCGCCCGAGCGCTCGGGCCTCTGGCTGCCCGCGGGGCCGGCGACCACCGGTCCGGGCGCGGGGCGCCAGCGGGGCGAGGCCTGCGGGAAGTGGTGCAGCTCGGCCCAGACCACCTTGCCAGTGGCGGCATAGTCCACGCCCCAGCGGTCGGCAAGGTTGTCGACCAGCCACAGGCCCCGACCGCACGGATGCCCGGGGGCCACCGGGTGGGGCGCCTGCACGGCTGTGGTGTCGTCGTCGCCGACCTCCAGTCGCAGGACCGGGCCGTGGCAGACGAGTCGGACCCGCGCACTGCCCCGGCCGTGGCGCACGACGTTGGCCACCAGCTCGGTCAGCACCAGCAACACGTCTGACGAGGGCCCCTGGACCCCCCACGCCCCCAGATGGGGGCGGGCCCAGCGCCGCGCCAGCGCGGGCGCCTGGATCGTGGGGGCGAACACCGCCGACGTCTCCACGGGGTCGACAGCGCGACGAGGCAGCGGGATCACCACCGTCCTACCCACGTGCGCTCATGCCCGGGGTGCCGCTGCTCGACGGGGACGGGTCCGTCGGCCGCCGCCGGCGCAGCGACCCTGGCCAGGAAGGGACCTCGGGCTCATCGCTGACCTCACCACTCCTTCTGCACCCACCTCTAGCCGCCGTGGCTCGTGCCTACCTGCCGCGCGCTGCGATGCTTCCCCGACCAGCGCCCTGGTAATCCCCTGACCCGGACCCGACATCCGGGATGAACGTCCCGCGCATGGCCGGCGGCGCCCGACGCCCACCCCCAGGCCCAGCGGTTACCCTCCGCAGGACCAGCCCCCTCAGACCTGGGAAGGCCCCATGAGCATTGATGCCACGCCCGCCCCCGCCGGGGACTACCGAGGCGTCGCCGTGGAGCTCGTGGTGCCGGCCGACTCCGCGTTCCTGCTCGTGGTCCGCACGACGACCGCGGCCGTGGCCGCGCGGATGGACTTCACCGTCGACGAGATCGAGGACCTGCGCATCGCGGTGTACGAGGCGTGCGCGATGCTCCTGTCGGACTCCTCGCAGGCCCAGCAACTGGCCTGCCGTTTTGCCCTGGACGGCGACGAGCTCGCCGTCACCGTGCAGTCCAGCGGGCCCAGCGGGCACCCGCCGAGCACCGATTCCTTCGCCTGGACGGTGCTGACCGCGCTGGTGGGCACCGTCGACACCGAGACCGGCCCGGACGGACGCGTCCGCCTCACCCTGCGCAAGAGGCGCGGCGCCGACCAGCCGTGGGTGTCGTGACCGAGGCCGCTGCCGACCCCCGCGCGGAGATCCGGGAGCGCTCCCGGGAGCTGTTCACGGTCCTGCACTCGACCCAGCCCGGCTCACCCGCACACCGTGCGGCCCGCGACGACCTCGTCGCGTTGCACCTGCCCCTGGTGGAGCACATGGCGCGGCGCTTCGCCGGGCGGGGTGAGCCCCTGGACGACCTGGTGCAAGTCGGCACGATCGGCCTGATCAAGGCGGTCGACCGCTTCGACTCCGACCGGGGGGTGGAGTTCTCCACCTATGCCACGCCCACGGTGATCGGTGAGATCAAGCGCCACTTCCGCGACAAGGGCTGGGCGGTGCGGGTCCCCCGCCGCCTCCAGGAGCTCCGGCTGTCGTTGACCACGGCTACGGAGGAGCTGTCGCACTCCCTGGGCCGCTCCCCCACGGTGGCCCAGCTGGCGGCGCACCTGGGTGTCAGCGAGGAGACCATCCTGGAAGGCATGGAGTCCGCGAACGCCTACGCCACCGTGCCCCTCGACGCCGGCGGCGGGGACCACGACGACGCGCCCGCGGCGGTCCTGGACAGCCTCGGCGTCGACGACGACGCCTTGGAGGGGGTGGAGTACCGCGAGTCGCTGCGCCCGCTGCTGGAGCGCCTGCCCGCCCGCGAACGGCAGATCCTGCTGCTGAGGTTCTTCCGCAACCAGACGCAGTCGCAGATCGCCGCCGAGGTCGGCATCTCCCAGATGCACGTGTCGCGACTGCTCGCCAAGACCCTCGCCGAGCTGCGGGTCGGCCTGCTGGAGGACTAGCCGCAGCCGCAGTCAGGGCCGCCCCGACCCGGGCCGGCTGCCCCCGTCCCCGGCGCGGGACTCGAGTGCGGCTAGCGTCGCTGCCGGGCTGCGCCGTCGGGGCGAGCCGCGAGCGAGGAGCACCCATGGCAGCGGTGACGTGGTACCCGCAGGTCCCGGCCCAGCGAGCGCGGGCGGTGGCCACCGACGTGGCCCTCCTGGTGCTCGCGGCCTTCCTCCTCCTGGCCGGGGTGCTGACCTACCAGGCGGTCAACCAGCTGACGGTGCTCGGCCACGCCGTGGTCGACACCGGCACGTCGATCACGTCGGGTTTCGGCACCGCGGCCCAGGCGGTCAGCGGTATCCCCGTGGTCGGCGGCCAGCTGTCCGACGCCCTGCACAGCGCCGGGTCGGGGACCGGCGGTGAGCTGGCCAGCGTCGGACAGCAGGGTGTCGACAAGGTCCACCAGCTCGCCATCTGGCTCGGGGTGCTGGTCGCGGGGGTGCCCCTGCTGCTGCTCGCCGCCGTCGCCGTGCCCTGGCGGGTCCGGCGGGCCCGCGCCCTCACCGCCGCGCGCACCGTGCTCGCCGGCTGGCAGGACCCGCGGACCGCCGCGGTCGTGGCGTCCCGCGCGGCGTACTCCCTGCCCTACCAGACCCTGCTCGCGCACACCGCCGACCCGTTCGGGGACCTGGCGGCGGGGCGCTACGACGCACTCGTGGCGGCCGCGCTCACCGACGCCGGCCTGTCCGCCGCCGGTGGCCAGCGCCTGGCGAGTACCGCCTGACCACTACCGCCTGACCACGCCCGCCCCCGGGGCCGCGCACGGGGGTGGCGAGCCTGTTCAGGCGTGCGTCAACTCCCCCGTCACTGCGTGGTGGGCGGCCGCCAAGCCCTCCTCGAGCAAGCCGCGAACATGGCCACCGCGCAGGCTGTACTGGACCCGGCGACCTTCCCGGCGCCCCTCGACCAGCCCTGCGAGGCGCAGCTTGGCCAGGTGCTGGCTGGCGGCCGGCGGGCGGCAGCGCGCCGCCTCGGCCAGGGCGCCTACGTCCGCCGGCCCCGTCCGCAGGGACCACAAGATGGCGAGCCTGGTCGGGTCGGCCAGCAAGGCGAAGGCGGCCGCGGCCGTCGCCAGCTGCTCGGGCGTGGGGTCGCCGGAGTGGTCACTGCCCGCGCTCGGGGGCGCGGTGCGTGCCCGTCGGGGCGACACCCTGGTCATCCCCCCAGTGTACGCGATACGTACTGTCATCTGCGCATATATGCAGGTAACATGTCACCTGTGAGTGACCACGCGCACCCCGCCGTCCCGGGGCCGCCACCCTCGGCTGGGCACGCCCACGCCGGGCAGGGCAACCGCGACAGCAGCGAGGCCTCCGACCACGCCCCGCACGCACACGCCGCGGCGCCTGCGTCACCGGCAGCCCCGGGCGAGCCGAACGTCCACGCCCACGGACACGCCCACGACCACGAGGACCCCCACGACCACCCGGCGCCGGCGACGCGGTGGGGCAAGGTGTCCCACCGCCTGTCCGACCTGGTGGGCGGCCACAGCCACGACGCGGCCGACCAGGTGGACCGAGCGATGGAGGCGACCGCCGAGGGTCGCCGTGCGTTGTGGATCAGCCTGGCCGCCCTGCTCGCCACGGCCGCCGTCCAGAGCGTGATCGTGCTGCTCAGCCACTCGGTGGCCCTGTTCGGCGACGCCGTGCACAACCTGGCGGACGCACTCACCGCCGCCCCTCTCCTCCTCGCCTTCTGGCTCGGTGAGCGGCCGGCCAACACCCGTTACACCTACGGCTACGGACGCGCGGAGGACCTGGCCGGCGTCGCGGTGGTCCTCGTCATTGCCGCGTCCAGCGTGGTGGCGGCGCTGGCCGCCATCCAGCGCCTGCTCCACCCGGCGACGGTGCACCACCTGCCGGCGGTCGCCCTCGCCGCCGTCGTGGGGTTCGTCGGCAACGAGCTGGTCGCCCGCTACCGGATCACGGTCGGTCGGCGCATCGGCTCCGCGGCACTGGTCGCCGACGGTCTGCATGCCCGCACGGACGGCCTGACCAGCCTCGCCGTGCTGCTGGGCGCGGCCGGCGTCGCGCTGGGTTTCCCTGCCGCCGACCCGCTGATCGGCCTGGTGATCACAGTCGCCATCCTCGGCGTGCTGCGGTCGGCGGCCCGCGCGGTGCTGGCCCGGCTCCTCGACGCCGTCGACCCCGACCTGGTGGCTGACGCCACCACGTCGGTCGCCGGCACCCCCGGCGTGCTCGCCGTGTCCGCCCTGCGCATTCGCTGGATCGGGCACACCCTGGTCGGCGAGGCCGACGTCACCGTGGACCACCGGCTGTCGCTGACGCAGGCCCACTCGATCGCTCACGACGCAGAAAGCCGGCTGCTGGACCAGCTGCCCCGGCTGTCGCGGATGACCGTGCACGCCAGTCCCGACAACGTCCACGGCGACCAGTGAGGCCGTCACGATCTCGTAAGGACCTTCGGGCCCGTTCGGGGCTGCCCGCCGCGCCTGCGCGTGCTCCACTAGGTCAGTGACCACGCCCCGTCCGCCCGAGGCGGCCGGCGACGACGCCTCCTCGCGCGGCACCCCGGTGGGGCGCCGCGTGGTCCTCGCGATGGCGGGTCTGGGGGCGGTGGGCATCGTCACCGGCAGCGCCCTGGCGAACCGGGTCAGCAGCGTCGCGGCCTCCCTGCCGAGCTCGGTGTCGGGCCTAATCCCAGGGCTGGGCGGGTTCCGCTTCTACTCGGTGACCCCCACCGAGCCGGACATCTCCCCCGCGGCCTACCAGCTGTCCGTCGGGGGCCTGGTGGACCGCCCGGCCACCCTGCGGATGGCCGACCTCGAAGCTTTGCCGCAGACCACGTTGGTGGAGACGTTCCAGTGCGTGACCGGCTGGACGGTGCCCGGCGTGCACTGGCAGGGCGTGGCCTTGCCCGACCTGTTGGCCCACGTCGGCATTCAGCGGGGCGCCAAGGCCGTGCTGTTCACCTCCCTCGACGGGACCTACACCGAGTCGCTGACCCTGTCCCAGGCGATGCGCCGCGACGTCATCGTCGCCACCCAGATGCTCGGCGGCCCGGTCAGCCGCTCCCACGGGGGGCCGGTGCGCCTGTACGTCGCGCCTATGTACGGCTACAAGTCGATCAAGTGGCTGGGCCAGATCGTGGTGTCGGACCGCGTGGTGCCCGGCTACTGGGAGAACCTCGGCTACGCGGTGGACGCGTGGATCGGCGATTCGAACGGGTACACCGGTGGCCACGCAGGCTGAGCTCCCGGCGCACCGCCGGTGGCTACGTCGCTTCACCACGGGTCAGCGCTGGGTGCACTGGTCGCTAGCCGCGCTGTTCACAGTCCTGATCGCCACCGCTGCGATCCTGTACTTCGCACCCCTGGCCCAGCTGGTCGGTCGACGCGAGCTCGTCCAGCGGGTCCATGTGGTCACCGGATACCTGCTGCCCCTGCCCCTCGTGCTGGGCTGGCTGTGGTCCGCGGCGCTGCGGGTCGACATCTCCACGATGAACAGGTTCAGCCCCGCGGACTGGCGCTGGCTGCGCGACCGCGCCCGTCGGTCCGGTCGCTACCCCGTGGGCAAGTTCAACGCCGGCCAGAAGCTGAACGCCGCGTTCGTGCTCGGCTCGGTGGTGGTCATGCTCGGTACGGGCCTGGTCATGCACTTCGACAACCTCTTCCCGATTGCGTGGCGCACCGGGGCCACGTTCGTCCACGACTGGCTGGCCTTCGCCGTGGTGATCGTGGTGGCCGGTCACCTGTACATGGCACTGAAGGACCCCGAGGCCCTGCGCGGCATGCTCAGCGGCCGGGTGAGCGAGCGCTGGGCCCGCCATGAGCACCCGGCGTGGGCTGCGCAGGCACCATCGGAGACCGACCAGACCAGCGCCGTCACCGCCGCCGCGACGGCGGCGACGTCCCCCGGCGAGCCCGGCGCGCCTGACCGGCAGTGACCGCCTACGTCCTGGTGGTCGACGACGACCCGACGGTGTCGGAGGTCGTGGTCCGCTACCTCAGCATCGCCGGGATGCTCGCTCGGCGGGTCGGGGACGGGCTCGCCGCCTTGGACACCATCGACCGCGAGCTGCCCGACCTGGTCGTCCTGGATCTGATGCTGCCCGGCCTGGACGGTCTGGAGGTCTGTCGGCGGCTGCGCGTCCGCCACCCTGACTTGCCCGTGGTCATGCTCACCGCGCGCGGCCAGGAGGCCGACCGGGTGCTCGGCCTGGAGCTCGGGGCGGACGACTACGTCACCAAGCCGTTCAGCCCCCGCGAGCTCGCCCTGCGGGTGGAGGCAATCCTGCGCCGCTCCCGGGCCGCCCCGCCCGCCACCACGCTCAGCGACGGAGGGCTGGTCGTGGACACCGGCGCGCGGCGCGCCGTCCTGCACGGCGCGGACCTGGCGCTGACCACCCGCGAGTTCGACCTGCTGGCGTTCCTGCTCGCGCACCCCGGCCGGGCCTTTGGTCGCGACGAGCTGATGACCTCGGTGTGGGGGTGGGACGTCGGCGACCGCTCCACAGTCACCGTCCACGTCCGTCGGCTGCGGGAGAAGGTGGAGGACGACCCGTCGCGGCCCCTGCGGCTGGTCACCGTCTGGGGGGTCGGCTACCGCTACGACCCCCAGGAGGCGGCCACCGCACTGGATGGCGAGCGGGACGCCCCGTGAGCGGCATCGCGGGTGCGGTCGCCCTGGCCGCCGCCGTCGCCGCCGTCGTCGCACTGGTGGGTTTGCTCGCTGTCCGCGCACTGGCAGCCCGCTCGCTGGGGATGGCGACCGCATTGGTGCCGCTGACCAGCGTCGTCGCCCTCGCCGCGGGGGTGACCGCCGCTGGCGCGGCGATGTTCCTGTCAGCGCACGACCTGACGGTAGTGCTGGTGGTCTGCCTCGCCGCCGGCGTCGTCGCCCTGCTGGCCGGGGTGTGGATGAGCCGGTGGGTGCGCGCCCTGCAGCGAGACGCCGACACCGCCCGGGCAGCCGCGGATCGTGAGCGCCAACTGGAGGAGCACAGACGCGACCTCGTCGCGCGGATCAGCCACGACCTGCGCACCCCGCTGGCCGGCCTGCGGGCGATGGCCGAGGCGCTGGAGGATGGTGTCGCGGAGGACCCCGCCCGCTACCACCGCCAGATCCGCGTGGAGGCCGACAGGCTGTCCGGCCTGGTCGACGACCTGTTCGAGCTGTCCCGCATCCAGTCCGGCGCCCTGCAGCTGAGCCTGACCGATGTCAGCGGCGCCGACCTCATCCACGACGCGCTCGCGGGCGCCGACCCGTACGCGACGGCGCGGGGGGTGCGACTTGCGGCACACGTGGAGGGCGGTCTGCCGCTGCTCGGGGACGAGCGTGCACTGCACCGGGCGCTGGCGAACCTGGTCGTCAACGCCATCCGACACACCCCGGCGGATGGGACGGTGGAGGTGACGGGGCGGCTGGAGGGTCGCCAGGTCGTGCTCGCCGTCGCGGACGCCTGCGGGGGCATCCCCGAGCCCGACCTGCCCCACGTCTTCGAGGTCGCGTGGCGGGGAAGCTCGGCGCGCACCCCCGACGACCACGCCGGCGCCGGGCTAGGCCTGGCGATCGTGGAGGGCATCGTCGACGCCCACGCCGGAACGGTGGCGGTCGCCAACGTGGGCCCAGGCTGTCGCTTCGAGCTACGCCTGCCCGCAGCCGTCCACTAGGAGCCCTCCCGGCGCCACGGTGGCACGCTGGGCCCATGGCAGCGGCAGCGACAGCCACGGTCGGGCTGCCCGCGGGGGTCCGCGCCTGCCTGTTCGACCTCGACGGCGTGCTCACCCCCACCGCCGTCCTGCACGCCCAGGCGTGGCAAGCCACGTTCGACGACTTCCTGGCCAGCCGCGACGGCCCCGCCTTCACCCCCTTCGACCCGGTCGCGGACTATGACCGCTACGTCGACGGCCGGGCGCGCGAGGAGGGCGTGCGATCGTTTCTGGCATCCCGCTCGATCACCCTGCCGGACGGCGCCCCCGACGACCCGCCTGGCCGGGGCAGCGTTGCCGCCCTGGCAGCCGCCAAGAACCGGGCTGTGCTCGCGCTGATCGACCACCAGGGCGTACAGGCCTACCCGGGCTCGCTGGCCTACCTGCGGGCCGTGCGCTCCCTCGGCCTGGCCACGGCATGCGTCAGTGCGAGCGCGAACGCCGCCCGGGTGCTGACCAGCGCCGGCCTAGACGGTCTGCTCGACGTACGAGTGGACGGCCTGGACCTAGTCCGGCTCCACCTGGCGGGCAAGCCGGCGCCGGACGCCTTCCTCGCCGCCGCCGCCGACCTGGGCGTCCCTGCCGCCAACGCGGCGGTGTTCGAGGACGCGCTGGCAGGGGTGGCCGCCGGGCACGCGGGCCACGTCGGCTACGTCGTCGGCGTGGACCGCGTGGGCCAGGCGGACGCACTGCGCGCGGCCGGCGCCGACCGGGTCGTGTCCGACCTCGCCGAGCTCCTGTCGTGATCGACCACCTCGCCTTCGAGGTGCAGCCCTGGGGGGTGACCGAGAGTCGTCTTCCGCTGGAGGTGCTGGCCCAGACCGAGAGCGTGTTCGCTTTGTCCAACGGCCACCTGGGGCTGCGCGGCACCCTGGACGAAGGAGACCCGCACGGGGTGCCGGGCAGCTACCTGAACTCGCTGTTCGAGCTGCGGCCGCTGCCCTACGCCGAGGCCGGGTACGGCTACCCGGAGTCCGGTCAGAGCATCGTCAACGTCACCAACGGCACGATCATCCGGCTGCTGGTCGACGACCAGCCCTTCGATGTTCGCTACGGCTCGCTGACCGCCCACACGCGGTCGCTGGACGTGCGCGACGGGGTGCTGCGCCGTAGCGCGCGGTGGACCTCACCCTCCGGCGCCCGGGTCCGGGTCCACTCCGAACGGCTCGTGTCACTGACCCAGCGGGCGGTCGCCGCGATCCGCTATCGGGTGGAACCGGAGGACGCGGGGGTACGGGTGGTACTGCAGTCCGAGCTGCTCGCCAACGAGGACATGCCGGCCACCCCCCACGACCCCCGCGCCGCAGCCAGCCTGGTGGCGCCGTTGGAGGCCGTCCGCCACGCCGGCCACGACCTGATGGTGGAGCTCGTGCACACGACACGGCGCAGCAGGCTGCAGGTGGTGGCACGGATGGACCACACGGTGCAGGGGCCGGCTGGGGTGGTCACCTCGGCCGAGGTCGGGCCCGACGTCGGCCGGGTGGTGGTCGAGGCGACCCTGGCGCCCGGTGAGCACCTGGAGCTGGTCAAGCTGCTCGGCTACGGCTGGTCCGCGGAGCGCTCCGCTGCAGCGGTCGCCGACCAGGTGGCAGCCGCGCTGCTCACCGGATGGGCGACCGGCTTCGACGGCCTGGTGGCCGAGCAGGCTGAGTACCTGGCTGACTTCTGGCGGCGCGCCGACGTTGAGGTCGACGGCGATGCCGCCGTGCAGCAGGCGGTGCGCTTCGCGATGTTCCATGTGCTGCAGGCCGCTGCCCGGGCCGAGGGGCGGGCGATCGGCGCGAAGGGGCTGACCGGGCCCGGCTACGACGGGCACTGCTTCTGGGACACCGAGACCTTCGTGCTGCCCCTGCTGACCTACACCGCCCCCGCGGCCGCCGAGGCCGCGCTGCGATGGCGCCACTCCACCCTGCCCCTGGCCCGGGCCCGCGCCGAGCAGCTGCACCTGGCCGGTGCCGAGTTCCCCTGGCGCACGATCCGCGGCGAGGAGTGCTCGGCGTACTGGCCGGCAGGCACCGCCGCCGTGCACGTCAACGCCGACATCGCCGACGCGGTGGCCCGCTACGTGCACGCGAGCGCGGACAGTGACTTCGACGCCGGCCCCGGCCTGGAGCTGCTCGTGGAGACAGCGCGCCTGTGGCGGTCCTTGGGCCACCGAGACCGTCGGGGCGGGTTCCGCATCGACGGCGTGACCGGCCCCGATGAGTACAGCGCACTGATGGACAACAACGTGTTCACCAACCTCATGGCGCAGCGCAACCTCCTCGAAGCCGCGGACGCGGTGGGCCGCCACCCCGACGCCGCCGCGACGCTGGGGGTGGACAGCGAGGAGGTGGCCGCCTGGCGGGATGCGGCCGCGGCGGTGGTAGTGCCCTACGACGAGGTGCTGGGTGTGCACCCCGCCGCCGAGGGCTACACCGACCTAGCCGTGTGGGACTTCGAGGCGAGCAGGGATGCCTACCCCCTCCTGCTGCACTTCCCGTACTTCGGCCTGTACCGCCACCAGGTCGTCAAGCAGGCCGACCTGGTGCTTGCCCTGCACCTGCGGGGGGACGCCTTCAGCGCCGAGCAGAAGGTGCGGGACTTCGCGTACTACGAAGCGCTCACGGTGCGGGACTCCTCGCTGTCGGCGAGTACCCAGTCAGTGATCGCCGCCGAGGTGGGCCTGCTGGATCTCGCGCACACCTACCTGCGGGAGGCGTCGCGCATGGACCTGGAGGACCTCGAACACAACACCCGCGACGGCTTGCACATGGCGTCCCTCGCCGGGTCGTGGAACGCGTTGGTCGCCGGGCTCGGGGGGCTGCGTGACCACGACGGGACGATGAGCTTCCGCCCCGCGCTGCCCACCGGGATCACCAGGCTGAGCTTCAACCTGACCGTGCGCGGCAGCCTGCTGCAGGTCAGCGTCGACCATCAAGCTGCGACCTATCTTGTCCGTAGCGGACACCCGCTAGAGGTGTGGCACGACGGTGAGCGCCTGTCGCTGCAGGCAGGATCTGCGCAGACGCGGCCCCTTCTCCCCCGCCCGGCCCCCGAGACGCCGCACCAGCCTGCCGGTCGCGAGCCGTCGGCGTAGGTTCACCCGTTTGGCCTATCAAGGCGGGGCACCACCCTGCCGACACCACTCGTTGTGGAGACTGCTGGCCCGAGACGCGAGCACCCGGTCATGGCCCTACTGCACGCCCGGGTTCCGATCACGCTGCTCGCCGACCTGCTGGACCCGACCGGCCCCGACTCCCGCCTGATCCTGGCCGCAGAGAGTGCCGTCACCGACGTGCTGACCGCCCAGCGCGACCTGCCCACGCCCGCCCCGCAGCGCAAGGCCCGCCCGGCGTCCTGATAGCCTGACCGCCTCGCGCCGCTAGCTCAACTGGCAGAGCAGCGGACTCTTAATCCGCGGGTTCGGGGTTCGAGTCCCTGGCGGCGCACTAGCACTACTGCAGGCCAGAGGCCCTTTGGGGCTGCCCGGAGTGGGCTTCGAAGATCCCTCCGGGACCGAATTGGTCACAGAGTGGTCACAGCGGTCCACGGCGAGGAGGTCGCTGGCCCGCGGCACCAGTGCCGAGGCCCGCTCGGCCGCCTCCTTGCCCACGCCTGCGAGCAGGTGCGAATAGGTGTCGGCGGTGATCGAAATAGATGAGTGCCCGAGTAGCTGCGACACGACGGCGATGTCCGTGCCAGACGCCAGACGCAAGGACGCCGCCCCGTGCCTCAGGTCGTGCAGTCGCACAGGACGCAGCCCCGCGGCCCTCACCAACTGCGAGAACCGCTTGGTGATCCGCTCCGGTGGGTAGGGGGTGCCGCCTCTGCGGGCGAATACGAGCCCGTGATCTCGATAGGCCCCACCCGTCCACTGGACCCGCTGGGCGTCCTGCTGGAGCCGGTGGGCGATGAGCGCCCCCACGGTGCGGTCGTCAAGATCGACCCGACGCGCCTCCCCACTCGCCGTCTTCGGCTTGGCGAACGCCGACTCGGTGTGCGTCTCTCCGCAGAAGGGGCACTGTGATCGTCCCGCCGCGTCAGTCTGGACCAGCTGCAGGCGGACCGTGAGGTACGAGCCCGCTAGGTCAACGTCTACCCACCGCAGCCCCAGAGCCTCGCCCCTTCGCAGGCCAGTGGAGGCGATCAGCTCGAACAGAGCAGAGTCCCTATCGCCGGTCAGGGAGTCCAGAAACGCCCCCAACTCGGCCGGCTCCCAGGGCTGCACCTTCGGGCGGGGGGCCGTGGGCAAGTCTATGTCCACGCACGGGTTGTAGGCGATGAGGCGCTTGCGCTTCGCGCTAGCGAACGCGCTGCGCAGGGTGGCGTGCACTCGGCGAACTGTGGCCGGTCCGAGGGGACGGCTGCGGTCCGGGTCGGAGGCGATCGTCCGGAGGAGCCGCTCGATGTCCCCGGGCTGGACGTCCCGCAGCCGCTTGCTGCCCATGATCGGGACGGCGTACTGCTCGATATGCTGCCGATAGGACCGGGCGGTTGTCGGCCGCAACCCGTTGGAGATCTTCGCCTGTAGCCAAGCCAGCAAGAAGGCCTCGACCCGCTGCCCCCCGTCATCGACTCGCTGACCCTTGTTGTCGGCGTCGACCAGTCCGCCAGGCGACTGAGGGCATCGGCTTTAGTCTCGAACCCACTGAGCCGGGTCTGCCGACGAGCAACTCGCTGCCCCTTCGCGTTCATTCCGGGTCCGAGGTCGAGGGTGATCGTCCACGACCCATGTGGCTTCTTGCATGCCTTGGGACGGCCACGGGAGTCCCTTTGAGGAGGACAACCGCACCGCTTGCGCACAGACCCGTTCAACCGTTGCCAGCCTGGGCCAGCTGCCTACGAGTCTTCTCCAGTTCGGCCTGACGACTCTTGATCTCCGCCGTGAGTGAATTCATGTCTCGGTTCAGCTGCGCCCGCTGGCTACGGAGCTTCGCTAGGTATCGTTCGTGGTCGACGACAAGTTGCTCAAGTCGGGAGCGCTCGTCGGTGTACTTGATCCCAAGGAACGTGGCCTGATCCTCGCCGCTGTCAAGGATCATCAGCGCGAGAGCGATTGACTCACTGTATGTCGTAGGCCGGTCGCCCTTCTCTAGGCGCGTGACCGAGGTGGGATGCAACTCGATGGCGTGTCCGGTCGTGATGGCTAGTTCCTGGGCCAACCGCTCTTGGCTCCACTCCCTGCGCAGTCGCCACGTCCGGACACGGTCCCCGAACTCCTTGTTTAGTTTGCTGTCGAAGTACGAGTGAAGGTTCCCCTCTCCGAGCGACTCGCTCGTGGGCTGGAGCGGCTGTTTGGTCGGCAACTTCCCGTCCTGATCCATGCTCACATCCTGGTCTGCTTGACCGTCAGCGTCAAGACACGTACGGTCTGCTCATCAAGCAGCTTGGGCACTGACGGGCGATCAGGAGAGGAGCACCGGTGACGGGAGCGGAGCTACGCGCCAAGGGGGACTTCGTCGACGTACAGACTGCATCGATCTACCTGAAGGTTGGCGAGGCGCTCGTCCGGCGCATGATCGCCAGAGGTGACCTTGAAGCGATGCGCATGGGTCGTCTGATAAGGATCCGGACATCTGACCTCCTGAGTCTTGGAGGATCGTGATGGCGTCAGGGTTCCGGAATCTTCCTACAACCGCCCTAGCCTTAAGCGCCAAGGGTCATCGCGTCTTCCCTGTGCGGGACAAGCGTCCACTCATCGAGGGCTACTTCGGAGACGACCCCTACACCCCAGGCGAACTGCAGGGGATGCCCTGGGCTGAGGCCACGCACCTGGGCTGGGCTCTCCCCACCGGCTACGTGGCGATCGACATTGACGTTCGTGACGGCAAGCAGGGCTTGCTGCACTTCGAGGAGCTCCAGGCAGCCCTAGGAACCCTTCCAGCGACCCGTCAGCAGGAGACCCTTACCGGAGGCCGCCACCTCGTCTTCAGAGTCTCGGAGACGCCGGCGGAGGGCTTCAAGGCCAACTTCTCTCGCCCCCGCAACGGGGCCAGGGCGGACATCGACATCATCACTTCCGGCTACCGCTTCCTCGTTCTGTACCAGCCGGAGATGTTGGACCAGCCGGTAGCCGTCCTTCCCAGGCGCTGGCTTGAGGTGATCACACAAGATGTCGGCCACACCGGGGGCTGGGGCGGCGAGCAGGAGGCTGCGTCGATCTTCCCAAAAGGCCCACCGACCGTTGAGAAGGCTCTTAAGGTCCTAGCCGCAGCGTCACAGGGCAGGCGCAACAACACTCTGAACCTGGTGGTCTTCGCCCTAGCTGCCTCCGGTCAATGGACCCGGGGCTCCGAGGCGAAAGTGCGGGAGACCGCCCAACACATCGGCCTGACCCATGGTGAGACCACCAAAACCATCGACTCAGCTTCCACGGCAGGTCGGAGGCAGCGTCGGTTCTCACAGCGGTGGCTGGACTGCGTTGCGCACCATCCCGACTTCCAGGGAGGTCGACGCACCCAGGTGCGCATGACAGCTGTAGTTCTCGCCGACCTAGGTCTCACATATGGGTCGGTGGTGGGCCTCTCGAGTAGAGACCTGGGTCTCCGGCTGGGCGTGCGGCACACGACCGCCTCAAGATCCCTCAACAAGCTCATCAAGGCTGGGCTACTCCAACGAGTCGACTGGCCTTCCCCCCGCAGGGCCCTGCGGTATCAGCTGGTGGTGCCCAATGGACGTTCGTGCACCAGTCACCATGACTACGACGTAGATGAAGAAGAGTGGCGACTGGTGCAGCAAGGGCACTTCTCGCTAGCTGTTCCACTATTCGGCCACGCCGCCCTCACCCGCAGGAAGGGCACGCGCACACTGCCGAAGAGCACCGCCCTGATCCTTACGGCGGTGTTCTGCGGCGTCGACACGGTGCAGAACTTGGCGAAGAGCACTGGCCTCAGGCCCAAGACCGTCCGGATCAACGCGCATGTTCTGCAGTCCGCCGGGCTGGTGCATTACGACCCCCGCCGGACTCGACTCGTCACCCCAGCCGTACAGGACCTCGAGGCCGCCGTCGGCAAATGGGCCATCTGGGCCGGCAGCCAGGACAACCACATGATCCTCTCCGAGCTGTACCGGGCAGAGCGACGACTGCACCTCCAGCGGCTCGACGACGAGGCCTCATGGTCCGAACGCCCCCCCGACTCCTCTGAACGCTCCCTTCAGAGGACCAAGCGACCCGTCACTGGACGTGTCGAGACCGAAAGGAAGCGCAGATGAACAAGGCACCAACGTCCCTGAGTGGCCTAATCCCGCTCGCCAGTCCACTGTCCGCCGAGGAGCTCCTAGGCAAGCACATCACGCTGAACAGGTACGAGGTCACATCCAAGCCCGTCGTGGCGCGCCTCTACATGGACGAGGGCCCCGGCACATTGATGGTCGACTGCGGACAATGGGTCGTCCAAGCCGAACCCCTTGTGAAGCCTCTCAAGTCGCTGTCGAGCTACAGGTACGAGGCGAAGTCCATTACAGGCCTCCTGGTCGCCTCACCGCAGGGCTACGCCCTCACTAGCCCCGCCGAGTAGCGCCGATGTCCGGGATGTGTCGAGGGCCCCCGCCCCTCCTCTAGGACGGTGCGAGGGACAATCCCTTAAACTCCCTTCAGCCCCTTTTGTGGCTCTCAGCGCCAAAGTCCGGGTATGTCTGCAGACTCCTTGCCGGGTCAACAACCTCGGCACCTATTACAAAAGTGCATGAGGCTTCATTTACCATTCCGGGGCGCAAGCTGTTCTGTTGCGTCGCCGTCCCTGGCGCGCATGCTCGCCGGGGGACACACAGGGGCACGGCAGGCTGAGGACTGTCCCTCGCGCTACGGCCAGCTCGGGGAGGGCCAGCTGCCCGGGGATGCCCCTAGGAGGTTCGGCCGCGGGGCACAGGGGCCATAGTGGGTGCACTTGGGGGGGTTGGCCAGGTCCACCTCTTAGGGCCTCCAGCGGCCCGATCCAGTGACGCTGTCCCGCTTTGCCGAGGGGGGACCTGCCAGGCTGTGGGTGAGAGTTCCAGATCCGGATGCGCACTTCCTCGTGATCCCTGGAGCCAGACGTGACAGTCTCCTCTCGTGAGCGGTTCATCTCGTCTGGTCTACGTGGTGCATGGCCCGGAGGCTGTCAAGGCCGAGTCGATCTCCCTCGAGAAGGCAGGCTTCCGGGAGGTACAGGACTTGCAGGAGTGGGTGATAGCCCACCCCGAGGTGCTTGGCGACGACGTACTGATAGTGACGAGCGAGTTCGACCAGTGGTCTTCCGAGTCTGGAGCCACCGCGCGGGAGCGGCTAGACATCCTGGGTCTCGATGCCTCGGGTCGCCTCGTCGTGGTCGAGCTGAAGCGCGGAGGGGACCGCGCCATCCACTTGCAGGCGCTGACCTATGCGGCACTGGTCGCTGGCTTCGATGAACAGAGACTCGCTGACGTGTACGCCGCATTCCGGACGAAGAGGCACCAGCCCACGGACCGAGAGCAGGCTCTTGACCTCCTACGAAACCATGTCGAGGGGACGCTGGACGCTGACGTGCTGTCCGTGCCGCGCATCGTGCTGGTGGCGGGCGAGTACCCGCCGCAGGTCCTCACTACGGTGGTGTGGTTGACACGGCGCGACTTGGACATCGAGCTGCGGGAGGTCCGCGCGTACCGCCTCGGAGAGTCCATTGCGGTCACGTTCGACCGGGTGTACCCGACGCCTGGCGTGGACGACCTGCTGTTAGCCCCTGCGCAGCGCGAAACGGCTACCGCCGCCAAAAAGGTGGACGAGCAGGCTCGCGCTGCCAACGCCTGCCGGGTCATTGTCGAGCGGGGTCTCCTTGCGGCTGGCACCCCCCTGACCCTGCGTCCGACCAACGAAGTGGACGAGGCAACACGCACGGCCATCATTGGCTGGGTAGCAGAAGATCCCACCCGAGGGACGGCGACTTGGGTCGAGGACGCGGTTCGGCCCATCCGCTGGGATTACGACCAGACCCAATGGCGGCCGACCACGCTTGTCCGCAATATCCTTGTCCAAGCCTGCGGAGTCGACCGGGGCGTTCGTGGAACCGCTTGGTGGACGACTCCCGCCGGCCTTGGACTGACTGATGTTGCCTTTGGAAAGGGTGGTCGAGACTGGACGGACGTCCACGACCTCATCGGCCTCATCGGCCCTGGCCACTGGACAAGTTATGGCGACATCGCGCAAGTGGTCGGGGTCCCAGCCCGAGCGGTGGGCACTCATATCTCCACCTGCCCCAACTGCCCTGACGGCGCCCATCGCGTCCTGACCACTAACGGCACCCCTTCCGACGGCTTCCATTGGACTGACTCGGACGACGTTCGAGACATTCGCCAGGTCCTAGAAGAGGAAGGGCTGCGGTTCGGCGCAACAGGGACCGCGGACCCAGCGCAACACTTGAGCGCGGTCGGACTCACCACCCTGCGTCGAGCAGCCGTCTGACGCGACGTCGACATCGAGGTCCCCGGCCGCCCCACAAGCTGAAGTCGATCCCTCCACCCGCCGATGACAGACCCATGGCCATCAATGGAGGGTGCCAGCCTGGACCTACTGCTCAAGGTCCGCTGGCCTAAGGCCCTACAGGGCGACCACCGAGCCCTAGACGAGGTGATCCGGATACATGACCGCCGGGTCAGACTCCTGGGCCTGGAATGGGGCAACCTGGGTGCCACCGTCGGCGTCGAGACGAGGACACTGGTCATGCCCAGGTGACGGGTGAGCCCGAGATTTCCCACATATGCCAGGAAGGCCCCTAGCCGGCCCTATGCAGCCCCATTCCCTCGCACGTAGGCCCCGGGGCGTCCCACTTCGACGTCCACGCCACCAGCGGCCCGGGCAGGGCATCTGAGACCTTGATGCACCTTATCTGAATATTCATAGGGCACTCGCTACCCAACGCCCCCGTCACAGGCTACGGGGAGTTGAAGGGAAGGAGTCTGACGCACACGGTGGGTCACGGCCGGCACATTCGTGAGGCTGCCGATGCAGACGCTAGCCGTGCCGACCGCCTTCCTGTGGGCTACCCGTGTTCGGAGCCTGGCGGCTATCTGCTCAGGTGGCCTCTTGGCAGTCCTGCCTGCTGCTACGCCGGATAGAGGGTGAGTGACCCGACGACATCACCTCAGTGAAGGTCACCAGGACGCTACCGTCGGCGAATGACTTTCTGGGTGTATGAGAACTGGCGGGCTCATGGCCATAGGGCCACGGTCCATCGCTCCCAGTGTGGGCATTGCAATGGTGGCCTGGGCCGAAGTGGAGAGCCGGTGACGCCCAACGGGCGGTGGCATGGTCCCTTCACCAGCTTTGACGATGCTGTGGGTGGCGCCCAGGCCACGGGTGCTGTCGTCCACGGGTGCCGATCCTGCGCCCCTTCAGCGTCGCGGGGGTCTAGCCCCTCCGGGCAACGTTCAATCAGCGATCCCAGCCCTCGGGTTCGGCGCAGCAACCCTCCGGGACTGCCCGGATGGCCAGTTCCGTACGGGGACCTGCTGGCACTTGGCTTCCTTCCCTTCGATCTGCAACCCGATCCGCGTGATGCCGGGCTCCCCTCCTCGGGTGGTCGCCGGTGGACGACGCTCGGGCAGGTCCCGGACTCCTCTGGGGTGTACGCCTTCACGGTCGACGACGGCGGGGTGCCCCACGTCGCGTATGTGGGGCTCACGACCAACCTGTGGATGGTGACTAAGGGTCGCCTGCCCCAAGGGGGTGCGAGGCCAGGCCAGCGGTACGGTGGGCGGCCCGAGTACATCGGCCAGACACGCCTGAGGGTGAACATCCTGGTGTGCGAACAACAAGACCTTGGTCGGCGAGTCCGCCATTGGCTGAGACCACTCCCGCCGAGGACTTAGCGTCCGAGGAGCGCCGCCTCATCTCTGACTGGCACCTTCTGACACACGGCTGGAACAGGCGGTAGCCCGCCCATTGGGTCAGCGGGTTGTCGGTGAAACAAGAGCCGATCAGTGTTCTGGGGGCGATAGTTGATCAAGGTGCCTTCGCACAAACACGCTCAAGGCGATGGAATCAAGGGATCGTGGGCCGAACAGAGCCCTCCAAGCCCACAATGGGGTGACTACTATCAACACCACTGCCAGCGATACGCCGAAGAGAATGGCTCGGGCTGACGGCTGAAAGACGAGGAATGACAGGGCGCCTGCGAGAGCTCCGATAAGCACCCAGGCAACGATTGACCGCCGCCACCGGCTGTGCGGCATGACTATCGATGCAGCCACGGCATTCGAAATGAGACTGTCCGCGTCCTTGCCTCTTTGCCTGCGTGTCCCGACACCGATGAGGGTCAGTGCGGGGAGAGACAAGGCCACGGCCACTAGGACCGCGATGCCGATCAGCGATATCTCGCCGGACACAAGTGCATTGAGTACTACGAGCGCCAACACCAAGACCAGGGCGGGGGTGGTCCTCCCCCGTCGGCTCCTAGTAGCCAGAGTCCGATATGTGTCCCAATGCTCGGAGAAGAACACGGCGCGCATGGGTGCTATCACGCCTCAGCACCATGTGGGTACACCGATGTCACCCAACTGCGAGAAGTCATAGGGGTTGTAAGGCAAGCCCAAGTCATCGAGACTATGGGACCCAAGGTAGTCAAGGAAAGAGGACGCGCCGTCTGCTGTTGCGCCACTCGCGTCACCGCCACATGCTGGGCTTCCGCTGAGGCACGCTAGAGCGGCTCCCCCAGCCGATGAGACCGCCGCGGCACCCAGGGCCGCGTTGGATATTGTTGCTGCAGTCGTTTCTACCGCAATCGCATCAAGACTAAGAGGGGTATAGACCGTGGCCAGCCCCGCCACCGTAGCCCCCAGCCCAGTTTCGGCACCCATGATTGCAATGCCACCAGCGATCGCTGCCCCACCCGTTGCAACGACCACCGACACAACTGCTACAACGGCGAGAACTGTAACAGCAGTCGACCACCAACTCAGCCCAAGCGGGTCGACTCTGTCAAGAGGATCACCAGCGGCATACGTGTAGGCCGATTGTGTAGCGGTGACAGCCGGGTCCACCGTAATGAACTGACCACTAGACGAGTCATAGTAGCGCGCCCGCAAGTAGATGAGCCCCGTTTCGGCATCTGTGTACTGGCCCTGCCATTGTAGAGGCGTCGAACTACCGACATGGCTCAGCGTCGACCCGTACGGAGAGTAAGTATAACTTCCCAACACGTTGCCGGTCCTGCTGAGGAGATACCGCACCGAGCCGTACCAGTCCCGATAGAAGTACGTGGGCACAGTACCAGCGCTGGCTGTGGCGGTCTGCTCAATAGCCTGGCCACGGGGTCCATAAATGTAGTCAGCAGTGCCGTCGGTGAGCAAGGTAGGGACTCCGTCGACGGTGTCCCAGGCGAACTGGGACGCGGCCGTACCGACGGTCTTGGTAGCTCGTAAGCCGTTGGCGTCGTAAGTGTAAGTAGCGGTCGAGGACTTCCCAGCGGCGACTGAGACGAGCTGGTCGCCCTGGTTGTACCCGTACGTCACGGCTGGTGCTGGGCTCGGTGGGGTTGCAGTTGTGCGGTCCCCGTTACTGTTGTAGACGTACGTGGTGGCGGTCGCCCCGGTGCCAGCTTGGGTGATCTCGCCGGCGGCGTCGAACGCCTGAGTAACTCCGGCGAGGGTGGTGGGCTGCCCGGCAGCGTTGTAGGCGTCGCTGTTGGTGACGCCGGTGAACAGCCCAGGGGTGGTGTAGGGGGTGTAGGTGGTGGTCTGCGCGGGAGTTGTGGTGGACACCGACTGGATCTGCTGGTCAGGGTTGCGGGAGTACGACTCGGTGGTCGTCGATCCCATAGTGGTGCTGGTGAGGACGTCTGCGTTGTCGTACACGTAGCCCTGTGCTGGTGTTGACGCGGACGGGTAGGATACTGTCTTCAGGTTGGAGTCCTGGTCGTAGCCGAACATTACCGTCGCCGCGTTCCAGTCCTTCACCGATGACAACTGCTCATCAGCGTTGAAGCCGCGGGACAGCACATGCCCGTCGGGGTAGGTGATGCTCGCTGTATTCCCCACCGGGTCATACCCGTACGACACGGTCTGCCCATTCCCGTTCGTCTGGGACACGACCTGATCCAACGAGTCGTACGCCGTCGTCGACGTCTCGGCCGACTTGGTGACGGGGTTGGTCACCGTGGACGTCTCCAGCTCCCCCGATGGGTAGTAGGTGTAGGTCAAGCTGGGCGTGACCCCGTCGGAGTAGGTGACGCCTGTCACCTCGTCCAGAGAGTTGTACATCTTCGTGGTGACCGCCCCCGACGGTGCTGTCACCGTCAGGACGTCACCGGCGCCGTCTTCGGTGTAGCTGGTCATCCTCAGCAGCGGATCAGTGGACGTCAGTAGCTGGTTCAGCGGGTTGTAGGTGTATGACGTGATCTTCCTGTTTCCGTCCTCGTAGGACGTCCTATTGCCTGCAGGGTCGTAGCCGTAGCTCACGTACGTTTGGTCTGGCTGTGTTGTCTTCACCAGCTGGTCTGCCGCGTTGTACGCGTTGGTCGTCTGGTTGTTCCGAGCGTCTGTGACGGCTTGCAGGTTCCGATCCCCGTCGTACCCGTACTGGGTGAGGTTCCCGTCTGCGTCCTTCACAGACGTAACGTCACCGAAGGAGTCGTAGGTGTATGTGGTCGTGAAGTTGGCGGCTATGGCCCCAGCCAGGTTGCCCTTCGGTGACACCTTCGTTAACGCGTTGCCACGACCATCAAATGTCCACGTCGTAATGTTGCCTAAGGCGTCCTTTTGGTAGACGCGATCGCCTAGCGAGTCATATTGGTAGGTCGTGGTGTTCCCATTCGCGTCGACGACACGGGTGACATCACCGGGGTGGACGGGATCGTCGTAGTAGTAGTTCACCGTCGGCGTGGTCGTCGTCCCGCCGGTCGTATAGAAGAGGGACTTGCTCGTCGACGTCAAGTCCCCGGCAGCGTTGTACGTGTTCGTCGTCGTCGACGTCCCTAGCGGCGACGTTGCCGCCACCTGAGTCACCTCATCTAGCGCGTTGTAGGTGTACGAGGTTGTGGCACCTGTGGGACTCGTGACTGTGTCTACCAGGCCGTACCCATTGGTGGACGGGTTAGTCACGTACTTGTAGCCGGTGGTGTGCCCAGCGCCGTCCTGTGCCGTTGCTGGCAAACCTGTCAGCGAGTCACAGGTCGGAGACACCGATGCCTGATAGGCGGTTCCGGATCCCCTCACCTGACCGATCAAGCAACCAGAGTTGTACGTGTCCACCGTCACGCTGCCATCAGGGTCGGTGATCGTCGTCGTCCCGTTCCCATTCACGGTGCCGTATGAGTACGTCGTCGTTCCCCCCGTCGGGCTCTGCTGCGAGAGCACCTGATTTGAGGAGTTGTAAAGGTTCGTCAGTGCCGAACCGTTTGGGTGCTGCGCCGGGGACTGCAATGTGTGCAGGAGGTTCCCACTGGAGTAGCTGTATGTGGCAATCCCACTATTGACGTCTTGCACCGAGGTCAGGTTGCCACCGGTGTAGGTGTAGGACACCGACAGCCCTGTTGAGTCGATGATTCTCGTGACGTGGATAGTGCTGTCGCTGTACTGGAAGGTCAACGTCCTGCCCGCTGCGTCCGTCACCGTCGACAAGCGCCCCGAGGCCTCATACGACAGCACCGTGGCATAAGGGGACGTAGCCGACTGACCATTTAGATCTGTCTCCGACACGAGTTGTCCGCTACGGCTGAAGGTAAGGACCTTGGTGCCCATCACGGTCAAAGTCCACGTGCCGTTTGCATTGTCAATCAGCGTTGCCTCCTCACCCGCAGGAGGCACATACGTCACCGTCCCAACCCCAGCACTGTCGTACTGCGTGTGCGCTTGGAACACCGTCGTGTTGCCGGTCGATTGCACCAACGCCACGGTGCTGCCGCCATCGAGCGTCATCAAATACTGATCGTAACTGCTGGTCCAACCATAACCGAACGGTGAGTCGTTTCCGGCGTTCAGCGAGTTGTAGGTGCGCGACAGGTTCAGGGAAAGACCCCTGCCGGGGTACTTGAAGTCAGTTGCATTGTGATAGAAGGCACCGGTAGCGCAGTCAACTGGGTCCCCACCGCTAGGACAGTTCTTCCGGAGTGGCGACAGTTCGTCTGCACCCCCGGCCTGGTTCAGCTGTCCAGAAGCGCCGTAGATATAGATCTGGCTGTCGAATGGGCCCGCCTCAAGTTGGGATATATCGCATACACCGATCGAGGCTATCTGCACGTCGTTGAGGCCTGGATGCAGGTACGGAGTGATATCGGGGTTTCCCGTGTTAACCGCTGACCCGTGGGGGCAAGTTGAGTATGAGGACAAGGTTGTAACGACCGTGCCATTGACGGACACTTGGCGATGAGATGAACTGCCCGGAAAGCCACAGCCATTGTCAAATACGCTAATACAAACTGTCTCGCCCGGCACATAGTTTACGGTCGCGTCATATAGCCGAAATTCACCTTGGTGGTAGGCGCCGGGTGCCGGCGCCCAGAAGGTATCCCAATTGGAGTCGAGTGTGATGTAGGGCTGCGTCGCCGCGGTCCCCGCGGGTGCTGCCGGAACGGCCGTCGGTGTTACAGAAGACGTAGTAGCGCTTGGTCCGGTTCCCGCGGTGTCGTTGGCGGCCACAGCGAAGGTGTAGGTGCCGCCGGTGGATAGCCCTGTGTCTATGGTGGAGGTCAACGTCGGGTTCGCGCTGATGGCCGTTTGCGCGGTTCCGTTCAAGTACGGGGTGACTGTGTAAGAGGTAATGCCGGTGCCGATCATCCGAGGAGCCGTCCAGCGGACTAGCGCCGCGCCCTGAGCCGTTCGAACAGTGACGCCTGTCGGCGCGCCGGGCACGAGACCAACGCCCGTGGGTGTGGCAGGCGGAGATGTCGCAGATGGGCTCGTTCCGGCATCCGTGCTAGCGGTCACAGCGAAGGTGTAGGTGGTGCCCGGGTACAAACCTGTTACATCGCAGCTCAGGGCCGCCGTGGTGCACGTCTGGTTGTCGGGTGTCGATGTGACGGTGTACGAGCTGACGTTGTATCCGTTCGTGACGGCTGGAGCTTGCCATGAGACTTGGACGTCAGAGGGGCCGGGGCTCACCGTGACGGACACTGGCGGGTTGGGCGGCGCAACCGACTCAAAGTAGCCGAGGACATCGATCAGGACATCAGCTGTGCCGAGTGAGTTGTATAACGAGAACTGTCCTGAGCTCGACAGTTGAACAATATCGAAAGTGGTGTTGTTCACTCCGGGGTTAGTTAGCATTGTGGACACCGAGGCAGGCCTCGCAGACCCTTGTGCATACAGCTGGAGATAGCCGTTCTGCGTTACGTTGAGTGCGACGATGTCGACCGCGACGGCGGTTACGCCGGCGGTAGGCACACCGGAAAACCCGGTTGCTTTGAAGTTGTCGATTGTGCCCGTGTTCAGCGACCCTGAGCCGCCCAGCTTGCTCCTGGTATCGACGAATCGGGTAGCTGGCAGGGGTGTGTAGTAGCTGCCTGCCGTCGAGGTGGCGCTGGTAAAGTAGCCGTCGATCTCAACGAGTAGGTTCGTGGTCCCGACGGCGTTGTAGATGCTGATCGTGCCATTTGTGCCTAAGGCTACGATTGATCCGTGTGAGGAACTGACACCGCCGGTGATGCTGATCGTTCCGGCAGCCGGCATGGTCGACCCGGTAGGCCACGCTTCGAGATAGCTGCCGGCTGATGGGCTGACCGCGGTGATGTTGACCATCACCGATGTAGCGTTCGTTGGGATCTGGTTGGGCGTGGTACCAGTACCGGACACGGTCAGAGTCAGCGATTGGCCGGCGCCCAGGGTGCCCGGGTGACCGCCCAAGCTGCCGCGAGTGTCCATGATCCTGTTGGGAGGTATGGCAGTAAACAAAGAGCCTGTGGTGGAGCTACTGCTGTTAGTCACATAGCCCTGCACGTCCACAACCAGGTTCATCGTGGCAGAAGCGCCCAGGCTTACCTGGCCGCCGGTGCCGACAGGCACAATGGTGACGTTGCTTACCGTGGTGTTCGTCGCTGTCTCCAGCAGACTACTTGTGCCTGCGGCACTTCCAGCTGGCCAGGCCTGCACATACCCGGCACCTGTGTCGTCTGTCGATAGGACTTGCAGCATGACTGCGGACACGCCCGACGATGGGACCCCCCCTACCCCCAGCACGGTGAGGTTGCGAGAGGTGCCAGACGCAAAGAGTGCCTTTGTGGTGCCGAGTCCAGAGCGGCTGTCCATGATGCGGGCACTTGCGATGGGGACCAGCTGGCCGGAGCCAGTCGTAGCAGCCGCGCGGGCGGCCCTAGCTGGCGCGATGGCGGCCAGTAGGGCCGCGATGAGGACCAAGACTGCGGCAAGGGCGACTCCCTGCCGAATTCCACGACTACGCGAACCAATCACGGTCATGCCGCTCCCCGGGGGTCGTGCATTGGCTCGGTAGCTATCTGCCCCCGAGGAGGCATGCTTACCTGTCCACCCCTGCGTTCAGCAAGAGGTAGAGGCGTGACACGCAGGGAGGCTGGCTCTCTTCTTCGCAGATGGTCCATTCAGTCGCAGGAATGGTTTAGTTGGTGACCTCAGGGTCTCTCTAGGCGGCTGCCAGATCCGTGCCCAGCGTCGATTGTGCGTGCCAGAAGCGACCCATATCCCGTTCTGACATTTCGATTGCGCTAGACTGCGAATTGCGGTACAGTATAAATATCGCTCGGGAGACGTGCGCCCGTAGTTGGCCCTGACTGAGCGATAGAAGTGACCTGGCAAGTTAGATCTTCTAGGTCATGTGAGCCCGCACCAGACCAATGGTGCGGGCTTTCTTGCGCTTCCAGGGCGTCTCGCAAACGACCGTATATGCAACTCCCGCCCTCATGTCGCATTACTCGGCATGGGGGCGTTCGTAACTCATGTCCGAAAGTCCATCGCACTACTGGAGGGAAGTGATGAGTAATGA
>Ga0209698_10000691_pt1 | contig 38563 bp, 38 predicted proteins | sample LitLauG_LLR_2012_FD_187203 | JGI IMG/M metagenome (GOLD analysis project Ga0209698, IMG submission 187203) | Freshwater sediment microbial communities from Pennsylvania, USA - Little Laurel Run_MetaG_LLR_2012 (SPAdes) (version 2) | ecosystem: Environmental > Aquatic > Freshwater > Creek >... | reverse complement strand
GTGGCTGCGCACGAAGTCATTGGGATAGGCGGGGCCCCGCCTATCCCAATGACTTCGTGCGCAGCCACCGCGCCGCGCCCCTGCACGCGCAGTACGACGGCGCCGCGCGCGAGGAGCTGGAAGGCAATCCGGTCGAGGTTGCCGTTGCCGGGCGCCTGATGCTCAAGCGCCTGATGGGCAAGGCCAGCTTTGCCACCGTCCAGGACGGCTCCGGGCGCATCCAGTTCTTCATCAACGACGAGGATGCAGGCGGGGCGGCGCACGAGGCGTTCCGACACTGGGACATCGGCGACATCATCGCCGCCCGCGGCGTGCTGTTCAAGACGAACCGCGGGGAACTCTCGGTACGTTGCCGCGAGTTGCGACTTCTCGCCAAGGCGCTGCGTCCCCTGCCGGACAAGTTTCACGGACTTGCGGACCAGGAGCAACGCCATCGCCAACGCTACGTTGATCTGATCGTCAACGAAAGCACGCGCCAGGCCTTTGCGATCCGGGCCCGAACCATCGCCGCAATTCGCCAGTTCCTCGTCGAGAACGAATTTCTCGAGGTCGAAACGCCCATGCTGCACCCGATCCCGGGCGGCGCCCAGGCGCGCCCCTTTGCCACCCACCACAATGCGCTCGATATCGACATGTACCTGCGCATCGCTCCAGAGCTGTATCTCAAGCGCCTGGTGGTGGGCGGCATGGAACGGGTGTTCGAGATCAACCGCAACTTCCGCAACGAGGGCATCAGTCCGCGCCATAACCCCGAATTTACGATGCTGGAGTTCTACGCGGCCTACCACGACGTTGGCTGGATGATGGATTTCACCGAACGCATGTTGCGCGCGGCAGCGCTGGCCAGCATCGGCAACGCCACGTTGCAGTATCAGGGGCAAACCATCGACCTCGCGGCGCCTTTTGCGCGCCTGCGCATTACGGAGGCCATTTCGACCCACGCCCCGCAGTATGCGGGGCACGCGCTGAACGATCCAGGTTTTCTGCGCGCGGAGCTTGGCCGCCTGGGTGCTGCGCCGCCCGTCGCCAATGCCGGCGCCGGGGCCTTGCAACTGGCGTTGTTCGAGGCGGTAGCCGAAGCCCGCCTGATCCAGCCGACCTTCATCATCGACTATCCGGCCGAAGTCTCGCCCTTGGCGCGCGCCTCGGACGCCGACCCGGCAATCACCGAGCGCTTTGAGTTGTTCATCGCCGGCCGCGAAATGGCCAACGGCTTTTCCGAGCTCAACGATCCCGAAGACCAGGCCGCACGCTTTCAGCGCCAGGTCGAGGCCAAGGCCGCGGGTGACGAGGAAGCGATGTACTTCGACGCCGACTATATCCGCGCCTTGGAATACGGCATGCCGCCCACCGCCGGTTGCGGGGTCGGCATTGACCGGCTCGTCATGTTGCTGGCCGATGTGGCTAACATCCGCGACGTGATTCTCTTCCCGCATATGCGGCCCGAGTGAGCAAGGTGAGCGATGCGCTGCGCGCTTTGCAGGCACGCATTCGGGCCCAGGCGCATACGCAACCCGGCGATGACGCGATCTCCCTGGTGCTCGGTGGACACCAATGCGGGAGCATGGCGCCACGGACGGCGAACTGCCTGGCCGGCGTGCGCGGCTTTGTCCGTTTTGGCGCAACCGTGCAGCTCGAGGATACGCAGCTCGATGTGAATGGGCGTTCGCAACGCTTGCACGACGCGGCCCAGGCGCTGCTGCGCGCCGGTCTGATTGGCGCCTGGCGCACGGAAGAGCTCGACGTGCGCGCGGCCCCAGATGCGCCGGTCCTGGCACGCATCGACCGCAGCGCAGTGCGCGCGCTGGGCATAACGACGTATTCCGTGCATTGCAACGGCTATACGGCCGATGGCCGGCTGCTGGTGGCCCAACGCGCTGCCGACAAACGCGTGGACCCGGGGCTATGGGACAACCTGGCCGGCGGGATGATCGCCGCCGGCGAAAGTGCGCGTGCCGCGTTGGAGCGCGAGGCCTTCGAAGAGGCCGGCATCCGTCTGGCCGCGCTGCCCGTCCAGGCTGGTGCGCGCCTGTCCGTGCGCCGGCGGATCGGCGAAGGCATGCTGTCCGAGTTTGTCCAGGTCTTCGACGTGGCACTACCCCCCGGAACTCGGGCGGTCAACCAGGACGGCGAAGTTGCTCGATTCTCCGCGCGCGCGCCTGCCGCGGTCATAGCCGCCATCGAGCAAGGTGAATTTACCGTGGAGGCCGCCCTGGCAACGATCGAATCGCTGCTCCGGCGCGCCGGCTGAAACCCGGCTCGCGGGTCAGCGCTCGTCCATCCAGGCCATCTGGATCGCCTCGAGAATCTTCTCGTTGGAGCGCTCGGGCCGATCGACAAATCCGTCCAGGGCACAAACCCAGCGATGCAGGTCGGTAAAGCGCACCGTACGCGGATCGACCTGCGGATGGGCGTCGAGCAACGCCTGGGCAATCGCCAGCGAATCGGTCCAGCGCAAGGACGCGGCCATTAGCTTGCTCCCTTCATGGTGCCCGCCCTATTTCCCTTCCTTGACCTGGTTGATCGAATAGCGGGGTATCTCCACGACCAGGTCGGTCGTGCCGACGATTGCCTGGCACGAAAGCCGTGACAAGGGCGTCAGCCCCCAGGCCTTATCGAGCAGATCGTCCTCATCCTCGTGGGACGCCGGCAAGGAGGAAAAGCCCTCGCGCACGATGACGTGGCAAGTGGTACACGCACACGAGAGCTCGCAGGCATGCTCCATCGCCACGCCATTCTCGAGCAGGGCGCGGCAAATGCTCTGCCCGCGCTGCGCGACCACGATCGCGCCGGCCGGGCAAATGTCCTCGTGCGGCAGAACGCGAATCGTGGGCATGGTCAGGGCAAGGACCGCGGCGTGGCCGGCGCCAGCGCTTCGTCCACGCGCACGCCGGCCAGCGCGGTGCGGATCGAGCGGTTCATCCGCCGCATTGCGAAGGATTCGGTTGCCGTTGCCAGGGCCCGGATGGCGCTGGCAATGGCGTCGGGGGATTCACCCTGGGCCGCAGCGACCAGGACCTCGATCGCGCCGTTGACGGCGTCGCGTTCCGCAAGGGATAACAGGTCCACATCACTGGCCAGCGCGGATCGGGTAGCCTCGATCATCCGGCTCGCCTCCACTTGCTGCTCGCGCAACATGCGCGCGCTGCGGTCCTGCGCAGCGGCATCGATGGATTCGGAGAGCATGCGCGCGATTTCACCATCGCTCAGCCCATACGATGGTTTGACCACGACGGCCGCCTCGACGCCGCTGGTTAATTCGCTCGCGCTCACGGACAGCAGGCCGTCCGCGTCCACCTGAAAGCGTACGCGCACCCGCGCCGCGCCGGCGGGCATGGGTGGCAGACCGCGAAGCTCAAAGCGCGCCAGAGATCGGCAATGGTCCACGAGCTCCCGTTCACCCTGCACCACATGGATTGCGATCGCACTTTGCCCATCCTTGAAGGTGGTGAAATCCTGCGCGCGCGCCGTCGGAATCGTCGCGTTGCGCGGCACGATCTTCTCCACCAGGCCACCCATGGTCTCCAGGCCCAGGGACAGTGGAATTACGTCCAGCAGCAGCCAATCGTCGTTGCCGGAGCGATTGCCCACGAGCATGTTGGCCTGCATGGCCGCGCCCAGCGCAACGACCTGGTCCGGGTCCTGATCCACCAGGGGCGGCCGACCAAAAAAATCACCGACCGCCTGGCGCAGGTGTGGCATGCGCGTTGCGCCGCCCACCAGCACGACGCCCTGGACGGCGCTCAGGGAACACCCCGAATCGCGCAGCGTGCGGCGCGCCGCGTCGATGGTTTTTTGCACGAGGTGCTGTGTGAGCCCGACAAAGGTCTCGCGGCCTATATTCAGGTTGACCCAACGGCCATTTTCCAGGCGCGCCTGGATCGTGGCCTGGGCGCGGGCCGACAGTTGTTCCTTGGCCGCGCGGGCACGCACCGTCAGCAGCCGCGCATCCTCGGGCCCGAGCTGGGAAAGATTGGCCTGCTCCAGGACCCAGCAGTAGAGACGGTGATCAAAATCATCGCCGCCCAGGGCGGTATCTCCGCCCGTTGCCAGCACCTCGAAGACACCCCGGCTCAGGCGCAACACCGATACGTCGAACGTGCCGCCGCCCAGATCGAAAACGACAAATACGCCCTCCGCGCCGGTATCCAGGCCGTAGGCAATGGCCGCCGCCGTGGGTTCATTGAGCAGGCGCAGTACGGGAATGCCCGCCAGCCGTGCGGCGTCGCGCGTGGCCTGCCGCTGGGCATCATCGAAATAGGCCGGCACGGTGATCACGGCGCCGGCCAGGGGACCACCCAGCGCTGATTCTGCGCGCTCGCGCAAGGCCTGCAGGATCTGCGCCGAGACCTCCACCGGACTGCGCACACCGGCGGCTGTGCGCAATTGCAACATTCCCGGCGCATCGACAAAGTCGTAGGGAAGGTTCTCGCCATGCGCCACGTCGCGCAGGCCACGCCCCATGAATCGCTTGACCGAACTGACGGTGTTGCGCGGGTCGCGGGAAAGCCATGGCACGGCCTCGTGCCCGACTAGCACGGAGCCGTCCGCGCAGAAACGCACGAGGGATGGCAGGAGCGTGCGGCCCTCGGTATCGGGAAGCACGCACGGTTGACCGCTGCGTACCGTCGCCACCAAGGAATTGGTTGTTCCCAGATCAATGCCTACCACCAGCCGATGTTCGTGCGGCGCGGTCGATTGGCCGGGCTCCGAGATTTGCAACAGTGCCACGGCGCTACCGGCTTGCCACCAGGGGCAGGTCCCATTCGGCGGCTAGTTGATCGATCTGGGAATCGAGCTTGTCCAGAAACATCAGCGAGCGCACTGCAACAGCCGCTTCGGCGTAATCCGCACGCTCGTCGATGGCCTGTGCTATGCGCGCCAACAAGGAAGCACGCAGTAGCGCGCTCTCGCGGGAAATGTCGGCCAGGGCAGCGCCATCGCGATCGGCGCTGGCCTGCTGCAGCGCTTCGCGCCAGGCCATCTGTTGTTCAAGAAACGCACCGGGCAGGGCCGCCGTCGGGCCATCGAGCGCAATTCCGTGGCAACGGCACAGGTAGGCGGCGCGGGTGCTATCCGTGCGCAGTACCTGGAAGGCTTCGTTGGCGTGCGTGGCCAGTTGCATCGCCGCGCGCCGGTCCGCGTCGCTGGCATTGGCGCCCGCATGGCGATCGGGGTGTACCTGGGACAGAACCTCGCGATAGGCCTTCTTCAGGTGCTCCCGGTCAATCGCAAACCGTGGCTCGAACCCGAAGAGGGCAAAGTATTCCGGAATCGACGAGGACACTTGCGCTGGACACTTCAGACCCGAAACGATTCGCCGCAACCGCAGCGATCCTTTTCATTGGGATTGTTAAAGCGAAAACCCTCGCTCAGGCCCTCGCGCACGAAATCGAGTTCGGTACCGTCCAGGTACGCGAGGCTGCGCGGATCCACCAGCACGGTAACCCCGTTGCTCTCGAAGCGGGCATCGGCCGGATCCACCGCGTCGGCGAACTCGAGCTTGTAGGCCATGCCGGAACATCCCGTAGTCTGCACCGCAAGACGCACGCCCACGCCACGACCACGCTTGCTGATGTAGGAGGCGACGTGGCGCGCGGCGCGCTCGGTCAGGGTGACGGCCATGGCAGTCTCAGGCTGCAGCGCGCACCGCGGGAACGCAGGCTTCGCCCACCCCGTTCTCTTCCCCCATGCGCGCATGCTTGCTTCGGTAGTCCTCGATTGCGGCTTTGATTGCGTCCTCGGCCAGGATCGAACAGTGGATCTTCACGGGCGGCAGGGCCAGTTCATCGGCGATCTGGGTATTGCGGATCTGCATCGCCTGGTCCAGCGTCTTGCCCTTGACCCACTCAGTTACCAGAGAGCTGGAGGCAATTGCTGAGCCGCAACCATAGGTCTTGAAGCGGGCATCTTCGATCACGCCGTCATCGCTGACGCGGATCTGCAGCTTCATCACGTCACCACACGCCGGCGCACCGACCATGCCGGTTCCGACCGCGCTGTCCTGCCGGTCAAAAGACCCGACATTGCGCGGATTCTCGTAGTGATCTACGACTTTCTCGCTGTAGGCCATCTTTTCTCCCCGAATCTTCTTCTAGTGTGCCGCCCACTGCACCGTGCTCAAATCAACACCCTCCATGTGCATCTCCCACAAGGGCGACATGGAGCGCAACTTCGCGACCTTCTCGGTCAACAACTGCACGGCGAATTCAACTTCCTCCGCGGTGGTAAAGCGACCGACGGTGAAGCGTATCGAACTGTGCGCCAACTCGTCGCTACGCCCCAGGGCACGCAGCACGTAGGATGGCTCCAGGCTCGCCGACGTGCAGGCGGAGCCCGAGGACACGGCAATGTCCTTGATCGCCATGATCAGGGACTCGCCTTCGACAAAATTGAAACTGACATTCAGATTATGCGCAACCCGGCGCTCGGCGTCGCCGTTGAGATAGACCTCATCGATGCGCTGCAATCCAGCCCAGAGGCGGTCGCGCAAATTGCGAATGCGTTCGTTTTCACTGCCCATTTCGCTACGCGCAATGCGAAAAGCCTCTCCCATGCCCACGATCTGGTGCGTGGGCAGCGTTCCGGAACGCAGGCCGCGCTCGTGTCCGCCACCATGCATCTGCGCTTCCAGGCGCACACGCGGCTTGCGCCGCACGTATAGGGCGCCAACGCCCTTGGGGCCGTAGGTCTTGTGCGCCGAAAAAGACATCAGATCAACGGAACGCTGCGCCAGGTCGATCGCCACCTTGCCCGTGGCCTGCGCCGCATCCACATGGAAAAGGATGCCACGGGCCCGACAGATATCTCCGAGCGCCGCAATATCCTGTATGACGCCGATCTCGTTATTGACCAACATCACCGATGCGAGAATCGTATCCGGACGAAGACTCTCGACAAACCGCTCGATATCGAGCAGCCCGTCGGCAGCCACGTCCAAGTAGGTAACGGCATAGCCCTCGCGCTCGAGCTCGCGCATCGTATCGAGCGTGGCCTTGTGCTCGGTCTTGACGGTTACCAGGTGGCGCCCCTTATCCCGATAAAAGTGCGCGGCCCCCTTGAGCGCCAGATTGATTGATTCCGTCGCGCCCGAGGTCCAGATGATTTCCCGCGGATCGGCATTTACCAGTGCCGCCACTTCTTCGCGCGCCTGCTCGACCGCCCGCTCGGCATCCCACCCGAAGGAATGACTACGCGAGGCCGGATTGCCGAAGCTGCCACGCAAATACGGCAGCATCCGGTCCAGCACCCGCGGATCTACCGGGGTGGTCGCCGAGTAATCGAGATAGATGGGCAGTTTCATGGCGATTTACAAAGTTCAGCCAACTGTGGAGCTTTCATCAATCGGACGCGGGCTGGGCGTACCGTTCCAGCGCGGGCTAGCAACACCCGTAACGGGTCGTACCGTAGCCGATTGCTGGGCAACAAGATTGGCCAGGGAAACGGAATCGAGGTAGTCGACCATGTGCCGGGTCAGGCTCGTCCACAGGTCGTGCGTCATGCAGCGCTGATCATTGTCGCAATTGGCGCGGCCGCCGCAATTGGTGGCATCGAGCGGCTCATCAACGGCGAAGATGATGTCGGCGACGGAAATGTCCGCTGCCGGCTTGCCCAGCCGGTACCCGCCCCCGGGACCCCGGGTGCTCTCCACCAGGCCATGACGGCGCAATTTGGCAAACAACTGCTCTAAATAGGAAAGCGATATGGTCTGCCGCTGGCTGATTCCCGCCAGCGTCACCGGACCTTTGTGCTGCCGCATTCCCAGGTCGATCATTGCCGTAACAGCAAAACGGCCCTTGGTAGTCAGTCGCATAGGTATTTCCCCTTGGTTTTGGCTGGTACCTTACCGCCAGCTGCGCAGCAAAGCGCCCAAAAATTAACCCGAGTAAATCGTTCGAGTATCGTAAGGTAACCTAGGAAACTAGTCAACTTTGCGATTTGGCGGAAACACGGGAATCCAGCTCCGGTGTGACGCAAATCCGACAGCGGCGCGTAACTGCCCAAAAGGGCCGCGCCCGCCCGATCCGCAAGGATCGGCGCGAGCGCGCCACTATTCTGCGGGCTCAGGCCGCGGCGTACATGGTCGCCCGTTTGCGGACGACCTCGATCAGCCCCTGGCACGCATCTTCCACGTAGTCCAGGACCGTATTGAAGCCTTCCGGACCACCGTAATAGGGGTCGGGAACCGTGGCTGCGTCATGTTCTCCGGCAAAACGCATCAGTAGGTGCAGTTTGTGCTTGTGGGCGCGCGGGCACTGCTGTTGTAGCAAGGCAAGATTTTCCCAGTCCATGGCAAGGATCAGGTCAAAATCGCGAAAGTCGTCCTGGGTCACCTGGCGCGCCCGCAAATCGGCGATCTCGACGCCGCGGCGCTTGGCAGCCTGGACCGCGCGGGTGTCCGGGGGCTCACCCACGTGATAGGAATGCGTGCCCGCCGACTCGACCTGTACGCTGGACTCCAATCCAGCCTCGGCAACGAGCTTGCGAAATACTCCCTGGGCGGTTGGGGAGCGGCAGATATTGCCCATGCAAACAAATAGAACCTTCGTCATATACATCGCGCCTTTCGGGTGCGGGGCTACGTTTCGGGGCCCTTCTTCACGGTTGGCAGCTTCGCCGCCCCCGGCCTCTCCTTTTATCGTCCGCATTTCCAGTTCCAATTCCAAGGTCTTGTGAAAAAGACTCGCGTACCGCCAATAAGTTCACACCGTCAGAGGTCCGACCCCTGCCGCATCCGCGCCAGGACAGCCGGCCGCCGGCCCATCACGCCGCCTGCCGCTGCTCCGGACCCCTGTCCGCCAAACCAAAGACCCGACCGCGCAAGGACATCAGCCGGTCCCGCACCTGCGCGGCCTTCTCAAATTGCAGATTGTGGGAAAAATCCAGCATCTGCTTCTCCAGCTTCTTGATTTCCTTGCCCAACTCGCGCTCGCCCATCGCCTCGTAGTGGGCCTGTGCGCCATCGGCAAGCGCCAGCGCCGCACCGGTTTCGGACGGCTGCACGATGCCGTCGATCAGCTCACGCACATCTTTGAATACGCCACGCGGAATGATGCCGTTGGCGGTGTTGAACGCGCTCTGGCGGTCGCGCCGGCGGTCGGTTTCCTGCATCGCGCGCTGCATGGACTGGGTCACCACGTCGGCATAGAGGATCGCCGTTCCCTCTAGGTTGCGCGCCGCGCGGCCTATGGTCTGGATCAAGGAGCGCTCCGAGCGCAGGAATCCTTCCTTGTCTGCGTCCAGGATCGCCACCAATCCGACCTCGGGCAGGTCCAGCCCCTCGCGCAGCAAATTGATTCCAACCAGCACGTCAAAGGCGCCGGCACGAAGGTCGCGCAGAATCTCGACACGCTCAACCGTGTCGACGTCCGAATGCAGATAGCGCACCTTGACCCCATGATCCGCCAAAAAGGACGTCAGATCCTCGGCCATGCGTTTGGTTAGCGTCGTGATCAGGACACGCTGACCACGCTGCACCCGCAGGGCAATTTCAGCAAGTACATCATCGACTTGCGTGCGCGCCGGTCGCACCTGAATCTGCGGGTCAACCAGCCCGGTGGGCCGCACCAACTGTTCAACGACCTGGCCGGAGCGCTCCAGCTCATAGGCTGCTGGCGTCGCGGAGACAAAGATGCAGCGGCGCATGCGGGTCTCGAATTCGTCAAAGCGCAAGGGCCGGTTGTCCAGCGCCGAGGGCAGGCGAAAGCCATACTCGACCAGCGTCTCCTTGCGCGAACGATCCCCCTTATACATTGCGCCCAGCTGGGGCACGGTCACGTGCGACTCGTCGATGAACATCAAGGCATCGGCCGGCAGGTAATCGATCAACGTGGGTGGCGGCTCGCCCGGCGCCGCCCCCGACAAATGCCGGGTGTAGTTCTCGATGCCCTTGCAAAATCCGATCTCGGAGAGCATTTCCAGATCAAAGCGGGTGCGCTGCTCCAGACGCTGCGCCTCCACCACCTTGCCCGCCCCATATAGCTGCGGAGCACGCTCCCGCAGTTCGTCGCGAATCGTTTCTACCGCCCGCAATACAGTTGCCCGCGGTGTCACATAGTGTGAGGACGGGTACACCGTGAAGCGCGGCACCCGCTGGCGCACCCTGCCGGAGAGCGGATCGAGCAAGGAAATGGCATCGACCATGTCGTCGAGCAGTTCGATGCGCACCGCTAGCTCCGCGTGCTCGGCCGGAAACACGTCGATGGTATCGCCACGCACGCGGAAGGTGCCGCGCAAAAAATCCGTCTCGTTGCGCTGGTACTGCATCGAAACCAGGCGCGCGATCACCTCGCGCTGGCCGATGCGGTCGCCGTGGCGCAGGATCAGCACCATCGCGTGGTAATCGTGCGGATTGCCGATGCCATAGATGGCCGATACCGTGGCCACGATGATCGTGTCGCGCCGCTCGAGCAAGGATTTGGTCGCCGACAGGCGCATCTGCTCTATGTGTTCGTTGATCGCGCTATCCTTCTCTATATAAAGGTCGCGCGCCGGAACATAGGCCTCGGGCTGGTAGTAGTCGTAATAGGAAACAAAATACTCGACGGCATTTTCGGGAAAGAATTCGCGCATCTCTGCGTACAGCTGCGCGGCAAGCGTCTTGTTCGGCGCCAGCACCAAAGTGGGCACGCCACAGCGGGCAATGACATTGGCCATGGTGTAGGTCTTGCCCGATCCCGTTACGCCAAGCAAGGTTTGGCACGCAAGGCCATCGGCAAGTCCGCCGGACAGGCGCGCGATCGCCTCCGGCTGATCTCCGGCCGGTTCATATGGCTGATGCAGCCGGAACGGCGAAAAGGGTTCTGGGCTCGACACGGGTTTTTCAATGACGCACTGCAACGGGGCATCGTAGCATCGGCAGACAAAAAATCCTAGCCCCCGAAATGAATGGTTACAAAACGAATCTTTATAATTCAATGGGTTACGTTACAACGCTGCCTTGAAGACGGGAAGACTTTTGGAGGCGTACGCCAAAACGAAATCCCTTGCCAAATGGGGCCAGATTTGCTTTGTGTACACTGCGCGGTGCGCGCCGTTCGCCGATGACGCCCTTGCCGATTGCGCGATTTTTCGCCGGTGCACATCGACGCGGCAGTTCTTCTGCCGCAACATTCGTGCAGCAACTATGGTGCGTACCACGGACCCGAAATGAAACCCTCCCTTTTTGCGGCCGTTGAGCTTGCGCCGGCCGACCCGATCCTGGGCGTAACCGAAGCGTTCAATGCCGACACGCGTCCCGGCAAGGTAAATCTGGGCGTTGGCGTATATCTGGGTGAGGACGGCAAGATTCCCCTGCTTGATTGCGTACGCCAGGCCGAGGCGGTGCGGCTGCAAAATCCGAGCCCGCGTGGCTACCTGCCCATTGATGGCATTGCGATTTACGACCAAGGCGTACAAAGGCTGCTGTTTGGCGCGGAGTCGGACCTCATACGGGATGGCCGCCTGGTAACTGCGCAGGCCTTGGGGGGAACCGGCGCCCTGACCCTGGGCGCCGACCTGTTGCAGCGCGTGATGCCGGGCGCGCAAGTGCTAATCAGCGATCCAAGTTGGGAAAATCACCGCGCCCTCTTTGAAGCGGCCGGCTTTGCCGTATCGACCTACCCATACTACGACGCCGCAAGCCATGGGCTTAACTTTTCCGGGATGCGCGCGGCGCTTCAGGCGGCGGCGCCCGGAACGATCGTTGTGCTGCATGCGTGTTGCCACAATCCGACGGGTGTCGATCCAACAGCGCAGCAGTGGCAGGAGATCGTTGACATCGTCGCAGCGCGCAACCTGGTGCCGTTCGTGGACCTGGCCTATCAGGGTTTTGCCGAAGGTATCGAGGCCGACAGCGCGGTGGTGCGGGCATTTGCCGGCAGTGCCAGCCAGGCCTTCATCGCCAGCTCGTTTTCCAAGTCCTTTTCTCTCTACGGCGAGCGCGTGGGCGCCATGACCATCGTCACGGCAGGCGCTGAGGAATCCAAGCGCGTGCTGAGCCAACTCAAGCGCGTGATTCGCACCAATTATTCGAACCCGCCGACCCACGGCGGCGCCCTGGTCGCGGCGGTGCTTGGCAACCCGGAACTGCATGCGCTTTGGGAGCAGGAACTCGATGGCATGCGCGAACGGATCAAGGCAATGCGCGCTGCGCTCGTCGATCGGCTGGAAAAGCGGCTGCCAGGCACCGATTTTTCCTTTATCCGCAAGCAGCGCGGTATGTTCTCCTATTCCGGACTTACCGTGCCCCAGGTCGAGCGCTTGCGCAAAGACTTCGGCATTTACGTTCTCGCCTCCGGGCGCATTTGCGTGGCGGCCTTGAACCGGCGCAACGTCGAGACGGTCGCCGAAGCGATCGCCGCGGTGATGCGTGGCTGACCAAATCGCTCGAACCACTTTGCGAGTGCCACCGGCCCCGATATAATCGCGGGCTGTTCCTCGATAGCTCAGCTGGTAGAGCGTCGGACTGTTAATCCGCAGGTCCCTGGTTCGAGTCCAGGTCGAGGAGCCAAGACGCGCTGGGGAAGAGTGATTGCGACTGCTCTTCCCCATTTTCATTGCGGAGCTCGCGCAAGAACGCGGCCGCGCAACCCATGCTGGGAGTATGCCGTGGAGCCAAAGGACGCCCTGCAGGCCGAACTGGAAGAGCTCCGCGAGTGGGCGGCATCGGGCCAGCTGCCACAGGCCACTCGGGCGGAATTGAAGCGTCATGTGGAGATCCTGACATCGCCGCAAGCCCTGGAATATCTGGGGCCGCGGGATCACCCGCACATTCTGGATACCGTGCGTTCCCTGCTGGTCGCAAAGATTGCCGATCACGCGAATCGGGTCGACGCGATCGTTACGGAGGAGATGCAAAACCAAACACGCCGCTCCCGCGTAATGACCGTTATGGCCGTCATTCTGGTTCTGGGCATCATCGTTGGTGGCTACATCGTCTATCAGCGATACTTCCCACCAGCACCGGATACCGCGGCTATGCCCGCAGTGCGCTAGCCAGCGCCGGGAATCGACAAACACGAACTTGATGCAGAAGATGGTGGGGCCGGACCTGCGATCATGAAGACCCGCTCCAAACGAGAATTCGCGGCTGTCGCGATCATCACGCTGCTCTGGGGCGCGATCATTGCTTGCCTGGTCGTGCTGGATAAAGGCAACTACGGATGGATGGCGCTTATCGTCTACGCCTGTGTCTACGTAGCCATCGCCAAAGTCGAGAGCCGTTCCCGCAAGCAATAGCGTGGGACCAACGAACAAGGAGGATTTCCATGCGCCGGACATTTACAGCATGCCTGCTCGTAAGCATCGCCCTGCCCGCATGGCCCGCCGCCCAATTTGAGACGGGCGAGAGCCTGGTGGCGGCCCTGCGCTCGGCGGACGGGGCGCGTCGCAATTACGCCAGGGGATATGTGCTGGCGGTAGCCGACGTCGGCGCCACCTCCACTTTGCACAACCGGATGTTCTGCATCCCCAAGGAAACAACGGGGGAGAAGGTAACGAGCGCGGCGCGATCCTGGCTCAACGAACACACCAAGGACCTCAAAAAGCCCGCCGAAGACATTCTTGCGCAGGCCTTGGAAGCATCTTTCCCCTGCCCGGGAAAATGACCCCGGCAACATCGACGGCACGCGTCGTTTGCCAGGGATTGGCGCGCCGATGGCTGGTGGTATTTGATTTAACGCAAGCGCAACAAAATTAGGCACGTATTGATACCCGGGAAGCTCGTTTTCGATGGAAATGGAGGTTTACTTTTGTTCGCTGCGACGCAACAATACGAGTCGAACCCCAGGCCATCCCACCTACCGATTGCAACCACGGCTCATCATGGAAAACACCGTAAATTACGGCACGACCTCCCGCTTCCAAAAAGGCGTAACTGTTCTGAGCATGATCGCGCTGACCACGACATTTGGCGGCATCGCCGCCGTGCTGGTGGGCTGGGCCGTCGCCGTGCTGGGCGACGCGCTCAAGTAATAAGCGCGGGACGGCGTCACCGCAGGTCGCCCCCCGCACTGGCGGGGCGGTCGCGTCCTGGAATTTGAGCGCAAGACCCGGATTGTTTGGCGCACGGACCGTCGTTACTCTTGTCCAGGAATTCTGGCATCAGTACGGGGGCGGCATTGACAAAAAAGATCCTGCGCAATACCAATACCAAACGCACGGCCGAACACGCACGGCGTTGGCGGGCAGTACGAACACGCGACGCAACGGTTTCGGACCCGTTTGTCTATGCGGTCACCACGACAGGGGTGTATTGCCGGCCCGGGAGCGCATCGCGCCTGCCACTCGTTAAGAATGTCTTGTTCTTCGACTCACCGCAGGCCGCAGAAGCGGCCGGATACCGACCCAGCAAGCGCATGGAAGGGGCAGATCACACACGACTGGTCGTCCAAGCCTGCCAGCAGATCGCACAGAAGCCGGACCTGCCCTCCTTGGACGAATTGGCCCGCGCCGCGGGCATGAGCCCGTATCACTTCCACCGGATCTTTCGCAAACACACAGGCCTGACGCCGCGCCGCTACGCCCTGGCCCACCGCGCCTCACGCGTGCGCCAGCGCTTGCGTACCGAGGCTACGGTCACCGACGCCATCTACGAGTCCGGATTTTCCTCCAACAGCCGTTTTTACGAAACCGTCGATCAGTTGCTGGGCATGAAACCAAAGAGCTACCGCGCCGGCGGTGTCGATACGCAGATCCGGTTTGCCCTCGCGCTGTGCTCCCTGGGCAGCGTTCTGGTGGCGCAAAGTGTGCGCGGCGTGTGCGCGGTGTATCTGGGCGATGATCCGGATGCGCTGGTGCGCGAATTGCAAGATCGGTTTCCCCGGGCCGATCTGGTGGGTGCCGACCCGGGATTCGAGTCTCACGTTGCCAAAATCCTGGCCCATATTGAAGCGCCGGGAATCGGCGTGAGCCTGCCACTGGACTTGCGCGGTACGGCATTTCAAATGCGCGTATGGCAGGCATTGCAACGCATACCGGTGGGCACCACGGCAAGCTACACACAGATTGCGGCGCAAATCGGCGCACCGCGGGCCGTGCGTGCGGTGGCCGGCGCGTGTGCCGCCAATCCTGTGGCCATCTTGGTTCCCTGTCACCGCGTCGTGCGCAGCGACGGTGGCCTTTCCGGCTACCACTGGGGCGTGGAGCGCAAGCGCACCCTGCTTGCGCGCGAGCAAGGCCTAGACGTGACGCCGGCCGCACCTACGCGGCGTAAACGCATGTCGCTGGTAAAGTAGGCGGAAATGCCGATCGATCGGATCGCAGAAAGGACTTTGTGCATGGGAAAGCTTGACGGCAAGATTGCCATCGTCACGGGCGCAGCCAGCGGGATCGGCAGATCGATTGCGCAGACACTGGCCGCCGAGGGTGCGATTGTCGGCGTGGCCGACGTCCAACATGCCGCGGCCGATGCAGCGGCACGCGACATCGAGCTGCGCGGCGGGCGGGCTGTTGCCATCGCCATGGACGTCACCTCCGAGGAACAGGTCGACGCCGGCGTCGATGCACTGGCCGCACGTTTTGGAGCGATCGATATCCTCGTTTCCAATGCCGGTGTGCAGATCGTCAATCCCATCGACCAGTACGCCTTTGCGGATTGGAAGCGGATGATTGCGATTCACCTGGACGGCGCCTTTCTTACGACGCGGGCCGCCCTGCGCCACATGTACCGCGACAAGCGCGGCGGCACGGTCATCTACACCGGCTCGGTGCATTCGCATGAGGCCTCCAAGCTGAAATCGGCCTATGTGACGGCCAAGCATGGCCTGTTGGGGCTGGCACGGGTTCTGGCCAAGGAGGGCGCCGAGCACAAGGTGCGCACCCATGTTGTTTGCCCGGGGTTCGTGCGAACGCCATTGGTGGACAAACAAATTCCCGAGCAGGCCAAGGAATTGGGCATCAGCGAAGAACAGGTCATTCGCAAGGTGATGCTGGGCAATACGGTAGACGGGGAATTCACCACGCTCGAGGATGTGGCGCAAACCGTGCTGTTTTTGTGCGCCTTTCCATCGGCGGCGCTGACCGGGCAGTCGATTGTCGTAAGCCACGGCTGGTTCATGCAATAGCCACCGCGCCTGCGTAGCGCGCTCCGCGCCAGCGCAAGGTGCCGCCCCAATCCGTACTGGCAAGCGCCTTATCGGCTGCGGATCAGCGTGCTCTTGCCGAACATCGATTCAATCAACTCGACCGCAATGGTCGCCGTCTGGTTGCGGATATCCAGCGCGGGGTTCAGTTCCATGACATCGACCGAACGCAGGCAACCGGTGTCGGCAATCATTTCCATGCACAACTGGGCCTCGCGGTAGGTCGGGCCGCCGCGCACCCCGGTAGCCACGCCAGGCGCGGCCTCCGGGTCGAGAAAATCCACGTCAAAACTCACGTGCAAATGGGTACGCGCGTCGAGGCCGTCCAACACGAGTTCCATGCAGCGGCGCATGCCCAGTTCGTCCACGTCGCGCATGTCCACCACCTTCATGCCCATGTCGCGCACCAGACGCCGCTCACCGTCATCGACGCTGCGGATGCCGATCTGCCGTATCCAGGAAGAATCGATCGCCGGTATCTGACCACCGATCTGGACAAGTTCGGACGGCCCGTTGCCACACAGACAGGCCACCGGCATGCCGTGCAGGTTGCCACTCGGAGTCAGGGCGCTGGTATTGACATCGGTATGCGCGTCGAACCAGATGACCCGGAGGGCCCGTCCGGTACTGCGGCAATGGCGGGCGACCGCGCTGATCGAACCAATGGCCAGGCAGTGATCGCCGCCAAGCAGGATGGGGATGCGCTGCGCCAGCAGTTGGGCGTGGACCGCCTCGTGGACACTGCGGTTCCACGACACCACTTCGGGCAGGTGCCGGTAGCCGTTGACGGCTGGTCGCTGCGGATTGCCCGGCCCGCTCAAATTGCCCAGATCGTGCACATCGAGCCCGCGCGCGCGCAAGGCGGCTTCGATGTTGGCCACACGCAGCGCCTCCGGCCCCATCGATGCGCCCCGCGCACTGGCGCCGACGTCGGTGGGCGCACCGATCAGGCTAACTTCCAGCGGCACGGGTTCAGTTTGGCTCATGCGCCCTCTTCCCACCACTTCGCGACGGCGCGATTGTGCTCCAAATCCAGGACCCTGCGTGGCCGCCAGCCGCCTGGCGCTACTCGGATAGATTGACCATGCGCTCGATGCGCCGGTCGGGTACCAGCCAGATTGCGGCGACCGCGCCATAGAAGGCCACCGATATCCACGGTTGGGCAAACGCCACGCCAATTGCCACGAGATAAAACACAATGGAAATCTTGCCCTTGATGTCCCGGCCGACGGCCTTTGCCAGCACCGACTGCGCGCCGTGCAAACGGATCACCGCCATCTGCAGCAGCGTATAGGCGATCGCTGCCATCAGCAGATTGATGCCATATACCACCGTTGGCCAGGTGGCCAGGTGGCGCTCCGACATCCAGGCCGTGGCAAACGGCACCAAGGAGAGCCAGAACAGCAGGTGCAGGTTTGCCCAGAGAATGGCACCATTGACGCGGGTCACCGTATGGAGCATGTGATGGTGGTTGTTCCAATAGATTGCGACGTACAGGAAGCTCAGGACGTAGTTGAAGAAGGTGGGCGCCAGCGCCGCGAGGTCCGCGAGCTCGGCGCCTTGCGGAATCTTGAATTCCAGCACGATGATCGTGATGATCACCGCAAGAACGCCATCGCTGAAGGCTTCCAGTCGGTTTTTTCCCATGGTCTTGCCGGCGGGCGCGAGTGCTGGTGCGTCCGATCATAACGGAGGGTCGGTGGACGATTCGGACTATCGCACGCAGGTCTTTGCTGACATCGGACAGATCGATGCGGCGGCCTGGAACGAGCTCGTCGCCGTCGATGCCGACGCCAACCCCTTCCTGCGCCATGCGTTTTTGTGCGCGCTGCAAAGCAGCGGTTGCGCAGACGCCGACACAGGATGGCTCGCCCAATTCGTGACGCTCTGGCGCGGATCGAAACTTGCCGCGGCGGTCCCCCTGTACGCCAAGGGGCATTCCTATGGGGAATACGTCTTTGACTGGGCCTGGGCCGACGCGCACGAGCGCGCGGGAATTTCTTACTACCCCAAGTGGCTCGTGGCGGTCCCCTTCACGCCGGTGGCCGGAACGCGCTTGTTGGCCCTGGACGAGTCCGCGCGCCAGGCGGCCCTGGCAACCCTTCTGGAAATTGCCGGCGCCAACGACCTGTCGTCCCTGCACGTGCTGTATGCCACGGCAAGGCAGATTCAGGCCATGGAGCGCGCCGGGATGCTGGTTCGAACCACGATCCAGTATCACTGGCGCAATCGCGCATACCCCGACTTTGCCGCGTTCCTGTCTGCACTGACGCAACCCAAACGCAAGAAGATCCGCGCGGAACGGCGCAAGGTGCTGGAAGAGGGCATCACGCTGGACCGGCGCGTTGGCTCCGCAATCACGGCGCAGGATTGGGATTTTTTCCTGCGCTGTTACGAAAGCACCTACGCCAATCATTGCGCAACGCCCTACCTGAACCGGAGCTTCTTTGCAACGATCGCCGCGCAAATGCCAGAGAACCTGCTCCTGGTGCGCGCCTTGCGGGACGGACGGCTCGTGGCGAGCGCGCTGGGTATATTCGATCGAGAACGTTCGGCGCTGTATGGTCGGTACTGGGGCGCCGTCGAGCCGGTATCCTGCCTGCACTTTGAGTGCTGCTACTACCAGATGATCGAATTTGCCATCGAACAGGGGCTGCAAGTCTTTGAGGGCGGCGCGCAGGGATCGCATAAAATTGCACGCGGCCTGGACCCGGTGGCAACCTTTTCGGCCCACTGGTTGCGCGACCGCCGGCTGCACGGCGCAGTTGCACGCTTCGTTCAGCGGGAAGGCGTGACCGTTATCGCGGCTATGGACGAGTTGTCCGAACACCGGGCGCTGCGAGAACATAGACCGGCGCTTTCCGCCGCTAGTGAGGATATGGATCGATGTTGAAATCCGTGATCGCCATCGCCGTAGGCTCCTCTGCCGGAGGCCTGCTGCGCTGGGTCCTGGGCCTGCAGTTCAATGCCGTCTTCCCGACGGTGCCCCCGGGCACGCTTCTGGCGAACCTCCTGGGCGGATACATTGTGGGCTTGGCGGTCGGCTACTTTGCGACGACGACCGACATCGCCCCCGAATGGCGACTGCTGATCATTACCGGTTTTTGCGGCGGACTAACGACGTTTTCCACGTTTTCGGCGGAAGTTGTCACCCTGCTGCAGGAGGGAAGAGCGTTTTGGGCGCTCGGTGCGATCGGTTTGCATCTTGCGGGCTCGCTTGCCATGACGGTCGCTGGCATGGCATCGTGGCAATGGCTACGGAACTAGTAGCGGCCGGTGCGAACGCACCGGACTCCATCCACGGGGGCACCCAGCAATGATCGGCTACCAGATTACCTTCTATACGCGACAGGACCGCCGGCACCACGGGGAGCCCATTGGCGAGTGGCTGCTGCACCTGGCGGACGAAATGAAATTTCGTGGCGCCACGGTGATCGCGGCCAGCGAGGGAATCGGGCACCAACATCGGATCCACTCGGCGCACTTTTTCGAACTTGCGGATCAACCCATGTGCATCGTGCTGGCCGTGACGCACGAAGAGGGAGAACGTCTTTTCGAGCGCCTACGCTCGGAAAAACTCGATTTGTTCTACGTCAAGGCGGCCGTCGAGTTCGGCGTCATTTGAGCGCGCCGCATCCCCCGCCCCGTTTCCCCGCAAACGCCACACCGCCACGAATGCTCGCAATCCTTCCTGCCGCCTTGCGCGGCCTGCTCACCGGTTTGATTCTGGGACTTAACACGGTGCTCGTATTTGCCACCATGGTGCCCCCCGCCCTGCTCAAACTTGTCGTGCGCGCTGGGTCGGTGCGCTCCGCCTGCGATCGTGCGCTCAACGCGGTGGCGTCCTTGTGGGTGGGCGTCAACAACGGCTGGATCGCGGCCCTGGGTCCCATGCATTGGGACGTGCAGGGCGTCGATGGTCTGCATGAGCGGGGCTGGTACTTGATTTCCAGCAATCACCAAAGCTGGGTGGACATCCTCGTACTGCAAAAGGTCTTTCATCGACGCATCCCCTTTCTCAAGTTCTTCCTCAAGCGCGAACTCATCTGGGTGCCTGTGATTGGCCTTGCCTGGTGGGCGCTGGACTTTCCTTTCATGAAGCGCGGTCGCGGCACGGGTGCGCGCGGCAGCGATCTGCAGGCCACCCGCGCCGCCTGCGAGAAATTCAAGCGTATCCCGACCTCGGTCATTAATTTCGTGGAGGGCACGCGCTTTACGCCCGCCAAGCAGGCCGCACAAAAGAGCACCTACCGGCACCTGCTCAAGCCCAAGATCGGCGGCCTGGGAATCGCCCTGGCAACCATGGGCGAGCAGTTCGAGGCATTGCTGGACGTCACGATCGTCTATCCGCACGGCCGCCCGCGCTTCTGGGACCTGCTTTGCGGCCGCATCGATGCCATCGTGGTGCGCGTGGAGCAGCGGCCAATACCCGCAGGCGTGCTGGGTAGCGATCCAATTGGAGACAAAGCCTACCGTCAGCGCATCAGCGATTGGGTCGCAGAGCAGTGGGCGCAGAAGGATCAGTTGATCGGCAACTTGATGTCGCAGGAAAAGGCGGACCAGTAAGGGCAGTCGGCGACGCCGGGCGCGGCCGTAGCCCGGTGCCCGGGCCTATTTGCTTCCTGGCGCCAGCGCACGGGCGCGCCAATGTGCGTCGGATGAGCGCCCGGTAAGCGGTCCTTTTTCGCCCCACCGCGAGCGTTCGTACCCGCCCCCTGCCGGCGTAGACTGACACGCAGACTATTCCCAGGCATTGCCATGAAGGTACTTGTCGTCGACGACAACAAGATCAACCGCAAGATTCCCATGATCATGCTGGGCAAGATGGGAATCACTGTCGCTGAAGCCGAAAGCGGTGCGCAAGCGCTTGATGCGGTGCACGCCGACGTCGAGATCAGCCACTTGCTGCTGGACGTCAATATGCCGGGAATGAGCGGCAACGAGGTATGTTCCGCGCTGCGTTCCGAGGCACGCGGCGCCCAATTGCTCATCATTGCCTACACGGCACACGCCTTTCCCGAAGAGCGCGAACGGATCATGGCCGCGGGTTTCGACGACCTTCTGACCAAGCCGTTCAAGCAGGATGCGCTGGTCAAGGCATTGAAGATCGCCTGAACGCAGGTTCTATCGCACGTCCGGTTCCAGCTGCGCCTGTGGCACAGGACTGCGCGGCGTCATGGCAATGCGCGCGGTTCCCGCGACACTGGTTTCCCTTGGAGCACATTCACGCGCCATCGCCACCGTGAAATGAAACACGCTGCCCTTGCCCACCTCGCTCTCGACCCAGATTCGGCCGCCCATCATGCTGACCAAACGGCGGCAAATTGCCAGCCCCAGACCCGTACCGCCAAAACGGCGCGTCATCGAGGAGTCTTCCTGGGCAAAGGCATCAAAGACGTGTTCGAGCTTGGCCGCGGCGATACCAATTCCGGTATCGGTGACTTTCACGTGCAGAATGATCCCATCCGCATCCTCCGAGTCGGCGCTGACGTGGATGTGCACCCCGCCCTTCTGCGTAAATTTCAGTGCGTTGCCTACCAGGTTGAGCAATACCTGACGTAGGCGACCCGGATCGCCACGCAGGCGCTGCGGCGTACCGGGTTCGAGCGCGCAAATCAAGCGCAATCCCTTCTGCTCTGCGTTCACCGATAGCATCTTGACGGTGTCCTGGAACACCGGTGCGACCTCAAATGGGATTTCCTCGATCTCGAGCTTGCCCGCCTCGATTTTGGAAAAATCGAGAATGTCGTTAAGAATCGTCAGCAAGCCATCGGCGGAGGCGCGCACCGCTTCCAGATAGTCACGCTGCTCATCGTCCAGTTGGGTATCCAGGGCAAGTGCGGTCATGCCGATGATTCCGTTCATCGGCGTGCGGATCTCATGGCTCATGTTGGCAAGAAATTCGCTCTTGGCGCGACTGGCGGCTTCGGCAGCGAGCTTGGCGTTGACAACCTCGGTCTCCCAGCGGTGCCGATCGGTGATGTCCATCACTGTGCCCACCAATCCGCTGATGCTGCCATCGGGCCGGCTCAACGCCGCCTTGCTGATGATCAGACGGCAGCGGCCGCGCACGGCAACGTTCATTTCCACTTCAATGCTTGCTTTGCCGCCGCCTTCGAGCAGCGCCAGATCGCTGACCTGCATCTCCTTGGCGACCTCGATATCGCCCAGATCGAAGGCCGTATGCACCCTGCCCTCTTCGCGGCGAAAGTGAAAGAAGTCCTCGAATGCCTTGTTAAAGCCCAGGTAGGTGCCGGAGCGGTCCTTGAAATAGACCGGGATCGGAATGGACTCGACCAGCTCTCGGCTGAAGAGCAATTGTTGATCGAGGCGTTCTTTGGCCTGCACACGTGCCGTGATGTCGGTGCGGATGGCAATGAATTCGCGCGGCCGACCGCTTTCGTCGCGCAGCGGAACGACCGTGGCCTGAACCCAGTAATACGAGCCGTTTTTGGCACGATTGCAGACTTCCCCGCGCCATACGTCCCCAGCGAGAATCGTTTGCCACATCGCGGCAAAGAACCCTTTTTCGTGCACGCCGGAATTGAGGATTCGGTGATCCTGTCCCAAAAGCTCCTCGCGCGCGTAGCCGCTGATCTGGCAGAACTTGTCGTTGGCGTAGGTGATCCGACCGCGAACGTCCGTGATACTGACGATCGCGTGCTGATCCAGCGCGAATTTTTGATGTTCCAGATTACTGAGCAGGTCGCGCAGTGTCTTACGGCTTTCGACCCGCTCGCGGACCAAGTCGGCCATCAGTCGCGACAGCTCCTCCAGACTGGCGTCGGACTCCGCGATTTCTGCCAACCCGGCCTCCTTGAGCAGGCGGTTGGCCGTGTGCCGCAGCGACTCTATGGCCAGTTCGCGCGTGAACAGCTCTTCACGCAACCGGTCATTGGCCTGCACTAGCTCGACCGACGACAACTCCAGGCTGCGCGAGCGCAATTCCAAGTCGCGGTCATTCTGCAGGTACGCTGCGTCAATCTTTTCGAGAAAGTCGCCAAACTGCCGCAAGGCAGTCGCCACCGTCCCGTCAGCGCGAAGCCCTGTGGCAATACCCTGCAGATCGGCCAGCAGGCGCGCGCGCTCCTCGTCGCTGGAGATCCCCAGCGAACGCTTGAGCTGCCGCGCCAGAAGCCGGTGTGTTGCCATCAAGCCTCGGCCAGGTAACTGATGGTCATCGTCTGATTGTGCAGCTTGCAGGCGAGGCCCGGCCCGTCCGGGCTGATCTCTCCATACGAGTAATACCCGGCGATCAGTGCATCCTTGCCCAGAACGTCTGCCACGACCTCCACTTCCTCATCCGAACGATCCCCCATGATCAACTTGCGACCAACGCAACTGACCAGCAGCGCTAGGCCCGGTACTTGGGACCCGAGCATTTGTTGCACGGCATGCGCCGCCCGTTGCGATCCGTCGACCAGCCCGTCGGTGCTTGCATGCATGAGTTTGAGGTACCCACCAGCCTCGATTTCTCCGGCAAGGGTCAGGCTGCCGGCCCCGGCATCGACCCCAAGTATGGTCCGGATGAGACCCTTGGTCTCATCCACGCCCGATACCATCATGAATGGAAACAGCAGGCCCGAAGCCGGCAAGTCCTTGGCATGATCGCCAAGATAGCGCTTGTATACCGACAAAGCGGATTCCCCGTCCAGTTCATACAGAACGTTGCCTTCGCAGCGCGTTACCTTGCGCGCTGGACCAAACGGCTGCCAGCCGCCGAAGGAGCCGTGGGTCAGTCGCAGCGACTCGCCGCAAAAGCCAACCGCGACGATCTGGCGATCGGAAATCCCATTTGTGCTCATGCTGAAGGTACGTTGAAATGCGCCACCGTCGCCCGCAAGTCCACCGGTTATCGGTATCGACGGCCCCAGCACGGAACTCATGCCACGCACCAGCGCGCTGCCATTGATGGCAATTCCCGGACCCAGGAGCAATACACCGCGCAGGTCGGGCGCGGTCAGCTGATGTCCCAGGCGTTCCCCGGCAGCGCTGGAATCATCCATTCCGTCAAGATTGGTCACCGCCTCGCGAATGGTCGTCGCGCCAAAGTGCACAGCCGTAACAACTACGCTGTCATCGAAAACACCCGCATGGGTGATCTCGCCTGCCGTCGAGCAGCCAATGCGGTGGGCGTGGGGAAACGCGGTTGACACGTTTGCGAGAAAACTGGCGTCCTGGAACCAGGCCACCGAACCCAAAACAATCACGAGTTGCGGCTCGATCGCGCCCAGCGGCGAAAGGGCCGCGCCATCCTCCTTGCGCGCGCGCAGATGGACCTGACGGATTTGCATCATCTTGTGCTCCTGAAGATCATGGTTGTAATGTCGGCGTTCATATTCCATCTCCGTGGCCGGCAAGTTCTTCCGCTTGCACAGCCCGCAACGCAGCCGCCGCTTGGACTTTGGCCGCGCCGGCTTCGCTATCCGTGTCCACGAGGCACAGGCGCAACGCCTCGACCTTGACCGGCTTTGCCAACGTAGCGGCAAAGTATCCGTGCGTAGCTCGGGCTGCCTCGCCGCGACCGGCGACACCCGTGAGGAGCACCATGCGGGTCTTCGCAATTTGGCCATCGGCCTGGACTTGTCGGGCCAGTTCCTCGCCATCCATATCCGGCATGTCCCGATCGACCAAGGCAAGATCAAAAGGCCGACCCGCCTCCCGGGCGGCGCGCAGCGCAGCCAGTGCCGGGGGCCCGCCCGCAGCGCACTCCCATTCCTGTCCTTGCGCGCGGAGCATCTCGCCCAGCACGTCGCGGCTGGTGGCGTTGTCGTCGACAACCAGGACACGCCGCCGGGGCGGTCTGGTACTGCGCGCTAGCACCCCCGCGCCATCGGCGATCTCCAAGCGCTGCAGACGCACCGTGAACCAAAAGGTCGAACCCTGCCCCGGCACACTGTGCACACCGACTTCGCCACCCATCAGTTCCACCAATCGCTTGGAAATCGACAGGCCAAGGCCCGTGCCGCCAAATTTTCGCGTTATCGATCCATCGACCTGGGAAAAGGGGGCGAACAATAGAGGGATCTGATCGTGCCCGATGCCGATTCCGGTATCGCGAATCTGGAAACGAAACAGCGCGACGCGCCGCTCCGCTGCCTCGCAATCCACCAGGATCTCGACTTCGCCACGTGGGGGTGTGAACTTGATCGCGTTGCCCGCCAGGTTGGTCAAGACTTGGCGCAAACGGCCGGGGTCACCGCGCACGCGGTGGGGCAGACCCGGGGCAAGCCGGCACAATAGCTCCAGATGTTTTTCATCGGCACGAATGGCCAGCATGTCGACCACCTGCTCGATCAGTGCCACAGGATCAAATTCGATCGCTTCCATGTCGAGCTTGCCCGCCTCGATTTTGGAAAAGTCGAGAATGTCATTGATGATGCCGAGCAGGGACTCGGCGCTGCCGCTGATCGTTGCCGTGTACTCACGTTGCTCTTCGTCCAGATCCGTCGCGGCAAGCAATTGGGCCATGCCGATCACGCCATTCATCGGCGTGCGGATTTCATGCGACATGTTGGCCAGAAACTGGGACTTGGCGCGGTTGGCTTCTTCGGCCTGTTCCTTGGCCTGCACCACGGCAGCCGCGGAACGGCGCACCGAGCGCAGGTACAGCGCTGTCCCCGTGACGACGACGATAATCGTGCTGCCCACTGCGACCAACACCGCCAGCAGCCAGTTGCGCTCGCGGGCCAGGGTCGAAATCTCCGGCAATTCCTTCTCGACATGCACGGCAAGTCCAAATTCCGGCAGGTCGGCAACCGCAACGATATGCGCTAGACCGTGTATCAGGCGCAAGGATGGAAAAGCGCGATCGGGCCAGGACGCGCTTTCATAGCGGGAAAACGAGGTGCGCATGTAGCGCTCCATCCGCTCGGCAACGGGAATCTGGTCAACGCGCGATTCGGGCAGGACCTTCATTTCCGCGTTCGGGTCCTGCGCCAGAATTATCACCCCATTGCGATCGCTGATGTAGCCGTCCTGCTGCCGCACCAGGAAGGACAACTTCTTGAGATCCACCTTGGTAACAACCGACCCCAGGTACCGGCCGCTCACGGTGATCGGTGTGGCGAAGAACAATCCGGGCACATGTGTCATCTTGCCCACGGCGTATTGCATTGCCCGCGCGCCGCGCCGGTTTTCCTGAAAATATTCGCGCGCTGCAAAATTGGCACCAACCACCGAATTGGGAGTAGTCCAATTGCTCGCCGCGATGCTATCGCCGGCCGCGTTGATCACATACAGCAGGTCCACATCGAGATTGGCCCGGCCCATGGCCAAATACTCGTCGAGCGCCTGCAGCACGGGATCAGCGCTCCACAGCGCGCGGCGCTGCTCCACACTGCGCGCCGCCGAACTGGTCCCGGAATCAAATCGGCCAAGCGCTGCCTGCACCTGACGGGTATTGGCAAGAAGGTCCGAGACCCCCGCCAGGTAATGCAAGTTGCGTTGAATGCTGTCGCTTAGATCCGCGGCGCGTTGTTGGGCGGTCTGTGTCTCTTGGCCCACCAGCTTGCGCATGGATAGCTCATACTGATTCTGGGCGATGAACCAGGCCGCAAAGACCCACACAAGGACCATCAGCAACGGCACAAGCAGTGCTAGCGCGGGCTTGCGCTTCGTGCTCAATGACGCAGACATGATCAAATGTTCTTGCGACCGGTAATCCATGAGGCCGATGGCGCGCCGAGCGCCGGCGCCAGTGCAATCGAAATTTGCTGGTACCTGGCGCAAATGGGCAAAGGGCACACCGCAGCAATGGTCGATCAGCATGCCGCCGGCAAGTCGTTAAATATGAGGGGGATTTCAGCCGCAAGTGGGAAAATGAAAGGGAGAGAAGTGGTACGGGGGTACGGCCGCTTTGGAATACCCGGTCATCGACCACCCGCAACGATTCGCATTCCGGATGCGGGTGATGGGACACATTGAGAAAATCGATGAAAATGCGCTGGTTCGCCCGAGGAGAGGGCCGAAAAGGCCCGCTGGCCCTTATGCCGCAACGCCCAGCCAAGCTTTGCCGCGGCGCACTTTGCGCGCTTCCGGTGCTCGCATTGCTGGCCGCAAGCCCAAATGCCATTGCCCAGAGGGCTGCGGGCGCTCCAGGACCCGTGCCACAAGACCGCGTGTCGTGGAATCAGCTGGTGGTGGCCCAGGTGGACCCTGCTGCGCTGCGCGAAACCGTGGCGCGCCTGGTCGAATTCGGCACGCGCCATACGGCATCAGATACGGCCTCGGCTGTACGCGGCATCGGCGCCGCGCGCCGCTGGGTGGCGCAGGAGTTTGCGCAGATCGCAGGCCGTTGTGGTTCCTGCCTGACCCTCGTTACGCCCCACGAGGCGGTGACCGGGCCACGATTGCCAGTCGCAACGGACGTGGTCGATGTTGTGGCAATCCAGCAAGGAAGCGAGGAGCCGGGCCGCGTTGTCCTCATCACGGCGCATCTTGATTCGCGCGTTTCTGACGTCATGGACAATGTGCACGATGCTCCGGGCGCCGATGACGACGCCTCCGGCGTTGCGGCGGTGCTGGAATGCGCGCGCGTGCTCAGCCAATACCATTTGGCAGGAACCATTGTCTACGGTGTTCTCTCGGGCGAAGAACAGGGACTGTATGGCGGCCGGATCCTTGCCGAATATGCCAAATCGCGCGGCTGGCGCGTGATCGCGGATTTGAACAACGACATCATCGGCAACACCGATGGCGGCGATGGTGTGCACGACAATACCGTCGTACGCGTCTTTTCCGAGGGTACGCGGGCGACCGAGACGGCGCAGGAGGCCGCCCGGCGCCGCTATAACGGCGGCGAAGTGGACTCGCCGGCGCGCAACCTGTCACGGTATTTGACACGCCTGGCGCAGGAAAATCTTGTCAATTTTCGCGTCGAACAGGTCTATCGGACCGATCGCTACGGTCGTGGCGGCGATCAGGTGGAGTTTCTCGAGCACGGATTTCCCGCCGTCCGGCTGACCGAAGGCCACGAAAACTACACGCGCCAGCACCAGGACCTGCGCATGGAATCTGGTGTGCGCTATGGCGATACGATCGACGGGGTTGATTTTTCCTACCTGGCGCAGGTGACCCGCTTGAACGCGTTGGCGCTGGCCAATATGGCCCGTGCGCCCGCTCCGCCCGCCAATGTGAGCATTGCCGGCGCGGTGAGTCCCGATACGACGATCCGGTGGAGCGCCGTGACCGGCGCCGCTGCATACAGGATCTATTGGCGCAGCACGACGGCTGCCCAATGGCAATTCCACCGGGACGTCCTGGCAGCGGACCAAGGCGAGGTGACCTTGCGCAATGTCCCGATCGACGACTGGTTCTTCGGCGTGGCCGCCGTTAACTTGGAGGGGTTCGAATCGCCCATTGTCTTTCCGGGCGCGGCCGGAGCCTTTCCACCCTGAATCCACTGGCATAGCGGCCCGCCCACGCTAGCGTGAGAGCCGTTCCCAGTTACCCCAAGCCATTGCGCGTAAAGCGCCGCCTTTCCCGCATTTACCTTTCTATTGCTTGCCGCGCTCCCTCGCAAAATGGGTTACCCCATTGCCCCACGCCGGGCACGAACGCTGATCTTGGAGCAAGCATGAGCACTGTCAAGAACCCCCCGGCCCCGGCCCGCATCGCTGCAGCGCCTCGAGTCGGTACCGCCACTTCCGCGATCGGCAAGGAGTTCCTGACCTTTGCCCTGGGCGATCAAGAATACGGCTTGGATATCCTGAACGTGCAGGAGATCCGCAACTTCGAGACGCCGACGCGCATCAACAACTCCCCGGCCAACGTAACCGGCGTGGTGAACCTGCGCGGCGTCATCGTTCCCATCGTCGACTTGCGCCGCATGTTCCAGCTCGACGGAGCAAAGTGCGCAGCCCACCCGGTGGTGATCATCCTGAACGTTGGCTCGCGGGTGGTCGGCGTCGTGGTCGATTCCGTCAGTGATGTACTGACCCTGGGCGGCGAGCAGATCAAACCGGCTCCGGAATTTTCCGGGACTGGAAGGGAAAACTTTATCACCGGCCTGGGCACAGTCCGGGAAGACGGCGGCGAACGAATTCTCGTGCTGCTCGATATCGAGCCCCTGATCGCCAGCAATGACGTTGCGCTAGGAAGCCATTCCTTGCAATGACAACGGTACGGTACCCGGTACCAGTGGCCGAGCGCAGCACCCGCCCATAGCTGCACGGCAAGCCGCGCGCACGCGCGTTTGGGCTGGATTTCTCCCTGTACCATGCATGGGATTGACGCAAAAGCGTTGATTGCTTGTGCCCAACCGCGCCATCCTGCGTAACATCGAGGTTCCCGAAAAATTGCACGGGACGAATTCACTACACCTCCAGGAGATCGCTATGACCAGCACTTCCAGAACCATGCTTGCCGGATTTGCCCTTGTCGTGGGCGCACTGATGGGCGGTACTGCCATGGGCGCCGATATCATGGTCACCCTGACGGGAGACAATGAAGTACCGCCTGTAAAGACCAGTGCCAGCGGGATGGCCATGCTGTCCATCGGTGACGATGGCGCCGTGTCCGGGGATATCACGACCTCCGGCGTGCAGGGAACAATGGCCCACATCCACATGGCGGCGGCCGGCAAGAATGGTCCGGTCATCGTCAAACTCGTCAAAGACGGTGACAAGTATTCCGTGCCTGCGGGCACCAAACTCGACGCCGACCAGATCAAGGCGTTCAAGGCCGGCGAACTTTACGTAAACGTCCACAGCGCGCAGAACAAGGGTGGCGAGATCCGCGCGCAGCTCAAATAATCGCCGATACCCTAGCGGTACAGTTCACGTTGCCGTTGACAGGGCCCTTCCGGGCCCTGTTTCATTTCCTCTTGGATTGGGTCCGTTCTACGCGCGGAGCTGTTTGCATGCTGTTCATCGAGGGTCTGGTTAAACGCTACGGCGCCCGCACGGTATTGGACGGTTTATGCCTGCGTGTCGAAGCCGGCAGTGTGATTGCGATTGTCGGCGAATCGGGCGCCGGCAAGTCCACACTGCTCAACTTGATCGGGGGCCTTGAAATTGCCGACGGTGGGCGCCTCGAGATATCGGGCACGGACATGGGCAGCCTTGGGGACGATGCGCGTACACGACTGCGTTGCCAATCGATCGGCTTCGTGTTCCAAGCCTTTCACATCATCCCGCACCTCGATGCGCTGGAAAACACCGTCCTGCCACTGGTTCTTCAGGGAGTCAGCCCACGCGAACGGGCGCAGCGCGCGGCGGCAATGCTCGAGGCCGTCGGCCTGGGCGGGCGCCTGCGCGCGCTGCCACGCGAACTCTCTGGTGGAGAATTGCAGCGCGTTGCGATTGCCCGCGCGCTGGTTCACCGACCGGCGCTGGTGCTGGCCGACGAACCGACCGGCAACTTGGATCCGGACACCGCGCAAACGGTGCTGGCCGTGCTTAACGAACAGGCGCGCGCCGGAAATGCAGCGTCCATCCTCGTAACCCATTCCGACGCCGTCGCGGGAACGGCCGACCGTGTTCTGCGTCTGGCCCACGGGCAACTCCACGGCACCCGGGCAACACCCGGAAGCGTGCCGTGACCCCTGGGCTGGCGGGTTGGCTGCTCTACCACCTTGCCGGTGGTTACGCCCGCGCCCAACCATGGCGTGCGCTAGTTCAAATTGCGGCCATTGCGGCCGGTGTCGCCCTGGGATACGCAGTTAATCTCATCAATGCTGCGGCACTGGGCGAGTTTGCGGCCGCCGAACAAACTCTTTCGGGGTCCGCGGACGCGGCGCTGGTTGCGGACCAGTCGGGTTTTGACGAAGCCTGGTACGCGCGCATCGCCAACGATCCGGCCGTCGCTTTTGCGTCCCCGGTGCTGGAAATTGACGCGGCCCTTGCCCTTCAAAGAACGGCTGGTACGGCGCCAGTTCCCGGCAGTGCGCTACGTATTCTCGGAATCGACGCCCTGCGTAGCGCGCTGCTGACCCCGGACCTTGTTGGCGTCCCGGCGCGAACGGATGCCAAGGACCCGTTGCCCTTGTTATCCGGCGGCATATTCCTGGCCGCCGCCGCCAGTGCGAAGCTCCACGGCAAAGTGGGCAAGCTACTGCCCGTGGTCGTAGGCGACCGCATTGTCGATCTGCCCATTGTCGGAACGCTGCCCAGGGCACGCGGCGCCATCGCTGTCATGGACCTGGGCTTTGCCCAGTGGCGCTTTGCGCGCTTGGGAAAACTTACGCGCATCGACATCCGGTTCGTGCCCGGAATTGATATAGCTGCGGCCGAGCGCTCCTGGCACCTGACTGGCCAACTGCACCTGGAGGTGGCGCAAACAGCGGTCGATCGTGAACAAGGTCTGTCGCGCTCGTACCGCGTGAATCTCAACGTGCTGGCCCTGATGGCCTTGTTCACCGGCGCGTTTTTGGTGTTTTCCCTGCAGTCGCAAGCGGCAATTGCGCGGCGTTCGCAGCTCGCACTGTTGCGCATGCTGGGAGCCACCCGCGCGACGGTGATGCGCATGTTGCTGGGCGAAGCGCTGCTCTTTGGCGTGCTCGGCTCCCTTTTGGGACTGACCGCTGGCGCCGCGCTGGCCGGACTGGGCCTGCATCTGCTGGGCGGCGACCTGGGAGGAGGATACTTTTCCGGCATTGAGCCGCGCCTGCGAATCGAACCCCTGACAGCGATGGGATTCTTCCTCCTAGGCTTGGCTGCAGCCCTCGCCGGCGCCTGGTTGCCGGCGCGCCACGCTGGAAAACAAGCGCCCGCGCCGGCCATGAAGGCCGGTGCCGATGGCCCACCCGATGCGCAGCCGCCACTCGTGCGGCTCGCCGCGATGGCATTCGTGCTGGGTTTCGTTTTGCTCGCGCTGCCTCCGGTACACGGTGTACCAATTGCCGCCTATCTTGCGATCGCCACGCTGCTCCTGGCCACGATCGGCATAAAACCATTGGTCACCCCGCCACTTTTTGCCGCCCTCGCGCGTTTCGTGGAAGGTCATCGGACCCTGACGCGTTGCGCTCCGGCCTGGCTGGCGGCCACGCGCCTGGCGCGCGAGCCGCGCTTTGCCGCCGCGGGAGCCGCGGGAATCGTTGCCAGTTTTGCGCTCATGGTGGCGATGGTGGTCATGGTGGGAAGTTTTCGCAACTCCTTCGACCTCTGGCTCTCCCAGGTTCTCCGCGCCGATGTGTATGTTCGCGCCGCTGGCGCCGGTACGACCGCCACCCTTGCGCGGGACGACGAGCAGATTCTGCGTGCCGATCCGGACGTAGTGCGCTTCCAATTCTCGCGCATCCTGCGCCTGTCATTGGACCCGGCACGCGCCCCGGTAACCCTCATCGCGCGCAATATCGACCCGGCGGAGCCGGGCCGGCAAATTCCGATCTTGGAATCATCGCGTGCCGTAGCCGCGCCGGCAGTGGCTGTATGGGTTTCCGAGGCGATGCTGGACTTGTACGGCGCACGCCCGGGATCCCGATTGCAACTGCCCTTGGCCGTCGAAGGCGCTGGGTCGATGGCCACGCGCCCGGAATTTGTCGTTGCCGGTGTTTGGCGCGACTATGCCCGCCAGGAAGGAAGCATCGTGATGAACATCGAGGATTACCAGCGCATTACCGGTGACCGCACGCGCACCGATGCGGCGCTTTGGCTACGGCCCGCCGCCAAAGTCAGCGACGTCGCGCAGCGCCTTTTCGGAACCTTGCACACGCCCGCCGTGCAAATCGTGCCGCAAACGCAGATTCGCGCAATCAGCCTGCGCCTGTTTGATCGCAGCTTTCGGGTTACCTACGTGCTGGAATGGGCGGCGATATTCATCGGCCTGGTGGGCCTGGGCGCCACCTTTTCCGCGCAAGCCATCGCGCGCACGAGGGAGTTTGGCATGTTGCGCCATGTGGGGGTCACGCGCCGGCAAGTGCAAATGATGCTCACTGCAGAAGCGGGCCTGGTCACGCTGGTAGCCGCCGTTCTGGGCCTGATCGTGGGGCTTGCCATCGCCGCGATTCTCGTGCACGTGGTCAATCCCCAGTCCTTCCATTGGACCATGGAACTGCAGGTACCCGTACCGGAACTGGCGGGCCTGAGTATCTGTCTTCTTGTTGCCGCAGCACTGACATCCCTGGCAGCTGGACGGCGCGCACTTTCGTTCGACGCGATCCGCGCAGTAAAGGACGACTGGTGATCGGGCTTCGCCGTCGCCTGCTGCTTTGCGCTGCGCTGTGTCCCCTGGCACCGCGCGCGGGTGCCGCCGACGTCTCCTACCCGCCCGTGCTGCACAAAGCGCTCGCGTTCCCGCAAGATCACGGCGCGCATCCGGACTACCGCATCGAATGGTGGTACCTGACGGGGGTATTGGACCCTCCGAAAGGGGGCCAGTTGCCTCTCGTGGGAATCCAATTAACATTTTTCCGGATGCGCACGCCCATCGCGCCGGAGAATCCCAGTCGTTTCGCCGCCCACCAGATCATACTTGCGCACGCCGCCATCGGCGATCCGTCGGTAGGAAGCCTGCTCCATGAGGAGCGCATCGCGCGCGCCGGCTTTGGCGTTGCACAGGCAAGCACGGGGGACACCGGACTTGCCGTCGACCGCTGGTCCTTGGACCGCGATGCGCGCACGGGCGCCTATTCGGGTCATGTGCCGGCCGGGCAATTCACGCTGGAGATCCGTGCAACGCCCACGCAAGCGGCTTTGCTGCAAGGAGAGGACGGCTATTCGCGCAAGGAAGGTGAGGTGGAGAACGGAAAACGTGCCCAGGCCGCCAGCATGTACTACTCCCAGCCGCAGCTTGCCCTTCAGGTTCGCATGGTGCGCGATGGCGCGGTGCAGACGCGCACGGGCCGGGGCTGGCTCGATCACGAGTGGTCCAGTACGCTGCTGCCCGCCCACGCAAGTGGCTGGGACTGGGGCGGATTTAACCTGGACGACGGCTCCTCGCTGACCGTGTTCCGCGTCCGCGATGGCAGCGACGCAGAAGCATCCAGCTTTGCGTATGCGTGCCTGCGCGGCCCCGGACGGCCGGCCATTGAATTTGCGGGGACTCAAGTGCGTTTCACGCCGCTGGGGCTATGGACCTCTCCTCGAACAAGAGCACGCTACCCGGTGCACCAGCGCATCGCGGTCGGCCCACGAACCTTTGAGGTCGAAGCGCTGATGGCCGACCAGGAATTTGATGCACGCTCCAGCAGCGGTGTCGTCTACTGGGAGGGAGCCAGCACCTTGCGCGAACATGGGCAGACAGTCGGGCGCGGATACCTGGAGCTCACCGGATACGCGGGGCCGATGTTGGGCATGCGCTGAGCAGCGCAGTGCCGGAGTACGATGTGCCCGACTCTTGAGCAGGGATCGACACGTAATGCAGCTGGCACTTACGGGCAGGCGCCGCGAGCTATCCACGCCGACCACGGGGCTCGTGTCCTGGTATGAGGACGCACCCACGACGGCGACCGCCAGCATGCGGCCCCTGGTCCTCATACATAGCATCAATGCGGCGGGCTCGGCTTGCGAAGTAAAACCAATCTACGATCACTACCGTCGGGAGCGGCCCGTGATCGCCCTGGACCTTCCCGGATTCGGCTTGTCGGAGCGTACCCAACGTGCCTATACGCCGCGGCTGATGACCGACGCGATCCACGCGGTCGTGTCGCACATACGCAACGAACGCTCCGTTGCCACGGTGGATGCCATTGCGCTGTCCCTGTCCTGTGAATTTCTCGCGCGCGCGGCAAGCGAGGCCCCGGCGCAGTATCGCAGCCTGGGATTGATCAGCCCGACTGGATTTAATCGCAAACGCCTGCGCGAAGGTCCGCCCGGGAGCAACCTGGGGCGGCCGGCAATCCACGCGCTGATCAGTTCGCCCGTGCTGGGCCCGAAACTATTCGGCCTGCTGACGCGCCGCGCCGTCATCCAGTATTTCCTGCGCCGAACCTGGGGCTCAGCAGACATCGACGATGGGTTGCTTGACTATGACTACCTCATCACCCATGTTCCGGGGGCCGAGCACGCCCCGTTGCAATTTCTGACGGGTTTCCTGTTCAGCGGCGATAGCGGCACCCTGTATCGCGGGCTGGGTGCCCCGGTTTGGGTCGTACACGGCGTGCGCGGAGACTTCGTCAATTACGAGGGACTGTGCACCTTCGCAGATCGGACCAACTGGAAGATCGAGAGCCTGCCAACGGGTGCCTTGCCGCACTTTGAGATGATTGCCGAATTTTCCCGACGCTATGACGCCTGGAGCGCAGGCCTCGGCTGAGGCGCCACGCAAAGCCAAGGAAAATTCAAAAATGCCGCGAGCGCCCTTCCGCCGGCATTGTTCTGCCGCGCGCCGCCTAGAAAGTCAGGGCACGCGTGAGCGAGTCCACTTCGTCAGCCGAATCCTGCAGGATCTGGGTGAGCATTTCTGCGCCAACTTCCATGTCGATCGGCGCAATAGTTCGCGAATCGGCAAGGCGAACAAATGGCGACTCAACCGGCGCAAGTTCCTTGGCAAGAGCAACGGTATCGCCCAAGGAAAGCGGCGGCGTGGCCACGTAGCCACTCCAAACAACTTCCAGTGCCTCGATGACCTGCGCCGGGAGGTTCAAAGTGGCCGCAACTGCCCGATTGAGGGCAATTTCCACGCCCTCCTCCTCGGGCGCGTGTTCCGATTCGAGCAGGGCAGGAAATTCCGACGCACGCGACAAAAGGTAGAAATTTCCCACGTCGTGAACCAGACCGGTGAACAGGGCGGTTTCCGCATCCAAGTGTGTGATGCGGCGAGCAATCAGCCGTGATAACGACGCCACATGGGCTGTGTGTTCCCAAAGAAGCGCAACCACTTTCTTTTGCGCTGCGTCTTTCGGCGCGCCGGCAATCTGACGCACGATCAATGCCTCGGCCAGGGAACGCAGCGTGCGCAGACCCAGGCGCGCTACGGCATTGCCAACATCCGTGATGACCGTGCCCGAACGGCTGTAGGCAACCGAGTTCGCCATGGCAACGCAGCGCGCCGCCAGCAATGGCTCGGACTGGATCAGCTTACTGGCTGTGCCAATGTGGATATCGGGATCGTCCAGGGCAGTCCGGATGCGCGATGCCAGCGCCACGCTGGTGGCAAAAACGAGTTCGCCCCGCTGCGCCTGCGCGGCCAGAACCTCGAGCGCTTGCAGCCGTTTCATGCGCCGATCCTACGCAGCCGCCACGGACGCGTATCCGCCAATAAGCGGTTAAGTACGGTCGCACAACCGAAACGCAATTGACATCGATTCTCGAAAGTGCCCATTGCGGATGCCATCGGCGCCAACACCGCATCCGGATTCATCACGCGAATGCTCATTGTGAACGTATGACCGGGTCTAATTGCCCTTCAAGTGAAACGAAACCACCACGGCATCCTCGACCGCCAGCAATCCGCCCATGACGGAATACGGTTGCACGCCAAAATCGCTCTGGCGCAACACAAAGGATCCGTTCACAGATAATGTATCGGGCAGCCCTCCCACATCCAAGGGAACCCACATTTCCTGATCGCTGCCATGCATTTGCACCTGCAGATGAACGGCAAATTTTGGCGCCTCGCCGACAATTTGCAGTGAATGAATGCGCACGAAAGGAAATTCTTTCGCCTGCAGTCCATCCTTCCCGAGCATGTGTTCGCGCGTCGAAGCAACGTCCTCGGTGCTCAGGACTGCCGAATAGGCTCCGCCCGAATCGGCACGCTGCTGCGGGTCATCCATTTGCAGTTCGTCCAGGCGAAAAATCAAGTCGAAGCCGCCCGCCGCCGTACCGCTGGCAGGAACGTGGAAGTACCCACGGAAATGCGGTGCGGACAATACGTGGTTATGCCCAAGCTTGGCCACTTTGCCGCCGCGAAATGCATAGATGCGCACCGCCGACGCCTTTGGATCGATCTCATAGACGCGCTCGCCGCCTGCGCCCAAGGCCGCGTACCGTTTCGCCATTTGTGCCGCGGGCCCATCGACACCTTCCGCCGTGGTGGGCGCGCGCTTGGGAAGCGGAACCCCGACGGTGGCGCAAGCCTGTAGCAGAATGCTCAACGAAAAGGCACAGAAGCAAAGAAAGACAGTGGCGTGCCCACGTGTCGTGCACCCCGTAGCTACTAGCACAACACGCTCATCGAGACTGCAGGCCCCGCCCATTTCCCTCCCTTCGTTCACCCGCACAAGCACGGACGGGGGCTGGTATACGGAAACGTCACACTAGACAGCGACGTCACGGAACAACTGGCATTCCATCCCACAGAGGAACTGGCCTGCCCGCGCCCAGAGCCCCGGCCAAATGTGTGCCATGGGCCTTCCCCGTCATCGCCTTTGCGTGTGTCGGCCAACTTCGATTTTTGCACTAATCCGCACCACTGAAAAGCGAGTCTTTTTCGCGTGCGGCTGGGAAAGGCCGCCTCTTCCATCGCGCCGCAACTCGTTATGACGCAAGAGCGAGTGGAACGATCGGATTGGGCGAAGACGCCATCTTCCAGCCAGCCTCGGCCGAAGCCCCCCGCAATCGGCGAACCAAATCGCAGGGCTAAGTCCAGGAGATCAACTCCCACTGCAGGTAGTCTTCAAACATCGTGCCGCTGCTTGGCCCCGGAAGGTAATACATGCCCCGGCTGCGGCGCATTACCCAGCGGCCGATTTCAGGCGCGAACCAGACGGATTCGGCACGTTCGCTTTCAATGCGATAAAAATCATTGCTGGCGTAGGCAATTTGATTGTCAAAATGCAAGACATCGTACGTACCGGCGCGCACGGTTATTCGTTCCCAGCCTCGGGGAGTCATCTGTAACCGCCAGAATAGACGGTAGTGATCATCATCGAGCAAGTGATAGCTTGATTGATACTTTCGAGCGCCCGTGTCGGTAAGATTGACTGGCCACGCCGGCACGAAAGCGTCAAATACAATTGGCGGTCGCCAGTGTGGATCCTGCACGAGCATTCCCCAGGGCTCATGAATTTCCTCGGCTTGCACACCGGAGTGTTGGCTGACGCGCTGAATTCGAATTGTCGGACGTATGGCGATGACGGTTTCAACGATTTGATCAACAATTGACCCGTTAAATACGTTTCGCACGTCATATGTCCATTGTTGGCCGATCGCAGCGGGTCGAGCGGTGGGCATGCGAGCAGGTGCATCGATAGGCATTCGCGCCGGCCCATCCCGATTGCCGACGCAAGAACCCGGCACCGCTACGAGCAACGCGAGCAGCGCGCGCCGCCGGACAAATTCAACTTGAGGATGCTCCACGAGGCAATGAGACGAGCCGCGCTCGCTGCGTTCGTCTTTTGCTTTCATCAACCGGGGGTGGCCGGCACTTGCTGCCACGCTGCAGCGCATTGCTGCACGTACGGGTAATAGCTGTTCGAACTCGGGCAGTAATACCAGTAACTTGTTGGGGGTGGTGGAACCGGCACAGCGACAGGCGGGGCGTAGGGAACAGGCGCAAGCGCCGGGTCATAGACATACGAACCCCAAAGCAAGGGATCCCAATACGGATCGTAAAATCCAAATCCCCAACCGGCGTACCCGCCTCCGAAATGGCCGCGCCCGTAGCCGCCGTGCCCCCCC
>Ga0209698_10000690_pt1 | contig 38576 bp, 25 predicted proteins | sample LitLauG_LLR_2012_FD_187203 | JGI IMG/M metagenome (GOLD analysis project Ga0209698, IMG submission 187203) | Freshwater sediment microbial communities from Pennsylvania, USA - Little Laurel Run_MetaG_LLR_2012 (SPAdes) (version 2) | ecosystem: Environmental > Aquatic > Freshwater > Creek >... | reverse complement strand
CCCCACAAGCGCGTGAGAATCGATCATCGTGCCTTCCCCGACGTACGCACCGACATTCACGAACATCGGCGGCATGCAAATCACGCCGCGGCCGATGTAACTGCCATCGCGAATGCTGGAGCCGCCGGGCACGATGCGAACGCCGTCTGAAGAAGTGAATGTCCGCACAGGATAAGTCGATTTGTCGAAAAAGGGCTGCTTTGCCGCATCGATCGACATGTCGGCGATGGCGCCCATTCGAAACCCGAGCAGAATTCCCTTCTTCACCCAGGCGTTTGCCCGCCAGCCGGATTTCGTGGATGCGTCTGGTTCCGCAGCGCGAATCTCCCCGCGATTCAGCGCTGCCTTGAAATCCCGGAAGAGCCACCGATGTTCTTCTTCGTAGTGTGCGGGAGCTTCGTCAAACAGCCGCTCAACTTGCGATGGCAGCATGAACCCTCTCGGCAGCGCGCGCAGCCGGAACCCGCTCGACGAGTTCAAGCGCTTCAAGCACCGCCCGGATGCGCGCCTGATTCTCCGTCTTGGGCGCCACAAGTGGCAAGCGCCACACCGGTTCGAGCAGACCCATTTCGGCCATCGCTGCTTTCACAGGAATGGGATTTGATTCCACAAAGTTTATTTCCATCAGCGAATGGAAGCGGCGTTGAATCGCGCGCGCGCCCTGGAAATCCCCGTTGAGCGCGAGCCTTGTAAGTTGCGCCATCTCCGACGGGATTTCGTTAGACACTACGGAAATCACGCCCCGTCCACCTAGCGAGATAACCGGAAGCGTAATCGCATCATCCCCGGAGAGAACGATAAAATCCTCCGGCACGGCATTGAGAATCGCGGCCATCTGTGACACATTGCCAGAGGCTTCCTTGATGCCGACAATGTTTTCGATTTCGGCGAGCCGCTTCACAGTCGCAGGTTCAATGTTCACTCCGGTTCTCCCCTGCACGCTGTAAAGAACAATGGGCACACGTACGGCTCCGGCGATGGCGCGATAGTGTTGGAAAAGTCCTTCCTGCGTAGGCTTGTTGTAATAAGGCGTGACGGACAGGATTCCATCCGCACCGAGAGCGGCAAGCTCCCGCGCCAGGGAAATGACTTCTGCGGTATTGTACCCACCCGCGCCGGCCAGAACCGGAACACGCCCCTTCGCGAGTTGAACGGCAATTTCAACGACGCGCAGATGCTCGGCGTGGGTAAGCGTGGGGCTCTCGCCTGTCGTGCCGCAGGGCACAAGAAAATCGATGCCCGCGTCAATCTGCCGCTTAATCAAAATCCGCAGCGTTGCTTCGTCCAGTGCTCCATCGCCGCGAAACGGAGTAACAAGTGCTGTGCCAGTGCCCGTAAACATGGTGTTTCTCCCTCTTACCAAGACGTCTTACTTCTCAAATTCAAGCTTGTCAGCCGGGATGCCCTCTCCTGAGATTCCTCACCCCAACTCGCTCAAGATTTCTTTAAACTCAAAGAAACCCTTCTTGCCCGCAATCCAACGCGCCGCTCGCAGTGCGCCGTGCGCAAATCCTTCACGGCTTCGCGCCGTATGCCGCAGCGTGATCGTGTCCGCAGCCGAATCAAACCCGATTTCGTGGGTCCCGGGGTGCGCGCCCGCGCGATTCGAACTGAGGCCAACGGGCCGGACGAACCCAGCCGCACGCATTTCCTCAGCAACTTTTTTCAGCGTCCCGGAAGGCGCGTCTTTTTTGGCCGCGTGATGAACCTCCCAGCCCCACGCCTCATACTCGGAATGATTGGCGAATAAAGCCGACGCGTTGGCGACAGCTTGGAAAAATAGATTTACTCCCACCGAAAAATTTGGCGCCCAAACCAATCCCGTCTTGCCTTGCTCCACCGCCTCACGCGCAAACGAAAGTTCATCGAGCCAGCCAGTGGTCCCAACGACAGTGTTGACGCCCAGTACGGCAAGTCGCCGGATATTTTCCACCGCCGCTTGTGGAGTACTGAACTCAACAGCCACATCCACGCCGCGCAGCGTCTCATGCGAAAGCGCCTGGGCGTGCGCGTTGTTGCCGTCGAATTTCGCGCGCACATGAAATCCATGCTCAGGCGCAAGCCGCTCGATGAGCTTGCCCATTTTTCCGTAACCGACGATGGCGAGGCCCAGACTCAAGCGTCGCTCCCTCCCGTTGCGAGGAGTTGGGTCGCCATGCGCGCGTAGATATCCACCGCTTCAGACAACTCCTTCTTGGGGATGCGCTCTTCGGCGGTGTGCGCGACGTGTATGCTGCCGGGGCCAATCAGAAACGGCTGCCCCCAGGTACCATCGAAACTGGGAATGTCCGTCGTGAACGCCACAACCGTCGTGGGCAGGCCATCGAGCTTCGCCAATTGCAAAGCCGGTGTATAAAAGACCTCGCGCGCCTCTGCGCGTCCCGCTACCGCGGCCAACACTGCTTCCCGGGTCTTCGCCGGATCGCCGACCGTGCGAAACATAATTTCCGCTTCGGCCAAATCGGCAACGACGTTCGGCGCGCGGCCGCCATCGATCGTGCCGATATTCAGCGTGCTCTGTCCCAGCAATGCGTCGTGCGGCAGAAAAATTTGCCGAATAGCTTTGAGGACATCGAGCAGTGTGTGAATAGCGGAATGGCCAAGCTCCGGATAAGCCGAATGCGCGAGCTTGCCGTGGACGATGATTTCATACCGCAGGGCGCCTTTCGAACCGAGCGCAAGCTGATTTTCCGTGGGCTCGCCATTGACAAGAAATCGTGACCCGCGCGGCGTTGCGGCGGCGGCAATTGCCCCGGCACTGTTGCGTTCTTCGCCGACCACAAAGAGCAGCCCAAGATTGCGCGTCCCCGCGGTGAGCAGTCTCTCCGCCGCCGCAACCATCGCTGCAATGATGCCCTTGGCGTCGCACGAACCGCGCCCCCAAATAAATTCTTCGTCCTCGCGAGAACCAAAGAACGGCGGAACTGTGTCCATGTGCGTGGATAGCGTGACGACAGGCTCACCCCAGCACGCAAAAATATTGTCCCGATTGGGTTCGACAGGGATGCGCTCGATCCGTCCGTTGTATCGCGCAGCCAGCGCGCACAAATGTGCGAACAGGTAGTCGCCCACATTTTTCTCGTGGTTAGTGGTCGACTCAATATCAACAAGCGCGCGCGTCAGTTCAAAAACATTCATTCGAATCAGGCTTTTCTGGATGAGCTAAACGAAAGGAAGGAACCACGAGGATACCAATCGGGCTGCCGCCTCTCGATAGCGCTTCACCCGAATCAACGGATGACAGTGAACAGGCCTTGGACCTATTCCCCAACCATCGCGGTCTCAGCTACCGCAGCGATTTCGGCGGACAACAGCTACAACTCAACTGCCCCTTTCGCTCGAGCCTCCGATGCTGATCGGAATGGCGTGCCCGGCTACTCATGGCTTCCGCACCTCTACCAAGAACGATTAAGTTTAGGAGAACAGCTGGGAAAAAGCGAATGAAATGTTGCGTGGGTCCAATCGAAAAAATTGCTACAACTCCAGCGGCTTCAGCGGCACGTGCTGGGAGGCGACCAGAAGTTCCCCCGTGAACGCAGATTCCGACGGTCGACGTTTCAGGGCTTCTTCGGCCGAGATCCGCACGAGATCCGGATTGTTGTTTTCCTGCGAAACGTGTGCCATCACGAGATACCGCGCGGCGCCATCGAACCCATCAGGATCACAAAGATATTCGCTTACCGCGTGATTCGAAAGATGTCCGGTGCGGCTCAGCACGCGCTGCTTCACCACCCACGGATACGGCCCGACCTTGAGCATGTCCAAATCGTGATTCGATTCCAGAACCAGGCAGTCCGCTCCGCGAAGATGGACTTTCACCAGTTCGGGCATGTAGCCGAGGTCGGTAACAATCGCCATCTTCGCCCCATTCGAACGAAACGTGAACCCAATGGGGTCGGCAGCATCGTGCGGAATCGCGAAAGCATGCACGCCAATGTCGCCAACCATGAAATGCTGCCCCGGCTGAATGGCTTCCACTCGTTTTAGCCGCTTCCCGAACGTTTCCGGTAGCATCCGCTGCATCGCGCCCAAAGTTGGCTCTGTCACATAGAGCGGCGCCTTCCACAGGCCCAGCATTTGCGGAAGTCCGTTGCAATGATCTGTGTGTTCGTGGGTGATAAGGATTCCGTCGATATGGTCGACAGTTCTTTCGACAGCCGCGAGGCGTGCGAGCGTTTCACGTTTGCCAAGGCCGGCGTCAATGAGGAGGCGGGTCCGCTCGGTCTCGAGCAACGTAATGTTGCCCGAGCTTCCCGACGCCAGGATGGATACCCGCAAGCCGATCGTTTTCTCCTGAACTGCCTGCCAAACAAATTTTCAAAATCATGGCAGACCGCCAAGCCCGCGTCAACAAGGACTCCGCGATTCCAACAGTGATATACTCCCGCCGCAAACCATGGAAAAGTACGATCTCATAGTGGTTGGTTCCGGCCCGGGCGGCCAGCGCGCCGCCATTCAAGCCGCAAAGTTCGGCAAGCGCGCCGCGCTCGTCGAAAAGCTGGAAGTAATCGGCGGTACCGCCATCAACACCGGTACCATCCCCAGCAAGACCATCCGCGAAGCCGTCCTGCATCTTTCCGGCTATCAGTATCAAAGCATCTACGGCGTCAACTATCGCGTGAAAGAGCCCATCACCATGGCCGATCTCTCTTTCCGCGCCCTCAACGTCATCAAGACGGAAATCGACGTGATTCGCGCGCAGCTTTCCCGCAACGGCATCGACGTCCTCACAGGAATGGCCAGCTTTATCGATCCGCACCACATGCAAGTGACCAGTTCGCGCGGACAATCCGAACTGGAAGCCGACCACATTGTTATCGCCACGGGCACGAAGCCTGCCGTTTCTCCCCTGGTCCCTTTCAACGATAAGACCATCATTAATAGCGACCAAATCCTGAAAATGCCGGAAATTCCCAAGTCCATGATTGTGGTGGGCGGCGGTGTTATCGGCGTCGAGTACACCTGCATGTTCGCGACGCTCGGCGTGCGCGTCACCTTGATCGAGAAACGCCCACGCCTCCTGGAATTCGCCGATGCCGAAATGGTCGAAGCGCTTTGCTATCACTTGCGCGACCGTCGCGTCACCTTGCGCCTCAACGAAGAAGTCGAAAGTGTGGAAGAGTCCCCCGAGCACGCGGTCGTAGCCAACCTCAAGAGCAAGAAAAAAGTCTCTGGCGACGCCCTGCTGTATGCCGTGGGCCGCCAGGGCAACGTCCAGGAATTGAATCTCGCCGCGGCCGGCCTTGAAGCTGACTCGCGAGGACGCATCGCTGTGGATGAGGATTACCGCACGAAGCAGCCGCATATCTTTGCCGTCGGCGACGTCATCGGTTTTCCGAGCTTGGGCTCTGTCTCCATGGAGCAAGGCCGCATCGCCGCTGCTAGAGCCTTCGGCATCCCCACCAATTCCAATCGTGCGAATTATCCCTACGGGATCTACACCATCCCGGAGATTTCCTTCATCGGAAAAACCGAAGAGCAACTCACGGACGAAGGCATCCCCTACGAAGTTGGCATGGCTTTTTTCCGCGAAATTGCCCGCGGCCAGATTCGCGGCGACACCACTGGCCGCCTCAAACTCATTTTCGATCCCACTTCCAAGCTCTTGCTCGGCGTGCACATCATCGGCGAAGGCGCTTCCGAGCTTCTGCACATCGGGCAAGCCGTTTTCGCGCTGAAGGGCACGGTGGAATATTTCGTGGACACGGTTTTCAACTACCCGACGCTCGCCGAATGTTACAAGGCGGCGGCGTTCAATGGTTTGAACAAACTGGCCAGGACGTAGACACGTCCAAGTAAGGAGTCGATTGCCCGACTTTTCGACTGCTTAAGATCGGTAGGAGCATGATGCGCAAGACTGTTGGTGTGCTGGTGATGGAACATATCGCCGTTGGCCTCGTCGAGGCCCACAAGGTGCTCGGCGCGCTCAACGTCTATCCAGAGAAACCGCAATCGCTCGACCCGCTGCAGTCCATGCCCGCAGAGGGCATCGTCGACTGCATACGTCAACAGATCGAAAAAGTGGCCAATGGAGCTAAAATCGAAGCCATCGGCATCGGCTTCCCCGGCATCATTCGAAACGGTGTCATCGAGGATTCTCCCAATTTTCAGCAAGCTAAGGGATTCGGGTTGCAGTCAGCGTTGTCTTCCGCTCTGATCGGCAAACTTGCAGGGACCCCAGTACGTGTCTTCAACGATGCCGACGTGATGGCCGCGGGAATTGCCGCGACGCAAGGCAAACTGAACAAACTATTCCGCGTGTGGACCGTCGGCAACGGCATCGGCTTCGGCCGCTTCCCTTCCCGGGAAGGAATCTGGGAAGGCGGGCATTCCGTCGTCACGCTGGACCCCAAGGAAAATTTCTGCGGCTGCGGCGGCAAAGGCCATCTCGAAGGAATCCTCGGACGCCGCTCCATGCGCTTGCGCTTCCTCGATCTCGAACCCGAGGAAGTCTTTGAAAATGCTCGCGCCGGCGACGCTCGCTGCAAGGAATTTGTGACTCTCTGTCACCGCGCTCTGGCCGCCGCCACGGCCACCAGCATCCATATGGAAGGCCCGGGAACGTTTTTCGTCAGCGGACCCGAAGTGAGATTCATCGATGTCGGGTTGCTGGACCGCCTGCTGCTCGAAATGGTCAAGATGAGTCCGCTGCAAGGCAGCCGCTTCGAGGTCGTGCCGACTTCCGACGAGATGGGCATCGTCGGCGCCGCCGTCAACGCCGACCACGCCACCCAACACTGAGGTTTGCAACCACAGTTCAAGTAACCGGCCTGCATTTGGTTTCTATAGGAGAAAATCGTTGCATTGTCTGCAACTGATTCAGCAACAAGGTTACGCCATACTTCCCGCGGTCCTGGAGCAGAGTACAGTCGAGGGGTTGCTCGCGGAACTGAACGTTGCATCGTTGCCGCGAACCAGAGCCGGCATTCGTCATGCGATGCAGCTTCCTGCCGTCTCCGAAATCGCCCGAAGCGAGCGGATGATGGCGATTGCGCAAAGCGTTCTCGGGAAAGAGGTTCTTCCTTTCCGAGCCACGCTGTTCGACAAGTCGGCAACGGCAAACTGGCTCGTCGCGTGGCACCAGGATACGGCGCTGCCCTTGCGGGAGCGCTGTGAAAAATCGGGTTGGGGGCCTTGGTCGATAAAAGATGGCCTGGCTTATGCACATGCACCAGCTAGCGCGTTAAGTCAAGTGCTGGCGCTTCGCCTCCATCTTGATGATTCGACCTCAGAGAACGGGCCTCTACGCGTCTTGCCCGGGACGCACACGCTCGGTGTTCTGACCGATGACAGCCTGCATGAACTCTCTACACAGATCGCGCCGGTCGCATGCCTAGTTCCCGCGGGTGGCGTACTGGCCATGCGGCCACTGATTGTGCACGCTTCATCTAAGTCCGTTTCCTCAGCACCAAGGCGAGTGTTGCATATCGAATTCGCAGCCACTGCAAGAATCGATGCTGGAATGGAACTCGCCGTCGCCTGAGTTCCACTAAGTTGAGAACATCCGCAAACGGTAAGGCGGCGCGAGACTACCGCCGCGGACGCAGGTCAAAATCGGAGGGTTGCAGCCCATATTGAGCCATGGACGTCGCCAGTTGGTTTTGCGCTGCGCGATACGCCTGGTAAAACTCGGCTTGGAGGCGCCGTGCGTTTTGCAGCTTGCGATTGAATTCCACCGCGGCACCATTCGACTTGAAGATCAAGTTGCCGTCGCGCAGTGAATATGCGCCTTGTTTGGAAAGTGTGAATTCATAGAGTCCGATCGACGCGTTCAGCCAATCGCGCTCGATGTCTTTTACAATTTTGCGCGACGCCAGGTTCTTCCGCGCGGAAGACTCAAAGCTTCCGAGAAATTCTTTCTTCTCGGCCTCGCTCGCATCCACTGACTGAACAGATGCCTGTATTTTGTTCAGCAGCGGCTCCACGGAATTGAATTTCTCGGCGACCGCCATCCGCGCGTGCAACTGAGACAGAATTTGCTGGATGGTAGCAGCATCGCGGAACGATTCCGGTGTGTAGACGGGAAGACTGGAATTTTCGGATTGCCCGACCTCGGAGACGTAGTGTTCGTCGAAAGAACGCAAGTCGTTAAAGTACGCACGAATCGCAGTGTCCCATTTCGTGGCAGGAACGGAACGAGACGCTGGAGCGACAGAGTCACGTGCAGAACCTGCGGCGTTGCGCGCAGCCCGTAGATCGACGCCTGTCCGGAGTGCTTGCAAACTGTTGCTCAAGGAAAGAATCGCAAACAAGGAAGCCCCGCAGCTAATCGCCAGGAGTTTCGACGAATAATGAGGTCTTTTCTTACGAATCCAATGGTAGGCGAAAACTCCGATCGCGGAAACAACGTACGGGCCGAGAAAACTCCCAATCGCGAAACCCGAATTCACCAAGGAGGCAACGCCGTACATTTTGAGCATGGCTGCGTACGCAGCGAACGCAACCAGTGGGAGCGAAAGCAAGGAACTGATCCATGCGAGCACGGCGTTGAGGCTCGATGGAGCCTGTTGCGCCGGGGCTGGGGGCGGTGGCGGAGCTGCTGATCGCACGATCGGAATCGATGAGTAGGTGGCTCCGCACCACGGGCAGTCCGTGAATCCGTCAGGAATGATTTTCGAACATTGCGTACATTTCATAAAAATGCGCGAGCGAGAAGTGGGGGGATTCTAGCAGGCCAGGCGGGAGCGGTCGAGGGAGAAACCGTTAAGCGGGCCCAGGACGGTGACGGCGATTTGCGTGGGTTGGAAATAGCGCTGTGCGAGAGACTGGAGTTCTTCGCTGGTGACGGCTTCGATGCCCGCAAGGATTTCATCAAGTGAGTAAAAGCGCCCAAAATACAATTCCTGCCGCGCCAGGTTGGACATGCGCGAACTAGTGGACTCGAGAGAAAGCATTAGCGAGCCCTTCAGGTGATTCTTCGAACGGCGCAGCTCTTCCTCCGCGACCGGTGTTTCTTTCAACGCGCGAAATTCCTTAATGGTGAGATCAATGACCTGGCCAACCGTTTCCGCGGCGGTGCCCGCGTAAACGGTCATCATTCCCGCGTCGGAATAGGGCGTCAACTCGCTGAACACCGCATACGCAAGGCCCTGCTTTTCACGAATATTCTGGAAGAGGCGCGAGGACATGCCGCCGCCAAGAAGATTGTTGAGGACAGCAACAGCGAAACGGTCTTCGTGCCCCAGCGGAGCCGACGGAACGCCAATGCAGAGATGCACCTGTTCGAGGTCGCGCTTGGTTTCGAGATGGATGGGTGCTTCCGTATGCGGAGCGCCATCGCTCTCAGCCGGTCCCGTTGGGTTCATATCGCCGAATTCGCGCTGGACCAAATCGAGCACCTGCTGGTGCGTGACGTTGCCCGCAGCGGTCACTACCAGATGATCCGGCGCGAACCAGTCCCGGAAGCGCGAAAACAGCCCCTCGCGATTGAATCCTTTGACCGTTTCCGGCGTACCCAGAATCGGACGGCCGAGCGAATGACGCGGCCAGAATCCGCTTGTAAAAATCTCGTGAAGGAGATATTCGGGATTGTCCAGGTCCATCTTTATTTCTTCGAGGACGACCTGGCGTTCCTTCTTCACATCTTCGGAATCGAATTTCGGCCGCAGCACGAGGTCGGCGATAACGTCAAAGGCGATAGGCAGGTGCTCGTCAAGAATCTTCGCGTTGAAGCAGATCTGCTCTTTTGAAGTGAAAGCGTCGAGCATGCCTCCAACGGAATCCATTTCGCGCGCGATAGCTTCCGCAGAACGGCGCTCGGTGCCCTTGAAAACCATGTGCTCGATGAAGTGGGCGAGGCCGTTTTCTTCGGGAACTTCTCGGCGGGAACCGTTGCGGACCCACACACCGACGGAGACAGAGCGCACGTGGGACATGGTCTCGGTGATGACCACGAGGCCGTTGGGCAAAACGTGCTTCTGAATATCGCGCGTTTCAGTGGCCATCTAAATATTGTGACACAGGCAGGGTGCAAAGGAGAAACAGAAGCGATCAATTTGCCAAATTCAGTCTTGGAATAACCGGCAAAAAAAGACGCTGACTGGAAGTCCGCGCTACAAGAGTTTTTCGGCCGTGTTCAGTTTGCCGTATTCGCTGGTGTAGAAGAGCGGGACATCGGAATAGGTACCCCGGTCGCGCAGATAAACTTCGCAACTGTCAAACGGCTTGGAATAAATATGAATGCTGACAGCGCGCTGGTTGAATTCCGCCAGATTCATGACTTCGTGAACCGGTTCGATCGGATTCACGTAAGCGGGATGCGCAGCATCGAGGTCGTAGGTGTCGGTGGGGACGATTTTGCATGTGCCGTGAGCAGCGTCGCGGTGATCCACGCGAAAATTCTGAACGCGTAGCCGGCCGATGGGCGCAGACATCCAGCAATTCTGGTCGCGATGGTTATGGATGCGGCTGTGCTGGCCGACTTCCCAGCAGACCGTCATGCACTCAAAGAGATCATTCTTGAAAATCAGGTTGCGTGTATAGCTGCCCTTTGAAAAATAACAATATTTGTCGAGTGTTTCCGGAAGGACAGCGTGGCGGACGACGTAGTCTTGCACATTCTGCAGCGTGAATTCGCGAACCGGAATCGCGGCGATGCCCTTCACCCACTCGGCGATCGTGAGTTGCTCGGTTGCTATGTTTTGAGCCATAGAAGCCTCCGATTCGCGTGCACCTGCATACTGAGCGCCCAGGCAATCCTGTGGAAGCGGGGATTGCCAAAGAATTATAGCGCGATTCGAAGAGGAATTGAGGAGGCAGGAAGTAAAGAGCCAAAGAAAGAGGTAATCTGTAGTTTGAGCCAAGCAGCGCGAGAAACGGATGGACGGCGACCACAACAAAATGGAACTGCTGGGCAAATCGATGGAAGAGTTGCGCGCATTCTGCGCGGGGTTGGGTGAGCCGGCGTTCCGTGGAGCGCAGATTTATCATGCGCTGTATTCGGAAAGAAAATTTGATGTAGGGCAAATTACGAATTTACCCCTAGCGCTGCGGGAGCGGCTCGCGAAGGAAGCACGCGTCACTTTGCCGGAGGTGAAACAAAAATTTGCTTCATCGGATGGGTCGGTACGGTATCTGTTTGGGCTGGGAGACACAGGAAAAGTCAAAACATCTAACGCTGAGGACACCGAGACCACAGAGTTCGCAGAGAAGAGTGGAAATGAAAGGTCTCGCCAATTGCAAAGGCCGACTTCGGTGGAGGCGGTGTTCATGCCGAGCGAGGGGCGGCAGACGATTTGCATTTCCACGCAGGCGGGTTGCGCAGTGGATTGCCATTTTTGCCTGACGGCTCAGCTCGGACTGATTCGCAACCTGACGTCCGGGGAGATTCTGGCGCAGGTTTTATTGCCGCTGGAAGAACACAAGGCACAACTAGCTCCGCCCTTCGAGGCTCAGGGCAAGCAAACAAACATTGTGCTGATGGGCCAGGGCGAGCCTCTTTTGAATTTTGAGCCGGTAATGGCTGCGGTGCGCATCCTGCTGGACCCGGCGGGCCTGGGAATTTCGCCGAAGCATGTTACGCTTTCGACTAGTGGGGTTGTGCCGGGAATCGAGCGGCTGGCGCAGGAAAAAGTGCGGCCGAAGCTGGCGATTTCTCTGAACGCGTCGAATGACGAGCAGCGCGATGCGCTGATGCCGATCAACAAGAAATATCCGCTTCCCGCGCTGATGAAGGCCTGCAAGGAATATCCACTGCGAACCTGGGAACACCTGACGTTTGAATACGTGATGCTCGGCGGATTGAACGATGCGGCGGAAGATGCACGGCGCGTAGTTCGACTTTTGGCACCGCTGAAAAGCGTGAAAGTGAATTTGATCCCATGGAATCCCGGAGAACTTCCCTACCGCGAATCGTCGCCCGAACGGATTGAAGAATTCCGGAGGATCCTGGTGGAGCGCGGCGTGCCGGCGTTTGTGCGCTACTCGCGCGGCCGGGATGTTATGGCCGCGTGCGGGCAACTCGCCCTGCTGCAGATCGATGGTGCACAAATGTCAGTTGGAAATCCGTTAACGGCATGAGACTGAAACTGCCACCTGGCTCGTTCGGAGCGTATTTGTTCGACTGCGACGGCACCATCGCCGATTCGATGCCCCTTCACTACGTCGCCTGGAAAAAAGCGCTGGGAGAATGGAATTGCGAGTTCGATGAAAAGCTCTTCTATGCGTGGGGCGGCATGCCTATCGCCGAGATTATTGCCTCGCTGAACAAGAGAGATGGGCTGAGAATGCCGGTGGAACTAGTGGCGCATCGGAAGGAGTGTCTCTATTACGAGCTACTTCCGCAGCTCAAGGCGGTTCCTGAAGTTTTGGAGCATATCGAGTCCGAGTACGGGCGGATCCCTTTTGCTGTCGTGTCCGGAAGCACAAGAGAATCGGTGACGTCATCCCTGGCCACCCTAAAGCTCCTCGACCGATTTGACGCGATGGTCTGCGCTGGAGACTACACGAGAAGCAAGCCCGATCCGGAACCCTTTCTCGTGGCAGCCACGAAACTGGGTGTGGCGCCGCAAAGGTGTCTGGTTTTTGAAGACACGGAGATGGGAATTCAGGCGGCGATGGCGGCAGGAATGGCGTCGGTAAAGGTTCCTCCACCGTGGGACAGGACTTTCACCTCTCCGGCCGCCGTGGGCTGAGATAGACTCGCAATATCCGCATATCACGCCCGCAACAATCAGGCCAACGACGCCCAAGGTGGGAAGAAATTAGCGGATGCCGATGACAGACATCAGGCGACCGCTTTGGAGGCCTTCCTTGCGATAGCTGAAGAAGAGATCGCGACGGCAGGCGGTGCAGAGATCGCTGACGAGGATTTTTGGGGCCAGGAGGCCAGCGCCTAAAAGCTGGGCACGATTGGCTTTTCGGAGGTCGAGGAGGACGTTTTTGGGCGGAGGTTGGTGGCCAGGGGGCATCATATTCAGCCATTGGATGGGGTTGGGTTCGTCGCCGGTTCGGAATTCGTCGAACCAAGCAGGGGCTTCGGCGAATTGCGAGAGGAACTGGGTAACCACTTCGGTGCCGACTTCGTAGCAACAGCCTCCGATGGATGGGCCGATGGCGGCGAGGAGGTCGGCAGGGTTGGATTTGAATTGCATCTGCATCTGGCCGATGGCTTTGACGACGATGCGGGCGAGTGTGCCTCGCCAGCCGGCGTGGATTGCGGCGATGGCACGTTTTTTCGGGTCGACGAGGAGGACGGGGACGCAGTCGGCGGTTTGCACGCCGAGGAGGAGGCCGGGACGGTTGGCAAGAGAGGCATCACCCTGGCAGATCTCAGTGGGGGCGGCGGCGAATAAATGGATGACGTCAGAATGGATCTGCTTCAGCGAGATGAGTTTCAGGTCCGTTGCGCTGAGGGCAGACTGGAAACGGCGACGGTTTTCCAGAATGTTTTCGTTGGTGTCCCAGTCGGTGAAGCCGAGATTTAGGACTTTTTGGCCATCTTGAGCGCTAACACCGCCGGGCTTGGTGCTGAATCCGTGAACTAACCAAGGGAGTTTGGCGAGGGCGGGCACTTGAAGGATTGTGACGCCACGGCGTCTGCGTTCGATCCAGTTTGGGCTGGATCGGGGGGAAGAAACAGACCGGAATGTCTGTCCTACCTTGCGGAGCTTACGCCTGGGCTTTAGAGTTTTCGCGGGTGACACGGCGATACCAGTATAATCTGAGTTGCGATGAGAGCCGAAGTTGAGGGGATGGAGAGACTGACGGGTCTAAAGACCAGCCACTATAAACGTGCGAGCTGCGGAGAAGAGGGAAAAAGCCTCACCCCTGAAGGGGTGAGCTATAGGGCGGGACATTGATCGTCGGAATGGGCGTAGACATAGCGGAGGTTCGGCGGATACAGGCGGCGATCGAGCGCCATGGGGAAACATTTCTGAGGCGCGTTTATACGGAACGGGAGCGGGAGTATTGCGAGCGGTTTAAGAATAAGTATGAGCGGTATGCGGGGCGGTTTGCGGCGAAAGAGGCGGCCATGAAGGCGCTGGGGACGGGCTGGCGGCGCGGGGTGCGCTGGGTGGATTTGGAAGTAGTGCGGGAGACGAGCGGGAGGCCCACGCTGGCGATCATGGGTGAAGCGGCAAAGATAGCGCAGCAGCTAGGGGTGAAAAGCGTGGCGCTGAGCATCACGCATACGGAGAGTCAGGCGCTGGCGCAGGTGATTTTTGAGGGATAGAAAGCTTAACGCAGGGACGCAGAGTTCGCAGAGCCAGAAGGAATAGGCTCACCTTCCAGCGCAGTTCCAGTTTCACCTGAAATCAAAACATCAAACCAGTTGTTGGCGGGGTGATTGCCGCCGCTGCGGACATTCAGGTAGTTGCTGGAGAGGGCGGGCGTGGTGCGTGAGCTGGGGTCTTCATCGGGGCGGAGGGTGAGGACGCGGAGGGTGCGGCCGATTTGGGATTGGCGGAAGGCAGCGGATTTTTTTTCGCTGAGGGCGCGGAGTTCGCGGGCGCGGCGCTTGATGGTGGCGCCGGGGACTTCGTTCGAGAGAGCGGCGGCTTTGGTGCCGGGGCGCTTGGAAAACGAGAAAACGTGGAGATAGGTGAAGGGGAGCCGTTCGATGAAGACCATGGTTGCAGCGTGGTCGTCCTCGGATTCGCCGGGGAAGCCAGTGACGACGTCGGCGCCAATGGCGGCGTGGGGGAGGCGTTCGTGGATGAGTTCGACGCGTCGGGCGTAGTGTTCGGCGCGGTACCAACGGTGCATGGCGGCAAGGATGCGGTCGGAGGCGGATTGCAAGGGCATGTGGAAATGCTGGGCGATGCGATCGGTTCCGGCGAAGAGATCGATCAGATCTTGCGTGACATCGAGAGGCTCGATGGAGCTGATGCGAAGACGCTCGACGGCAGTTTGGTCGAGGATGCGGCGGAGGAGATCTTCGAATTCGACGCGGGGGGCCAGATCGCGGCCGTAGGTGCCGAGGTTGATGCCGCTGAGGACGATTTCGCGATAGCCCGACTCGGTGAGGTGTCGGATTTCCTGAATGACGGTGTCCGAGGGGAGGCTGCGGCTTTTGCCGCGGACGAAGGGAATAACGCAGTAGGAGCATCGGGAGTCGCACCCATCCTGGATCTTTAGAGTGGGGCGGGTGTGATTGCCTTCTCCGCCAAGGACGGGAGCAGAGAGGAATTCGGTGCGGTTAAAGATGTCGCCGGTTAGGATGTTGCCAAGATGGGGAGCAGCATTCCCTCGGCTGCGCTCGGGATAAAGCTTCGCTCCTACAAAGGAATGATACGGAGCGGTCGTGTCAGCGGCAAGCGCGGCGGCGGGGAAAAAACCGTTCGCGGATTCGGCGAGTGCGGATGGCGCGACAGTTGAGAGGAAATCGATTAACCGGGGGATTTGAGGCTTGTGCGAATTGCCAACGACCCAGGAGACGCCGGAGAGGGCGGCCAGTTCTTCCGGAGCGCGCTGGGCGTAGCAGCCGGTGACGATGATTCGAACGTTGGGGTTTGCGGCGTGAAGCTTTCGAATGGCGTCGCGGGCCTGGGCGTCGGCGGAGGCGGTGACCGTGCAAGTGTTGATGACGACGATGTCAGCGCCGGCCGGGCTGGAGGCGGAGCTGCAGCCGCGGTCGAGCAGCTGGCGCTCGAGGGCGGCGCCATCGGCTTGCGTGGCGCGACAACCGAATTGTTCGATGAAGAAGCTCGGCATTTAATCGGGCGCTGCTTTCAGGTCTCTCAACCCAGAGTTCGCCAAGACCGGTTTGGGGTAAACGCCGGGTACAGAGAGGATTCCGTTCTGTACTTGGTGCGAATTCGGCGCAGGGCGTGGGCCGCAGCAGCGGGCCCAATCCAATCATAGCGAGATTAGGGACGTGCGAAAAGACCGATAGCAGCCAAGAGCAGCAACTAGGACGAGAATCGCCTTTACTCAGCAGAGGGTGCGCCGCTACAATCTTGAACATTTATGGCCCATCAAAGATACAACCCCTCCGCGCTGCACGATCCGAAAGTTTCGATTGTTATTCCCGTTTACAACGAGAAATCAACAATTGATGAGATCCTGCGGCGGGTACTAGACACACCGGCACGCAAGGAAGTGATCATCATCGATGATTGCTCGACCGACGGAACGCGGCAGATTCTGGAAAACATGGCGGCGCGGCAAACGAACGGAGATGCCTTTGCACCGGCCCAGGATGGAAGCGACCAGATCGAATTGCGCGATTTGAGGTTTTTCTTCCAGACACCGAACCAAGGCAAGGGAGCGGCTTTGCGGCACGGATTTGCGCAAGCGACCGGGGAAATCGTGCTGGTGCAGGACGCGGACCTGGAATACGACCCGCGGGATTACAGTGTTTTGCTCGGGCCAATTATCGATGGGCGCGCCGACGTGGTTTATGGATCTCGATTTCTCAGCGGGCCGCAGCGCGTACATTACTTCTGGCACTACGTGGCAAACCGAATGCTGACGCTGCTTTCGGATATTTTCACGAACCTGAAGCTGACGGACATGGAGACGTGCTACAAGGTGTTCCGGAAAGAGGTATTGGCCGGGATTCAGCTTAAGTCTGACCGATTTGGATTTGAGCCGGAAATTACGGCGAAGATAGCGAAGCACAAGTGGCGCATTTATGAAGTGCCTATCACTTATGCGGGGCGGACTTACGAAGAGGGCAAGAAGATTACCTGGAAAGATGGGATTCAGGCGTTGTGGTGCATCATCAGATATAGCTTGGGCGACTGAAGCAAAGCAGTTCGCCCGACTCCGGCGAATGGCCTACCTCAGAGAAGAACCTTCCAGTATTCCCTGGAAATCCAGACTAGTTTGCGCTGAGTTTTTGGAGCAGGTCCGAAGCGAGGCGATGAGTGAAACGCGCGGCACCGCGCGGATTCAAGTGAAAACCGTCGTGGAATTCATCGGGGCTGACATCGCTCGGGCGGAGGGGGACAAGCACGGGAATGCCTTCAAGGGCGGCGGCGTCCTGGATTTCGGCGGAAGCATCGTCGTGACTGAGAGTTGGGGGTACCAAAACGACGAGACGGATGCCGTTCGAATTGCAGAGTTGATTCAGGGAGAGCAAGTGCGGGAGAACGCCAGCGACGACTTGTTCCTTCGGGGGCATTGGCGGAGTTTTTCCGGGGAAAACCCCGATCAAATGTTCGAGATTGGGCATGATTTCCTGGAGCAGCCAGTTGCGAATCTGGGCGCGGCTCCCGAGCCAGCCACTGCGATTGGCAAAAAAATAGGCGCTCGTGTTGGTGTTGTCGAGCTGTGATTCACGTTTGACAGCAAGCAGGTCACGTTCTTGCATCAAGTAATAGGCAAAGTATTCGCCGTCCGTGGCGCGCGACATCATCTGTCGAGTGGAAAGACAGATCACGACGATGCCAGGACGTGAACCTTCCGCGAAGAGACGGTGCAAACCGAAATACCAGTCTTCGAATTGCGTGTTTTCGATGGGGAGGAGAGTCACCTGATAGTTGGGGGCCAAGTCCTTCTTCAGGGAAACGCGATCGACGCCGTCGAGAAGCAGCGAGTTCCCCACTACGAGTACGGTGGGCTGTCGATTCGAGGTGCGAGGCGCGAGCGATTTGGAGTCGCTCAGGTCCTGATAGATGCGCCGTTGTGTGCGGCTGACGCGGGAAAAGCCCTTCCGGGTGACGAGCTCCAGTCCCGCGCAATACAAGAGCAGGCCCGTCAACAGGACGGCGATGGCGCGCGTGGCAGCGCGCAAATCAGAATTGGAAGTAGAGGAAGGCACTGACTTGGTTCGCTCCTAAAAGTGTAATCAGGACACAGAGTGCAAAGCCGGCAGCGACGCGGACGGTGTAAGGCTGCAAGCCGAAAACGTATTCACCTTTCGAATGTTCGAGCTGGAGATCTAACAGAAAAAGCAGAACGGCGTAGACAGCGAGAAATTGGAGGGCGATTCCGTACTCAGGGGCCCAATGCCAATGGGTCAAGCCAGCGAGCTGTTCCCACGCGCCGTGGAAAGTCGGGACGCGGAAGAAGATCCACGCGAGACAGACTAGATGAAAGATGAAAATGCGGCGCACCCAGCGGCCGAGAAACGAAGGAGAATCCGTGACGTCGCGCTGGCCTGAAAAAAGGCGTTCAACGGCGAGCCCGGCACCGTGGATGCCGCCCCAGACGACGAAGGTCCAATTGGCGCCGTGCCATAGGCCGCCGAGAAGCATGGTGAGCATCAGATTGATGTAGGTACGGACTCTGCCAAGGCGATTGCCGCCGAGACCGATGTAGAGATAGTCGCGAAGCCACGAACTGAGACTGATGTGCCAGCGGCGCCAGAAGTCTTGCAGGCTTTGCGCGAGGTAGGGCTGGCGAAAATTAACCATGAAATGGAAACCCATGAGTTGCGCGCTGCCGCGGGCGATGCTGCTGTAACCGCTAAAGTCTCCGTAGATCTGCCAGGCGAACGCGTAAGTGCCGAGCAAGACGGTCATAGTATTGGGCGGGCCGAAGTGGCCGCCAAAGGCGGCGTTGGCGAGTAGCGCGCAATTATCGGCGATGACGACTTTCCGGAAGAGGCCTTCGAGGATCAAAACGAGACCGTCAAAAGCCTTTGCGGGATCCCATTCGCGAGGTCGTTGTACTTGTGGCAAAAGGTGGGAGGGGCGCTGGATGGGACCGGCGATCAAGTGGGGGAAGAGACTGATGAATAAGGAATACTCGACGAGAGAATCCGCGGGCTTCAGTTTTCCCTGATAGACATCAACAATGTAGGCAACTTCCTGGAAGGTGTAGAAGGAGATTCCAGGGGGCAAGAGGATCCGCCAAACCATGACGGGAATGTCCTTGAGCCCAAAAAGCAAGGCCAGGTGAGAGAAAGAGTCGACGAAAAAATTGAAGTACTTGAAGATGCCGAGAAAGGTGAAGTTCAGAACCAGGGAGAAAATCAGCCAGGAACGTTTCACGCGCGGATCGGTGGCGTTGCCTATTTTGCGAGCGACGATGTAGTCCACCATGGTGGACCCGGCCATGAGAAGAAGGAAGCGCCAGTCCCACCAGCCGTAGAAGAAATAGCTAGCAGCGAGGAGAAAACGGTTTTGCGCGCGGAAAGGCAAGCGCCAGTAGACGATCACAACCAGTATCACAAAGAGGATGTAGGCCGTCGAGTCGAAGAACATGCATTAGCCATCCGCAAACAGTGAAACCCGAAGGCCCACCCGCTGACGTTGGAACAACGGAAGAGCGGATCGTTCGCACGAAAAAATCTATTCGGCAATCGATAATAGCATCGCGCTTGGGCGCGGCCAGGTGCAGAGACGCTTGCGGATGAAGAAAGAATAACCCCAGCAATTCGGTAAGAGGCTAGCTTTCGGGATAGCCGCGGGGGTGTTTCTGCTTCCAAGCCCAGGCGGACTGGATGATTTCATCGAGCGAGGAATGGGAGGCTTCCCAGTTGAGGGCGCGCTTCAGTTTTTCCTTGCTGGCCACCAGAACTGCAGGATCGCCGGGGCGGCGCGGGCCGAGTTTACGAGGGATCTTGAGGCCGGTGACGCGCTCAGCGGCATCGATAACTTCAAGGATGGAGAAACCTCGGCTATTGCCGACGTTGAAAGCTTCGCCGGAGACCTTCTCGATTGCTTCCAGCGCGCGGACGTGGGAATCGGCGATATCGAGGACGTGGATATAGTCGCGAACACAGGTCCCGTCCGGCGTCGGATAGTCCGTGCCAAAAACGTCGACGTGGGGGAGCCCGCCGCTGGCGGCATCGAGAACGCGGGGAATGATGTGAGTCTCCACGCGATGATGCTCGCCGCGCTCCTTGGACGCACCGGCAGCATTGAAGTAGCGGAGGGTCGCGTAGTTGAGTCCGGTGTAGGTCTTGTAGTCCGCCAAAATCCCTTCGAAAACGAGCTTGGATTTTCCGTAAGGATTGATTGGGGCCTTGCGGTGGTCTTCGGGAATAGGGACGATTTCGGGTTCGCCATAGGTGGCGGCGGTGGAAGAAAAAATGAATTTCTTCACGCCGTGGCGAGTCACCGCATCGAGCAGGTTCACACCGCAGGCCACGTTGGTGGCGTAGAAAATACTGGGTTCGCTAACAGACTTGGCTACGAGGGCCTCAGCAGCGAAGTGCATTACCGCGTCAATCTTGTGCTGATTGAAGACGGCTTCCAGAGCGGGGCGGTTCCCAAGATCCACTTGGCAAAAGACGGCGCTTGGCGGCACGGCGGCTCGATGGCCCTCCAGCAGGCTATCCAAGGCGATGACAGACATTCCGCGCGAAACCAAGACTTCCGAACAGACACTACCGATATAACCTGCCGCGCCGGTAACGAGAATATTCACCTGTAGGCTCTCCTCGAGTCGGATAGAAACACAGAATAGTCGCGATCAATGTTACCCGATACAACGACCCAGACCACAGCAAAGTGGCACCGCACACGTTAAAAATCATTCAACAAAGATTAAGCCTGTGACAAACGGCGCTGGAAGGTAAGAAGAATGAGGTCGGCACGGCGGCGCACGCCGAATTTGTTGAGCAAGTTTGAAACGTGAAATTTCACGGTGCGTTCCGCGATGTTCAGTTTGCTGGCGATTTCCTTGTTGGAAAGATTCTCCAGAAGCGAATCGAGAACCTCCTGTTCACGGCGGCTAAGATTGGTGACTGAATCAGTCTTCAGGCGGCGCCCCTGTCCGGTGAGTATGGAATCGACGAATCCGGAGAGAAGCTGCCGGGGAACCCAGAAGCCTCCGCTGGCCACCAGCGGGAGAGCACGGATCAATTGTTCACGGGCCTCGACGTAAGTGAGAAGACCCTTAACGCCGAGACGCAGGAGCGAGAAACTGTTGGCTTCGTTGTGCTGCTCGCCGACGACTATGAGGCGCGATTCGGGAAAGCGTTCGAGAAGATTGGCTAAAAGCGCCCCGGTCGCGGGCTTTGCGGCATGCGCATCTATGACGTAAACCTGGGCTTTGGGCGGCTCGAGAGTACGCAGGTCAGGCGCAAGCGTGGATTCCAGTTGCTTGATAATTACTTTGAATTGGGATTTCGCTAAAATGCGTTCGAACTCGCTCAGCACCAGGGGGTGCGGCGAGAGGATGCAAACGGTCAATTTCGCGGAAGTTCGTTTCGTAGTCACTGTTCGACAGATTATTGAAAACTGGCCAAAGGGGCAAGCCCTTTGGTGTTGGTGTTCACGAACTGTTACTGACTGCTACGATGCATTTCCCCGGGGTACTTTCTTCAACAAAATGTCGACGACGCGCTTGGCGGCATGGCCATCCCAGAGAGGAGGTATACGGCCCGCTTTGCCCTTGCCTGCCAGCGTATCACGGGCGGCGGCGACGATCTTGCCCGGATCAGTACCAACCAGCAAATTGGTGCCTTCGGTGATGGTGATCGGACGCTCCGTGTTCTCGCGCAGGGTCAGGCAGGGGACCCCAAGAGCGGTGGTCTCTTCCTGGATGCCACCAGAATCTGTGAGGACGAGCTTGGCTTTGCTCAGGAGGCAAAGGAAATCCAGGTACCCGACGGGCGGAATGAGCCGCAATTGAGGGTGATTCTGGATGCCGCCTTGGGTTAAACGCTGCTGGGTGCGGGGATGCACCGGAAAGATGACAGGCATTTCGGCGGCCACGGCATCAATCGCGCCGAGGAGCTGGCTGAGCTTCTCCGTGGAATCGACATTCGAAGGACGATGGAGGGTGAGCACACCGAACCGGTGCCAGCCCGCGCCGTTCTTTAGTCCCAGCTCATCACCGATTCCTGACTGTTGGGCAATAGGCAAGAAGTGGCGCAAGGAATCGATCATCACGTTGCCGACCATGAAGATGCTTTCGCGAGGCCGGCCTTCTTTCAGAAGATGCGCGATGGCGTCTTCCTCCGTAACAAAGAGATAGTCGGCGAGTGCGTCGGTCAGGATGCGATTGATTTCCTCGGGCATGGAGCGGTCAAAGCTCCGGAGCCCGGCTTCGACGTGGGCTACACGGATGCCCAGTTTCGCGGCGGCCAGAGAAACAGCGATAGTGGAATTAACGTCGCCGACAACCAGAACCAGGTCCGGTTTGCGTTCCATGAGAACTGGCTCAATGCGCTTCAGTATCTCAGCAGTTTGCGATGCGTGGGAGCCAGAGCCAACTTCCAGGTTCACGTGCGGCGATGGAATGCCCATCTGGCGGAAGAAAATGTCCGACAGTTTCTCGTCGTAGTGCTGGCCGGTGTGGACGAGGATGGCCTCGATTTCCGGATGGCGCTGCATTTCATGCATGAGCGGCGCAATTTTCGGGAGATTGGGACGCGCCCCGACGATATTCAGGATTCTAAGGCGTTGGGCCATGGAACGTTCTCTTCGGCTTCCAGAGCAAGTATAGCATCCGGGAATTTGCTGTTCGACACCGCGAATCTGCCGTTCGCACCTAAAAAACACTAGTTCACTGTGTCGAGGTAGGTATCCGCGGGGAAACCTGGGTAAAATAGAGGTGCGGAAACGCTAGATTTCTTTGGTAGTTGCAGTCTTTTGACCGGCGAAACGGCAAGGAGCGGAACCTTCCATCGGATGCGTAACCTGAACGAATCGGCCAGAGCTTTGCGGGAGTTGCTGGGGCAGCGGATCCTCGTGCTAGACGGCGCTATGGGGACGATGCTGCAACAACGGAACCTGAATGCCGCGGACTTTGGCGGAGCTGCGCTTGAAGGATGCAACGAGAATCTGGTTCGAACGCGGCCAGACGTCGTTCTGGATATTCACAGGCGGTATTTTGAAGCGGGCGCAGACATCGTCGAGACGGACACGTTTGGCGGGGCGTCTATTGTGCTGGCGGAGTACGGGTTGGCGGAGGACGCACACTTCCTGAATAAGCGCGCGGCAGAGCTAGCGCGGGAGGCGGCGGATGAATTCGGTGCCCCTGGGAAGCCGCGGTTTGTGGCCGGCTCGATGGGACCTACCACGAAGGCAATTACGGTTACCGGAGGCGTGACGTTCAGCGAACTGCGCGAGACTTACTACACGCAAGCAAAAGGACTCGTCGAAGGCGGAGTGGATTTATTGCTCGTTGAAACGTGCCAAGACACGCGGAATATCAAAGCGGCCCTCCTGGCCATTCACAAACTTTCGAAAGAGATAGACAGCGAAGTGCCGTTCATCGTATCGGTCACGATCGAGCCGATGGGGTCGATGCTGGCTGGACAGACGGTGGAAGCGATGTGGGCATCGTTGCGGCATGCGAAGCCTCTGGCTTTCGGGATGAACTGCGCGACCGGGCCCGAGTTCATGACCGACCACATCCGAACGCTAAGCCAGCTTACGGGCGAGTATGTCTCTTGCTATCCAAACGCGGGCCTGCCGGATGAAGAAGGCAAATACCTGGAAACACCGACGACACTGGCGGCGCAACTGGAAAAATTCGTCGATCACGGGTGGCTGAATTTCGTTGGGGGATGCTGCGGGACGACGGAGAAACATATTCAGGCGATTGCGCAGATGGTGGAGGGTAAGAAACCGCGGCAGCGGCCGGCGGAGGCTCACCGGGCGGTCTATTCGGGAATCGAGACAATTGAGGCGGAAGACAGCACGCGGCCGCTACTGGTGGGAGAGCGGACCAACGTGATTGGGTCGCGCTTGTTCAAGAATCTAGTGGCGGAAGAAAAATGGGAGGAATCCAGCGAGATTGCGCGACGGCAAATCCGAGGCGGCGCTCATATCGTGGACGTATGCCTGCAAAGCACGGAACGCGACGAGAAGCAGGACATTCCGCCGTTTTACGAAAAACTGATTCGAAAGATAAAGGCACCGGTGATGATCGATACCACCGATCCGACGGCGATCGAGCTGGCGCTGACGTACTGCCAGGGCAAGGCGATTCTCAATTCGATCAATTTGGAAGATGGCGAGGAAAAATTTGAACGCGTGGTGCCGATTGCTCATGAGTTCGGCGCAGCAGTGGTGGTGGGCTGCATCGATGAGGACAAGCTGCAGGCGCAAGCGTTTACGCGCGAGCGGAAGCTGGCGATTGCACAGCGCTCGTATAAGTTGCTGACGGAAAAATACGGGCTGGGACCGGAAGATATCATTTTCGATCCGCTGGTTTTCCCCTGCGCGACCGGCGACGAAAATTATATCGGCGGAGCGGTCGAGACGATGGAAGGCATCCGGCTGATCAAACAGGCACTGCCGGATGTTCGAACGATCCTGGGGATTTCCAATGTGTCCTTCGGACTGCCGCCGGGCGCACGCGAAGTGGTGAATTCGGTTTTCCTTTATTACTGCACAAAGGCGGGGCTGGACCTCGCCATCGTCAATACGGAAAAGCTGGAACGATTTGCGTCGATTCCGCCGCACGAGCGCGAACTGGCAGAAAATCTTTTGTTTTCGCACCCGCCGAAGGATGTGCCCGCGGACCATTCGAATGCCGCGCTGCTGCGGGAAGTCCCAGCCGACTGGCGCAAACAGAGCAAGGAACAACGCGCGGCAGTCAACCAGCACTACATCGCGGCAATTGCCGAACATTTTCGGACGGCAAAGAAAAAGGAAAAAGCCCGAGCAGCGGACTTGCCGCTGGACGAGCGGCTGGCGAACTACATCATCGAAGGGACGCGGGACGGTTTGATCGCCGATTTGGAGAGAAAACGCGGCGAAGGCACTCCACCGCTGGAGATCGTCAACGGCCCGCTGATGGCCGGTATGGCGGAAGTGGGGCGGCTCTTTAATGCCAATGAGTTGATCGTGGCAGAAGTGTTGCAGTCCGCGGAAGCCATGAAGGCAGCGGTGAGCCATCTCGAGCAGTTCATGGAGAAAGCGGACACCGCCAAACGCGGAAAAGTGGTGCTGGCAACGGTGAAGGGCGACGTCCATGACATCGGGAAGAACCTCGTCGAAATCATTTTGAAGAACAATGGGTATGACGTCGTGAACCTGGGGATCAAGGTGCCGCCGGAAGAGCTAATCAAAGCCTACCAAGAGCACAAACCGGATGCGATTGGATTATCCGGGTTGCTGGTGAAGAGCGCGCAACAGATGGTGATTACCGCGAGTGACTTAAAGGATGCAGGAATCGAAATTCCCATTCTAGTGGGCGGCGCAGCGCTTTCGGCAAAATTCACGCAAACGAAAATCGCGCCAAGTTACGGGAAAGCCGTGTGCTACGCGAAAGACGCGATGACCGGGCTACGACTGATGAACGAATTGATGGATCCCACGACGCGAGAAACCGTACTGCGGAATCACACGGCAAGCGGGAACGGCGTGAGCGTAGCCACAACCGTGACCCGGCAAGAGATCCCCGCGGTAACGAGGAGATCGCCCCGGGTGCGAGCAGACTTGCCGATCCCGCCAGTGCAGGCCCTGGATCGCAAAGTGCGGCTGGTACCGGATTTGCGAGAGGTATGGGGCTACATCAACCCGTTCATGCTATTCGGGCGGCACATGGGTTTTCGTGGAGACTTCGAGAAGCGTTTGGCGGAGCGCGATCCCAAAGCGGTCGAGCTATTCGAGGAAATGGAAGAAGTGAAGAAGGAAGCCGCGGAGTTCATGAAGATTCGCGCGGTGTGGCAATTCTTCGAAGCCGAAGCGGCGGGCGATTCCCTTCACCTCTTTGCCCCGGGAGCGACGGCGCCCGTGCATACGTTTCGATTTGGGAGGCAACCACAGGGCGATTTTCTGTGCCTGGCTGATTACGTCTTGCCGACGAAGAATGGCCAGCGCGACCACCTGGCGTTGTTCGTGGTGACGGCCGGCGAAGGAATTCGCGACCGCGCGGAAAAAGCAAAGAACGAGGGCTACTACTTCAAGTCCCACGGGTTGCAGGCACTCGCCATCGAGACGGCGGAAGCGTGCGCGGAATGGCTGCACCGTCGCATTCGCGAAGATTGGGGATTCCCCGACCCGCCGGAGATGACGATGGCCCAGCGATTCACTTCGCGCTATCGAGGAAAGCGCTACAGCTTCGGTTATCCGGCATGCCCGAATCTCGAGGATCAGGCAGGACTCTGGAAGCTATTGAAGCCGGAAGAAATCGGCGTGCAGCTTACAGAGGGCTTTATGATGGACCCGGAGGCCAGCGTGAGCGCGCTGGTCTTCCATCACCCGGATTGCACATATTTCAGCGCTGGGGAAGACCGCGAGGTCTGAGTTCAGTTCTTGGCCGAATAGAGAAAACAGTTCGGAATGGCCACGGCCCTCGTCATCCCATCCAACGTTAGATTATTAAAAATTAATTTTCAGCCTGTGAAACGCCGCTGTGGTGTCTCTTCATCGCCCGCACTTCACGCTAAAACGAATCGAGGATGCAGTGTGTTTGAACCACATCCTCGATCGGAAGAATCAATTCGGGAGCAAGCCGTAGACACAGAGGGAGGCCTGACCACCGACATATACTTTTCCATTCGCGACCGTTGGCACGGTGAATTTGACGGCAGCTCCGGCAGCGCCAGTCCCGCTGGCGGGACTGCTAAAGAGCAAGTTCCCAACATTGGTCGCGTCGTAGGCATCCAGGATGGCCGGGCCGTTGGACGCCCATGCGCTCAAATCCAGGACCCAAACGATTCCATTGGTTGTGCCGCTGGCGGAGACCGCAGGAATCGCCCCGCGCGGCGGGAAGGTGTTGGCGGAAACAGCTGATTGCGGCGTGGCCATAACGCCGTTCGCAATCGTGAATTGGCTCAAGGGGAAGTTTTGTCCCGTTGTATAGATGTTGCCGTTCCAATAGGCCGGCACGCCGTAGTTACCGCCGTCAAACTGAGTGGTATTTGGCGGTGGCACGGGGATGACTTCCTGAACGTCGAGGTTGCTCCCCGAATTGAATTTGCCCAGGTTGGTCTGGTCGAGCAAGTAAAGAATGGCAACCTTGCCCGATCCGATGAGCAGATGCTGGTGTGCCGAAGAGCCAACGGCATCAGGCAGAATCATGATGCCGGTCGAGCCCATGTCAACATCATTGGCGTCGAAGACCGCTCGATTGAACGGAGTGAACCAGTCGAGCAACGTGCCCGTGGGGCTCAGCTTCAAGACGGACTCGGAGAAATTCTTCGTCCCGTCAAAGGCACCGTTGCCAGTAGTCACATAGATGTTGCCGCTGGCATCGGCAGCGGGACCCCCGCCGCCATCCCAAACGGCGGCGCCGTTGCTCCCGCTGGTCGGATCCGAAGTGGAGAATACGAACTTCTGCGCGAGTGTTGCTGCGTCGTACCCGAAAACCCAGCCTTGCCAGTTGGGGTTATCTCCATGCGAGCCGAACGACACGTAGACTGTGCTGTTGGCCAGCAACAGTGCGGGGCGATTGAAGTGGCGCAGCGGGACGAAGTTGGGAGCAGAGATCACGACGGGGCCACCCAACTTCTCCGCGCCGGTGGTGATATCCAGCGCATGCAGGCGATGTACATAGCAGGGATTGTTGGTGTTGCAGCCCGACCCCACGGTTTCCTTGGTCTTGGCCTCCACGTAGATGGTGTTCGTGGTTGGGGCGATGACCGGCGTCGAGGTAATGCCAATCTCAGGAAAGACGTCGTTGGTTGCCCCAGCTCCGGAGACATTCACATTGGCCGTATCGGTCCAAGGCATGGTGGTTACGCCAGTGCCAAGGAAGCTCTTCATCCACAGTTGCACGCATGAGGGTGAATCGGCGTCAAAGGCAAAAACGCTGTCGTGCTCGGTGGCAATGAAGACCACATTGCGCTTTGTCGCACCGACGAGCAGGTTGGCGACGTAAAGCGGTTCGGCGTAGACGTAGCCGTCCACCGGGCAAGAGAAGAGCTGCGTGAAGGTCGACGAATTCACGTTCGCCGTCGTCAACGCGTATTCCTTCAAGTTTTGACCGGTGCGGGCAACATCATTGTGGTGCATAAATACACCGGCGATGTCGGTGACCGCAAAAGGCACGGAAGCTGTCACGGAAGCGTTTGTCACGCTCACGGCGGTGATGGTATGCACTCCCGGCTGAGTACCTGGCGTGAAAAGTCCCGTGGTGCTGATGGTGCCGGTGGTACTGTTTCCGCCAGTGCTGCTATCCACTTGCCAAGTCACGCCCGCGTTGCCCGGATCATTGTAGACGGTAGCCGTGAATTGCTGTGTCTGCGAAGTGGTAACCGAGCCGCGCTTCGGGCTGGCGACAACTGTGAGCGGACCCTGAATCACGGTGATCGCCGCGGTGTTAAATTTCGTGTTATCGGCAACAGAAGTGGCCGTAAGGGTGACGGTGGCCGGAGTCGGGATCGCCGACGGCCCGTTGTACGTAACTGAGGTGGACGTCACGCTTGTCAGCGTGCCGCAAGTGCTGCCGCTGCAACCCGCCCCGGAGAGTGACCACGTCACGCCCTTGCTTTGAGTGTCATTCGTCAGCACGGCCGTAAAGCCCTGCGTTCCAAAGGCCGACGCAACGTTGGCGCTCACGGGCGATACGTTTACGGTGATGGGCAGAGGCGGAATGCCGGTTGCGGATTTGAACGCCGCAAAAAGCGCGCTCCAACTATCGGAGGCGCCAAGAGCCCCATTAGCCGCGGCGTTTCCGGCAGCGGCCTGGATTTGGTCTTCGCCGATCAGCTTGGAGTTTGGCTCAGCAGGAACGAAGTCTTCGATTTTGTAACCGGTACCTGCCGTAAAAGTAGCGGCGTTTGCCGTAGTGATTTCGCTAAGAAGCAAGTCGCTGCCCCATGAGGTGGCCACGGTCGGCGAAGCCGCCGCCGTACCTGTGCCTTCGGTTGCGTTAGCGATATCGAGCGAGTTGCTCAGCGCCACTCCGGAATATTCCATGATGGAGAAGCGCAGCGAGGCGCCTGTGATATTGTCGGAAACAGTTACTGTATTAGCGCCGCCAGCAATGTTTTCCGCGTAGTAGATCGCGTTCGTTTCTCCGTCCAAGGTCATGTTGAAGAGCACCGCTTGCTTGTAGGTGTTGGAGTGAGAATCCGCGACGCCGAGCGTTTGGCCCGATTTGCCGGCCCGGATGACGACCGCGATCCAGTTTCCCGCAGTGTTATTCGTAGTGAACGCCAAAGAGGACGAGTTACTAGTGCCAGCGTCCTTGCCGACGTGCTGAACGAGCTTGATACCGCCTGAACCGACAGTCACAGTGAAAGCGACGCCGTTGCTGGCGACTCCGCCGACGGTTACGACGACGTTGCCGGTTGTTGCGCCCGCCGGTACCGGCGCGACGATGCTGGTGCTGCTCCAGCTCGTCGGTGTTGCCGAGGTGCCGTTGAATGTGACGGTGCTGGTACCCTGCGAAGCGCCAAAGTTTGCGCCAGCGATGGTCACGGATGTCCCGACGACGCCCGAAGTGGGAGTGAGACTGGAGATGCTCGGAGACGGAATAGTGACGGTAAAGCTGCTGCCATTGCTGGCCTGACCGCCTACTGTCACTACAACGTTACCAGTCGTCGCGCCCGTCGGAACCGGGACAGTAATGCTAGTCGCGCTCCAACTCGTAGGTGTCGCGGCCGTTCCGTTAAAGGTCACCGTGCTGGTGCCTTGGCTCGCGCCAAAATTCACGCCAGCGATCGTGACCGATGTTCCGACCGGACCCGAAACAGGACTCAGGCTGCTGATACTTGGAGCCGCAGAAGTTACCGTGAAGGTCGCGCCGTTGCTGGCGACTCCGCTGACGGTGACGACGACGTTGCCCGACGTTGCACCGTTCGGGACGGGTACAGAAATGCTCGTCGCGCTCCAGCTCGCGGGAGTTGCGGAGATGCCGCTGAACGTAACAGTGCTGGTGCCCTGAGAGGCGCCGAAATTAGCTCCGGCGATGGTCACGGATGTCCCGATCGTTCCGGAATTCGGAGTCAAGCTGGTAATGCTTGGCGGAACAACAACTGTGAAGTTCACCGCATTGCTCGCCAGGCCGCCGACAGTGACGACAACATTGCCGGTGGTTGCGCCGGTCGGAACGGGCACGGCGATGCTCATCGCGCTCCAACTCGTTGGTGTTGCCGCAGTTCCATTAAACGTAATGGTGCTCGTTCCCTGCGAGGTTCCGAAATTTGCCCCAGCGATGGTGATCGAGGTTCCTACCGCCGCCGCATTCGGGGTCAAGCTGGTGATGCTTGGCGGAACGATGACCGTAAAACTCACTCCGTTGCTTGCGACGCCGCCAACAGTAACGACCACGTTCCCGGTCGTCGCTCCCGTGGGAACTGGCGCGGTGATGCTGGTTGCGCTCCAGCTCGTGGGCGTAGCAGTGGTCCCGTTGAATTTCACCGTGCTGGTGCCCTGAGAAGCGCCAAGATTTGTGCCGGTGATGGTAACGGAAGCACCGACAAGTCCGGAGGTTGGGTTTAGGCTCGTGATGTTCGGCGGAGGCACGGTAACGGTAAACGTGACTCCATTGCTGGCCGTACCGCCGACGGTGACAATGACGTTACCGTTGCTCGCTCCAGCCGGAACGGGAACCACGATGCTGGTCGCGCTCCAGCTTGTCGGAGTCGCAGTCGTGCCATTGAATGTAACCGTGCTGGTGCCTTGAGAAGCCCCAAAGTTTGTGCCTGTAATTGTCACGGACGTGCCGACGAGTCCTGAAGTCGGATTCAGGCTGCCAATGGAGGGGCCGTTCGATCCGCTGCCGCTGGCAGCCTTGAACGCAGCCAGAGCTGCACCCCACTGGTCGGAGACGCTCAGAGAGGCGCTGACGGAAGCAGTTCCAGGGGCCGCCTGAATCTGGTCTTCGGTGATGAGCTTGGCGTTCGAGGTTCCAGGGACGGCATCTCTGATGACGTAGCCGGTTCCTGCTGTAAAGACAGCGGGGTTAGAACTGGTGATCAAGCCGAGTAATAGGTCGCCGCCCAAAACATTGACGGGCGTCCCGCTGCTCGCAGCGCTGCTGACCCCTTGTGACATTGCGGTGGCGTCCAGTGAGCTCGCCATGGCAACTCCCGAATACTCCAGAATGGCGAACCGCAGTGTGTTGTTGGAAATGCTTTCCTTGACAGTTACGGAGTTAGCTCCTCCAGCAATGCTTTCGGCGTAGAAAATTCCAAGCGTCTCGCCATTGGGCGTATCCACCGTCATGTTGTACAGAACCGCCTGGTGGTAGGTGTTGCCTCTGGAATCCGTGACCGTTAGGACTTGACTGGCGTGCCCTGCGCGGATGCACACAGCGATCCAGTTGCCAGCAGTATTGTTCGAAGTGAACGCCAGCGTCGAAGAGGCAGTGACGCCGGCATCCTTACTGGTATGTTGAACCAGACTGATCCCAGTTGGAACGGTAACGGTAAAGTTTGAGCCATTACTCACCTGGCCGCTGACGGTCACAACTACGTTCCCCGTGGTGGCACCCACAGGAACGGGCACCACTATGGTTGTTGCATTCCAGTTGGTGGGCGTCGCGGCAATGCCGTTGAACGAGACAGTGCTTGTCCCTTGTGTAGCGCCAAAATTTGTACCCGTGATTGTCACCGAAGTTCCAACCGGGCCGGATGTCGGACTTAGACCCGTAATACTCGGAGGTATAACGACCGTAAAGTTCAATCCGTTGCTGGCCTGGCCTCCAACGGTGACTACCACGTTGCCCGTGATAGCGCCCGCCGGTACGGGAACAGTGATGCTGGTGGCCGTCCACGCTGTCGGCGTCCCGGTGGTTCCATTGAATGTGACTGTGCTGCTGCCCTGAGTTGCGCCAAAACTTGCGCCGGCAATCGTAACGGACGTCCCAACCACACCCGACGTCGGACTAAGGCTTGTGATATTGGGCGTGACCGAGAAGCTAATCCCATTGCTAACCTGGCCGCCGACGGTAACGACGACGTTGCCTGTGGTAGCGCCCGCCGGTACGGGAACGGTGATGCTGGTAGCACTCCACGCCGTCGGCGTTCCGGTAGTTCCATTGAATGTGACCGTGCTGCTGCCCTGGCTAGCTCCGAAGTTCGCGCCCGCAATCGTAGTGGAGGATCCGACAATCCCTGAAGCGGGAGTAAGGCTCGTAATGCTGGGAGGAGGAATCGTAACGGTAAAGCTGATGCCGTTGCTGGCTTGACCGCCGACCGTAACCACTACATTGCCGGTCGTTGCGCCAGTAGGCACGGGAACGCTAATGCTGTTGGCTCCCCAAGAGGTCGGAGTTCCGACCGTTCCATTAAATGTGACCGTGTTGCTACCCTGGCTGGCTCCGAAGTTCGCGCCCGCAATCGTCACCGACGTGCCGACAACACCGGATGTGGGAGTGAGGGTGCTGATACTCGGAGGAGGAGGCATTACCGTAAAGCTGATGCCATTGCTAGGCTGACCGCCAACTGTTACCACCACGCTGCCAGTCGTTGCTCCTGTTGGCACTGGAACAGCAATACTAGTCGCCGTCCAACTAGAGGGTGTCGCGGCTGTACCATTAAACGTCACAGTGCTGGCACCTTGACTTGCGCCGAAATTCACGCCAGTGATCGTGACCGATGTTCCTACCGGCCCAGAACCGGGATTCAGGCTACTGATGCTCGGAGTGGTCGAGGTAACCGTGAAGGCTGCTCCGTTGCTCGCTACCCCGTTCACGGTGACAACCACATTGCCCGTCGTTGCACCGTTTGGCACAGGCACCGCGATACTTGTCGCGCCCCAGCTCGTGGGCGTGGCAGCGATTCCGTTAAACATCACAGTGCTCGTACCCTGGCTGGCGCCGAAATTCGTTCCCGCGATGGTCACGGAAGTCGCAATTGGACCAGAAGTCGGGTTGAGGCTGGAAATATTAGGAGTTGGGAGGACAGTGAAACTGACTCCATTGCTGGCGACGCCGCTGACGGTAACGACGACATTGCCGGTCGTTGCGCCCGTCGGCACGGGAACTGTGATGCTCGTCGTCGACCAGCTCGTTGGAGTCGTCGAAGTTCCGTTAAAAGTGACCGAGCTCGCTCCCTGGCTAGTGCCAAAGTTTGTGCCGGTGATCGTCACCGACGCACCGAGCGGCCCTGATGTCGGATTCAAAGTGGAAATCGAAGGCGTTGGGAGGACTGTAAAAGTCACTCCATTGCTGGCGACACCGCCGGCGGTAACCACCAGACTGCCGGTTGTCGCGCCAGCAGGAACTGGAACCACAATACTGGTCGCTGTCCAACTTGAAGGTGTAGCGGTAGTCCCGTTGAATTTAACCGTGCTGGCCCCTTGTGAAGCGCCAAAGTTGGAGCCCGTAATTGTTACGGAAGTACCCACGGGTCCAATCGTGGGATTCAAACTGGCGATGTTAGGCACAGTACCGCCACCGCTAACGGCGGCGCGGAAGGCGGCCATCTGCATGATCCAGGGCTGCACTTTGTCCAGCGCGGCGGTGGCGTTGTAGCTGCCTGTCGCGGAGACGACCTGATCTTCGAGGATATCGCCGTCGGAAGTGATCCCGCGGCTGGTATACCCGGCTCCGGGACCAGTCGAGGTCGATTGCACGACGTTTGCACCGATCAGAATGTCGTTTGCATTAAGAGTTGTGGCAGGACCGCTGTCGCTCGTTGCCGTGTTGCCTTGCGCGCCCGCCGAAGTGTCGAGCGCGTTCAACGGATCCACGCCGCTGTATTCGGCGATGCGGATATCAGGATGGCGCGCGGCGACGTTAAAATTCACCGTGACCGTGTTCGCGCCGGCCGCAGCCGCCGCGATATTCTTCGCGTAGTAGATGGCCTGTGAAGCCGTTCCGCTTTGCACAACGGGGGCCGCTGCCACGGCATACGCATTGCCGATGGAGTCGCTGACGGAGCTGATGGTCGCCGTTGAATCGTTCCAGCTAACGATGACGACGTTTAGGTTGCCGGCCGTCTGCGCGCCGGTATACGTGACCGTGACCGGTGTTTGCGTGGCCTGGGGGCTTACCGAATTAGTCTGCACGAAAAGGATGGGAGAGACGATTCCAACGGTAAAGTTCACGCCGTTACTTGGCTGAGCGCTCACTGTGACCACTACACTGCCTGTCGTCGCGCCCGTAGGAACCGGGGCGGCGATGCTCGTGGCGCTCCATGCTGTTGGTGTCGCTGCCGTTCCGTTAAAAGTGACCGTGCTCGTACCCTGCGTGGCGCCAAAATTTGTCCCTGTAATTGTTACGGACGTACCTACAGGCCCTGAGATAGGACTCAAGCTGCTGATCGTCGGCACGGCGCTGGCCCCGGCGGCTCGAAAAGCCACCATCTGCATGATCCACGGCTGGACTTTGTCCAGGGCAGCAGTCGCGCTGTAGCTGCCTGTTGCAGAAACGACCCGGTCCTCTAGAATGTCGCAATCCACGGTAATCACGCGGCTGATGTAACCGGCACCGGCCGCGGTTGTCACGGATTGCACAAGATTCGCACCCACCAGTAGGTCGTTCGCGCTGGTCGTGGTGATTGACCCGCTGTTACTCGTTGCGGAGTTTCCCTGCGCGCCGACAGACACATCCAGCGGATTTGCGGTATCAAGACCGCTGTACTCTGCGATGCGGATGTCGACAGCGTTTGCAGTCACGCCAAATGTAACGGTTACGGTGTTTGCGCCCGCAGCCGCGGATGCGATGTTTTTTGCGTAGTAGATTACTTGTGAAGCCGTACCGGTCTGCACGACGGGTGCGGCCGCCACGGCATACGTATTTCCGAGCGAGTCGGTCACCGTGCTCACCGTGGCTGTTGAATCGTTCCAGCCTATGACCACCACGTTCAGATTTCCTGCGGTCTGCGCCTGCGAATAAGCAACAGTTACCGTCTGCGCGCTCGCGGGAGTCGCTGAGTTGGTCTGCACAAATGCAATAGGGGCAGCAAGCGCCTTCCCAGAAGCTGCCGTCAGTAGAAGAACGAGCAGTCCGAGCGACCTGGCGAGCCTAACCTGAAGCGTCGATCCGTTATGACGACGCGGGCAAATCAACATGAAGAATCCTCCGCAGGAAACCAAAATCCTGGATTTGTTCAGCAAACGATACTGCCAACTTGCAACTCAAATGAACTTGCTTACGGCACGAGGAGATTCTGAGAAGCTGAAATTCTTCCTTCTCGCGCTTCGGAATCCGCTGCAACGTGCGACCCACAGGATTGCTTAGCGCTGGGTTGAAAGAGTCGAATGCTCGACTCCCTCCGTTCCACCAAGAAACCTCGTCCTACCATTCAGTCACAATTCTCAACCCGGTTTCCTGCAGTCTCGACAGACATATACGGCTGGGCATTGGTCTAGGGTGAAGCACTCAGTCTGCCAAATTCACACAATCTAAACCATTGATTTAAAATGATTTAGCCAAATTTCAAGGACGCCAACCAAGCAGAATGAGAAGCATTTGGACATCATTGTGCAGACCGCTTCCTCTAAGTCTGCCAGCGGATCCAACCGCTTACTAAGTAGCGGAACCATTCCTTCGACAAGATGCTCTAAGATTGCGTTGATCGATTCTCCTCGAATGTGACGAAATGGGGGCAAAATCCCAAAAAGAGCTGGCCTGGTGCTTAGGAGGAGAAGAAGCGGACCCCACAGATTTCAGTCCTTACTTCAGGGGATGTTCTTTCGACTCTGCAGTTTGGCCGGGAGCAGGGACTGTGGTTCCTAAGGTCAGGAACACACGACGGAGCACGATGCCCGAAATGATTAGGACAAGCCCGACTAGGAAGAGGCCCATGGTCTCAGGAAGGTTCGATAGGGATGTTAGGATCATATGCACAGCCATGTAAATGCAAGCGGTCGGCCAAACTCGCTAACGTCATAAATAACTGAAAATAATAGACTTAACTATGCATTCACAACGGGGAAGTGGAAAAGGTGTGAAGCAGAGTGGTAAATTGATGCACTCCTTTTCCAAGGAACAGTCCGACCGCTTGCAGCCTGAGTGCAAGCATGCCAAGATCGCAGCGGGGCCCCGCCTGGGTGGGTGCGCAGCCGCCAGACTTATCCCACCCTCCGAAGCCAGCCCTCTCGCCAATAGTGATAGATGGCCCTGGGGCAAAGCTTATGGTAATCCGCGGCACACGCCGAGCCATCGAGTAGGATACAAGACGACTTCATCCGCAGCATCTTGCCATTCTTCTCATCCACGATTTGATTCACGCGCTTGAGTACCCGGAAGGTACCGCCGCAATACTTCAGCATCTCGGCGTCGAAGAGGAGGCCGCGGTTGCGATTCTTCTTGTCCAAAGTCGAGAAGATTTCCTGCCGAGATTTAACCTGAACAAACTCGCCTGGCTGGAGGTTTAGTTCGCCGGAAGGCGGTGCGCTAGGCAACGCTTGGACGTGGGGATACTGAACGCCCTTGCGCACGGATTGAAACTTGTTGAATACTTCGATGAGCAAAACGCGAAAAACATCGACGATGCCCAAAAGGACCTCGAGGAGTTTTTCCCCTTTCGAATCGCCCAGCCCACGGTTTAGATTCCCTGAGCGGATGTCGCGGACGTATTGCCAGAGATTCCAGGAAGAGAGAGCCGAAGTAAATTCCCTCAAGTCCGTGGCCTGGCAGGAATAGATTTCTTCTCCAGTTGAAGTGTCCTTTCCTTTTACGCTGGCCCGCTGCAGGACCTCCGGAATTTGGATTGTGTCGCCACTGGCCGCTCCGATAGGGGTAATCGGCATGGCCAAGCCACAATCGCCGGTTTGAGAATCCTTTACTAGCGTATCGTCCACTCGCTTCAGCCAGGCCTCATGCCAGAAAATCAAGCATCCGGCGTCGCATCCGCCGTGGGCTAGGCCGTCGCAGCGCACTCCCGTCAAGTGCACCGCGTCTTTCACGGTGCGCATGTTCCAAGGTTGGATATTATCGCAAGTCTTGTGCGCCACTTTGTTGACGCGAAACCGCTTGCCGCAGTATTGCACCATCTCGGGCATGAACGGCATGGCGTTCAGCCTGCCCTTCTCGTCGAGCGTCGCGAGTATTTCGTCTACGGAGCGAACTTCAACGAGTTCTCCTGCTTGAAGATTCAGTTGCTGTGTGGGGCCGGATCGTCCCATTTCTAGTGGTCTCTCTTTCCTCGAATCAATAACTGCGCGGCACTATAAACCTGAATCCTATTTGGATACGCTTGCATCACAACGTGACGGTTTCCGCCGGCGCCGTGGCTGCCTGCTTGTCCCGAAAATGCTGAGCGAGACCATCGGCATACTCGGGGCCCAATTGTTGTGCAATAGTCTCCGAGATTTTCCGCACTAAGACCCACCAGTCATGCTCTTTGGCAAAACTCTGGCGAGCGGAGCGGCGCTCTGACGTATTTTCGGACGCGCTGAGGGCCTTCTGGATCGCCGGCGACCATTCTTCTGCATTGTTGGGAAGGAGCACCACATCTCCGAGCGGTGCAAGCGAGGCAATGGGTGTCCCGACAAGCGGTTTGCCCCCCGCGAGGTATTCGTGCAATTTCAGCGGATAAATATACTTGGTGTAGTCGTTGTCCCCGTACGGCATGATGCACACATCGAAATGCTGCGGGTAAACCATCATCTCGGTAGATGGTTTCCCGCCCAAAAAATGGACGTTGGAGCGTCCTTTCAGTTCGTTGAGCGCCGCGTCTATTTCCGGGTGCGGGCTCATTGGACCAACGAGCACGAAAGACCATTCGGGATGCTCGCGTGTCAGTTTCAGCAGCAAATTCCAATCGATCTGCCACTTCAGCGAGCCGACATAGCCAATCCGCGGGTGAGAAATCGCGGCGAGATCCTCCGGCTCCGGAAGCGGCTGCGAGTACGCCGCAAAATCGACAGCGCCGGGAAGATAATGAGTTTGCGGATTGAGCTTTCCTTTTTTCGCGTAGAGAGCCGGAGAAAGGATGAACACTTGGTCCACTTCGGCGAGCAATTTCGCCTCGACGGGATCCGTGGGCTGCTCGACGCGCGAAAAAGAGTACTCATCTTCGAGATGGTAGCAGCTCAAATCATAGGGGATCATTCGAAGCACCGGCTCGAATTCCGGCCGCCAAAAATACAGGATGATTTTTCGGCATCCGCGATCCCGGAGCATTTGCATGGCATTCAGCAGACGCTGCCGCAACAGAAATCTCGAAAGCCACGCCGGCCGGTAAAAATCAGGCAACCAACGTTCAGGCGTGTATTCCGCAAATCCGGGGTATTGATCCGCATCCGAGGAATGCGGCACGGTTCCCGCCGGTTTGAAGGAATCACGCCAGTGGTGCGCAGGATTCACCCAGACCATGTGGAAGTATCGCCCCAGTCGAGCCATGATGTGATGGCGCACCATCCAACGTGGACTCCAGCTGTCAGGGACAAGGGCGAGAATGCCTACATCGGGCAGCACAGGTATTTGGCTCGCGGTTTCTGAAGTGCTTTTACGGGCTGACATGGTGGTTATCGTAGCAAAGGCTCCGCAATTTGCCTCATCAAGGCCTGCGGTGATTGAGGGCAAGCCTGCCATCGCAGGCACAGGCAGACCATCGAACGTGGGGCCTTTAAAATCGGAAGAGCATCCATAGTCTTCAGCAGTGTCATTTCCCCGTGCGGCTCGAATCTTTCCCCACTTGGAACGGCTCAAAATGATCCCAATCGCGCTTATCCTCTCCCCTCATCCGAAACACGGCGACATTAGGATTTGAAGTGGACACTTCTTCGCAATCGGCCCGGTTGGTACGGACAAACGACACGGCCGTTTGGACGCTTGGCATCCACAAATCGTCGAAGATCATGTAGCCCCCCGGCTGGCAGAGCGGGGCGAACAGCGTGAAATCAACAAGCACGTCGTCAAAGCGGTGATTCCCATCGATGAAAATCACCTGGAAGCGCCGGTTCGCTCGGGTCAGGTCGGCAGCCGCGCGTGTGGAA
>Ga0209698_10000689_pt1 | contig 38616 bp, 35 predicted proteins | sample LitLauG_LLR_2012_FD_187203 | JGI IMG/M metagenome (GOLD analysis project Ga0209698, IMG submission 187203) | Freshwater sediment microbial communities from Pennsylvania, USA - Little Laurel Run_MetaG_LLR_2012 (SPAdes) (version 2) | ecosystem: Environmental > Aquatic > Freshwater > Creek >... | reverse complement strand
AGAATCAGGGCCTTGTAGCGATTTGGGACACACCAGTGTGTCACCTTCACGAAATTCGCCGTTCTAAGCATGACCGACAACCGGGCGGACGCATTACGACCCATTCTTAAAGACCAGACGAGCTCTCCCTAGAAACTCGCTCCAATCAACGGGATCGCACTTCCACTCGCCCCAAACCCCGCAATTCCCCATCTACACTCTTGCATGAGGAGGGATGCGGCCTCCGCAGATGAAAAAAGGAAGCCGCTGATTCTAAAAACGTTCGTTGACGTTTTCGGGGCGTTATTTTAACGCTAAACACGCCCGTCGCATACCGGCCGCCCCACCGGCAAACATCTGTGACTGAACATGCTAGCCTGAGTTTTTCCCATTCTTTTGCAATGATCATCGCCGACCTTTCTCACATCGCCGGACGAACATATCCGGCGCGCCGCCGTACGCAGAATCTGGTCGGCGGCGCGAGCCCCATCCAGGCCTCGAATTTCTCCTTGGGCAACGTCACGCTGGAGCCCAACGGAGGCCAGGTCCCCTGGCACAACCAGGAGCAGGAAGAGATCTATTTCATCGTCGAAGGCACCGGTGAAATGTGCCTCGGCGAGGAGCGCACCGTGCTCACAACCGGGCAGGCCGTCTACATTCCCAGCGGCGTGTTTCACCAATTGACGAACATCGGCGAAACGCCCCTCCGCATGATCTATTGCTACGGTCCGGCGGGCGATGTCGCGCACTGGCGGCAGGAATTGGACGGCACCCTGCCTCGTGCGGGCTTCGACGCTCCTCCACTGCCGGCGGGTGCGAGGCCACAAACCACATGATTCACAACATCGGCATCATCATGAACGGCGTCACCGGCCGCATGGGGCTGAACCAGCACCTCCGGCGGTCGATCGCGGCGATCATAGCCCAGGGCGGCGTGAAAATCTCCGACGACGAAATCATCATGCCAAAGCCGTTGCTGATCGGCAGAAACGCAGCGAAATTGACGGCCATCTCTAAGGAGTTCGGCGATTTACCATACTCAACCGACCTGGACGCAGCGCTAGCCGATCCGCAGTATTCCATTTACTTCGATGCGCAGACTACCGACCGCCGGGCGTCCTCAGTAAAGAAGGCCGTCGCAGCGGGCAAACATGTTTATTGCGAGAAACCTATCGCTGATACGTTCGACGTTGCCCGCGAGTTGTACGAATTGGTCGAGCGATCCGGCGTGAAGCACGGGGTCGTCCAGGATAAGCTGTGGCTCCCCGGCATGCTGAAGCTGAAGCGCCTCAAGGAAATGGGATTCTTCGGCAAGATTCTTTCGGTCCGCGGCGAGTTCGGTTACTGGGTGTTCGAAGGCGACACCGTCCCCGCGCAAAGGCCTTCGTGGAATTATCGCAAAGAGGACGGCGGCGGAATTATCATCGACATGTTGTGCCACTGGCGCTATGTGCTGGACAATTTGTTCGGCGAAGTGAAGGCCGTATCGTGCCTCGGTGCAACACACGTCCCGACGCGCTGGGATGAGGCGGGCAAGCCTTACGAATGCACCGCGGACGATTCGGCCTACGCCACGTTTGAGCTGGAAGGCGGCGTGATCGCGCATTTCAACTCGTCATGGTGTGTGCGCGTCCGGCGCGACGATCTGCTGACGATTCAAGTGGACGGATCGAAGGGCAGCGCCGTCGCCGGTTTGCGCGAGTGCTGGATTCAGCACTACGGCTCGACGCCGAGGCCGGTGTGGAACCCCGATATTCCGGCGACGATCCAGTATTTCGAGGGATGGCAGAAGGTGCCGGAGCAGGAATCCTACGACAATGCGTTCAAGGTGCAGTGGGAACTGTTCCTGCGCCACGTGGTGAAAGACGAGCCGTTCCGGTGGGGATTGCTGGAAGCGGTGAAGGGCGTTCAACTGGCCGAAAAAGGCCTGGAAAGCTGGAACAAACGAGCCTGGGTGGACGTGCCTCCGCTCTAGTCCACGTAAATGCGCTTCACCCTGGCGCGGATGCCGCACAATACGTCGTAGGAAATCGTGCCGGCCGCTCGCGCCATTTCCTGCGCGTCGTTGCCTTGGCCCAGCAGCGTCACCGCGTCGCCGACCCTTAAATCCCCGGCCTCGATGGTGGTTAAATCCATCGACACCGCGCCGAGTATCGGCAGTTTGCGCCCATTTGCGAGCACCTTGCCTCGATTCGACAAACGGTGCGGGATGCCGTCGGCGTAGCCCGCGGCGAGAATCGCGATGCGCATCGGCTTGGGCGTGCGGAACATGCCTCCGTAGCCGATCAGCGCGTCGGCCTCCACGTCTTTCACTGATAAAACGGTAGCCTTCCAGGTGAGCGCGGGCCTGACGCGCAGCGCATTCGCCGGAGCGTCGCCACGCGCAGGCGAAACATATCCGAAGATGGCGTGACCCGGACGCACGATGTTGCCCCAGGCCTCGGTGCGCCGGTACGCGATTGGAATCGTACTGGATAAATGCACGTATTGTGTAGAGATGAGTTTACGAATCGCGTCGAAGCGCGCGATCTGCGCCTCGGTTTGTTTGCTTTCGTAATTGGCGGCGGAGGCGAAGTGCGTCATCAGGCCTTCAATAGGCGTGCCGCGCACGGCACGGGAGATTTCTTCCGCGGACTCGCGGACGCCCAGGCGTCCCATGCCGGAATCGACCTTCAAGTGATAAGGCACCTGCGCGGCGGCTGCGTCAACCAGCGAATGAATAACCGGGGTTAACGAAAAATCGGCAAAAAAAGCCCGGTTTTCGGGCAGATAATCGGCCATCACCAAGATCCGCGCGCCGATGCCTGACTGGCGCAGCGCGATACCTTCTTCGGTGTTTGAAACTGCCAGCCAGCGCGCGCCCTCGGCTTCGAGTATCTTAGAAACCTCTTCCGCGCCGTGGCGATACGCGTCGGCCTTCACAACGGGCATCACTTCGATAGACGATTCCACCGCAGCCCGCACCGCGCGATAGTTGTCACGAATCGCCGAGCGTGAAACTTCGATCCAGCTACGCACGCGCCAGCCTCGTGAGCAGAGTTTCGTAGGAATCGGTCACGGCATCCCAACTATATCGTTCCCGGACGCGCTCCATGGCAGCCGATTTCAAACGTGCGCGGTCTTCAGAGTTGAGAGCAAGCGCCGCGCGCAACACCTCGGCCAGGTTTTCATGCGTGAACGCGAGCCCCGCGCCGCCTGCGACCTCGGCATTTTCGGGCGTGTCGAGATACAGCGTCAGTGCGCCGCGTCCCATCGCTTCAATCAACGCCGGATGCGTGCCGCCGACCTCGGTCGCGTGAATATAGGCGAAGCAGTGCGAGCCCAGCTCTTTATATCCGTCGCCGTAAATCGCGCCGGGGATCGCGATGCGGGGGTCGCGTGTGTCGCGCACCTTGGCGATATATTCGGCCGCGTAAGGAGCGTCGCCAATCAGGGCAAGCTTCAGAGGCGTCTTGACTTGCTCAAACGCTGCGCGGACGAGAAGCCCGTTGTTCTCTGGCTCCATGCGGCTGACGTAAAGGAAATACTGTTCGCGCTCCAAGCCCAGACGGCTGAGAACGGCGCTCGTTTCTACCGGACCCAGTTCCGCGCCATAGGGAATCATGATCGATTCGCGATGGTAACGCTCGCGATAGTACTGCTCAATCGCATCGGCGTCGGTCACCACGGCGTTGGGCATCCATGTCGCGAGCCACTCGGAGAATCGATACCAGGTTCGCGCCAGTGAGTTCCATTTCTTGCGATTGCGTTCTAATCCATCTACGTTCAACGCGACGGGCATGCCTAGCAGGCGCGGCATCCAGGTGAACACGGCGTTGGCGGCGTTGCAATAGAGAACCACGTCGCGGCGATGTACCAGCAGGTGGAGCGTGGACAGAAACGTGTGTGCGATGGTGTCGAAATATTTGTGACGGATGGTCGGAAGATACGCCAGATCAACACCACGGTACGGCGTCGGCGATTTCTGGCGGCAGTAGACGGTTACATGATGGCCGCGAGCCGCGAGCCGCGAGGAGAGCTCTTCGGCGAAGGTTTCAAAGCCGCCGTAATTAGCTGGAATGCCGCGGGTGCCGAGCAAGGCGAGTTTCATCCGAGTGGCCACACTGGACCTGGGCTCGGTTCGTGGAGCGGGCGATTCAGCCCCACATCAGCCCCGGCCGGAGCGGGATGCGCGGGCTAGCTTGGCTGCCGTTGGCTTCGGCGCAGGCCGGCTCACCGGCTCGTAGGAAAACCAACTGGAGATGTAGTCATCCTTGGCCCGGCGGCGGCGCATGATCTCTTTGCGCTTGGCCAGCACGCTCTTCATATGCTTGGCCAGATACCAGAAGGCGCGGAGCGAGGAATGTTCCCGCACCAGGCACGCGCCGATGACCACCAGATCGCGGCAGGTGATGGAAAACCAGTTGCGGCGGTACAGATCCGGCGTCATGTTCTTAATGCGCATGAGGAACCGGTTCTTCACCGAATGCATGTTGATTTCCGGAGGCAGTGCGCGGCGGTTACCCGGTAGCACGGCCCGTACGTGATATCCGCGCGCCATCGGCGTATACAAACAGCGCCAGTTCATGAGCTGCGCGCGCCAGGCAACGTCGGCGTCCTCGCGGTAAACAAAAAAATCGGGATCGAAGAACTCGCCCAGGATGCAGATGTCGTCAATCATCTCCCGGCGATAGAGTGCGGCCGCGGCCGTCGCCCCGAACACGTATTCGAAGTTGAGGTAATGGCCGTTGTCCACTTCCTGGCTGCCGCGGTCCAGATGGCGCAGCATCGGCGTGAAATAGATGCCGGTGGAATCCACCAGTTGCTTGTCGGGCAGGTCGAACGTGGCGCGGATCGTCAGCAGTTTGCCGCACACCGTGCCCACCTTCGGATCCACTTGCCCCGCCTCCAACAACGCCTGGATGAAATTCGGCAGCAGCAGCACGTCCGGGTTTAGAGTCAGCACCCATTCGCCACGCGACAAATTGATGGCTTGATTCTGCGCGGCGGCGAAGCCGATGTTTTCGTCGTTGTAATGGATCTGGCAGGTGTCTGCGAACTGTTCAAGAAGATCGACCGTACCGTCGGTAGAGGCGTTATCGACGATAATCACCTCCAGGTTCGGGTACTTCTGCTCGAGCACGGATTCGAGGCAGCGCTTGATGAATCGGCCGCTATTGTAGGTCACCAGAGTGACAGAAACTAAGTCGTTGTAGGCCATGCGTTGTCTGAAATTATGGAATTCTACCGCCCCGCGCCGCGGATCTCCCGAAGGAGACAAGGCACAGGCCTGCAAACCGGACAATCCTACTGTAAACGGCTGCTGGAGTAACGCTCCGCTCCAGAATCATCCGCGCGACCATCCGCGGAATTGAACTGAGCACCACCGACAGGCAGACTGCTCGGTAGCCTGCTTGGTGGAAGTGCTTCGCTGCATACCTAGTAAGGCTAACACACCAGTACATGGCACGGCATCCAGGGGGGATCCGGCCCACCGAGTGCCCCCCCTGGTGGCGAGCCTCCACCTGGGGCACAAATTCGATGCGAACCCCTGAATCCAGGGCTCTTTTACAAAAATCCACATCCTCAAACCAGACCGGCGAGAAGCCTTCGTCCAGGCCGCCGAGGGTTCGCCACACATCTCGGCGGATCATCAGGAACGCTCCGGCGGGTTGTTCCACGGCTCCTGGTAGCTCGGGCGAGCGGTCTAAGTAACGGTACCAGCGGTTCGCCGGATTCGAAGGCCACACGCGATTTATGCCGAACAACTCAAAGATAAGTGAGGCGGGTGTAGGCAGGCGGCGAATGGTAAAGCCGGCCTGGGCGCGGCCGTCGAGGTCCACCAGTTTGCCTGCCGCCATGCCGTATTGTTCGCTGGCGGCTACCAGCGCGTCAACCGAAGTGAGCAGCGTAACGTCAGGATTCAGCAGAAGAAGGTGCTGTTCCTCACAGGCGGCGATTCCTTGATTCACGGCGGCGGCGAATCCCTTATTTTCAGGGTTGGCGATGATCTGGATTTGTGTGCGTTCGCGCACGCGTGCGAGCGTGGCGTCCGAAGACGCATTATCGACCACGATAGGTTTCACGTGCGGCGCCATATTAGCGAGCGAATCCAGGCACTCCCCGATGCAGTCTTCCGAGTTGTAGGTGACAATTATCGCGGCAGCAGCCAGAAGTAGGCCCTCCAATACCAGTCGGAGCCGGTTTCCCGCTGCAGCGCAAGAATTTCGCGTTCGCCGGCGGCGGCCAGACTAGTGATTCGGTCCTGCGGTATGTTGTCATGATAAAGCGTACGAGCCGCGGTCCAACCCGAAGCCTTGCCCCGGAGGTATGCTGCGCCCCGCCCATGTCGGAGCGCCACCAATCCCCAGAGCATTTGCCCTGCCACTAATGGCCACCGGGGCACCCCGTGAAAATGCTTGACCGTAAGTAAGATCTGATTCCGGGCAATTTGTTTCACTGTGTCCGAATTCCACGCCCCTCTCGTCGCGCTGCCCCGGTGCCAGGCCACGGCGGCCGGAAGATACTCCCCCGTATGGCCTGCCAAGGCGCAACGCACGCCGAAGTCCACATCTTCAAGGTAAGACCCGAAGTTTTCGTCCAGTCCGCCCAGTTCGGTGAACAGAGCCCTACGAAAAATCGCCGCCGTCATGGGTGCGATGCGGATTTCGCGCGGCCGGTTCCAGACGGGCGCGTCCGGACGTCCCGCGCCACATCGCCACGCGCAGGCCGAGCGCGCGATTTCATCGAAGCAGCCATCGAGTATATCCGGATGCGCTGCGCTCAACAGTTTTCCTGTGGCGAAATCGGCGCGCGTGGCGAGCAGGATTTCAAGCCAATTCGGGGCGATGGTGACATCGTTGTTCAGAATCGCGATCCACTCGGCATCGCTTTCCGCAATGCCTCGATTCACGGCGGCAGCGAAACCCAGGTTGGCAGGGAGCGCAATTACACGCGCGCCGAGCCTTGCCGCCAGCTCCCGCGAATCGTCCGTGGAACCATTGTCGATCAGCAGAATTTCGTCGAAGGGGCGCGTTTGCGCGTGGAGGGAAGCAAAGAGAGGGTCGAGAAGGTCGCGGCGGTTCCAGTGAGGGATGATGGCAGCGACCGTCATGAGAACCGCTTCTTCACCAAAAACCACAAATTGTAAAATCCGTCGCGCCACGGGTTGAGCTTGATTTCGCCCAGCCGCGACGTATACATGATGGACAATTCCGCAAAGCGATGGCGGTTGCGCTTGAGGGCCTCGATTTTGATTTCTTCCGAGAACGCCATGCCGTCGGCTTCCAGCTTCATGTCCTCCAAGATGGACCGGCGGAACACCCACATGCCCGATTGCGAATCGCGCATCCAGCGCAGATACAGAATCGACATGGCAAGCGACAAAACCAGATTGCCGAATTTGTGTTTAAAGCTCATGGCCTGGGTGTCGCGCACAGGGAAGCGGGAGGCGTTCAGAAAATCGACATCCAGATGCAGAAACGCTTCGAGCAGGTACGAAATGGCGTCGGGCGGATAGCTCTGATCGCCGTCCAGCGTGACGACCAAATCGCAGGTGGCGGCGGCGAATCCGGTTTTGTAAGCGCGCCCGTAGCCTCGCGCGTCTTCCTGAATCACCTTTGCGCCGAAGCCCTTGGCTACGTCCGCGGTGCGGTCCGTGGAACCGTTATCCACTACGATGACTTCGTCCACGAACTGGGGCATCCGCTTCATCACCCCTTCGATCCCTTGCTCCTCGTTGAGACAGGGAATGATCACCGTGATCGATTGTTCCTTATACATTCGCCGATGTCTCAGGATACTGCAAGCCGCTATCATTGAGGTATGAAATACCTGTTCCTCATTGCGTCCTTGGCTGTTACACAGTTGGCTGTGGCGGAGCGTCCCGAGCTGGCGGGCATCAAGACGGTGTACCTGCTGCCCATGACCAACTCGCTCGACCAGTTTCTGGCCGTGCGTCTAACCAGGGGAGGAGTGGTGCAGGTGGTGACGGACCCGAAAGCCGCCGACGCGGTGCTTAGCGACAGCATCGGCAAGGGCTTGGAAGATAAGCTGAACGAATTGTACGGAGAGAAGAAAAAGGACGCCGATAGCGAGGTGCAATCGTTCGCGGGACCCATGGCAGGCGCAGGACGAAGCAAAGGTGCGGTGTTCCTGATCGACCGCAAAACCCGCGGCGTGATCTGGAGCGATTACGTCCGCCCCAGGGACGCGCAGCCTCCGGAGTTGAACAGGGTGGCGAATAAGATCGCGGAGTCGCTCGAGAAAGAGAAAAAGGGACAGTGACAGAGCGCTTCGAAAAGGCGCTGGTGCATGCCGCGCGGCTGCATCGCCACCAGAAACGCAAAGGCCATGGCGTCCCCTATATTTCGCATTTGCTGGCCGTTTGCGCGCTCACCGTGGAACATGGGGGCGATGAGGATGAAGCCATCGGCGCTCTGTTGCACGACGCGATTGAGGATCAGGGCGGGGCGGTGGCGCGTGCGGCGATCCTCGAAGAGTTCGGCCCGCGAGTGACGGAGATCGTGGAAGGATGTACCGATGCGGAAGGCGCACCGAAGCCTCCCTGGCGGGCGCGCAAAGAGGAGCATATGCAGCACCTCATGCACGCGTCGCGGTCCGTGCACCTGGTGGTCGCCTGCGACAAGTTACATAACGCTCGCACGCTGGTGCTGGATTACCGCATGATGGGCGAAGACCTATGGCCGCGTTTCCGCGGCGGGCGCGAAGGCACGCTGTGGTATTACCGCGCCATGGCCGATTTGCTGTTGGCCGCTGAGCGGTCGCCATTGACCGAAGAGTTGCAACGTACGGTCGCGGAGTTGGAACAACTGGCGAGCCATTAGCCACGCGGCCAGTTTACCGCCGCATCCGCCGGACTTCCGCGCGATAGCACTCCACCAACCGCTCCGTCATCTTGCGCATATCACGCGTCTCGACAACATTGGCCCGCGCCCGCCCCGCCATCTGAGCCGCCGTTTCCGGATCGCGCAGTAGCTTGACCACGTGTTCGGCGAACAATGCGGCGTCGTCGGCCAGTGCGCACAAGTCGCCGTCACGATCCGCCAGGCCTTCCGCGCCCAGGCGAGTGGACACCACCGGAATACCCGCCGCAAACGCCTCCAGCAATTTCACACGCACGCCGGAGCCGCTTAGGATCGGGCAGATGAATAGCGCGTATTTTTTCAACGGTTCGCGCACGTCCTCGACGAAGCCGATCAAGTCTATGGCGTCTGATTCAGGCAGCGAATGCGGTTGAGGCGGGTCGGCGCCGATGATGACTAGCCTCGCACGCGGTTCCTCGGCGCGGACCTTCGGAAACACTTCGCGCAGGAACCAGGTGAGCGCTTCCTGATTCGGCAGATGCCGGAAGCTGCCGAGAAACAGCAGGGTAAACGGCTCCCGCCCACGTGGCGAAAAATCGTACAGCGACGTTTCGATTCCGGCGCGATAGCCATCGTCGATGCGATGCTTGATCTGCGGCAAAAATGACGCGATGTAGTCTTTGTTATCGCGGCTGCAAACCTGGATGCGATCCGGCTTCGGCAGCATCTTTAATTCGTAGCGCAGGGCACGCAGATACTCCCAGCGCGATTGCAGTTTTTCCACCGTGTTGGTGATGAACGGCAGCCGCCGCGCGATGGATTGGAAGTAAACGTCGTGCTCAAACAGGATGCTGGGAATGCGATGGTATCCGCCGGCATATTGGCCCAACACGGTGTACTCAAGCTGCAGCACGTCGATCTGTTTGGTCAATATCTGGCGATGAATCAGCCACGCCAGATCGGCGTTGCGAAATTCGCGTACCGCGTGCGGCTCGGTCGAGCCAAATGCCTTCTGCCGCCCCTCCATGCGGACTATGTATTCAGAAGACGCGCACATGGCGTCCAGTTCATCGTGCGCCTTACGCTCATGCGCATAATCCAGCAGCACAATTACATGCAGTTCGCAGAGCCGCGCCAGCTCCCGAACCGTCTGATACATGAACACTCCGCCGCCATGAATCGGAGGGCAGATTGGATACGGCGATACGAACAACACGCGTAGCTTGTCGCCCGACATGTCTGCGAAAGTGTCGCGGAAATGGCCGCCCAGTGGCCGGCGAAATGCCTCCGTATCGGAGATGGCGGACAGTTGCCTCGCACGAACGCGCGAAATGAACGTCTCTGGAAGCTGAAACGCAGCGCGTGCGATGCCCGCAAAGCTGGACCGCTCCGGCGAATCGCCAAACAGCCAGCTGATCAGCGCGCCAGACCACGCGTAGGCGAAGTGCTCCAGCAGGCGCTTCCATTCGTGGATATTTTTCCACGTGAACAGCAGAAAGTTCTTCTTCAGGACGCCTTGAATGTACGCCTCGCTGAACTTCTTGCCGATGGTCCCGCGGTGTTCGTGATAAACCACGCTTGCCGGTTGATACATCGTCTTCCAGCCGCGCTTCCAGGCCATGTAGCCGAGGTCGGTGTCTTCTAAATAGAACGGCGCTAGGATTTCATCGAAGCCGCCCAGCTCCAGAAACTTCGCGCGGTCGAAAGCGCAGGAGCCGCCGCCGCCATACGCGCATGGATACAGACCGTTGATCTTTTCGTCGTTGCGATGCCGCACGCGCAGCATACCTTGAGACCACCAGGATTCTGTCAGGCCAGTTTCCTGGCGGAACTTCGTAGGATCAGAAAAGAAAATCTGGCAGGAGACCGAAAAAACCTTCGCGTCCGTGAAGCCGTCCAGAAGAGGCTGCAGAAAATCGGGCTCGACGCGCATGTCGCTGTTGAGCAGCACCACCACGTCGTTCGAAGCGGCGCGGAATCCGGCGTTCGATCCTCCGCCGAAGCCCAGATTTTCTTTCAAAGGCAGCAGCCGCACGGTGGGGAAATGTTCTTGGACAAATGCGACGCTTCCGTCGCTGGACCCGTTATCGACCACGATCACTTCACTCCCCGGGTGGTTTTCGATAGCCGCGACCACTGACGGCAAATACTTTTCGAGCAGGTCGCGCCCGTTCCAGTTGGGGATCAAGATGCTGGCCTTGGTCGTGTCCGGCACGCTCTCGACGCGCAACTTCTTGCGAGGCGTCAGCGCGGTAGCGATGTCCGCAAGAAGTAAGACGACGGCCGATGTTGCCAGGAAGATGGGAGACAGAAGAGCCAGAGGGAGGCCGCGAAGAATCCGCCACAGGGCGGCGAGCGCTTTCGCCATCAGCCGCCGTCTCCGTTAATCTTCGGGCCGAGGCCGAGTGCGCGGCCCAGTTTCGCCCAGCGCGAATCGGCAGACATTTTCAGTTGCGTGCTCGCTACGCCGAGCCGCGCATCCAAATCCTGCGCCCAGGCGGTGCGTTCCACGAGCGTGGCTTCGGCGCGATCGAGTAAGCGCACGGTTTCCGCCAGTTCCTCGCACTTTTGCGCGAGCGCGGCGGAAAGACGCTTCTCTGTTTCGAGCGCCCATTCCGTTTTCTGGCGATTCTCAAGCTCCAGCGAATCGACGGTGCCTTGATAAGCCGCCGCCATCTCGATCGCTTTTGACTGCTCGGCCTGCACCATGTTTTGTAGATCGGCCACGCGCTGCATGGCTGCATCGAAATCGCGGCCAAGTTTCTGCGCCCATTCGTTGCGCTGCTCCAACTCCTGCTCGAGCCCGGCGTGCGCGGCGATCAACTGCTGGCGCTCCTGGGTAACCTGTGCCAGCCAGCCTTTGTTCTTCTCGAGCTCGTCCTTTAAAAGGTGGATGTGCTGTTCGCGCTCCCGCAGCAGATTCGCCGCACGTGGAACGTAGAGAAAGCTTCGCGGCTCAACCGCCCGATCGATGGAACAGAGCGCCAGGTAAAAGTGCGCCTCTTCGGCCGACCCGCGCGCGGAATCCATCTGCGCATCGACGGCGTTGAAAGTCGCGTGGGGGTAAAATGCCTGTGATTCCAGACGATTCTGCAGCAGGATCGACACGTGGGGGAATACCGCTGCGAGCGCGTCCCGAAACTCGGTGTACTCGAACTCATGCGCGTGAAACGGATTCGGCCCGGTCTCGGCGCGCGATTCGGCGTAATAAGACTTATTCGGCGTGGAGACCAGAAAAACTCCCGACGGACGAAGCAAGCGGCGCGCTTCGATCAGAAGGTCGTGCCAGTTGTCCAGATGCTCGATCACTTCGAATGCCGTGATCACATCGAAGAACGCGGCCTGAAACGGTAGCGCCGTCGCCGACGCGGCTAGAAATGTGACGTTCGGCAGTTGATAGTGCGCGCGCGCGAAGTCCACTGCATCGGGCGCTACGTCGATACCGGTTGCCTCCGCCGCGTGCTGCGCCAGCGCCGCAGTGCCATATCCAGCGCCACAGCCGATATCCAGAACCTTGGCGTCTTTGCTCAAACGTGCGGCGTACGCGTAGCGCGCCAGATGCTCGGCCCACAGATCGTCGTTCACCTGGCCTGGGATGACTCGCTCTCCAGTGAACTCGCTCACGGAACCGGGACTCCAAGGCGCGCGTTCACTTCAATTCTGCAGGGGAAGTGAAACTGGCCATAAATCGGGCCGTCCGATGGGTCCATCTGCAGCGCCAGCGCGTTGTCGATCCAATCGCAGATGGCGTAGTGCTCCAGCGACCCGTCGGCGATGGCGGGCGAGAACGAGAAGGAAGAAGGGTAGAGCGCGGGCAGGTCCAGGTGAAAATCGACGGTACAGCGCTCACCCGCAGCCATGGGCGGCAGAGGGCCACCCTCGCGCGTGGTGTTGGTGCCCGCGAAGTCCACCCCTAGGTGATTCCGGAACATGAAGCCGCAGATGGGGCGATCCAGATTGGATTTGGCGCGAAAACTTACTCTTACTACGATTGTAGTGTTTGACTGAAGCGACGCCAGTCTAGCACCCGCCGCATCGCGCACGGAAATGCCCAGGATTTCCGCGCGTCCATCGCCAAAGCGATGGTCGATGTTGGGGATGGTTTCCTCAATCTCCTCCGGCGCGGCGTTGGCGTGCGGATGCGCGAGCGCGTCGTGCGCCAGATACCGGGCATCTTTATCCACCATCGCGGCCAAGTACTGCATGACGACGTTGTCCGCCTTGCCTATGGCCCGAACTTTTCCATGATCCAGCCAGACGGCGCGATCGCCCAGAGCCTTGATATCGCCGGTGGAGTGGGAAACAAACAGGATCGTGACCCCGCGGGAGCGCAGTTCGTGCACCTTACGCATGCAGCGCTGGCGGAAATAGACGTCGCCGACAGCCAGGGCCTCGTCCACCAGAAGAATCTCAGGATCGACGTGAATCGCCACCGAGAACGCCAAGCGCACGACCATTCCGCTCGAATAGGTTTTGACGGGTTGGTGGATAAACTCGCCGATTTCGGCAAAGGCCGCGATTTCATCGAACCGGCGGTCCATCTCCTTGTTCGAGAAGCCGAGGATTGCACCGTTCAAATACACGTTATCGCGGCCGGAGAATTCAGGATTAAAGCCGGAGCCCAATTCCAGTAACGCGGCAACGCGTCCGTTCACCGAAATGGCGCCGGAGGTAGGTTCCAACACGCCCGCGCAGATTTGGAGCAGAGTACTCTTGCCGCAACCATTCTCGCCCACGACGCAGAACGTCTCGCCGCGGTTCACCTCGAAGCTGACGTCGCGCAGGGCCCAATAGTCCTCATGAAAACGGCGGCGGTTGAAGGTGGCGAGTTCCTTGAGGCGGTCTCCCGGCGCGGCATAAATCGAGTAGCTTTTCGAGACGCGCGAGAATTCTACCGCAGTGCTGCTCACAATAAGAATTGTAGACCAACCGCTGGCCACTTGACAGGCGGCTTTTGTCTTCTTACGCTGGTAGATGCGCCGGCGTAGCTCAGTTGGTTAGAGCGACGGTCTCATAATCCGTAGGTAGCAGGTTCGAATCCCGCCGCCGGCACCAACTCTACCCCGTTCCCGTAATGTGCTGGAACAACCGATCCAACTCAGCCTGGGAATAATACTCAATTTCGATCCGCCCGCGTTGCTCGCTCAGTTCGACAATGCGAACCCGCGTGCCTAGGGCGCGCTCCAGTTCCTCGATTGCCGCCTTGACGTTCGGGTCAAGCGCCTGCTCGCGTTTATGTGACGAGCCTTCCCGAGGGCGGTCAGAGGTCATATCTTGAACTAGCGCTTCGACTTGGCGTACAGAGAGATTCTGGGCTGCTGCCTTTTCGGCGATCTGGATTTGCGTGATGGCATCCGGCAGTCCAAGGATCGCGCGGGCGTGGCCCATCGACAGGCGATGCTCAGCCAAAAGCAACTGCACTTCCTTGGGAAGCTTGAGCAGGCGTACCGTATTGGTGATAGAAGTACGGTCTTTTCCTGTACGCCGGCCGATTTCCTCGTGCGATAGGCCCAACTCGCGGCTTAATCGGTCATAGGCGTGCGCAGTTTCGATGGGATTGAGGTCCTCGCGCTGGATGTTCTCGATCAGGGCGAGTTCAAGAAGCTGAGGTTCGGTGACATCTTGCACCACAACGGGCACTTCCACCAAACCCGCCATCTTTGCTGCGCGCCACCGGCGCTCGCCGGCGACAATCTGATAAGCGTTGTTGTGTTGACGCACGACAATCGGTTGAATGATTCCGTTCGCGCGGATAGATGCGGCCAACTCTTCCAGCCGGTCCGCCTGAAAAATGGTGCGTGGCTGCATCGGATTGGCATGGATATCCACCAAAGGCAACCGCGTGGGAGCGGATTTGGCCTCAACCGGTGCTGGCGCCACCTGTGCAGCCATGACGGACTTGCCCGGCAGCAGGGCGGAGAGTCCTTTACCGAGCACTCTGCGTTGTTTGTCGCTTCCGCTGCTCATTCGCTAAAATCTCCTTCGCCAGTTTAATGTAACTTTCGGCGCCCTTGGAACGAGGATCATACATAAGAATCGGCTTGCCGTAGCTAGGGGCCTCGGCAAGACGGATGCTACGTGGGATGACGGTTGTCAGAACCTGATCCTCGAAGAAGTCCTTGAGATCGTCGGCCACCTGGCGAGTCAGGTTGGTACGGTCGTCGTACATCGTCAACAGAATACCCTCGATCTCCAGCGGGTGAGAGAACGCTTCCCGCACCTTGTCCACGGTATCCATGAGCTGGGAAATGCCTTCCAGGGCGAAAAACTCGCATTGTATCGGAATCAGCACCGATTGAGAAGCAACCAGGGCGTTCAAAGTGAGCAAATCCAGCGCTGGGGGGCAATCTACAAGCAAGTAATCGTACCCGTCCTTGACTTCGGCCAGGGTTTCACGCAGGCGATGCTCGCGGTTTGAAAGATCCACCAACTCCAGGTTAGCAGCGACCAGGTTCTTGTCTGCGGGGACGACATCCAGGCCCTCGCACTCGGTATGCACAATCACCTGCTGCAGCGGCATTCCACCAAGAAGTGCGTTGTAGATGGTCGGATTCTCAGGGTTTTTCTCGATCCCCAAGCCGCTGGTGGAGTTACCCTGCGGATCGAAGTCCACCAACAGAATCTTGAGGTCATTCGCGGCGAGGGAAGCACCCAGATTAATCGAGGTTGTCGTCTTTCCTACGCCACCCTTCTGGTTGGTCACAGCTATGATTTTGCCCACAACGCTCCGATCTTACCACGGTGTTCGATGTTTCACGTGGCACCATCACTTTCCATCGCGTTCCACGTGAAACAAAACGCGTCTTTCGCCCCAGGGGAGGGTCTCGCGTCCACCTGATAGCGTCGACGCGTCCGACTCTCCAATCAGAAGCGCAAAACGTGGCGCCAACATAAGCCGTAGGACATCGTCCGGATCAACGGCCCTGGAAACCACCCAGTCGAAGGAGTCCCTCACAACCTCGCCACGCTCGCCCAACACCTTGACATTTGGGAGATTGCGCACCGCCTCTCGCAAAAACACGCTTTTGCGCTGATGCGATTCTACCAACGTCACCTGAAAATCGGGCCGTAGGATCGCCACCGGAATGCCCGGAAACCCCGCGCCTGAGCCAACGTCCACAACCCGCAACGGACCCGCCGGGAGGAACCTGCCCAGGAATAAGGACTCGCAGTAGTGGAACTTTACCGCCGCTTCCTGCTCTACAATCCGCGTCAGGTTCAGCCGCTGGTTCCATCTCGTGAGCAACTGATAGTGAGCCTCAAGCGCCGACAATTGCTCCCCTGTCAGCGAACCATATGGCGCAAATTCGGCGGCCAGGAGAGCCTGAAACATCTCAACGCCCTACCGTGAGGTAAACGTCCAGCACCGCCACCGCTGCCGGAGTGACCCCCGGAATGCGCCCCGCCTGTCCCAATGTATCCGGACGGACTCGCGTCAACTTCTCTCTTACCTCACGCGACAGCCCCGGAATATCGGTGTAGCGGAAGTCCGCCGGAATTGCTCTCGCTCCTGACCCACGAAGCCGCGACACCTGACGCTCCTGCTGCGCCAGATACCCGGCGTATTTCAACTCCGTCTGTACCGTGGCTAGCACTCCGTGCCGAGGCTCCGCCCCAAGCAACGGGCGCAGACGCGGGAGCAGCGCAGCGATCTCGGCCTCCGGCCGCCGCATCCACGCTGCCAACGACGGTCGACCCTCAACATCCGACCGCTCTCGCTCCAGGAATGCCATTATCCGCGCCTTCTGCTGCTGCTTGGCCTCAAAAACCAGCCACCGATCCTCCCCTACCAGGCCCCAATCGCGCGCCAGTGGCGTCAGCCGCTCGTCGGCATTGTCAATCCGTAAGTGCAGCCGGAACTCCGCCCTCGAGGTGAACATGCGGTAGGGCTCGTCAACGCCGGCGCTTACCAGGTCATCGATCAGAATGCCCGTATAGCCCTCGGTCCGCGAAAGGGCCACGGGCTCCAGCCCGCCCACGAGCCGCGCCGCGTTCAGCCCCGCCATCAGACCTTGGCAAGCCGCCTCCTCATACCCCGACGTTCCATTGATCTGCCCTGCCAGGAACAACCCGCGCAAGGACTTCACTTCCAACCCGCGCGTCAACTCCCGGGGATCGATCGCATCATACTCAATCGCGTACCCCGGCCGCAGCATCTCAGCCGACTCGAGCCCCTCAATGGATGCGACCATCTTCATCTGCACGTCAATCGGCATACTAGTGGACATCCCGTTTACGTAAACTTCATAGGTATCCACGCCTTCCGGCTCCAAAAACAACTGATGCCGCGACTTATCGGGAAACTTGACGATCTTGTCTTCAATCGAAGGGCAGTACCGCGGCCCGACCCCTTCAATCTGGCCGCTATACATCGGCGAACGCCCTATGTTTTCAGCCAGCAGCCGGTGCGTCTCTTCTGATGTATATGCAACATAACAAGGCACTTGCTGTCGATAAATGCGTTCCGTCAGGAACGAAAATGGCGTCGGCTCCGCGTCGCCGTGCTGGGGCTCGAACCGTGCCCAATCGATGGTGCGCCCGTCCAGTCTAGGCGGCGTACCCGTCTTCAGGCGCTTCCAGTCCAGGCCAAGGCAGCGCAGTTGATCACCTAGCAGGTTCGACGGAGCCTCGCCGCTTCGGCCGCAACTCACCTGCGCTTCCCCGATGTGCGCTAGGCCATTTAAGAAGGTACCGGTCGTTAGCACCACCGCGTTGCAGGAAAGCGACCGTCCATCCCGCAGCAACACGCCCCGCACCCGCCCGTCGGAGATATCCAGCGCCGCAACTTCCGCTTGCAGGATGCGCAAGTTGCGTTCGTTTTCCAGAATCTCGCGCATCTTCAGGCGATACTGCTTCTTATCGCACTGCGCCCGCGGAGACCACACCGCCGGACCGCGGCTGGTGTTCAACAGGCGAAACTGGATTCCCACCGCATCGGTGAGTTCGCCCATGATGCCGCCCATCGCGTCGATTTCCCGCACCAAATGGCCCTTGGCGATTCCCCCCACCGCAGGGTTGCACGACATCTGCGCGATGAGGTCCAGATTCATCGTGACCATCGCGGTTTTCAAGCCCAGCCGGGCACATGCCCGCGCCGCCTCGCAGCCCGCATGGCCCGCGCCCACCACGATTACATCGTACTTCGCCATTTCTCCATTTTAGCGCGGTAAAATGAAAGATCTTACCGTGAAAATACTCGTCATCGGCAGCGGGGGCCGCGAGCACGCCATTTCCTGGCGTCTCGCCAAAGAAGGCCAGCAGGTTTTCTGCGCTCCAGGCAATCCAGGAACGGCGCAAATTGCGACCAACATCGCCACTGTGGATTACCTCGCTGCGGCAAAAACCCTGCAGCCCGACCTCACCGTCGTCGGACCTGAAGCGCCTCTAGTCGCCGGCGTCGTGGATCAATTCCGCGCAGCCGGATTCCCCATCGTTGGACCCACCCAGGAAGCTGCACGGCTGGAAGCCAGCAAGATCTACTCCAAGGACTTCATGCACCGCACCGGCATCCCCACCGCGCGCTTCGTCCGCGTGGACACGGTCGCCGACGGACTCGCGGCGCTCGATGGCTTCGAATTTCCCGTTGTGATTAAAGCCGACGGACTCGCCGCTGGGAAAGGCGTCATTATTGCGCAGACCAGTACAGAGGCGAAGCAAGCCGTTCAGTCCCTCGGTCCGCGCCTGGTGATTGAAGAGTTCCTCCAAGGCGAAGAGGTCAGCTTCATCGTCCTGAGCGACGGCAAGAACGTTGTGGCGCTGGAAGCCACCCAGGATCACAAAGCCATCGGCGACGGTGACACAGGACCCAACACCGGGGGCATGGGAGCCTATTGCGACGGCCGCATCCTGACCCAGAACGACATCGGCATCGCGCTGGATACAGTCATCTACCCCGCCGTCCGCGCCACTGGATTCACAGGATTCCTCTACGCCGGATTGATGATGACCTCGTCTGGACCCAGGGTGCTGGAATTCAACGTCCGCCTCGGCGATCCGGAAACACAGGCCCTCATGCACCGCCTGGACGACGACTTTGCGGGAGCCTTGGCCGGCGCCGCATCGGGCCAACTCGCCACGACCGCGCTACGCTGGAAGCCAGACCCCTCAGTCTGCGTCGTGGTGGCCGCGCATGGCTATCCCGGAACAGTCCGCACAGGCGACCAAATACACGGACTCGAAGCTGCGGGAACCGAAGTATTCCACGCCGGCACCCGAATTGGGTCGAACGGCATAGAAACGTCTGGCGGACGTGTGCTCGGCGTCACGGCGTCGGGGCACGGTCTTGCCGAAGCGGTGGCAAATACCTACAGCGCTGTTGGACGGATCCATTTTGACGGCATGCAGTACCGCCGCGATATCGCAAAAAAGGGTTTGAAACGTTGGAATACTGATACAATCGGAGCGTCGGGGACGTAGCTCAGATGGATAGAGCGGTCGCCTCCTAAGCGACAGGTCGGCAGTTCGAATCTGCCCGTCCCTACCACTTTCTCTTCCCCGATCGTGGAGGCCCTCTGCAAGGCCCCATCGAATCCTTCATCTGGACGACCGGTATCAGCCGAGACCCATGGCGCGACTTTGTTGAAAACAATAAACTTATGGACCATGGCGGAATGGATGGGCTACGCCGTGCGCACGGGCCTCATTTCGCCGTGAAACACTCGCTGGCCGTATGCTAAACTTGCGGTTTCGAGACTTAATTCTATGGCTTACGTAATCGCTGAACCCTGCGTGGGGACCAAAGACACCGCTTGTGTGGACGCCTGTCCCGTGGATTGCATCCATCCGAAAAAAGATGAACCCACGTTCGCGGATAACGACATGATTTACATCGACCCGGTGGAGTGCATCGATTGCGGCGCCTGCGTGCCGGTCTGCCCCGTGTCGGCTATTTTCGCGCTGGACGATCTTCCGGAAAAATGGTCGGATTTCGCAGGAAAGAACGCCGCGTACTTCGGGCGGTAGGCGTTACGCGCCAGACGCCAGCAGAGACAGCCTTTAAATCACGGCCGGTAACAGGCGCTTTGAATATCCGTCTCCCACACGCGCACTTCGGTAACGCGCACCGGCACTGGCGTGGCGGCCAAACCCGTGGTCATCTCGCCGTGCAGATACTCGGCAATATTCTCAGCTGACGGATTCTTCACGTCGAACGGCGTGACATCGTTTAGAAACTGGTGATCCAGGCGTTCGGTCGCGTTGCGCAGCACGCGTTTCACGTCCACGAAATCCACCAGCATGCCGGCTTCGTCCAGGCTCTTGCCCTCAATGCGCACTTCGACCTTAAAATTGTGGCCGTGCACGTTCTCGCACTTGCCTTTGTAGTTGCGCAGCGCGTGTCCGGCTGCAAATGTGTGTTCTACGGTCACTTCAAACATCGAAAAATCGCTCCACGTCTTCCCTCTTGGTTGTGAACCCGTAATCAGGGAGACTATCGAAAAAAATCTGGCCGTAACGCGTCTTCGTCACACGATTATCGAGCAGCGCCAGCACACCTCTGTCCGTACGGCTTCGGATCAGGCGTCCAAACCCTTGCTTCAGGGCGATGGCGGCTTGCGGCACCTGGTAGCTGTTGAATGGATCGCCTCCATCGTTGCGAATCGACGCAATGCGGGCCTCCACCACAGGGTCGCTGGGCACCGCGAAGGGCAACTTATCAATGATAACGCAGCTTAACTGATCGCCCGGAACATCCACGCCCTGCCAGAAGCTTGAGGTTGCGAATAGCACCGCGTTCGCCGTGGAACGGAACTGGTCCAGCAGCGCGCTGCGCGGCGCGGTCCCTTGCAGCAGCGTTTCCCAAGGCACTTCCAGGGACACGCGATCGTAAATCAGCCGCATGGACTGATAGCTGGTGAACAGCACGAACGCACGGCCCTTGCTCAGGTCCAGAATCTCGATGATCTCACGCGCGGCGGCCGCGGTGAACGCTTGATTGCGCGGATCGGGCAGCGTCTGCGGAACGTACAGCAGCGCCTGATGCGGATAATCGAAGTGGCTCGGGACGACCAGGGACCGCGGATTCCGCAAGCCCAGCCGCGTCTTGGCAAACTCGAAATCGCCGGCGACGGCCAGCGTGGCGGACGTCAGCACCACGGTGTCGATGCGGTCGAACAGGCGCTCGTCGAGAAGCTTCGACACGTCGATGGGCGTGGCTTGCAGGAACGTTCCACGTCCCCGGCGTTCGATCCAATAGACGAACGTCTTGTCGCTGCCGTCCATGAAGAATTCGAGGCGCCGTGAGAGATCGCGGGTGCGGTTGACCAGCGGAATAGTCTCTTCAGGCCCGAACCGCAGCAGCTCCAGTTGCAGCGCAACCAGCTCCAGCGCGTGCAGCACGTCGTGATACGCGTCGTTGTTCAGCTCTAAGAACGCCTCATGAGCGCGGAAGCCGGTGCGCCCGTCATTGGCAACGAACAAGTTGAAAAAGTGTTGAGCGCGGTCGCTCAAAATCATGAGGATGTTGTCGAGTTCCACCGTGCCGAACTCTTTCCGCCGCGCCAGTGTGGACACGTCGCGCACCAGCTCCTCAATCTGGTAGCTCGAAATGCCTGTGCCGAAGTATTGTCCGGCCACATCTTCAATGTCGTGCGCTTCGTCGAAGATCACCGCGTAGTATTCGGGGATGATGCCGGACAGATCTTCGCGCTTCACCGCCAGGTCGGCAAACAGCAGGTGATGATTCACGATGATGATGTCCGATTCCTGCGCCTTCTGGTGCATCTTGGTGATGAAGCAGCGTTCGAACTGCTGGCACTTCTGGCCGGCGCAGAGATCGCTCCGCGCGTCGACCTTCTGCCACGCGCTACTCGACTCCGGTAGCGTCTTGATCTCCGCGCGGTCGCCCGTTTCGGTGGTCTTCTCCCACTCGCGGATGATCTGAAAATCGGCGACCTCTTCCAGCCCTGTCAGCACGGGCTCGGTCTCCGCGTCGTAGATTTTCTGGCGGCAGGCATAGTTGCCGCGGCCCTTCATATAGCAAACGCGCAGAGGCGTGCCGAGATTCTTTTCGAGGAACGGGACGTCCTTGAAGAAAAGCTGCTCCTGCAGATTCTTGGTGCCGGTGGAGATCACCACGCGGCGTCCGGACAGAATCGCGGGGACCAGATAGGCCAGCGTTTTACCCGTGCCTGTGCCCGCCTCGACGATCAGGTGCTTCTTATCGGCGAGCGCGGCTTCCACGGCCTCCGCCATTTCGAGTTGCCCCTCGCGGAACTCGTAGTTCGGATGCCACTCCGAAAGCAGCCCCTTGCGGCCGAAGAACTGGCGAACGGAAATTTTGGCGGCAGGAGGCACGTACACTCAAATTCTAGCGAACCGCCATGCGTAAGGATGCGGGTAAAAGGTTGCGGCGCGGGGCCACGCCCCGTGATGGCCTCGTTCCGTAGTGGAAGACCAACTACCGGCGTTGCCTTTTGTACGCTGCCCTCGCTAACGCTTCACCGTACCTGGCCGCCGCGACCTGAAAGTTGATCTCATCCTCATCGGCGCCAGGGAATTGCCGGCGAACGACAGCGCGCTGCAAAGCGTCGCCCGCATTGAACAGCTCAGACGGACTCATCTCCCGCAGCCTTCGCTCATAGACGAACTGCGCGGCCGGGAAGGTGTCCGTCTGAGGCATGTTAAATGTCCAGATTCCGCACGTCCAGCGCGTTATCTTCGATGAATTTGCGGCGGCTCTCCACGTCCTCGCCCATCAGCGTGGTGAACATTTCATCGGCCTTCACCAGATCCTCAGCCGAGACTTTCAGCAGCGTGCGCGTCTCGATGTTCATCGTGGTGGACCACAATTGCTCCGCGTTCATCTCGCCCAGCCCTTTGTAGCGCTGGACGTTCACTTCGCGCGTGCCCTCGTTCTTGACGTGCGCCAGCAATTCGCGCCAGCCCGGCAATGGGTCGCGGCGCGCTTCCTTCACCACCACGAACGGAGGATGGTTGAACTTCGCGGCCGCCTTCGCACCGGAGCGCAGCCGTTTATATTCCGGCTGCGACGCCAGTTCGATATCGATGGCGCGCTCGGCGTTGGTCGGGTCTTTGTAGGTAACTTTCCACGCCGAGTGCTCTTCATCGCGGCCGAGGTGCGCGTCCAGCTTCTCCGCCTTCATGGCTTGCACAACCGCCTGCAGATTTGCCTCTTGTTGGAAATCGACCTTTGTATCGATCGCCAGGTCCGTGCGGGACAATACGCTCACCACGCGCCCATCGCGCAGGCGGCGCTCCAGGCGCTTCCAGGTCTGCTGAAAATCGTCCAAGGACATCAGGAAGCTGCGCAGCTCCGCGCCTTCGAGAATAGTCTTGTCGCCCAATTCCACGGTCACGTTTTCGGTAGCGCGGCGTAGGATTTCGCGCGTGAACTCTTTATCGTCCTTGATGTATTTTTCGCTCTTGCCCTTTTTGATGCGGTAGAGAGGCGGCTGCGCGACGAAAATATGGCCGCGCTTGATCAGCTCCTGCATGTGGCGGAAGAAAAAGGTGAGCAGCAGCGTGCGGATATGGCTGCCGTCCACGTCGGCGTCCGTCATGATGATGATCTTGCCATAGCGCAGGCGCGCCAGGTCGAAATCGTCCTTGCCGATGCCCGTGCCGATGGCCGTGATCATGGCCCGAATTTCCTCGTGGCCAAGCATTTTGTCGTAGCGCGCTTTTTCGACGTTCAGAATTTTGCCACGCAACGGCAGAATCGCCTGATAGCGGCGGTCTCGCCCGCCCTTTGCCGTCCCGCCGGCAGATTCGCCCTCGACCAGGAACAACTCGCAGCGCTCCGGATCTTTCTCCTGGCAGTCAGCCAGCTTGCCGGGCAAGCCTCCGGAGTCGAGAGCGCCCTTGCGGCGCGTCAGATCGCGAGCCTTGCGCGCCGCTTCGCGCGCCCGCGCCGCGTCGATCGCCTTGGAGACGATCTTCTTCATCACCCCGGGATTCTTGTCGAAAAACTCGCTCAGCTTTTCGTTGACCAACTGAACAACGTAGCCCTGAATATCGGAGTTGAGCTTGCCTTTCGTCTGGCCTTCGAACTGCGGCTGCGGCAGCTTCACGCTGACCACCGCGGTGAGGCCTTCGCGCACATCGTCGCCGGTGAGATTCTCTTTGACGTCTCGAAACAGGCCGCCTGCCTGTCCTGCGGCGTTGATGGTGCGGGTCAGCGCGCTGCGGAACCCGCTCAGGTGGGAGCCGCCATCCACCGTGTTGATGTTGTTGGCGAAGCTGAAAACGGTATCGCCGTAAGTATCGTTGTACTGCAACGCCACTTCCATGCTCAGCGTGCCGCCGTTGGGCATCTCACGATCGCCTTCGAAGTGGATCGGCTTGTCATGCAGAACGGCTTTGCCTTTGTTCAGCAATTTGATGAACTCGGCGATACCGCCTTCGAAATGAAAATTCTCGGTGCGGGCCGGATCCTCGCGCTCGTCCGTGAGCACGATCCGCAGCCCCTTATTCAGGAACGCCAACTGGCGGAGACGCTGCGCCAATGTGTCAAAGTTGAAGCGCGTCGATGTCATGATGGTCGAATCCGGCTTGAAGGTGATCTTCGTGCCGGTCTTGCGGCCGGCTTTGCCGGTCTTTTCCAAGCGGCCCTTAGGGATGCCGCGCGCGTAGTCCTGCTCGAACGTGCCGCCTTCGCGCCAAATCTCAAGATGCAACGTTTCCGAAAGCGCGTTCACGCAGCTCACGCCGACGCCGTGCAACCCGCCCGAGACTTTGTAGGAATTGGAATCGAACTTGCCGCCGGCGTGCAGCTTGGTCATCACGACCTCCGCTGCGGAGATACCTTCTTCCTCGTGAATGTCGACGGGAATGCCGCGGCCGTTGTCGACCACGGTGACGGAGTCGTCTTCATGGATGGTGCAGCTCACCTCTGTCGCGTACCCGGCCAGCGCCTCGTCCACCGAGTTGTCCACGACTTCATAGACCAGGTGATGCAGACCCGCTTCGCCCGTGGAGCCGATGTACATCGCCGGCCTCAGCCGGACCGCTTCCAAACCTTCCAGCACTTTGATGCTTGTTGAATCGTACGTCTGGGGGGTGTTGTCTTTGGTTGCCATGTGTTGGGTATTTCTCGAAATCAGATTCTCATCGGCATGATGACGTAGCGGTAGTTCTCCGCCTTCTCACCGGCCGGACGCAGCTCGCCCGCGCTGTGCGGGTCCTTGAACAGGAACGTCACCTGCTGATCGGAAACGGCGCGCAGAAAGTCCATCATGTATTGCGCATTGAATCCGATCTCCACCGCCGGGCCGCTATAGGCCGTCGGAATGCTTTCCTCGCTCTCACCCGTCTCCGATACCGACGAGTGGATCTTCACTTCGTCTTTTTCCACCCGCACGCGGATGCCGCGTGAACGCTCGTCGGAGAACTGTGCCACACGCTCAATCGCACCTCGGATTTCGTCGCGCTCCAGCGTGACTTCGTGCCCGTGCTCTTTCGGCAGAACGCGCTCATAGTCGGGGAAATTCCCGGTCAGCTTCCGGCTCAGCAACAAACGGTCGCCAAGTTGGAAGAAGAGATGATTCTCGTCGCCCGAGAATCGCACCATCGCAGCAGGATCAGAGTCGCCCGCCAGTTTCTGAATCTCGCTCATGGCTTTCTTGGGAAGCAATGCGCGATACGCGCCGGTGATGCCCGGGATCTCCGTGGTCGATTCCACCATCGCCAGACGATGCCCGTCCGTGGCCACCATCGCCAGGCCGCCTTTGCGCAGCACCATCAGTGCGCCGTTGAGAGTGAAGCGCGATTCCTCGCTCGAAATCGCAAAAACCGTTTTCGAAATCATTGATGCGAGAACGCCGATAGGGATCTCGGCGAGAACGTCCGGCATCTTGGGCAGTTCCGGAAAACTTTCACGCGACATACCGGCGATGCGCGTCTTGGAACGCCCGCTGGTAAGATTCGCCCAGTGGTTTTCCTGTATCTTCACCTGGACGTCACCGTCCGGCAGCAAACGGACGTAATCCAGAAGGCGCCGCGCCGGGATTGTACCGCCGCCTGTCTTCTTTACGCGCGCCGGGCAGGAGCAGCGGATGCCCAACTCCAAATCGGTCGCTGTAAGGACGATCCGGTCGCCATCGGCCTCGACCAAAACGTTCGACAAAATAGGGATGGTCGTCTTCTTCTCAACCACGCCTTGCGAGAGGTTCAGCTCACGAACCAGATCTGCCCTACTGACGGTGAATTCCATGCGCGATTCCTATTCTTTCTTCTCTAGAAGATCTCTATAAGAGAAGAAGAAGATTTATAGGCTCTGTTGAAACGTTGATTTCTCTCTAAATTATAGCAAGTTCTGGCATTTATTACTACACCAGACTGTGGGTTCCCGGGTGCTGTGCGGTGTATGTTTCGGCTACGTGACAGTTTCCCCACAGCCATTGACAGCCTCCATGAGCACCACACTGTGGATAAGAGTACTAACCTCAATTGATCGTGTCAATTACGCTGTGTATTAACCTGTTTAAATCCGGGTCGCGCTGGCGCAGCTTGTCGATCTTCTGCACGGAGTGCAGCACTGTGGTATGGTGCTTGCCGCCGAACATCCTGCCGATTTCCGGCAGCGAGGATTGCGTCAGTTCCTTAATCAGGTACATCGCGATCTGGCGTGGGTAAGCAATCTGCTGCGCATTGGTCTTTTGCTTCAGTTGCGAAGGCTGCAACTGGAACTTGTCGGCCACTGCGCGCAGCACTGTTTCCATGTTCACGCGGCGCTCTCCGCCCGGGATCAGGTACTTCAAAACCTGCTGAGCCATGGCCAGACTGATCGGTGAGCCGGTGACCGACGAATACGCCACCAGCTTGATCATCGCGCCTTCCAACTCCCTCACGTTGGACTTGGTTTTGGTCGCGATGTAGTTGCGGACGTCTTCAGGCAGCTCGACGCCCTCGATCTCGGCTTTCCTGTCCAGGATTGCCATCTTCGTTTCCAAATCTGGCGGCTGAATATCCACCATCAGCCCCCACTCGCAGCGCGAGCGCAGGCGTTCCACTAAACCAGGCGTGCTTTTGGGCGGCGAATCGCTGGAGATCACGATTTGCTTCTGGTGATCGTACAGCTCGTTGAAAGTGTGAAAAAACTCTTCCTGCGTCCGCTCCTTGCCCGCGATCACCTGAATATCGTCCACCAGCAGCACGTCGGCCGAGCGATAGTGACGGTGGAACGCAGGCATACGATCCGAGCGGATGCAGCTGACCATCTCATTCATGAAGCGTTCGCTGGACGTGTAGACGATGCGCATGCTGGGATAACGGTCGAGCAGATCGCGTCCGATGGCGTGCATCAGATGCGTCTTGCCCACGCCCACGCCTCCATAAATGAACAGAGGGTTGTAGCTGCGTGAAGGGCTGTTTGCCACGGCTCGCGCCGCGGCGTTGGCGAACTGATTGGACGAGCCGACGACGTAATTATCGAAACGGAACTTGGGATTGAGCTGCGTGGTCGCAGCGGCAAAGATCGGTTCCGCTCCCGCGGGTTCACTTGAGGGCGCGGGGAAGGCTGCCAGGCCGGCCACCACAGGAATGTAGACGACGCGATCAATCTCCAAGCCGAGTTCGTGAATCGCAAGGCGGATCTCGGCCGAATATTCCTGCTCCATCCACTCTTTCGTCACCTGATCCGGAACCTTCACGCGCAGGCTACGATCCACCGCGCCATCGTAGGCCGTCCGAGTGACCCAGTTTTGGAAGTCCTGAGGGCTGATCTTAGCTGCCAGCTTTGCTTTGATCCGGTCCCATGCGTTGGGCGCGGAGGGCATCATGGCCGCAGCCGCTCCAAAAACGTCAAAATTGCTACTCAACTCATCCCCCGAAATACAAAAATCATCTCACCGGCCGTTCAACACACACAATTCCCACAGAATTTCCACACACTGTGGAAATCAAGATGTGTCCTGTTCTGGATCGATTTGCAACCGTTAGGCCGGCTTGGTCCGCCCCCCTGAGACCCCTTCCAAAAGGCCGCCTCAAGATGAACGGAATCTCAGCATACCACAAAACAGTACCAGTGGAAGTCAAGATTTAGACAAGAAAATACCTTTTATTTACAATACCTTGTAAACATTTTCCAATTACTATTTACGTAGTAAAACATTTCCACACAACTCCGTTTGCGATGTGAATTTCAGGTTACGCGGTAGACGAGACGGCGAAGTTGGGTTCGATTTGACATTCCCGCTTCGGGGCGCGACAATAGACGATGGTCCGCTGCTTCACTGGGCGGGAGTAACTCAGCTGGTAGAGTGCGACCTTGCCAAGGTCGATGTCGCCGGTTCGAATCCGGTCTCCCGCTCCATTCTTTCTCTTTCCCCAAGTTTTTCCGAACACGCCCGTCCCATGACCGGACACCTGTTGCTGCGTCCTGGACCCGCCACACACACGTAACTCTATTTTTTTGAGTATGATTAGGGGGCAGCAGCGATTGGCAGACGGCTTGCCCCTCAAACAGCTGCAGGATTTTTATGGACATTAAACGTGAAGGCGTCGCTAAGCGGAAACGAATCAAGATGGCGATCTATTTGACGCTCGGCGCGGTCGCAGTCGGTGCCATGAGTTGGTACCTGATGCGGTTGAAGCCGGCGGCCCCTTCGGTGGAGCGCGCCTCGGTCTGGATCGACGCGGTAAAGCGCGGACCCATGCTGCGCGAAGTGCACGGCCTCGGGTCGCTGCAGCCGGAAGACATTATATGGATACCGGCGGCGTTCGACGGGCAGGTGGACAAGATCGCCATGCATTCGGGCGACGACGTAAAAGCCGGCCAAGTCATGCTGGTGCTCAGCAATCCCGACATGCAGCTCGCCGCCAACGACCTGGAATGGCAGGTGAAGGACGCCGAGGCCAAGTATGCCGATCTCAAGGTCACCCTCCTCAGCAAGACGTTCGACCAGCAATCGGTCGTCATGAGCGCGCAGAGCGACCTGCAGCAAGCCGCGCTGCAAAAAGAAAAGGAAGAACAGCTCGGCAAAATGCAGCTGGAAAGCGACCTGAGCGTGAAGCTGGCGCAGGCCAAATGGGACCAGTCCCGCAGCAAGCACGAGATGGAAAAGAAGAAGCTCGACATTCAGCAGCAGTCGGTGGACGCCCAGTTGGCGTCAGCCAAGGTGCAGATCGACAAACTGCGCGCGGCCTGGACACTGAAAAAACAGCAGGTGGCGGACCTGACCATTAAGTCGCAAATCAACGGCCGCATGCAGGAAATGACTCTGCAAGTGGGCCAGCGGGTGAAGCCGGGCGACGTGCTGGCCAAGGTTGCGCAGCCGTGGAAGCTGAAAGCGGAGCTGAAAATCGCCGAAACGCAGGCTAAGGACATCTTACTAGGCCAAAAAGCGGAGATCGACACGCGCAACGGCATTATTCCGGGCCACGTCAGCAGAATCGACGCATCTATTGTGAACGGAACGCGCACCATTGACGTAAAGCTTGATGGGCCTTTACCCGCCGGAGCCGTTCCCGACCTCAGCGTCGATGGCACGGTGGAGCTTGAGCGTCTGGCGGATGTGGTGTTCGTTGGCCGGCCCGTCTTCGGGCAGCCGAACAGTTCGGTGAGCATTTTTAAGCTGGATGAGGACGGCAAGGGCGCCTCGCGGGTGACGGTGAAGTTGGGCCGCAGCTCGGTGAATACGATTGAAGTGGTGGATGGGTTGAAAGTCGGCGATCAGGTGATCCTGTCCGACATGTCGGGCAACGACGATAAACCGCGGATCCGTTTGAATTAGGGAGGGGAAAGACATGGCAAATACGCCGGAATCGATGATCTATCTGGACGGGGTGACCAAAGTGTTCGTCACCGACGATGTGGAGACGCACGCGCTGGCCGGCATTCACCTGGATATCAAAAAGGGTGAATACCTGTCGATCGCCGGACCCTCGGGCTGCGGGAAATCGACGCTCCTCGCCATCCTGGGCCTGCTCGATTCACCCTCCGATGGAACCTACATCCTGAACGGCAAGCCAGTGCAGGGCCTGAAGCTGGCCGAGCGCGCCCGCATCCGCAACCGCGAGATCGGCTTCATTTTCCAGGCGTTTAACCTGATCGGCGACCTCACGGTCTATGAAAACGTTGAACTGCCGCTGACCTATCGCGGCATGCCCGGCGCGGAGCGCAAGAAGCGAGTGCACGAAGCACTGGAGCGCGTCGGTATGTCGCATCGCGTGAAGCACTATCCGTCACAACTTTCCGGTGGTCAGCAGCAGCGCGTCGCGGTGGCCCGTGCGCTAGGCGGCGACCCCGCAATTCTCCTCGCCGATGAGCCAACCGGAAACCTGGACTCCGCCAACGGCGAAGCAGTCATGGATTTGCTGCGCGAGCTCCACCGTGGCGGCGCCACCATCTGCATGGTGACGCACGACCCTCGCTACGCAAAGTACGCCGACCGCAACATCCACCTGTTCGACGGCCGTGTGGTGGAAGAAAACAGCGAAGCAGCGCAGATGGGCTGAAAGAGAGATCCAAAATGAAGACTGCCATCATGATGACCATTTTTTCTGCGGCCATGTTCGCGCAGGCGCCCGGCGGCCCGATTTCCGCCAGCCAAAAGGGCGTATATACCATGCTGAGCGGGGAAGCGCTCGCCGCGGCCGACAAGATGCCGGAGGCGAGCTACTCATTCAAGCCTACGCCTGAAGTCCGCACCTTCGGCCAACTGGTGGGCCACATCGCCGATGCCCAATATTTCTTCTGCTCCACCGCATCCGGCGACACGGCTCCTGCGAGCGAGGTGGAAAAGACGAAGACGTCGAAGGCCGATCTGGTGGCCGCGCTCAAAGAGGCGGTGGCGTACTGCAATCAGCGTTATGCGGCGATGACCGACGCGAAAGGCACGGAGATGACGAAGTTCGAGGGCTTTATGCTGGCGCGCAACTCAGTCCTTGCCGTGAACTTCGCTCATTTGTACGAGCACTACGGCAACATGGTGACGTACATGCGCATCCGCGGTGTGGTCCCGCCGAGCAGCGAAAAATAGTTCCGGCGCCGCCCGGGATCGTAGCGCGCGCCGCCCGGCGTGCAGTGTCGACCGCCGGGTCGACGGGATAAACTGCAAGAAGATGAAGACCGCGCTCCGCGTGTTCGCAATCGTCATACCGCTGAGCGCGGCACCCTGCCCCACCAAATGTGTCTCGATTGAGCCGCACGACTCATTGTTCGGTAACATTGACCACCCCAAGAGCTGGCACGTCGCGGCAAAGCAGCAGGACGCCGAATACGCCGCCGCCTGGGTCTATCGTCTGGCGGGAAAGATCAGGAAGGTCGCCCTCAGCGTCTCCGACGAATCTGGCGATTGGGGCCTCTACGTCACCTACTGCTTCCGTGAAGACGGCGGTATCGCCAGGCGCGAAGAACACCTGCGGACCTTCTTTGGAAAAGTCATACGTGACCGGGTGCTGACCTACGATTGCAAAGGCGCCGTTCTCAAAGAGACCGTCAAGTTTGAAGCGATGAACGGCGAGCATCTCAAGTCAGCGCCAGACGACTTCTATCCGCGCGCTGCGCCAGACTATCCGAACGTCGCGGCCCTGCCATTCAAGTAAGTGCCGCGTCGAGACTCGTCTCGACGCCTGCCCACCTACTGGATCATGCCCCTGCGCGCGAGCAGCGCATACTCGCGTAGCCCAGGGATCAGATTTGCATGCCGCTCCAAAAACTCGTCGATTATCCCCTCTACCTCCGAGCCAGCGCCACCGCTCCTGCGCTCAAGCCCGAGCCCATGCAAAGCGCTCTCCTGGCACGCCGGATGCTCGATCGCGAGAATCGAGCGCAACATCGACACATCCCGCGGGATGGCGTACCAGCAATCCATGTCCCACCACAGATAGCAGACACCGTTCAGTGGACCGCCCTCTCCCAAGTGTCCCAGTTCCGGCCCGCAGCGCACCGCGAAATACTCGCGAAATAGAACCTCATAGGAGCAGAACAGGCGCAGAAGCAGATCGAGACCGATATGTGCCCTTCCCAGATCCGAAAGCACGTAAGTGTGGAGGTCCCAAAATGCCTGGGCTACGCAAGCCTCTGAGTACGGAGCCAGCCATTTCGCAGGATTTTCGCACACTTCGGCGAGGAGGCGGAACGTCGCTTCATCCGCCCGACAAAACTCCTCGAAGTCCGCCAGCTTGTCCACGCCGTCCCGATCGGTCTCGCCGAAAAGCCGGTCAAGCCAAGCCTGCATCTCCGGATCCATGAACCCAGAGTAGCGAACCGCACTCGCTATTTTCCTAATCCGCCAACTTAACAGCCGCCATGGTTTCAGCGTGCGGGCAACCTGCGGCGTATCCCCCGGCTCACGCCGAGGGCTGCGCAGCCCGGGAAACGGCACGGTGTTTCACAAGGCTGTGGACTTGCCGTCCGCGTACTCTCTCAACCCGCCCGCTGCGACTTCGGATTGAAACGCTCGTCCCAGCGCCGGCCTTCGAATTCATCCAGCCGTGTTCGAAGCTCCTCGGAACAGCCCTTGCGCGGCAATGATATTCTCATGTGGTGACTGACAAGATCGTCGTCCTCACCACGTGCGAATCGCTTGACCAGGCGCGGACGCTCGCCCGAGCTCTTCTCGAACAGCGCCTTGCCGCGTGCGTGAACATCCTCCCTGGCGCGACGAGCATTTATCGCTGGAAGGGCGAGATTGAGGAAGCGCCCGAAGTCTCGTTGCTCATCAAATCCCGCCGCGACGTGTTTCCGCAATTGCAGGCTGCCATCGCGCATTTGCACACCTACGAAATTCCCGAGGCGATTGCGCTGCCCATTGTCGCGGGCTCCGACGCTTATCTCCACTGGCTGGATCGCGAGACGGCGCAGTGAAGCCGACGCGTCAACGCTATTGGGTCATTTTCTTCGCCGTCACCCTGGCGATCCTCTCTTACGTTGACCGTGTGGTGATGTCGCAGGCGGCCAAGCCCATCTCGGCCGAGCTGCATCTCACCAAAACGCAGATGGGATCGGTATTCAGCGCCTTCGCCTTGGCCTACGCGATCTTCGAAGTGCCCAGCGGCTGGCTCGGAGACATCATGGGACCGCGGCGCGTGCTGGTGCGCATCGTGCTGTGGTGGTCAAGCTTCACCGCGCTCACCGGCACCGCGTGGAGCCTCGGCTCATTGCGCGTCATCCAACTGATGTTCGGCGCGGGCGAGGCCGGCGGCTTCCCCAACTTGACCAAGGCCTTCAGCTCCTGGCTGCCCATGAACGAACGCTCCCGCGCGCAGGGCTTCATGTGGACTTTTGCGCGCTGGGGCGGAGCCTTCACGCCTCCTCTGGTGATCTTCACGTTTCACTACATGAGCTGGCGCTACGCGTTCGTATGCTTCGGTGCGCTGGGCCTGGTGTGGGCGTTCTTCTTCCACCGCTGGTTCCGCGACAAACCCGCCGACAATCCCCGGGTGAATGAAGCTGAGCGCACGCTTCTCGCCGAGGTCTCGCAAAACGCATCGTCGCACGCCGATGTACCGTGGAGAAAGATCCTGCGCAACCACAGCCTGTGGTTCCTGTGGCTGCAATATTTCTGCCTGTCGTTCCCCTGGTATTTTTACATCACCTGGCTGCCGACTTATTTGCAGGAGCATCGCCATCAAACGCCCGCCGCCGCCTCGAAGCTGGCGATTCTACCCCTACTCTGCGGCGGCTTCGGCGCGCTGCTGTGCGGCTTCCTGATGCCGCGCCTCGCCCGCGCGATGGGCAGCGTGACGAAAAGCCGCCGCGCGGTGACCACCTTCGCGTTCCTCTCCGCCGCCGGATGCCTGACGCTCTCCATCCGCACCGAAGCCGTTCTGCCCGCCATGCTGCTGATGGGCCTAGCGAGCTTTTCGAACGACCTGGACATGACGCCGTCATGGAATACCTGCATGGACGTGGGCGGAAAATACGCGGGCACCATCGCCGGATCGATGAACATGATGGGTAACCTAGCCGGCTTCGCCGCGCCGTGGATCGGAGGCATCATCCTCGACCACACCCACGGCGATTGGAACCAGTTTTTATACGTCAATGTGGCAGTCTACCTGGTCGGCGCGACGTGCTGGAGTTTCATCGATCCAGTGACGCCGATCGACGCCGAGTAGCGAGTCCATCAGGCTCTCTCCTTTCGTTCGGGACGGGCCATTCCATAGTCCCGTCGCGGGCTTTTCGTGTGCCTCGCCGGAGTTTCCCCCAGCTCACGCCAGGGGTTGTACAACCCCGCGCGTCAGAGCGGGGAACCGGCGTTTAGTTCTCCGTTGGCCGCTCGGCATGTTCGATCACCACCGTCTCTACGGGCCCCGTCGTCTTCTCCAGCCTCAACCCAAGGCGGTCGCGCAGCGCGGCGGCGAGCGAAGGCGCATCCCCCGCGGCATCGGGAGGAGCGGTGGGCGGCAGAAACTCAAACTCGAAGTCGAACGTCCCGCTCAAGCCGGTTTTGTCGACCAGCGGGTGGTCCACATAGACATCCAAAAGCTGCACCAGCCTGGAAATCGTGATCCCGGCCGCCGATAGCCGCACACCGTTCAATCCCGACGAACTCATCTCAACGTGCTCCGGTTTTTCACTCGCCTTCAACTTCGGTGCGCCACGGCCCAACGTTAATTCGTAGAGAGGCAAGTTCTTCTCAGCGCGCCGTACCTTGAGCTGAAATCGCTCGGCCAGCAACTCACGTAGCATTTCACAAAACTCCTCCGGCGACACTGGACCCGACGTCTTGGCGGTCACCTGATAGAGCTCCGCTTCGTCCAGCTTGAGCCCATACCGGTCCGCCCACCCCGGCCCCCCAGAAAGCTGCTCCCGCCGCAGATGATAGGCGTAAAGGACCAGATCGTTCAGCGAAACATGCTCGGCGCGAAGCGTGTCGTTGCGCGCGAAGACGCCGACGCTGCCTCAGCCCGTCCACGCTTGCCGCTTCACGGACGCGACCTCGAACGCAGCCTGCGCCAGGCACAGCGAAGGAATCAGAGCAAAAGCCAGCGGCCGCATGGTGCCCAGTATAATTACTTTGGATGCGACAAGCGGGAAACCCCCAGTACACAGAGGACTTGCAGCGCCAGTCCGGCGAGCTTGCCAAGCTGGGCTATTATCATTCGATCGAACTGCCCGACGGCCGCGTCATCCCCGGCATTCAGGCACTGGAAACGCAGCGGGCGCGCATCGCGCAGTTTCCGATTCCGCAGGACTTGCGCGGCAAGCGAGTGCTCGACATCGGCGCGTGGGACGGCTGGTTCAGCTTCGAAATGGAGCGCCGCGGCGCAGAAGTCGTCGCCGTCGATGCAACGAAGCGGACGAGGTTTCTCGAGGCCAAAGCGATGCTCGGCTCGAAAGTAGAGCACGTTGTCGCCGACATCACCTATCTGACGCCGAAGCAGGCCGGCTATTTCGATATCATCCTGTTTTTCGGTGTGCTCTATCACCTGAAACATCCGATGCTGGCGCTGGAACGCGTCTGCGAGCTGACCACCGACCTGGCCTGCATCGAAAGCTACGTCATCGACGAGCAGCCGGATGGCACGGTACCTGCGATGGAGTTTTACGAAGGCACGCAGCTCGCCGGGCAGTTTGATAATTGGGTGGGTCCGAATATTTCCTGTCTGATGGCCATGTGCCGCACCGCAGGCTTCGCGCGCGTCGAATTTAAAGGTGTGGTGGATCATCGCGCACACGTCATCTGCCATCGTAAATGGGCTGACACGCCGCGCTCGGGTGCCGGCCCCGATCTGATCGTCGTCGAGAACGGCGAATTGCAGGATCATTCATTCTCAGCACGTCGCGACGATTACTTGAGCGTCTGGATCAGCAGCGAGGAGAAAGATCTTACCTGCGACGATATTCAAGTGCAGGTCGGGCCGTATGGGACGCGTCCTGCGGCAGTGCGGACAGACATCGGCTCGGCGTGGCAGGCGAACTGTAAGCTGCCGCTCGGACTGGCGCCGGGATGGCATGATGTTTCGGTCGCGATTCGGAATAGCGAGTGGTCGAACAAGGCCCGCATCGCCGTCGATCTGCCGCGCGAGGCTCGCGTGACGCACGCTTCCGGCTCGCTCGTCATCGACGGCGTTTACGACGGCCTGACGTGGGAGAGGAATCAAATTCGCGCGGGCGTCGGCAGTTGCGTATCGGCGTGGGTCGGCGGCATGCCCGATGGAGTGAAGCGCACGGAGGTTTCGTTTCGATTGGACGGGACGGATATGCCGGCGAGCTTTGTATCGGAGAAGAACGACGAGAAGGGGACGAAGCAGATCAACGCGTTAGTCCCCGCGGGTTTGGAGCGCAGGGACTACCGGTTATCGGTGCGATGCCGCGGCGAAGAGTCCGCCGAGATCACCGTGCAATTATTTTGACCCGCCGATGCGCATGCCGTAGAACGAACGGTACACGAACACCATCGAGATCAGCAGGAACACGGCTGCCAGCGTCATGGTGACGCCAGCGCCCTGTTTCTCCGTCATGGAAACGCCCAACTCCACGGCCAGCAACCCGAACAGAGTCGTGAACTTGATGATCGGATTCAGCGCCACCGACGACGTATCCTTGAACGGATCGCCGACGGTATCGCCCACCACGGTCGCGTCGTGCAGAGGTGTGCCCTTGGCCTTCATCTCCACTTCGACGATCTTTTTCGCGTTGTCCCAGGCGCCGCCGGCGTTGGCCATAAAAAACGCCTGATAGAGGCCGAACAGCGCGATGGAAATGAGATAGCCGATGAAGAAATACGGCTCGACGAATGCGAAGCCCAGCGTGGCGAAGAACACCGTCAGGAAGATGTTGAACATGCCCTTTTGCGCGTACTGGGTGCAGATTTCCACCACTTTCTTCGAATCCGCCACTGACGCCTTGGTCACGCCTTCCAGCTTGATATTCGCCTTGATGAACTCCACCGCGCGATATGCGCCGGTGGTGACCGCCTGCATGGACGCGCCGGTGAACCAATAAATCACCGCGCCGCCCGCGATCAGGCCCAGCAGGAACGGAGGATGCATCAGCGACAGATTCTGGATCAGTTCCGGCTTCAGACCGTCCGTCAGTTTCACGATGATGGAGAAAATCATCGTCGTTGCGCCCACCACGGCCGTACCGATCAGCACTGGTTTCGCGGTCGCCTTGAACGTGTTGCCCGCGCCGTCGTTTTCTTCCAGGTGATGCTTGGCTTTTTCGAAGTTCACGTCGAAGCCATACTTTTCTTTCAGCGACTTCTTGATATTCGGCACCTGCTCGATCAAAGACAGTTCGTAAACGGACTGCGCGTTGTCGGTCACAGGGCCGTAGCTATCCACGGCGATGGTCACAGGACCCATACCCAGGAATCCGAAGGCGACCAACCCGAACGCGAACACTGCGGGAGCCTTCATCAGCCCTTCCATGCCATAAGTGCTCACGGTGTAGGCGCCGGTCATCAGCACCAGCACTGCCATACCCAGCCAGTAGGCGCTGAAATTGCCGGCGACAAGTCCCGACAGAATGTTCAACGACGCTCCGCCTTCCTGCGACGACGACACCACTTCCTTCACGTGGCCCGATTCGACGGACGTGAACACTTTCACCAACTCCGGAATGATCGCGCCGGCCAGCGTGCCGCAGGTAATCACGGTGGATAGCTTCCACCACATCGTGGCGTCGCCGCCGATATCGGGGATCATCAGGTAAGAGACCACGTAGGTCGCGCCGACCGAAATGAGCGACGTCATCCACACCAGAGTGGTGAGAGGCGTCTCATAATTCATCTTGTCGACGTTCTGATACCGCGCCTTCGCGATCGCTTCATTAATGAAGTACGAAAGACCGCTGGCGATCACCATCATCACGCGCATGACGAAGATCCAAACGAGCAGTTCCACCTTCACCAGGTCGTTGTTGACGGCCAGCAGGATGAAGGAGATCAGCGCGACGCCCGTGACGCCGTAGGTCTCGAAGCCGTCGGCCGAGGGGCCAACCGAATCGCCCGCGTTGTCGCCGGTGCAATCCGCGATGACGCCGGGGTTGCGCGCGTCGTCTTCTTTAATCTTGAACACGATCTTCATCAGGTCCGCGCCGATGTCGGCGATCTTGGTGAAGATGCCTCCCGCGACGCGCAGCGCCGCCGCGCCCAGCGATTCGCCGATGGCGAAGCCGATGAAGCAGGGCCCTGCATAATCGCCGGGGATAAACAGAAGGATGCAAAGCATCAGGAACAATTCCACGCTGATCAGCAGCATGCCGATGCTCATGCCGGCCTTCAACGGAATCGCGTAGCAGGGGAAAGGCTTGCCGCGCAGACTGGCGAAGGCCGTCCGCGAATTGGCGAAGGTGTTCACGCGGATGCCGAACCACGCCACGCCGAAGCTGCCCGCGATGCCGATCAGGCTGAACGCCAGAATGATGGCGACTTCAGAAAACGGGAGGCCGCTGTGGTCTCCATTGGGAGCCAGCCAGCCGAAGTAAAACACAATAATGGAGCCGATAAACGCTTCCAGCACCAATAAAAACTTGCCCTGCGTCATTAAATAGGTTTTGCAGGTTTCGTAAATGAGCTCAGAGATTTCGAGCATCGATTCATGCACTGGCAGGTTGCGCAGGTGCATGTACATGGCAATTCCAAAAACAAAGCCAAGCGCGCTGACGCCGAGGCCGATCATCAGCAGCGCCGGTCCGGTGATCCCGCCGAGGAACAGCGCCTGGTGCAGGTCCGGCAGCTTCAACTCCGCTTCGCTGGCTCTTAGCGGCAGCGCCGCGAGCGCGAACAGGGTCAACAGCACCGGGAAAGCGCGCCTCGAAAAGGCGGACAACAAGGTCGAAAGCATTCCGGAAAATCCTCCAATGAAATGAGACGTTTTTAAACGGGTCCCCAAACAACTTCAGCCACCATACATCAAGTGGAGCTATGGTAGCAACAATCTCTTCAGGCTAGTGCGTCTACCCGCCGAGCACTTCCAGCAC
>Ga0209698_10000688_pt1 | contig 38617 bp, 30 predicted proteins | sample LitLauG_LLR_2012_FD_187203 | JGI IMG/M metagenome (GOLD analysis project Ga0209698, IMG submission 187203) | Freshwater sediment microbial communities from Pennsylvania, USA - Little Laurel Run_MetaG_LLR_2012 (SPAdes) (version 2) | ecosystem: Environmental > Aquatic > Freshwater > Creek >... | reverse complement strand
TGCTCCGGTCGCGGCTCGGAGGCAACGGCTTCGTAGCGGACTGGACTGTACTTAAATATGTAAAGGCTCACCTCAGAGTTCTCGTGAAACACATACTCCCCTGTTCCTCGTTTTTTCACTTTCTGTCGAAGTCCCTTATTATCTGGACAAAAGACAACAAAACGATATAAAAAGAAACGTTCCGTTAGTATCCGCAGCAGTTTCTGTGCTGCAAACAGCGGGCCGGCAGAGTCGGCTGCGAGGTTTGCTGCTGAGCCATTGATCGACACTGCATCACGTCCGCGGAAGGAGAATCACTATGAGAAAAACCACAGGAGTTGTCGTTTTTCTGATCAGTGTGGCCGTGGTTGGGTTAGCGCAAGTCGATACCGGCAGCCTGGTTGGGACGGTCAAGGATGCCAGCGGCGCCCTTCTGCCCGGCGTCACCGTCACAGCTACTAACACGGACACCGGTATTGCTACTGTGACAAAAACGGAGCAGAACGGCGATTACGTGATTACTCCGCTCCACATCGGCCGATACTCTGTTTCCGTCGAAGTCACCGGCTTCCATCGGGAAATTCGCAAGGACATCGTGCTCGATGTGCAGCAGACCATCCGGCTGGACTTCAGTCTTAAGGTAATTCAGGATTCGCTGAACTTTGTGTCAATCATGCCGAGGCGCGTCTTGAGATTCCACCCGGCAGATTAGCCCGGTTGGGGCCACGAAATCTGTTCGCGAGCTGCAGCCGAGTATCCGAAGGAGGACATAACTTCGATGCAGCGCAGAGACTTTCTTAAGAGCAGTGTTGCGTTGGCCGTAGCTGCCGAACTCGGAACTGGCAAAGCACATGCATTCGTCCCCGCCCACAACTGGGGAAAGTACGATTTCGGTTCTGGCCCTGCGGTTACTGATCGCCTGAATCAGGGCCCCTTCTCGCAGTATCCCCCGGATGCTGTGATTCCCACGGATGACGTGGTGATGACGACGACTCCGTCGGAAGAAGTCGTGCCGAACTATGGCAGAGGGCTGATCACGTACATTACCGCCGACATGGGCACGGACGAAATTAAATCGGACAACATCCCTCAGGCGATTGAGGATCTGGTCAAATTTCCTCTAGGGCAGCTGCTTTATGTGCGCCCGACGTGGCGGGAAGTCCAGCCGCGACCCGGACGGCTGGAGATGCCGGATTATCTCAAACTCGTTTTCGATCTGGCGAAGAAGAATAATAAACGGGTCGGCTTGCGCGTTCAGATGAGCGCTCCAGACTATACCCACGCTGCGGCCCTGCCAGACTTCGTCCTCGAAAAAGTGCCGAAGGTCGACCTGGTGATGAATCCGAAAGAGAGCAGCGCGGCGGCAGAAAGATACTTACGGAATCCGCATGCGCGCTATCAACCGCGGTTCGATGATCCTTTCTTCCAGCAGGCATTCAAAGAGCTGGTTGGCTTGCTGGCCACGGAATTCGACGGAAACGCCTCCATCGAGTTCATCGATACCTTCATGTACGGATTTTGGGGCGAAGGTCACACCTGGCCATTCGCCAACAATCCCTTCCCCGACTACCAGACTGCCGAGCGGACCTGGATCAACATGCTCGAAGTGCAACTGGAGAGCTTTAAGAAAACTCCGTTGCTGACCAACACCCAACCCGACTATAGCCGCGTGGGCAATGCCGAGATGCTGGACCGGTCGGTTCGCAGCTGTAACTGGATTCGCAGCGACACCATCTTTATCGAGAATGAACAGATTGAAGCACTGAGTAATCGGCCACCTTGGATCGGAGCAGTGCTTGAGCAGCCGTTTCCCGGCAAACCTCCGGATACGGCAGCGGGGCACGAAGGAATATCGCCGGTGGAGAACATGATCGCCCACGTGATCGATGTCGGCCCGAATTACTCGACACTCTGGAACTTCCACCAGATCAATCCGAAGACTCTCATGGCCTACTACCAGGCATCGCCAATGTGGTTCGACCGGATCAACCGCCGAATTGGCTACAACGTGAGGCCGTCCTTCATCTGGAGCTATGAAGACTCAGGGTATCAAGGCTTGATCATTGGTTTCGCCAATGACGGCATCGCCGGTGTTCCAGGCGTGCTGCGCGTTACCGTCGAGAGTGAGGATGGAAAGGCGTTGAGGACTGGCTGCTTAGACCCCGGCTATCCACTACCGGGCAAAATCCGGCAGGCGCAGTTCGTGCTTCCACAAGGCACGAAATGGAAGGGACTGAAGCTCAAAGCGGAGATCGAGGTGAAGGGCATGCGCTATCCGGTGCGCTGGGCCTGTCATCAAAAGCTGAATGATGATGGCTCCCTCACCCTGCGTCCCAACCTGCGTCAGGAAGTGTAAAGCGCAACGCTGAATCGATCGGCAAAGAATTGGAAATTTCATCGGATTCGTGAATCTGAGGGAACGCAAGGGGTCGCGTTGCCAGACGTATGAAGAAACTGCATGGAGGGCCATTCATGCGGAGAAGAGATTTTGTAAAAACCGGCGCCGTTCTTGGCGCAGTAACCAGTCTCCTGCGCCCGCGGATGTGGGCCGATGTTCCCGACCATCTATGGGAGGGCTATGACTTCGGCTGCCCGACTGTAACCAATCGCCTCGACCAAGGTCCATTTGGCATTGCACAGGATGAAGGTTGGTACACGATTTTTGCGACGCAGCCTTCTCGCAATCACATTCGAAATTTCGGCACGGGCCTGGTCGGCTACACGTGGGAAGAGAACGGTCCGGCCCTCACAGTGCAGTGCGGCAAAGAGACTCTGGAACAAGGTGTCGAAAGAATGGCTTCCGAACCGTTCGTCGACGTCCTGTACATCCGTTGCGACTGGCGAGACGTGCAGACCAGTCCGGGAAAGCTTCAACTCTCTCCCGTTTGGGAAGCCACCTTCGATGCCGCCAAGCGTCACAATCTGGGCGTCGCTTTTCGAATTCAACTGTCCAATCCAAATATCCAACCGAAAAAGCTCTCGATGCCGGATTTTCTGCACGACAAAGTTCCCATCGTCAACATCGGCCACAAATCGAAGGAGCACCGTACCGGCTTTGATTTCTACGAACCGCGCTATGACTCTCCCGAATTTCAAAAAGCCTTCACCGAGTTGAATGAGTTGCTTGCCGCGAAATTCGAGGGCAATTCCCAGCTGGAATATATGGACTTGATGATGTACGGATTCTGGGGAGAAGGTCACACGAACGATATACCCAGTCCTTTTCCCGACTACTTGACGGCTGAAAAGACCTTCGTTCACATGACCCGGCTCCAGATGGATGCCTGGAAGACGACTCCCCTCGCAGTCAACACCCAGCCCGACATCAGCAATGTGGGCAATCGGCAAGTACAGGATATGGCGGTTCGTGCGGGATGCTGGCTCCGCTCCGACAGCCTCATCATGGACGAGCCCATCCAAATCGAAGAACTCGGTCATCGTCCACCGTGGGTCGCCATCGTCATGGAAGATGGTGAAAATCGCCACTATGTGCTCCCCGAGTTCGCTGCCGAGGAGAAAGCTTGCCTGAGCAAATTGTCCGACTCGATGCTTGCGTTCGTTGGGCCGGACGACGAAGCCCTGCCGACCGACGACTATCCTCACCGCATCGGTGGCCCCATCGATCGTCCCTATCGCGAGAGCGCGAGCTTTCACGCTCTTGATATCGGAACGAACTATTTTGGCCTGTGGACCGAAGCCGATAACATCCGGCGCTACTATGAAAAATATCCCGATTCGCTGCGCGCGATGGAGCAACGACTCGGGTACCGTGTCCGCCCTTCAATAATTTGGCAGAGAAAACGATACGACACGATGGAGTTGATTCTGGGCATCGTCAACGATGGCGTTGCCGGCGTGCCGGGAATTCTAGGCATCTACGCCGAGACTCCCGACGGCCGGCTTAAAGTAGGAGGCAATCTTGATGCGGGCCAACCGCTCGCCGGCAAATTGCGCCAAGCCTCATTCATCCTGCCCAAGGATATGGATGGCCAGCAGATCATTCTGCGCGCTGAAATTGAGGTCAAGGGAGTGCGGCGGCCCGTCCGGTGGGCTTGCCACGAGCGAACCAACCCCGACGGCTCGCTGACTATTCGTCTTAAAAAGGGCAGCGATCCGGACTGGAAAAAGGGCGTATAAGTACGCCGTTCAACAGAGCCGACAGTAAGTAGACTCTCGAAAGGGTTGAAATGGAACCGCAGCAGCTTTCGTTCTTCAAGTGGGTGATCTTTAAACGTTCGAGTCTACAGCGAGTGTTGTCTCCGGTCCTCGCACTGGCAGTCCTGGCACTTCCACTGGCAGCTGCGGACGACAAGACTCAGTCCGGCTTCGACCCGCAGCGCCTCGGCAAAATCCATCAAAGAATGCAGGAGTTCGTAAACGCCGGAGAAGCCGCCGGTATTGTGACGATGGTTTTGCGAGGCGGCGAGGTTGTGCAAAAGACCGCCGTCGGGATGCAGAACATCGAAGACAAGCGTCCCATGCGCGAGGATTCGATCTTTCAGATCATGTCGATGACCAAGCCGATCACCGCCGTCGGGATCATGATGCTCTGCGAGGAAGGCAAGATCAATCTTTACGACGAAGTCCAAACGTATTTGCCTGAGTTTCGCGACCAGATGGTCAATGCCAATGGATGGCCGAAGAAACCCTCCTGCCCGATCCGCATCGGCGACCTGCTCTCGCACACCTCCGGAATGCGCCAGATGCCTCAGGGAGACATGAAGGACATTCACTGGAAGATGGATCACACGCTGGCGGAAGCCGTTGCCTCATTCGCGAAGGAACCTCTCGAATTCGAGCCCGGCACGAAATGGCTCTACAGCAACACAGGATTCGCTACCCTCGGCCGCATTATCGAGGTTGTTTCAGGCCAAACGTATGAAAGCTTCATTCAGAGTCGACTCCTGCAGCCGCTGCAAATGAAAGATACGTTCTTTTATCCTCCTTCCGACAAATTGGATCGAATTGCAATCGTCTATGGCCCCAAAGATGGCAAAATGACTCGCGCCGGAAGTCAGATCCTGGGCGGCGACCCGGGCGCCTTTCGCAAAGGCTCGAAATATCCAGGACCCGAATACGGACTATTCTCCACTACCGAAGACATCTCGCATTTCTGCCAGATGATCCTGAATCACGGAACCTGGAAAGGCACTCGCTTTCTTTCTCCGGCAACCATTGAAACCATGCGGCAAGTGCAAACCTCAGGCATGGAGGCCGGCTGGTATCCCGGAGCCGACTACGGGCTGGCTTGGGAAATCATCAACAGGCCAAACGGAGTTTGGGGCTTACTCCCCCTCGGGACTTTCGGCCATGGAGGCGCGTTCGGAACCCAGGAATGGATCTTTCCGTCTCGCGACATGATCACTATCTTCATGGTGGCGTGCGATGGGGATTGTTCCGAGCGTCCAGAGCGCGCATTCCAGGAAATGGCTGTCTCCAGTCTGGAGTAGAAATCAAAGCTCGCCAGCGAACCATTGGCTAACTTGCCGGTGCACCGCAGGCCGCACCATACAATCGAAGAATTCGTCGAATGTGGTGGCCGATGATAGCCGCAGCATCATTCTCCAGTGCGCCCTTGCGAATCGCCTCGTATTCGATCGGGAGATATTGACTCAACAGGGTCAGCGGGCATGAAAAGAGGCCGAGATTGTGCAGCAGGCGATTTACCTCTTCTTGTACGGAAGGTTGGGGCCAGTAATAGCGACAGCGGTCGCTGAAACTGAAGGCACGCGAGAGACGCAATTCGTCATCATCGCCGCGGTAGTACGAACGCCAGTACGCCGGGTTGCGCAGCATCTCGAGTTCCAGCGCCTCCCGCACTTGCGACGATCTCACATCGCGTTTGTGGCCAAGGATCTCGCGTTCTATGCTGCTCAGTGCAAAAATTGCTTCCCGATAAGCGAACGTAAGCCAGGGACCGACCTTCAAGATTGCAAAATGATCCTCCACCATCTCTGCTAGAGCGGCGGGGGACTGGTAATCGGTAGAATGGGCCTCATAGACAAGCGCAGGACTTTTTGGCAATCCTGCCGACAGCGCATGCACTTTCTGGCGATCGTAGTCGAAAACCATGGTGTCACCGAATTCCACGGCAGGTTGAACGACCAACCCGACGACATTCTCCCAAGCCGCGAGCAAACCATGCGCTCGGAACGCGGTGTGAAAGACGTCCAAAGTGCGATGAACGTCTTCGACCTTCGTCGGGGCTGGACATTGACCCTCTGCGACTTCTCCGCCCGGAGGCGGGACTTCTGTTCCAATGATGTAAAGCGGTCTCGGCGAACCAGTCGGCATATCCTCGAAAGCTTCTTCAGCAGCTCGGCACAAAATGGCAGCACGTTCCGCGATGGTCTTCTCATCGAGAATCTTGTCGTCGCCACAAGGCATGCTTGTGTCCAAGTGAATCTTCTTATATCCCGCATGAACGCAAAGTCGAGCCAGATCGCAGGCCTTCGCCATGGCTGAAGCTGACGGTTCACCTCGCCAGGCAAAAGGCCCCAAGTGGTCTGCTCCCAGCAGAACACGAGCAGCCGGCAATCCTGCTGAGGCGGCAGCGGTGCGCATTCCATCAGCGAATTGCTTTGGCGTCATACCCGTATATCCGCCGAACTGGTTGACTTGGCTGGATGTCGACTCCACGTGAAGACAGTTGCCGTCTTCGAGCGCTTGCTGAATGGCTGCATCGATCACGGCCGGGTGCGCAGAGCAAACTGCATAGGTGCCGACAGTCGCGCCGCGGCGATTTCGTTGCACGACGCTTCGTAGATATTCACTCGGCCCCTCGGCCACAGTGGGGCGATCTGTCTTGACGGGATTAGGCCTCTCATCCATCACTTTCGCATTATAAATTCTTGAGCTGGGTAGCTGCCTAACTGAGTTGGCTAATGGCCCCAGCGAGATTTGTTTTGGCTGCTTCGCAGGCGAGCTTGACCCTATGGCCTCATCGGTAGAGTATTGGTTCCTGCTGCGATGCCAAACATGCACACCTAGGGAGATTGCTGCTGTGTCGAGAAAAAATCGAAGGCTGGGTTTCAGAGTTGGACTGGCGGTTACCACTGGAATACTGATGGTTGGGCTGCCGTCCATGGCCCAGCAACTTACGATCGACGAGGTCTCCCTGACGGTCAACGCGCAGGAAGGGTCGTACCAAGTGTCGGCGCATGGCGGCGGGCCCGTGCTCACGTCCCGTGTGGCAGCCGAAGTTGACCACTTGTGGCTTCGCTCGAGCGATTACCCGCGACACCAAGCTTCGGAGTCTGCCTTCAAAGATGATCTCGGTCCTGGCCAGGAGGTCACAGTCATTTGCAGCGGACTGGAGGGAAAACCCGATCTGGTTTACGTGCTACAACTCTACAAACAGGGCCCTTACGGCACCGTCCAGGTGAAGGTGCAAAACAATACGGGAAAGGAAGTAACGGTGCAGGCCATTCGCAGCGTGGAGGCTATGGGTGAGCCGATCCTCAATCTGGGCGGCGATCAATCGGCCGACCGGGTTCTCTCCGACAGTTTTAGCGAAGATTGGCCGGACCTGGCTCTCTACGACCTCGGGGAAGCAGCCGGCGGGATGCATCGCGGTGCAGGGAGCCAACTCATCTACAACCGGAAGAGTAAGCAGAGTTTATTTCTTGGCGCTCTCACCTCAGACCGATTTCTGACCCTGCTGCATCTGAAAGCTGAGGGTACAGGGGCGAAGACGAAGATCGCGTCCTATACCGTTGAATCCACCGGAACTACAGAAGTCCAAAAGGAATTCGATCTCAAGGATTCTCCCGCCGACGATCAAGTCGAATTGAGCCTTCCCCTTAAACCTGGGGAAAACATGGTTTCAGAACGATTGATGCTTGAGGCGGGACCGGATTACCACAAGCAACTACTAGCCTACGGTGATGCGGTTCGTCGTCTGCATCATGCGCGCGTTTCTTGTGAGACTCCCATCGGTTGGTGGAGTTGGACCGTCTACTATGGCGCCATCAACGAAGGCGAAACCCTGACCAACGGCGACTGGCAAGCCGAACATCTGAAGTCATTGGGTTATAAGTATTTCCAAGTCGATGAAGGTTATCAGTATGCTCGCGGGGAATATACAACTCCGAATGCGACACAATTTCCAGATGGCATGCGGTTTGTCGGGCATCACCTTATCGGAGAAGGCCTGACATTCGGCGTATGGACAGCGCCGTTTGAGGTGACCAGCCGGGCTTGGGTCTATGAGCACCACAAGGACTGGCTGGTACACAACGCTAAGGGCGAACCGATCCCTATTGGCGACGTCTGGAACCAGAAGACGGATGTTCTTTACGCGCTCGACACAACCCATCCCGGAGCCCAGGAATACCTGCGCCAGACTTACCGGACACTCGCCCGCGAATGGGGAGTCCGCTTCATCAAACTCGATTTCATGGACACTACGGCAATCGAGGGCTACCGCTACCGGCCCAATACGACCACTCTGGAAGCGCAGCGCATCGGTCTCCAGATTATTCGTGACTCCGTGGGCGACGAGGTGATCCTGGATAAAGACGGCAGTCCCATGCTCAACCCAGTAGGGCTGGTAGACACAGGCCGGATCTCCGCGGATACGGGCCACAGTTTTGAGAGGACCAGGAATGCCGCTTCTGGCATCGCTGCCCGCTTCTACATGCAGCATAATTTCTTCGTCGATGATCCCGACGCCTTCAACGTCATCGCTACCCATCTCATGGAGCGCGCGAACGAACGGTCTTCGATTTCGCTGGGCGCGGCCGAGGCATCGATCGCGCTTTCCGCAGTATCCGGCGGCATGTATGAGATTGGTGATGACATGCCGGTCCTGGGCTCAGAGAAGGATCGGCTAGCGCTGGTTGAAAACCGAGAGTTGCTGAATATGGCCAAAGTCGGCCGAGCTTCCACGCCGTTAGACCTGATGACCTACGAACCGAAGGATGGACAGCCCAGCATTTTCTTCCTCCGGGAAGATCAACGGCAGGCCATACTGACAGTCTTCAATTGGACGAACACGGTGCGCTCGCACACGTTAAGATTGGCGGACTTGGGCCTGCCCGTTGGCCACGAGTTTGCGGCGACGGATGTGCTGAACCAGAATGAAACGGTTGCACTCGGAGATGGCGCAGTCGAACTGGAGAACCAGCCACCCCAGTCGGTGAGGGTGATCAAGCTGATCGATACGAGTGTTCCCGCGACTGCCCCAACCGTGACCGCGCAGGTTCGCACAGCGGCAAATGCTGGTGAGACGATCACGCTTTCGGCGGCCTCGGCGCCGGCCGAAGCTGGCGGTGTGCCCGCAGTGGCTTATCACTGGGACTTCGGTGACGGCACAAGCGCGGATAGCCCCAAGGCATCTCATGCCTACACCAGCGCGGGAGACTTCACGATCCGCCTCACAGTGGACGGAGTGGACGGGGTCCCGGCCCAAAAGGATTTCTCCGTCGAGGTAACCGGTAAACTAAAAGCGCACTCTAACCTTACCGATAATCGACGTTTCGTAGAGCCCACCGATCGGTGAGCGTCTCCCGAGACAAGTGAGATTTAGTCCAGAATCATTCGGTCTAACATCGGAGGTTTAAGATAATGCCGTGAATTCTTTAGAGCAGCGCCCTGTCCAATACCTCTTCCATTACTGACTTCACAATCCCGGAATCCAATGGATAGCATTCGTGCGAAATATTTTTTGAAGGACCGGCTGGGGCAGGTTCAATCCACGCACTTGCTTGCCTTCCACGACAAGGTTCTCGCCAGTCGCCAGGAATTTCCAATCACGCGCGTACCTCGACTGCCATTCGGTTAACGCATCCGAGAAGTTGGTGTCTGCGTCTAAATCGAGGTCCGTGCCGTATAGGACGCGGTCCTGATATTTGATAAGGAATGCGCTCACCTTTTCCGGTGGCAGCAGCATGAGGTATTCCATTCTCGCCGCCGTGTCGATAGCGAAATTTGGATACTTATCCAGGTGGCGGGCAATGTTGTCGAGATCCCGCTCCATGCTGCCCAGATGAACTCCCACCATGCGTAGTTTGGGGTTGTTGGCGAGCACATGATCACGCGCGTCGAGAATCCTCTGCTTTGAGGGGAAACCGGAGCGCTTGGCGACGTACCATTGCGGATTTTCCTGGTAATAGGACCAGGACGGATCGGACGCGTCCGGTGGCCCCCAGGCCACATCCGGCTCGGCCTGATGTGTCATGAGGGTTTTGCCATGGTTGGCAATGTCTTCGTAAATCGGCTCGAACTTCGGATCATCGGCCATGACATATTGGCCGCTACTGTCCTTGATCTCCATTCCGATGTTCTTCCAGATTTTGACCGCCACCGCTCCCTGCGCGAAGTCGTGGTCGATCTGCTTGATGGCGTCGGTGCTGAATGAGGCACTCCCAAGCTTGTATGGATCAAAGGTCGTACACAAGGCTACGTGGCCTCGGCTCGACCGCACGAGTGCCAGTGCATCGTCGATCTGCGGCTGCAACTGTTTGCGATGGGGGTTCGTATCGTCCATCACCAGGATACTCAACAGTTTCAGGTTCAGTCGTTCTAGCATGTTTTGAAACGCGGGGTCGGTCTTGAAAACATGAACGTGAACATCAATGGGACGGATCGCTGCGAACGAGCGCAGGCTCGCTTCGTCATCAACCTGTTTTGTCGCAGCACCCGCCCCAGTGGGCGCTTGCGCCGCGGCGGACAGGGCAATTGAGACACCTAATAGGACTTGAGCGACAGTTCGCGAACAATCGAACATCTGAAGATCCTTCCAAGGTTTAGGGGAGGATTGCCTTGATTCCCGTGATCTCACAAAAATCGATTAACGCCGGATATAGCTCTTCGCCATAGCCCAGGCACGCATATTCGTTGGTCCAATGCTGCAATAAAACATCGATATCACAATGCGCGGTTACGAAACCATGGGGCCAGAATGGAATGCCACATTCGTTGAGCCGCCTTTCGATCTGATCAGGTGCGGGCTCGAAAATGCTGGCTCGAGTAATTACCATCTGAAACTCGCCGTTCACTCTGCCCAGCCGGGCTAACACTCCTTCTCCCACTTTGCAGATTAACTTTACAGAGAGTCCGCCCGCTTCGCCTTCCGTAGGGATACCGTGCTCCGAAAATCCGGCGGGCCCCAGCTTGCCGGCCAAGGAAGGCGGACAAGCCCCATCCCCAATGATCTTGATTTCTTTTGTTCTCTTATCAATGTGCTGCAAATCGCCGTAATACACTCTCTCCTTGCTCAGCTTGGTGAGCAGGAAAACGGTCAAGGCAGTATTGAAGTCGCCCAGTGTAGAAGTGCCAACTCCATCCTCAAGCATCATGCTCTGGGCAAAGCAACTGGCAGAATAATCGCCGGCCAGACCGGGAAAGGATTGAATCGTGTAGAAATCAAACCTTTCCTTCGCAACAAGTTTTCTTAGAGCGAGATACAGCCGCATCGAACGCTCGGCCACTACGTTTTGCTCTGGGAGCTTGCCAAAGAGTTGCTTCAGCCTGGGCCGAAGTTCATCGAGTTCGCGGGTCGAGATCGCTTCGGCTGTTTGCTTCAACTCCGCCGTATCGCGCGAGTCGATATCGATGCCAAACATTCTCATCCATTGGGAAGGATCGGCAGCGCCGCAGGTTTGTCCCATCCCACGCCCGCCAAATGTGCCGATGGTAGATAGGTTCAAGAAGTTCTTCAGATGGCAAGCCTGGGCATAGCTGACGATCTTGCTTACGGTGTCCGCCTCCTCGATCGCTCCGTATACAAACTTGTGCTTGACTCCGATTTCGAGCAGACCTCCATGCAGCACCAGTCCGCCAACCGGCCGCCAGCCTTGAGAGCCTGGGTGGGTCCACAGAAGCAAGCCTTTGCCGCTGGCGCAGTAATCACGAATCGCGCCGACCATATGCGCCGCCCATACCCAGGTCCCGGAAAATAGGACGACCGCATCGACAGCGTCGTCGCATTTCATTTTCCTCAATGCGGCCCGAGCTTCTTCTTTGCTGGCGACCACAACCCCATGCTCGATAACTTTCAAACCTGTCGCAACCAGTGCGCTCTTGGCACGCTGAACCAACGCATCATCGATGAACGGCGTACCCATTGGGTCTTTGAGACCATCTTTGTGAATACCGAACACTATGAATCCGATTGTGGCCTGGATCACCGTTCCTCCTAATTCGCCTTTGACTTTAAGCGCCTCTAATCGCAGAGAGCGCTGAACACAACTGACGGTATTGCTTGGCTTGTTGTCCGTAGGATGCCGCAATCGCATCGTCGGGCATTACCACCGAAACCTCACGGACTACAACCTCCACGGCTTCCTGCAGGCTCCCGTATTCTCCGGAGGCCACGCCGGCGAGTATGGCTCCGCCAAGACACACTGCCTCAGGACACTCCATTACATGCAGCCGCCGACCCGACAATGCAGCTCGCAACTGGAGACCCAGCGCCGACCGCGAGCCTCCCCCGGTAACATAAACGTCTCGAAATTTTCCTACGGCGCTTTCCAGTATGTCGGTCATCTGTGACATCTCACAGGCGAGTCCCTCGAGAATGCCTTTGTAAATCTGGCTGCGGGTCGTGTTCGGTCCCAAGCCGGAGATGATTCCGCGGGCATGCGGGTTGAAGTCAGGATTGCACGTACCGATTAGATTGGGAGTGATGCATAGTCCCGTTCCACCCGCTGGTGCCTCCCGTTCCAGTGACGCGTAATGGAGCGACTCCACGTCCGATGTATCCTCGCCTTCTGCGAGCGCGCTTTCACCGCAAACACCTCCGTATAACAGATCGTGGAACCACTTGATCATGATCCCCGATGGAAAATACGCCAGCGTGACAAACTTGTCTGGAACCACATGGCAATAGGAGTTGAGGGAAGCAGCCAGCGCCGCATCCGATAGGCTGGGCTGATCGGATGCCGCCAGCAGGCATTCGTAAGTTCCCATCGAGTCGGCGATGCGACCGGGACCGATCGCGCCAACTCCCAGGCCTCCGCAGGGTTGATCGTGCCCTCCCATCACCACAATCGTTCCCGCCGAGAGACCGATTTGGCCGGCGGCTGCCGCATCTAATTTTCCCGCAATCGTTCCAGCGGGGACCGGAACAGGGAGGCATTGCGCATTGATCTCTGTGGCGGCTAGAACTTCTTCGGACCACCGATGCTGCCGAATATCAAATGCCAGATAGCGGGAGGCCAAGGAATAATCGATATAAGGATTTAGTCCGAGTCGCGAAAGAACGCAACCAATCACACTCAGGAAACGAACCGAGGCAACAAAGATGTCCGGCCGATGCTTGCGCAACCAGAGAATTTTTGGAACCGGATACATGGGATGAGCGACCAGGCCGGTGATTTCGAAAAGTCGCTTTCTTCCGAATGTTCTTTCGAGCCACTCGGTTTCTTCCGTGGCTCGAGTGTCCTGGTTAAGGATTGCTGGAGCGATTGCCTCGTTGCGTCCATTGACAGGCACGAATGTTTCGCCGTGCGAACTGAGGCACAACGCTCGGACAGGATCAGAAAGGTTCCTGGATACCGCCTGCGAACATTGGCCCACTGCCTGCAAAAAACGCTCGGCATTCATCTCTGCCTGCGAAGGAGCGGGGGACTCAGGTGTGTACGCGCAGGCGTGCCGTGCAAGTATCTTCCCTGTAGAGGCGAACACCACGGCTTTGCATCTACTCGAACCGATATCGATGGCAAGCAAACTCATGATGGGTTTTAGATTCTTGCTTGGCGCCATTCATAGGAACTTGTCGGCTTCGACTGAAAGCGTCCGGCCATGCACGCCAGACTCGACAACATCGATCCTTCTCTTGCCAACGGAAACCCGGGCTACACCACGAAATGCCTCTGGTACTTCGAGCAACAAAATCAGAAAGCGCACTTGAGCCTTGGATTTGGCCGGAAGCCAGCGATACGTTGGTTCGCCGAACAGCGGGCCTTGCTCGATGGTTTGGCGTCGCGGAATCGCGAACGGAGTCGTGCTGAACTCCAGTCCTCGACAGAACGTTTTTCCCCGCCACGGCGCTGCGGTTCGGTTGTAGCGTTCTTCCCAATTACCGACCCAGGGAAAATCTGCTCGTCGAAATGCGTAGACGACGAGAAGCTTCTGGCGCGGGTTACATGCCGCGATGAAAGCAATCTCAAGTTCCGGATTTAGCAATTGCGCGGTGTAGTGTCCGAAGCGTAGCGCCGGCATAGTGCGCAAGTTCATCCGTTTGCGTTCTTTTGCGGGCGCATTGGGCCAGGTAAACTCGGCATCCGGCTGAAGAGAAAATCGAGGGCTGTAGCTCGCCGGACAGACCTTCGCCCGCGTTGCGGGCATATCGAACCAGGTAATGCCCGCTTCCAGAAACGGTGGCCCGAAGGTGACGTGTTCGTTCCACGAAATCGGCCGGTCATAAGGGCTAAGGTTGACCGCCTCTTCTTCGCAATAAATCACTGGATTTCGGGGGTCAAGAGTTAGCTTCCTGCTGAAACGGATCCGGGCTTCGGGCAGCGTGGGGCCGTATTGCAAATACGGCTTCGGCGACTTGGCGTGCTTCTGGAGATCCCACTTCAGCGCAGGTGCTTCGCCATGCGTCGTCAGACCAGCGGCCGTTTCTTCTGGCGAAGGCGGACCGAAGTGATCAAAGCTGAGGCTATGTCCCGCAATACCGGCGAGCAGCCCGCCATCTGGCGGCTCTCCGTATGTCCGCGCATGCTTCGCACGATTGTATTGGGACGGATCGATCGTTGCCCACGGCGGCCGCCACAGCGGGTTCACGCCGTTACATGGGTTTAGATTCAACTCGCAGATATGCCCTCCACCTTCAAGAACCGAGACATATCCCCAATCTGCCCGCAGGCGAAATCGGAGCGGCCGTCCATCACGTTCTGTTCGCGCCAAACCGCCTGCGCCTGGGCCGCTGTCGTCATCTCGTGATCGCTTGCAATTGTGCCGTTGGCACCGCGTCAAGAGCAGCGCGCGCTTGTTCCAGAAATCGGCTCATGTTGTCGGCTTGGAACACATTGCGGCCAAAGAAGACGCCGGCTGCTCCGGAGGCCGCAACATCACGGACCACGTCGAGCGCGTGTTTGTCCGATGCATGTCGGCTTCCACCGAGCACCAGGATTGGTATCGGACACTTTTCCACTACCGAACGCATGGATGCTATACCCCCGCTGTAATCCGTTTTGACGCAATCCGCGCCCAGTTCGGCTGCCATACGAGTGTGCAGGTTCAGCCACTTGGGATCACCCGGATTCTGCACATCTTTGCCTCGCGCGAGAGATTCAACAATCAATGGGATCCCGACTCGCTCACATTCGCGGGCGATTTCGGCGTTGCGGGTGATCTCCTTCATCTCGAACTCGGCATCACCGGTGCCTACGACAAGATAGGTCAGAACAGCGTCTGCGCCGTGTCGTAACGCTTCTTCGGGCCGGGCCAGAAGCGCGCTATGCAACGCGCCGCTTCCGTTCTGCCCGATGGCAGACCATACCGTGGTCCAATCCAAGCGGGCAATTAGCGCCGGGACTGGCCCGAGTATTGTCGAACTCGCGAATTGACGAATGAGCCCAAGGTTCAGTAGCAACGCATCGACTTCGGCTTGGGCAAATTGGCGAATCTTTCCTAAAGGGTCCTCAGTCCCAGGGATTGGCCCCAGTACCAATGCGTGATCGAAGGCAACTACGAGAGCTCGGCGCTTCGAGCCTCCGAGCACGCGATTCAATCGAATCTTCTTGCCGCAATCGCCCACAGTTCCCTCACGTCTTCGCTTAGTTTTGATCTAAAACCGGACTCAAATTACCCGGCGCGTGATCGATTGTCAATCTATTTGTTCTAAAATGTTCATTTGCTACGGCCCTTGCCGCTCTCTTGCGACTGCGCCACAATTACCTCGACGCCCGTTTCGCGCAGGCCCTTAATGTATTTCGCATCCGTGTCAGAGTCGGTTACGAGCACATCGATGTCCGTCACCGGGCCGACGTAGGCAAAGCTTTGCGTACCAAATTTACTGTGGTCTGCCAACGCGATTCTGGTCTTCGCGGCCCTAGAAATCATCTTCTTGATCTGTGCCTCGGCGTGGTTAGCGGTAGAGACTCCATAAGAAAGATCGATCGCGCTCACTCCCAGGATTGCCTTGTCCACCCGAATTTCGGAGAGCGCCCGGAGGGCCCATTCGCCGGAAAAGTAGAACGTGTCCTTCTGCAGATCGCCGCCGGTGCAAAGAACCGTCACGCCTGCGCTTCTTTGTAACTGACAAACGATAGCAGGAGAGTTTGTCACCACGGTCAGGCGATTCCGCTGATTCAAGCCACGGGCGAGTTCATACACCGTTGTGCTTCCCTCAAGAAACACAGTCTCGCCGTCAAGCACCAGGCGTTCAGCCTCGTGGGCGATGGCCTCTTTTTCACGACTATGGCTGTGCGACAACGTTTCATAGGAAGGTTGGAAGTTGGTGCTGGACATGCGGGAAACCGCTCCCCCATGCGAACGGACCAGCACGCCCGTATGCTCCAACGCCGCCAAGTCTCGCCTCACGGTCGCGGCCGTAACCCCAAGAGCAGCGGATAGGTCGGAAGCGGTAACGGTGCGTTGACTGGAAAGAATTTCTCGAATGCGAAATCTGCGCTCTTCTGCGAGCATGAAGTTTGTGCTCTCCCCCTGCCCAGCCTCGTGCAGAATCGGTGGCTCCGCGGCAGCAATTGTATTTCGGCTGTAAGCGATTTGCATCATACAAAATGAGCGTCCGGGAACAATATCGCTCAGAAACGAACAGACTCATTGACAAAAAGGCAATGTATCGGTAGATTCGCGCAATTGTAGGGGGCCGCCGCAACCCTTCATCGAGTACACCGCCTTGCCCGCCTATGGCAATGAAGACTGAATTGCAGCCCCACCTGACGCGCGCTTTCGGTTTACTTCATGCCACTGCCCTGAACATTTCCAACATGGTTGGAATCGGGCCCTTCATCACGATTCCACTGATGATGGCTTCCATGGGCGGCCCGCAATCCATGCTGGGCTGGATGACAGCGGCGCTGATCGTGATTTCCGACGGGTTGATATGGAGCGAACTCGGGGCGGCGCTGCCGGGCTCGGGCGGCAGCTACCATTTTCTTCGTGAGGCCTACGGCCATCAAACCTGGGGCCGTCTGATGGCCTTTCTGTTCATCTGGCAATTCGTTCTGAGCGGTCCTTTGGAAATCGCCTCCGGGATGATCGGATTCGGAAACTATGCCACCTATCTCTGGCCGGGATTAAGTGGTCGAGGCCAGCAATACGTGGCGGTTGGTGCGGGCCTTGCTGCTCTATTTCTTCTATGTCGGCAGATGACATTCCTGCGGAAGGTGACCATCGCTCTTTGGGCGGGCACCGCACTGGCCATGGTAGCCATTATCGTCGCCGGCTTTTCCCACTTCAATGCTCATTTGGCCTTCGATTTTCCTCCAGGCGCAATGGCCTTTAATCGTGGCTTCGTGCTCGGCCTCGGCAGCGCTACTTTGATCGCGGTGTACAACTATCTAGGCTATTACGATGTGTGCTACATCGGGGACGAAGTGCAGAATCCTTCCTACGTAGTGCCCCGCTCGATTCTCTACTCGCTCGCCGTCTGCTGTGTAGGATACTTGGCGCTCCATCTTGCTTTGATCGGGGTCGTGCCTTGGCGGGAAGCAGTTCATTCGAATTTCATCGCCTCTGATTTCATGGAGCACCTGTACGGCAGAGGCGCCGCGATCGCAGTAACAATTTTTGTCCTCTGGTCGGCATTTGGCGCCGTCTTCGCGCTTCTTTTGGGTTATTCGCGAATTCCTTATGCGGCGGCCATCGACGGCTATTTCTTCCGTCCATTTGCGCAACTGCATCCCACGAAAAACTATCCTCAGGTTTCGCTTCTGGTTCTGGGTGCAGTTTCGATCGCACTTGCGTTCCTCAGGCTTGATCAGCTAGTCAGTGCGTTGATCACGACCCGAATCCTGGTGCAATTTCTGGGACAGCTGTTTGCCATTCCCCTCTTGCGGCGAAAGTTACCGGACAGTGCGCGTCCCTACAAGATGTGGTTCTATCCCGTGCCGATTGTCATTGCTTTCTTTGGTTGGGCCTATGTTTTTCTGACCTCGGGCTGGCTATACATCAAAATCGGTCTATTGACGCTACTGACTGGCGTTCTGGTTTTCTTCATTTGGGCGAAGTGGAAGGCTACCTGGCCGTTCAATCACGAAAGGAATTTATGATCCCGCGTGTTCTTTGCGCTTCTCGGCGTCTCAAAGAACTGGTAAGCGAAATCCGTCTGGTGCAAATTGCATGTGTCTTAATAGGCTGCGTGCTGATCGTGGTCGAAGTCGGATTTGGCTCTTCTGGGCCGTCTAAGGCCTCTGACGTCGTCGTTGCCATCGGGGACCTCTCTGTAGTCGTTCAGCAGGGCAACGGCACCTATGACGTCCGAACAAGAAATGGCGGACACAGCATCTTTCATGCGCGAGTCGCGGCGGAGATCGATCACAAGTGGGTCAAGTCGACAGACTATCCGAAACATGAGATCGCTCAATCGAACTTTGAGGATGCTCTCGGACACGGCAGGAAAATTACAGTCACTTCGTCCGGACTTCCGAAACTCCCCGATCTTGCGTACACACTAGCAATCTACGAGGGAAGAGGTTTCGGCGTCATCGAGGCTGAAGTACAAAATCACACAGGTAGCCCGGTAACCGTCCAAAGTATCCGAAGCGTAGAGGCTGATGGCAGCAAGATCATCGATCTTGGTGGCGTGCAGAGCGCCGACCGAGTTCTCTCCGACAGTTTCAGCGAGGACTGGCCCCCATTGCAGATTTACGATTTAGGGAAAGCTCCTCAGGGCATGCACCGCGCCGTAGGCAGCCAGCTTATCTACAACCGGCAGAGCAAGGAGAGCCTGTTGATTGGGGCTCTCACCTCCAACCGCTTCCTGACCATCATTCATTTGCAAACGCAATCTTCCGCGACTGATGGCCCCGGCATCGTTTCCTACACAGTCGATTCAACCGGAACCACTGAGATACAAGCGACCGATCCCGAATCCGGTCTGCGCGAGGGGCCTGCGGAAAATCTGATTGAGTTAAGCGTTCCTCTTCCTGCGAGCGAGTCACTGACTTCAGAGCGCGTGATGTTTTCCGCCGGGAGGGACTACCGCTCGCAACTCGATAACTACGGCAGCGTGATTCGAGAAACGCATCACAGCCGCGTCAGCTCAGACAACCTGCTGGGATGGTGGAGTTGGACCGCTTACTATACAAAAATCACTCAAGGCACCGCCCTTACCAACGCTCGATGGTTGGCCGAGCACCTGGAGGGATTGGGCTACGATTATTTTCACTTCGACCTCGGTTACGGATATTCTCGCGGTGAATATGCCACGCCCAATGCCTCGCAATTTCCGCGTGGCATGTGGGATTTAACCCGCCACATTTCCCGCTTGGGGTTGAAGGTTGGCGTTTGGACGGCTCCATTTGAAGCGGGCGAGCGGTCCTGGATATATGAGCACCACAAAGACTGGCTGGTGCACAACGCACATGGCGATCCGATCCCAATTGGAGATGCCGAAGAGGTGCAAGGCGAACGCCTGTTCGTCTTGGATGTGACTCACCCAGATGCCCAGGAATATCTTCGGCAGACTTATCGCACGCTGGTCCGGGAGTGGGGTACGCGCTACATCAAGCTCGACTTCATGGACAATACGGCAATCGAGGGCTATTACCATCGCCCGAACACAACGGCACTCGAGGCGCAGCGAATCGGACTGGAGATTATCCGCAAGACGGTCGGCGAGGATGTGCTTCTCGACAAAGATGGGAGTCCGATGTTGAACCCGGTCGGTCTCGTGGATGAGGGCCGTATATCCCAGGATACGGGGCATACGTTTCTCCGCAGCAAAGAAGCTCTGCCGGGCATCGCTGCGCGTTATTACATGCATCGCAACTTTTTCGTCACGGACCCGGACGCATTCACGGTTTCCCGGCAACTCCTGGAAGAGCGAACAATTGAAGCTCCGGCAACATTGAATGAAGCCCAAGTGTCGATAACGCTGGCGGCAATCTCTGGTGGAATGTTCGAGATTGGCGACGACCTCCCAACTCTGGGGAGCGATCCGGAACGCCTTGCATTGGTCAAAAATCCTGATTTGTTGGGCATGGTAAAACTGGGGCAGGCTGCCGCGCCTTTGGATCTCATGACCTACACAGATAAGGATGAGCAACCGAGCGTCTTTTTGCTGCGCGAGGATCACCGTCAATCGATGCTGGCAGTTTTCAACTGGACGGAACGGCCAAGTTCCCACACTTTCACTCTTTCCGACTTGAACCTCACTGCCGGGCATTCGTACACCTTACTTGATTCGTTCGCGCCAGATCAGCCGTTGGCGATGACCCGCGAAATGCTCCGCTTAGACGATCAACCCGCACACTCCGTCAGGCTGGTCAAAATCATTGACAGTTCAATCCCGGTGGCCGCGCCCTCGATTGTCTTCCAGGTCCCGACTCAGGCGAAAGTTGGGGAAGAGATTAAGTTCGCCAGCATAGCGTCTAAAGACGGAGTTCCCGCACTCGCTTATCATTGGGATTTCGGCGATGGAGTCGCCGCCGACGGCGCAACCCTGACTCATGCCTATACTGCAGCCGGAAACTACACCGTGCGGTTCACGGCCGAGGGCCTTGACGGTAAATCCGCAGAGCAGACATTCTCGATCGGCCTTAGCGGATCGGTAACTCTTCCACCTCCTCGGCGTTACTCGGAACCGCGCGAGTAGCGAGCCGGGCGGTTGTCCCTTTCAATAAGACGGAGACGGCACAACCGCCTCCGCCGAACTCCGGAACGGATTCTCCTGACCTCGCAAAAACATGAGCCCACAAAAGACGCTTTCGGCGAGGGCGAGAGGCTCACGGTCGAGGGAAAGGTGGGAGACCCTTCTCGACCATCGCCTTGGCGAGGGAGCTTGTCCACCCCGCCAGACAAACTGCAAACGGAAATCAGTTCTTAGCCCCAGGGGTCAAAAAGGGTTCTTACGCGTCAGTCGCAAGTGGATGATTCGATTGGGCGGGAAATCCGATAATGTGCTGGTCAGTCAGGTAAACCTTCTGCACCAGTAGCGGGTAACACCAGATCCTTGATCCAGGCAGCTATGATCTATGGCTTGATGCTCGATCCGGGCATGCAGGATGTGGCTGCCGCCTCTGAACTGTCGAAGCCGTATGATGCTCAGCGGATGCGGTGCTATCCCATCAGACCTCGGATCAACCACGTGGCTAACGACGATGCAGGATGCTCCGCGTCTGTGGAGCTTGCACAGATTCAGGATTGGCCTTTCACTTAGCTGGCTAATGTTCTCCGTGCTGTTTTCTGACTGCGCTGCAAAGCTGAAGGAACTGCTCCAGATGGCTGATGAGGCGCTGGAAATCTTTAATCAGCTAGCCAAGATACTGAAATGCGCGGAACTCACACGTGACGGGATCTGCGACAAGCTACTTCCAGAAGTGGATCAGCAGGTCGCGCGCTGGTTGATTCTGGCTAGCGCGGAGGTCTCAGCAACGTTTGGCGACGGGGTCGAACTTCTAGCTGGACTTGATCAACTCCCGAAAATCCGGCAATCAAGACCAATTCCCACACGCGCCGAGCCTTGACGCCGGAAGGCACTAACTTAGGCGCGAGGGGCACGCATGCGGTGTTTTTCCCGGCTCTGCAGAGGTATCCCAGGGATGGCTTGGAAACCTGCCGGAGGGCGGCTATCAGCCCATTGGGGCGCTCCTTTTTCGCTAGGTTGGCGATCCGAACAATCACAACCTATCGCAAAGGTGGGCGCCTTTTTATATTGCGTGTTATTGGGATTAATGAGATGGTCCGCCGCCGGGTAGCATAAACGGCTCGGCAGTTTACATCAGGAGGATCATCCATGAACATCGCATCGATCGGCATCGATCTGGGCAAGACCACCTTTCACCTGGTTGCATTGGGAGAGCGGAACAAGATTCTGCTGCGTAAAAAGTTCTCACGTTCGCAGTTACTGGCCTACACCGCAAACCTGCCGGCTTCGTTAATCGGACTAGAGGCATGTGCGGGAGCACACTTTGTGGGAACCGCGCTGCGCGAACAGGGTCACCAGGTGCGGCTGATCCCAGCGCAGTTTGTGAAGCCTTACCGGAAGTCGAACAAGAACGACTTCCTCGACGCCGAAGCGATCGCCGAGGCTGTGACCAAGCAGAACATGCGTTTTGTGCAGCTCAAGACGCAGGAGCAACTCGATTGGCAAGCGATGCACCGGGTTCGGGATCGACTGGTGCGGCGTCGCACTGCGTTGATCAACGAGATTCGCGGATTCCTGCTGGAACGCGGCATCACCTTTGCGGCCCAGCCTGTTCACCTGCGCAAGAACCTGCCCGCTGTGATCGAAGATGCCGAACAGAATCTGAGCCCGCGTCTACGCTGGCTGTTGGATCGCATGTGGCAAGAGTGGAAGCAGACAGAGACCGAGATCGAGGCGATCACCGAGGAGATTGAACGCATCAGTAATGAAGATGCGCGCTGCCGACAACTCCGCCAGATCCCCGGCTTCGGCCCACTGGTCTCCACCGCCACTGTGGCGGCTATCGGCAACGGGGCTGCCTTTCGTCGCGGGCGCGACTTCGCGGCTTGGGTTGGGGTCGTGCCACGGCAATACTCGACCGGGGGCAAGCAGAAGCTCTACGGCATCAGCAAGCGCGGCAACGTGTATCTGCGCCGCATGCTGATTTACGGTGCTTGTGCGGTCCTGTTTCGCGTCAAGTACGATACCGGAGGATTCGGGCAGTGGGTGCGGCGGCTGGCGCAGCGTGCTCCACACAACAAAGTCGTAGTGGCGATCGCTAATAAACTGGCGCGCATCGCCTGGGCCGTGCTGTCCAGCGGCCAAGACTATCGACATCAGCCGCTGCAGCAACGGGCGGCTGCTTGATGGCCGTGGAAAAGACGCTACGCTTGGAAAGCACAAAACGCTTTCCACTTTTCCACCGCCACGACGACGGATGTTAGACAGAGTTCTACCAAGGTCTGCTGAGGAGAGAAGAAGACGAAACGAACAGCCCAATGGCGTGCCGGAAAACCTGGTGGCGAAAATGCGTCCCTGGTGACCGAGGGATTTGTAAGGACCGACACGTGCGTATCATCATCGAGTGCCCGGAGAACATTCTCCACTTAGAGGCCGGATACATTTACGCGGACTGTCTTTTCGATTCATCTTCAAACCTCTTGCAGTCCGGCGGCGGACCATACATTTCGTCAATTGACCAGGGTGCTCCACGGGCCGCAGGAGCAATGACGAAAACAGTTATGTGCCACCGCTTCCACATGCCGTAGTTGTTTTTGTCGCCCCGCTTGTGATAAAGGAAAGGGATGATTTTATTGAGGGAATGGACACACAGCTTAAGGACAGTACTGCTGATCGCGTTGTTGGCGGGCGGGATCCTGCACAACGCCAGCGCAGAGGATAATGGTCTCGAGCGCACGCCCGTTCTTGGCTGGAGTAGCTGGAGCTTCCTGCGCAAGAATCCCACGGCAGACATAATGAAAGCTCAGGCACTCGCCCTGCAAAACTCCGGATTGCAGAAAATCGGGTACCAATATATAAATCTCGACGACTTTTGGTATCAGTGTCCGGGACCGCAAGGTCCGAACGTCGACCCTTATGGCCGCTGGATGACGGACTCATCTAGGTTCCCGGCCCAGGGGGATAGCGATGGCATCAAGGTGGTCGCTGACTACATCCATAGCCTGGGGATGAAGTTCGGAATCTATGTCACGCCGGGTATTTCGAAGCAGGCGGTCAGCCGGAACACGCCCATTAAGGGCACATCGTACACGGCTGCGCAGATTGCGGAACCGTCCGTAGAGGAGAACAACTACAACTGCAAGGGCATGGTCCGCATTGACTACAGCAAGCCCGGAGCGCAGGAGTATACGAATTCGTGGGTAGATATGCTCGCGGCGTGGGGAGTCGATTACATCAAGATTGACGGCATGCAAAACAGCAACGCCGCTGACGCTAAGGCGTGGTCGGATGCGATACGGCAAAGCGGGCGGCCCATGGTCCTGGACGTCACGCAGGGGGACCTTACAACCGCGATCGCCCCGACATTGATGAAGTATGCCAATCAATGGGAATTCGCGCCCGACGTCGAATGCTATCGCTGCGAAAAGCATGGCAGCAGCTATCCGCTGACGAGCTGGGCCGACGTTGCCAAACGCTTCAACTACGTGGCGGAGTGGCAGCCTTACGCTGGTCCAGGCGCTTTCAACGACTATGACTCCATTGAAGTAGGAAATGGCAGCAACGACGGGCTGACTCCGGTCGAGCGCCAGACTCAGCTCAGCCTGTGGGCCCTTGGGGCGGCACCCCTCATCCTCGGCGTCGATCTTACTCACCTCGACCCAACGGATCTGCAGAAATACCTGGAGAACTCCGCAGTCCTTGCTGTCGACCAGGATTCGATCGCCGCGAAAAGGGTGCTCAATACCGGCAACCAGCAGGTGTTCGCCAAGAGGGAACCGAACGGAGACACGATCGTCGGTTTGTTCAACACCGGCGGGAAGGCAGAGGAAGTCTCGGTTCCAGCATCCACCGTAGGCCTCCCGGAAAACGAAAGCGGCTATTCCTTACATGACCTGTGGACCGGCGAGACGAAGAAAACAAGCAGCACCATCAGTGCTGTTGTTCCATCGCATGGGGTCGTCCTGTACCGCATCAGGGGACTTTAAACTACTCGATTGCTGACGACCCAGTCTGGATCGCCAACTAGAATATTCTTCAAGCGCTATCTCCTTTGACCCGCCTGATTTGCAATAGCCCAAAATGGCGCCCTCGATACAAACGGCAGCAAATGCTGGGAAATCCGAATATGGCGATTTTGAGTGATATGGCGATATTTCGCCAATCATCGACGGGAGTCCCACCCGAGTGTCCGGTTGCAAGATTGATCACTAGATTTGGCACTCGGATCGTCGAGGGTAGCTATGCCTCGAACCTTGGCTTGACCCCTCAAAGTGTGACTCAAGCTTTTCGGAAAACGTATGAAATTGAACAGTATTCTCACCCCGGCGATAGGTAATCTCTGCCCGTTCGAATCGGAATGCGGTCATGGGTTAGTGGCGGGAAACCAGACGTTTAGACCCTCACGACCGCGTCAATCACTGCAAGAACAGATTGCCCGTTGGCGCTTGGGGGAGGGCCGGCGGGCACTTTTCTACACATCGCTGCATGTGCCACCAGAATTCATGCCAGTCCGCCAAGAAATGTCGGCAACCAATCAGGACGAGCACGGTTAGAACCAGCGCCGGAATCGGAAGATACAGTCCTCGCTTACGGCGTGGCTGTAAAACTGCAACGTCAACCTGACATCGCTGGCCCGCATCGATTTCTCCGGTTGGAGACACGGGGTCAAATGACCGTCACTTCTATCCCGGACTGTTTCAGTGCGTTCAGGTCGGCTTTAGAAATACCTCGGTCGGTGATCACGTGTCGGATAGCAGAAGGCCGGTCAATCAATGACAAGCTGCGCTTCCCGAACTTGCTGGAATCGCAGACTGCTACCACTACTTTGGCCACGTCCATCATCGTGCGGTTTACCTTTGCTTCCAGGAGATTGGGAGTGGTGAGTCCATATTCAACATCGAAACCATCCACCCCGAGGAAGAGCACGTCTGCACTCAACCGGCGCAAGGCGCCTTCGGCGATCGGTCCCACGAGGGAAAATGCATTCTTCCTGAGATTACCGCCAGTCAGAATCACGTCCAGTTTGAAACCAGAGAGTTCCACAGCGATATTTACTGCATTGGTGATGATTGTCACGTTCTGAAGGTTCCGCATCGCACGGGCAATGGCAGTAGTGGTGGTGCCCGAACCCAGGATCACTACTTGTCCTGCCTCTACCATACGCGCCGCGGCTGCAGCAATCTGTAACTTTTCGTTGCGGTGCAGCTTCTCTTTTTCCTGCAAAGCTGGGTCTACCAGCACCCGTAATGCCCCACCGTGCGTCCGCTGAATCCGGCCTTTGGCATGGAGGACCCCTAGATCCTTACGAATCGTGACCGCGGATGTCTGGAAATGCTTGGCCAGATCCACCACTAGCACGCGGCCGTCCCGGTCCAACGTCTCGAGGATTGCTCGCTGCCGTTCTTCGCTCAGCATTCAGAGACTCTCGATGGTGAACGGTTTCACTGAATACAGTATTCGCTTTCCTCTTTTTTTGTATCAGACTCTTGGTTCTGTCTATTACACATTGAGCCCTATACGCCTCGAGATGAGTGGGAAGTAATCGCAATTTGTCGTAATGAATCGTTATTCTCGTAGCGAGAGTCAATCGCGACTCACCTCGATTTGCCAGTTCTAGCAAGTATCGGAGATATAGTATCTCCGGAAACACGGCCTGGCCAAGCCACTCCCGGGGAAAGGATCACGGAATACTGACCGCCGGAGGACAGGCTGCAAGGATTCGAGGGGGTGCCGATCGCGATTGGCGCCCCCTCTCAAGGTGGGAGACAATCCGAAAGGTAGTTGGCATGTAGGTTTCGGACCTTTTAATTGGAGGGCTGAATTGATATCCCTAATCTCGAAGCGGATGTTGCTGTCCCTGGCTACGACTGTGCTGGCCGTCTTGATACTGCTCGCCTCGGTGCTCCTCTCGGGTTCATCATACGGAACCAAACCCGCCTTGCCACCGGCGACCGATCTCGCGAGCTTTTCCGCCCTGGCGCCTATTGACGCGCACGTTCATCTTTACAAGGATGACCCGGCTTTGGGGGCTTTCCTCAAGCGTCTGAACCTGCGCGTTCTCGACATCATTGTGATCGATGACCGTGATCCCTTCGGCAAGGAGTTGGAGCCGCAGCGGAGCGACGTGCTCAAGGTCGTCCACGCCACGGGGGGCCGGGCGCTTTTCTGTACAACCTTTAGCCCTTACGACTTCGAAGATCCGGGATTCGCCCAGCGCACGATCCGCCGGCTCGATGCCGACTTCGTAGCGGGAGCAATCGCTGTGAAGATTTATAAAGTCATGGGCATGGAGATGAAATCGAAAGCGGGAAAATACGTGATGCCCGACGACCCTGCCTTCGAACCCATCTATCAGGCTATTGCCGCCCACCATCGCACCGTAGTCGCCCACATCGCGGAGCCGGATTCTTGCTGGCAGCCCCCAAACACCGCCAGCCCCGACTATGCGTACTACCAGCAGCATCCCGAGGAATACGCTTACGCTCATCCCGAGTGGCCCTCGAAAGCCACTATCTTGGCGGCACGGGACCACTTCCTCGCCAAGAATCCAAAGCTGCTGGTAGTTGGCGCGCATCTGGGCAGCATGGAAACGGATGTCGATGAGATCGCGAGGCGCTTTGATCGCTATCCAAACTTTGCCGTCGATACGGCGGCCCGCGTTGAATACCTGATGATCCAGCCGCGCGACAAGGTGCGGGCGTTCCTGATCCAATACCAGGACCGCGTCCTCTACGGGACCGATCTGGTGGTCATGCCAAAAGACGATACGGAAAAGGCGCTCGCGGAATGGAATGACACCTACGCCCGCGATTGGAAGTTTTTTGCCACAAACAAAACGGTCGAGGTTAAGGGCCGCAAGGTTCAGGGTCTCGAGTTGCCGGAGCCTGTCCTACGCAAGCTCTACCACGATAACGCGGTACGGTGGTTCCCAGGAGTTGTTGCAGGAGTCGATGCGCCCTGAGTACCCGAGTCATCCTATCTGGGGTGCTTCGACAGCGGGGTGCCATGCTGCGCCTGCCGACAGTCGAGGTGAACGGAATGCCGCTTCTGGTACACTGACGCTGATCATCTTGAGGCAGGCGGATCGAAGAAGTGTTACTTCACTTATTTGCTGTTTCGGACACGAAGCATTCCAAAGAAGATGTGGGCGCTCTGGCTGCCATCGGTTGAACGCACACTGCTTAGTCCTCTCTTTGTGCGCGAATGGAAGACGGTCCGATCGGTCCTTACGAAATCATTTCCCTGCTCGGTGCGGGCGGGATGGGAGAAGTGTATCGGGCGAGACATACGCGATTAGCACCGCGAAGCCATGAGGCACCCACGAGGGCCTGGCGATTTGCCGGACATACTGTACCGAGCCCTAGTCATCCCGGGCCCTGGTCATCACTTCCCAGAAGGGCGCGCCCGTAGCTGTCTTCACGACTGGATCTTGTCCGCCTTGATGATCCCCGCACCTTCCTTGATCGTCAGGATTTGGTTGACCTCAACGTCGGCGAACTTTTCCTTCTTCCAAGTGGTAGGCCACTTCACCTCAATCAGGTCGATCGTCTTTGCCTGGCCGACACCGAAGTGCAGGCGCAGGTCGCTCTGCGACATGACGCTTCCGCCGGTGTGAACTTCGTCCATCTGCGCGTGCTTGCCGGTGAGTACACGCACGCGGGCTCCCACGGCGGTACGGTTGCAGTGGGTGCCGATCAGCTTGATCTTGATCCAGTTATTTTTGTTGCCGCCGATGTTGCGCAGGAGCGAGGGCGGATCGTTCATATTTAATACCAGCACGTCAATACCGCCATCGTTGTCGAAGTCGCCAAAGGCGGCACCGCGGCTGGAGTAGCGCTCGGCGATGCCGGATCCCATCTGAGCAGACACGTCCAGGAATTTCCCGTTGCCTTCGTTGTGGTAGACGACGCGCTTTTGCTTGAAGTTGGCGTCCGGAAACCATTGCTCGACTTCTGGATACACGTGACCGTTGACTTGAATGATGTCCGGCCAGCCGTCGTTATCGTAATCTACGAACCCGCAGCCCCAGCCGACGTAATTGTTGTTCACGCCGACTCCTGAAGAGAAGGTGACGTCGCTGAAGGCCCCGTCGCCGTCGTTGTGAAAGAGGTCACAGGTATCATCAGTGAAGTTGGTCTTGAAAATGTCAAACCAGCCGTCAGCGTCGTAGTCCGCCACACCGATTCCCATGCCGGCTTGTTCCCGGCCCTCATCGTTAACGGCGGTGCCGCTCATCAAGCCGACGTCGGTGAACGTGCCATCGCGGTTGTTGTGGAACATGACGCTGGCTTCGGAATCGACAGCCACGTAGATGTCCGGCCAGCCGTCGTTATCGAAATCGTAGGAGACGGCACTGATGGAATTGCGAGGGCCCGCCTTCTGGATGCCAGCCTTCTCGGTGACGTCGGTGAAAGTGCCATCGCCATTATTGTGGTAGAGAATGTTGGAGCCGCTTGGCAGGCCGCGCGGTCCGCACAGAACAGAAACCCCCTTCCACATGCAGGTAGACTTTTGGGCGCCAGCCGGCGGTACTTTCTTGATGTCGAACTCCAGGAAATTGGCGACGAAAAGATCGAGCCAGCCGTCCCGATCATAATCAAGCCAAGTCGAACCTGACGTCCACCGGACGCGCTCGTTGTGCACGCCGGCCTTTTTGCTGACGTCGGTGAACGTTCCGTCGCCGTTGTTGTGGAACAGGGCATTGTGGCCCCAAAAGCCGCAGAACAGGTCGTCCCAGCCATCGTTATCGTAGTCGCCCACGCTGACGCCCGTTTGCCATCCCACCTGCCCGAGGCCGGACTTCTCGGTCACATCTGCGAAAGTGCCATCACGGTTGTTCTTGAAGAGGTGTGATCTGGGTTCCTGGCCCACCGGCCACTTCTCGTTCAGCCGCAAGCCGTTCGTCAGGTACACATCGAGCCAGCCATCATGATCGTAGTCGAAGAACGCGATGCCGCTGCCTTTCGTCTCCACAATATACTTCTTGTGTTCCACTCCACCCCAGACATTGGGAACAGTCAGGCCCGCTTCCTTGGCCACGTCCACGTAGGTCACCGGAATGCCCCTGTTGGCATCGGGCACGGCGGCTGTATCGAGCGCCAGCGGCCGCGTCCACTTGCTGACAGGCCGGGCGAGCGCTTCCAGTAATGAGGTCCCGAAAAGCACCGTTGAGAAACCGAGAAACTGCCGGCGAGGGAGATTCATGTTTTTGTTAACATCTTAGCTTAAGTGACTATCGTCGATTGCGAAACAATCATGATGCGATGCGACGAACTCCCCCCGATGCTCTGCTGGGCAGCGGGGCACAACGAGCCTCGAAGCACCAGAGCCCGAGATTGGTGGTTCTGGTTCTGATGTGCACGACACTGCCGCGGCTTGCGGCGGAAGCACGGTGGCGGCCAGCGGCGGGAACCGACGCCTGCGGCAACCCCAGTAATCTGGTTCAAATCCAGGCACGTCTGCGCGACGCCATAGTTCTGATCAATTCGTCGCCGGCAGACGACATCCCTGGGTGCCCACACATCCGAATTGCAGCCGCGTGCTCGGCGACAACAGTAACCGGACGGCGCAATAGTATTAAACTACTAATAGTTCTTGACAATGTTGATTTGTTGCGGATAGGCTTTCGAATTATTGCGAATACTTTGCTTTTAGGAATCATTTGAGTTTTCCCGGAGCCGAGCGGAGGGAGTCGATAGGGGCTATCAGGAGATTAGTTCGCCGGCTTTTACGCAAACCCTTTCCGCAGTTGCAGATGGTTGCGGAGCAGAGTGTTTTACCTTAGCGGGGGCAATCCAGTGTCAATATCAAGACTTGCAGCTAGAGCGTCTGCCATTCTTTTTTTGCTTTGCGTCGGCCTGGTGATCGGGGCCAATCTGGGCTACGCGCAGAGCACCTACGCCAATCTGAGCGGCACCGTCACAGACGCGTCTGGCGCGGTGATCGTGGGCGCGCAATTGACGCTAACCAACACGGCCAGCAAGTCTATGGCGACCTACCAGTCGGACGCCGGAGGGCGATACGTCTTTCGCGACCTGGAGCCCGGCATCTACAGCTTGCAGGTTGCCAAGACCGGCTTCGGGACCACCACGGAGACCGGCATAGTGTTGACCATCAACGCTTCTGCTCACAGCGACGTCGTGCTGAAGGTTGGTGCGGGAACCGAACGCGTCGAGGTGCTGGCGAGCACCTCGCTGGTCAACTATGACAACGCAACTGTTCAAGGTGGCATAGAACCGCAAACCCTGGCCGATCTGCCCATCGCGATTGCCAATGGGAACCAGCGGTCCTCCGCGCAACTGGCGGTCCTTCTGCCCGGCGTAACCACCTCGAGTGGCGGCGATGCATACAATGCCCGCATTAACGGCGGCCAGCAAAGCGGCGACGAAGCTATCCTCGATGGCGCCACTCTGTCGGAAGGGTACCTGAACCAGAGCGGGATGGTAGCCATCCACACTGATTTTCCGGTTTCCCCTGACATGATTTCGGAGTTGAAGGTGGTGACCTCGACCTACGAGCCCCAATACGGGTTTACCACCTCCGGTCAGATCGTTGCCCAGACTAAGAGTGGCGGCACCAGTTTTCACGGCTCCGGCTACGTTTACCTGCGCAATGACGGATTAAATGCGAGACAGTGGGGGGTGCCGGCAGGCTCGCCCAGAACATTTGACCATGAGATGGACGCCGGCGCCAACATCGGCGGCCCTATAAAGTTGCCGGGGTTCAATAAAGGGAAGAACAAGGGTTTCTTCTTCTTCAACTGGGAGCCCTACAGGCTGAACGGCGGAGCGACGCGGCCGACACTCACAATCCCCACCATGCTGGAACGGGGTGGCAACTTTACAGACAACCTGGACTCCGATGGGAATCTGATTCCAATCTACGACCCGCGGGACGGCACGCAGTTCAGTTGTAATGGCGTGCTCAACGTGATTTGTCCGAACCTTGAGGATCCAATCGCGCAAGCGTGGCTGGCGCAGCTCCCGACGCCAACCTCCTCCGGAACATCGAACAATTACCTAGCGCCGCACGCGGTTCCCAACTCCTTGTATACCGGGTCGAATGCCTATCTGTTCCGTATCGACGATAACTGGGGGGAATGGGATCGCTTCTCCTTCTCGTTCTACCGTAGATATAACAACTCCAATCTGGTAGGCGCTCTTCCCACTCCGATTTCGAGCGCGCAGGGGCAGCCGGGTCATTCCGGGGTCTATCGGTTCAATTGGGAGCACGCATTTTCGGTGAGGACGACCAACCACTTTACGCTGGGTTATCTGGACCTCCACGAGGATATCTTATCGGCCGATACTCAGACGACCGTGAAAATGCCCACAGTGCCGGGCGTGGCCAACACGACCACGTTCCTTCCCACGTTCAATTTTGGCAGCTTGCAATTGGGTGAACCTAGCGGCCCGCCGGGGCACAACATCAGCACTCGTCCGACCTATGCGATCAACGATATTCTCAGTCGGGTGGTAGGAAGCCACACTCTGGTGGCTGGCGTCGAGTGGCGCTCCCCTCAAGGAAACGCCAAAGGGGGGACCAATCAAGGCGGCACGTTCAGCTTTGGGGGCGTGACTGCCAATAACAACGTGGGCACCGCAAGCGGCAATGGCAATGCTGATTTCTTTATCGGCGCAGCCAACGGCGCCAGCGTGAGTTACTACAATGTTCCGGCGATCTATGTACGGCAGACAGCCTGGGCGGTCCATTTTGGTGATACCTGGCGCACCACTCCCAAGTTGACACTGGCTTATGGACTGCGCTGGGATATGGAAACTCCGACGCGGGAAAAGTATAACCACGCTTCGTTTTTCGACCCGACCTTACCCAATCCAGACGCGGGAAATCTTTTGGGAGCCCTGGCTTTCGCCAGCTCCAGCCGGCCCTACCCAGAGCAGGTGGATCATGCGGGGGTAGCGCCTCGCCTGGGTGTAGCCTATGCGGTGAGACCGAACATGGTGGTTCGTGCCGGATACGGCATCTTCTTTGGCCAGGCATTCTATCCGGGCTGGAATGGAGGAAATAGCCTGGACGGCTATAACATCAACTCTGCTGTCGGCAGTCCCGGCCTCAACAGCACTGGACAAGTCATTCCCGCAATGTGTCTGACGCCTGGTAACGCGTTCTGCGTGCCGGCGAATGGCTACCCCACCCCCCCCAGCCTTGCGCCAAGCCTCACGCCTGGTTTTGACAATGGGTTATCCGCGCTCTACCGCCCATTTAACGCCAACAAACGTGGGCGGGCGCAACAGTGGAACTTGACGGTTGAGCGGCAGTTACCCTGGAAGACGGTCGTAAGCGGGGCTTACGTCGGAGCGCACAGCACCCACCTGCTCTCGGCGCTGCAGCCGCTCAATGTGCTCAATCCGAATGATCCTCGTGTGATCGCAAATGGGGCAAACCTTCCAAACCCGTGGGATCCTTCCAGCGGGGTTCCCGAGCCTTATCCAGGATGGGCCTCACAAGTGTCTTGTGCCACGGTGGGGCAAGCGCTGCTGCCCTACCCGCAGTATTGCAGCACTCTGGCTGGGCTCAACGAGAATGTCGGCAACTCTATCTACCATTCTTTCCAGGGGCGTGTGGAGCGACGCCTCGACAAAGGCATCTACATGCTGTTGTCGTACACCAACTCCAAGACCATTGAAGATGCCGCCTCCAATACGCAATCAACACAAGGCATTTATAACGGCTCGTATGGAATTGTCTCGCCCTACCAACGCTCTCGCTCCCGCACTCTGGCGTCCGACGACGTGCCGCAAGTCGTGTCGGCGGCCTTTGTCTATGACTTTCCCTTCGGCCACAACAAACGGTTTCTGAATAAGGGCGGGGCACTGGACAGGGTTGTGGGGGGATTCCAGTTCAGTCCGATTTACCGCTACTCTCGCGGCATCCCGTTCTTTTTCCGCGATAACGGAACCTGCAAGTCGTACGTAGGAGCGTGCATACCCGGCCTGATCCCCGGAGTGAATCCGTTCCTTCAAGACCCAAACCACTTTGATCCCTCCAAGCCATTGCTCAATCTAAATGCTTTCGAGCCCTACAGCAGCTTCGCGACACTAGGCTATTCGGGCTATGGGCGCCGCATCAGCAATCTCCGTGGGCCCAACTTCAAGGAATTGGACTTCTCGTTGACGAAGAACACGAGGATCACTGAACGAGTGACCTTCAAGTTCAGCGCCAACTTCTTCAATGCCTTCAACGCCCATTTCTTTATCAATGACGAGAGCCAGAACTTCGGAGGCGATACGGCCTTCAACACTGATATTAGCAACCCCACGTCCGCGCCTTTCGGCACGTGGAATGGAGTGGTCAGCCAGCCACGAACCATACAGGTGGCCGGAAGAATTGAGTTCTAGGCAGGCCGGCTTTTGCGTGAACCCGCCACTCACGGAATCGTGAGTGGCGGTTTTTCCTTGCGGCAGGTTTCCGCTCCACTCTTTAGCAGAGGTCCGGGGTTTAACGCGGCTGGGCACTCTGTAGAGGGGAAGGTTCCCCTCTCAACTTTTTGAACTTCTCCATCTGTTCTTGCGCTTCTTCTCGCTTCCCTTGTCGCTGATAGATTCTACCCAGGGTATAGTGAGGCTCTGGATACGAAGGATCCAACTCGATCGCCCGTTGCAGAGGAGCGATGGCTTCTACGAGTTTCCCCTCCTTTTCTAACACCCGCCCCAGCTGGTAGTGAGCTTGAGGAAACTTGGGGTTGTAGCTCAAGGCTTCGTGCAGTCGCACTTCAGCTTCATCGAGGCGATTCAGCGATATGAGGGAGACGACGAGATTCAAGGACGGCCACGCCGAAGGGTGTTCCTGCTTACGGTTGAGCTCGATTGCGCGGGTGAAGCTCTGGATGGCTTCTTCAAACCGGCCCAGGGAGTCATAGCACAGCCCCAGGCTGTTGTAGGCGCGCATCATGCTTGGATCGAGCTCAATCACACGCTGTAACCTGCTTATGGCTGTGGCGTATACCCGTGCATCATAGTCCAGCCTGGCCAACCAGTAGAGGTAGAGAGGGTTCTGGGGATCGCCCCGGGAAAGTCTCTGGAGTTCGTCTCGCCCCCAGTCCCGCCGGTTAAGGCGGAGGTAGGCCATAGCCAGCGAAAATCTGGTCTGATCGTCAAGCGCAGCGATCGCTTCGGCTTTCTTCCACGCAATTGCCGAATTGAGGTACTGGCCGTCGAGGAAAAGTATATGTCCCATCAGGGTATAGAGCCTGGCGGTGCGGACCGACTTTGGGACACGTTGCGTCTCCTCCAGCAGAATGGTCTCGGCGCGTTTGTAGTCACGGCGCTGCAAAGCGCTCTCCAATTCATCTCTCCGGGAGGGTTCAAGCTGAAGCTCTGCGAGCGATCCCGGAGCGCCCAATACTGGTAACGCCTCGGTCTCCGGGGCTTGTTGCGCAACGAGCGGAAGCGAAAGCCATCCGGTGAGCAGGACCTGGAAAATCAGTGCGCGCACCCGTTTCGACGGCCAGGAATTACGGAGCATTGCGTTTCCTAAGGGGCAGAAGCCGGCTTGGCCGCTGCAATCTTCGCTCTCGTGGCCAGGGCCGCCTGACTGTCAGGAACCAGGGACAACTCGCGTTCGATCTCCGCAAGCGCTTCATCGTATTTCTTCTGTTGCAAATAGATGAGCGACATCGCCAAATGAATTTCGGGAAGCTTGGGGTCAACGTCAGCCGCCTTTTGAAAAGACGTCAATGCCTGATCATACTTCCCCTGGTTCCAACCTGGGAGAGCGCCTGGTGCAGACGCGCGGAGTTGGAATCGAGCTTGGCGATCTCCTTCAACGATGACCGAGAAAGCTCTGCCCAGCTTCTGGCCAACAAATACACATATTCGGCGTCTCCGGGCGCCAGCCTGGTGAGTTGCCGATACTGATCGATCGCAGCAAAATGCTCCTCGAGAGCGTCGTAGGCACGGGCCAGCTGCAAATGTACCTGCGGCTCGGCTGGCATCAGTTTCTCCGCGATTCTTAGCTCACGGGCGGCTTCTGCATTCTTGCCGAGCGCCAGCCAACTGACGCCCAACAGCAAGTGTGCCGGGCCAAACTCTGGCTGCAATTGCAGGGTCTCACGGAATCTTGCAACCGCCTGTTCGTGTTGACCGCGCTCCTGCGCAATAACGCCCAGATTGTGATAGACGAGGGGGGATCTCACACCTTGGCGCAAGGCTAGAGTGAAAATCCTCTCGGCGGAATCCAGGTCACCCGCCCTCAGCGCTGCAATTCCCTTGGCAAGTTGCTCCTGGCCAGGTAACGTCGCGTTCTGGCCCACAGAAAGACCAGCGCATATAAAAAGCGGGACCAGCGCAGCAAGCATCCTAGTTCGATTCATCCCAAGGGACATTTTACCTTCTCCGCACGGCGGCAGCGATATAGAATCAGCTGAACCTTCTGCGTTCCCCTGATCCCGTGGAATGAGAGTATGAATTTCTACTGGTCACATGTGGCGCTGCTGTCGGCCGTTTTTTGCGGCTTCGCGTTCTTTAGCAATTCAGCTCTTTGCCAATTCAGTTCCCCAACCGAGCGGGAAAAGGTCATTATAGAGATCCAAGATCTTATCGACCGGGATGACCTTGATGCTGCCAGGCAGAGGGTTTATGAGGCGCAGAAGGGAATGACCGATTCCGGTCTCGACAACCTGCTGGGAGTCATCGAGGCTAAGACAGGAGACTACGCCGGCGCAGAAGGAAGTTTCGCGATCGCTATAAGCCGCACCCCGACCTTCACTGCTCCCTACTTGAATCTGGCGCGTCTTTATCAAGAGAACGCCGGCCGGGACCCGAAAGACAAGGCCAAAGCGCTTGCCGTATACGAGCAATTGCTTAAGTTCGATCCTGCCAATACTGAAGCGAACTACCAGGCCGCTGTGCTCTCGATGGAGCAAAGCCGGTACGCGAAATCGCAGGGGTATTTGTCCCATCTTCCGCCTGACAGCCAAGACAGCAGCCAGGCGCTAGCGGTGCGTTGCGCGGACCTGGCGGGTCTTGGCGACCGGATGCACACCGATCAGTGTGCGGCTCGCTTGCGTTCCGGCCCCGATTTTTCCGAAGCCGATGCGCAAATGATTGCGCCCGTGCTGGCCTCGGCCAAACGCGAGGATCTCATCGTGGGACTGGAAGAAGCTCTGGCTAAACGTCGGGCGCTCTCTGGCCAATCTCTGCGCACGCTGGGGCTGGCCTACGAAAAGGCTGGAAAACTCTCAGACGCGCGCAGCGCCTTGGAACAGGCCTTTTCCAGTCTCGGTTCTTCCTCGGCCGGCATCCTTCTTGACCTGGCGCGGGTTGGGCAAGAACAAAAGGATTACCAAGGGGCGCTGGGTTATTTGGCGCACGCTGAGGACTTGAATCCAAAGGACGCTACGATTCCGTACTACTTTGGTATCCTGTGCCTGCAATCGAACCTTCTCGCGGAAGCCCAAAAGGCGATGGGCAAGGCTCTTGCTCTCGATCCTGATAACCCTGCGTACAACTACTCCATGGGCGCGGTCTCCGTATTCGAGCAGGGTCCGGAGCAGGCAATCCCGTATTTCCAGAAGTATCTAAGACTCAAGCCGCAAGACCCACGGGGAAAGTTGGCCCTCGGTGCGGCCTATGTCAGGGCTAAGAATTACGAAGCCGGGCTGCCGTTGCTTCGCGAGAGCGCGAACCATTCCGAAACAGCATCCACGGCTCATTATTATCTGGGGCGCCTTTTGAACCAGGAAGACGACCCCCAAGGCGCGATCCAGGAATTACAGCTGTCATTGAAGTCGAATCCCGATTACCCTGACGCGCTCGCTGAACTGGGGCGCTCTTTTTTGGCGAAGAAGGAGTATCGGCAAGCGCAGGGGGCACTGGATCACGCGCTTGCCCTCAGGCCAGACCATTATCAGGCGAACCTTAATCTGCTATTGCTGTACGCCAAGAACGGAGATGCGCGCCGCGATTCCCAATCGCAACGCGTCGAAGAACTCAAGAAGGCTGCCGAAGAGAAGAGCCAGGAATTGTCCCGTATTGTCGAAATCAGGCCGTTCGATAATTCAGGAAACTAGGATCGGAGAGGCACAAGAGTTTGACAGTGAAGCTGATTGGCGCCTCGCTTCTGCAGGTTGCGACCCTGTGCGGCGCAGCCTGCGCGCAGTCCCGGGAACTGACGGAGGTAGACCACGCGCTGTATCGCGGTGAATACGGTCGCGCTTCGCAAATCGCGCGGCAGTACTTGAAAGGCCATCCCGGCAGTGCAGCAATGCATGTGGTGCTGGCTCGCGCAGAGCTGACCGTCAACCACCCCGAGCAGGCGATCGCGGAATTGCGAAAGGCGCTGGCTGCCGATCCGCCTAATGTGGACGCACACTACTACCTTTGGCTGGCCACAAAGACGCAAGCGCAGCAGGAATACCAAAAGCTCTTTGCGATGGCCCCTGACTACTACCGCGTTCACCAGCTTATGGGCGAAGCGGCGCTTGCTGCCGACCGGCCGACGGAGGCGGAAAACGAATTCCTCGCAGCCCTGAATGCGAAACCGAATTCCCTTGAAGTGCTGGCGGAACTCGGGAACCTGAAACGCTCACAATCGAAGTACGATGAAGCGATCGACTACTATACCAAGGCGGAACAAGCAGGACCGCTCAACTATGACGTCGCCTATGGGCTGGGGGTCTGCTACACCTTCACACAAGAATATGACCGCGCAATCCATTACTTGAGTGAGTCGATTCGCATCGATCCTGTGTCGCCTGACGCCCGGTTGGCCCTGGGCAGCGCTGGGTGCAGAACGGAAAATTCGAGGCGGCGGTCCCCGAGCGCGAGCGCGCCGTACAGCTCGACCCTCACATGAATCAGGCGTACTTCCTGCTGGCACGGGCGTACCAGAAGCTTGGCCGTAAAGATGACGCAGCCGCTGCCTTAAAGAAGCTCCGAGAGGGGCAGGAGTAAC
>Ga0209698_10000687_pt1 | contig 38630 bp, 30 predicted proteins | sample LitLauG_LLR_2012_FD_187203 | JGI IMG/M metagenome (GOLD analysis project Ga0209698, IMG submission 187203) | Freshwater sediment microbial communities from Pennsylvania, USA - Little Laurel Run_MetaG_LLR_2012 (SPAdes) (version 2) | ecosystem: Environmental > Aquatic > Freshwater > Creek >... | reverse complement strand
CTCCCAGCCCGCAAAATCACTCATGTGGGGACAGCCGCCCTCGGCTGTCCAGTCGAGCGGAGCTCGACCCGCGCAGTCTGTTAACGCGGGCAAACTGACACATTAATTGGGCGGGGCCTCCAAGCTACTCATGAATCGAAATCGCTTATTAAGATCGTTTCGGGAAGGGCACGACTTCAAGTCGTGCCGCAAGGAGCCCGTCGAAGAATTCGGCTTCAGCCGCTGAGGCCCGCTTCACAAGCCACCCGGTAGCGGCTCAGGAGCGTACTCGGTTAGTTTCCGTGATTGGCCGTGATTCGCCCGGAACTACAGCGTCGGCAGACTAGATGTACGACATGCCGACTTCCCGCTCGTGTGGTTTCCGTGGACGCCGTATCTCGCGGGAGTGATCGGTGCAACAGCCACACTTCCCACAGCCGGACTTCTGGCCCGGAATAAGTTCCATTAGCCCGTTATGCACTCGCAATCGGTGGCACAGAATCGCCCAACTTTCCCCGGTAGAGACCTTGGGAACTGGATTGCGTGCGGTTCGCTAAATAGCCGAAGTCAGTGAGAGCCTCGTTCTGCTGGCTTGGCTGAGCCTGAAAGCTGCAGGCGTTCCTTCAATAGCTGTTCCCCGTGCGCGAACAGCTCCTCTCTCAACATCTTGCCGGCATCGATATCAGCCAGGATCGAACGCTGTGCTTTGTATTCCTTGTTATCGATGCCTGCCTTGCTCTGCAACATCCGCCACGCCTTTCGGCGCTCGACGCAGAACAGCACAAGTTGCCGCGAGATGGCCCGGTACTCGGCCTCTCCGTCGGATCCCTGGACTTTAATATAGACACCGAAGTCGGGCACATAGGCGCGATGTTCGGAGATCAAGTGGCGGCGATAGACGACATCTTGTTGGGTAATGCGCACAAGCATGTTCTCCAGCGGGATCAATTTAGCGGCATCGTCCTTCTTGATCTTCTTCAGGTGGTTACGGAATCGAGCTTCGGTGGCGCACCAGTGGGCAACCGTGTAACGGAAAGCTTCGCCAGTTCCCTTTAGCTTGGTCTCGTACCAGTCCATCTCGATCGAGGGATTGCCTTTCAGATCGAGCGTATCGTGATACGTTTCTCCGAGCCGCGGATTGAAGATGAACTCGGGTGCGCCCCGAGAGTCGCGCACGCGCTGAGCCTGGATGAGCGACATGTCGTCGGCTACTCCATGTTCCGGCTGACACGTCGTGAAGCATTGCAAAAAAGCCGTCCCGCGATATTCGAGGCTATCGAGGATCGCCCGGTACAGCTTCGGTGGGTTCGCGATTGAGACCTGAGCCACGAAAGGAGACCCATGCCCCGCCAGGAACGTTTCGGCGATGGTCTTCTTCTCAACAGCCTTGCCCTGTGTCGCTGCACCGAACACGTTCATGTCACTCCCACCCAGCATCGGTGTCGAATCTGAGTTCTGTCCTCCTGTGTTCGAGTAGACCTGGGTATCGAGCATAACGGCCTTAACGTTCGGGCGATTTTGTAGGACTACCTTTGACGTATTCTGGTACCCGATGTCCCCCATGCCGCCATCGCCACCGACGGCCCACACCTTCGGCAGTTCAAGCACTTCCTGATCGGTCATCAGCGCATCGCTGAAATGCGCATATTCGTAGTACTCGCGCGGTGTGATCACATCTCGTTCGCGATGGAGCAGCGCGTCGGCAAGCCTCTCAGGAATCACGGAGCGCCGCGCATGATCAACGATGAAACTTTCTCCCATCAGCCAGCCGACAGTGATTCCGTCCTGGAAGAGCGAGTTCATCCAGGGATACGGGTGTGGATTGTTTGGCGGCGTGGAGCCGTAGACTGTGTTGCATCCCGTGTGCGCGGCCATCGCCATAACGCACATACCGTTGGCCATACGGCCATCCACAGCCTGCAAGCCTTTGTGGTTGAAAGCTTCCTGCAACATGACCGCCACCATCGCGTCGATCATCTCTCGGTCGGAGATGGGTCCGGTCCGCGCAATCCGTGTCGCTGTGTCCTGGTCGTCCTCGCCGCCCAAACCCATCAGAAAGTGTGCGATGGCTTGCCGCAGCAATTCGTATTCTCGAGGGCTACCCCGCTTGAGCGCCGCGAGCTTCTCGACCCCGACCTTCTCGAGTTCACCAGCTTTGGTCTGAAGCCGATCGGCTTTCGCGTGGTAGATGGGCCGCATGTATGCCTCAGTTACCGCAGCCACTGCTCGCAAGATGCTTTTCTCACCGCAACCCGCGCAAGCACCATCCCCGGACACCAGAGCGTCGTAATTGCGCCGGACCATCAGCATGTTCCGGAGCGTTGCGGTCTTGGAATCCTGCGGCCGCGTGTCGCTGTAGAGACCGAGGTACTTCTGCGGCGTGTCCGGCAGAAGATTCAGGAACGCCGTACCGGTCTCATGCTCTGCGTTGACCTCCTCAGTCTCCTGAACCATCTTCAGCGCCGCGTGCTCACCGCACGCTGTGACGCAAGCCGCACACCCTTTGCACAGATCTGAGACGAAGATCGAAAAAATTCCTCCTCCGCCAGGGGTCTTGCGCTCTGGGGTGGAGAAGATGGCATTCGTTTTCTGAAAAGCCATCGGCACCTTGTCGATAATGGCGAAAAGCTGATGCTTGGCGTCGTCGGAGAATCCATCAATCTCGTTTGTGACCTGGTGAAGAATCTGCGGCAGCGGCGTGCCGGCATTCTTAGCGATGGCGTCCCGCATCATCTGACGCGTGCGTTTCTCGATCTCCGGCAGCGACTGCAACATCTTCAGGCGCTCGCCCGGATCCCGGACATACTGCACGACCGCTGTGCGCAGAACCGTTTCCATGTCTTGCGAACAGTTGGGCAGAGCGGTGTCTGGGCAAACGGCGATGCACTCCATGCACTGGGTGCAGTTTTCAGGGATGAAGAGCGGGGTTTCACGGCGAGCAACATACTTCGACGCCGTGTCGCCGCTGCCAGCGGCGATCACACCGACCGACGCGAATGTAGAGGATGGCTGGTTGTACCCCAAACCCGAACGGAACTCAGCATTGAAGGTCGCAACTCGCGTCACCGGAGTCCGTTCGTGCTGGCCGGCGGGAACCTGCGTAGAGCGGCATCCCACGTGGCATCCGTCGCCGCCTCCATTGCTCACGACCGGCAGAAGTGCCACTCCTCGCAACGTTGACCGGTCGGGAGCCTCAAATTCGCCTATTCGGATCTCGCGTACGCGCTCGAAGCCCTGGGTCATTACTTCCATGTTGGAACTTACAACGGCGTCGCCCAGCCGGCCAAACTTCTTCACGTACTGCTGGTGAACGACTTCCCTAAACTGCTCCTGGCTGATGCGGAACTCGGCGAGGAGCGGCGAGACCGCAAAGAACGCTCCCAGAAAGGCATTGCCCTGCATGCGAAGTTGAAGGTCGGCACGATCGGTCGCCTTGCGTGCAATCTCGAAGCCCGCCAGCGTGAATACGCGGATCTTCTTGTCGATGATCTGCTTGCGCGCCCAGAGCGGCAGCCGCTCCCAGGCCTGTTCACCCTCTTCGTCGGATTCCCACACCAGGCAACCGCCCTCCGACATGCCATCGAGGGGGTTGGTATGCGTAAACGCTTTCGGATCGCAGCAAAGCACGACGGTCACGTGCCGAAGATCGCAATTGACCCGAATCCGCTCGGGGGCTGCCACCATGAAATAGGCGGTGGGGGCGCCCTTCTTTTCCGATCCGTACTTGGGATTGGCGCTGACGTGGATGATCTCTTTGGGGTTGCCGAGATCGTCGACGATCTTGTCACGCTCATAGAGGAGGTCGTTCAGATCGCCCAGGATCGCGCCCAGGTTCTTGCCGGTTGTGATCGCGCCCCATCCACCGATGGAGTGGAAACGCACGGCGACGGCTTTTTCTGGCAATAGAGAAGGTGTCTCGTCCGATTTCACCTCGTACGGATGATCAACGCCCAGCACGAAGAATGATGTTCCATCCGCCGCGTGCTTACCATCTTTGCGAGGGCGAGTCCCGGTGGCGAATTCATACGCTCCGAAAATGTGCTCAGGCCGGAAGTCCCGCGACCCCAAACCGTAGATGCCTGAGAACAGCCGCGGCATCTGGTCTGCTGTAATTGCGGGCAGTCCTTCGGCGGCTGGACGACCATCGCTTTGTAAAGCCTTGCTGAGTGCGGTTCGGATGTCGCGTCCCATGGGATTGTCGCCGGCCATGGGTTCGTCAGTACGCTCGAGGACGATAACCTTCTTCTTCCCAGCGAGAGCGTTGATCACAGCTGCTTCGGGGAACGGACGAAAAACGTTGAGGTGAATGGAGCCAACTTTCGCAGCCCTGCGCTCGCGGAGGTAATCCACGGCGGCTTCGATATTCTCTGCAGCCGATCCAAGCGAGACGAACACGGTATCCGCGTCGTCGGTTCTGTATTGCGTGACCAATCCATAATGGCGGCCGGTCAACTTTCCGAATTCCTTGTGGGCCTCTTCCAGGAACTGCAGAATCGGTTCGGTGAAGTTGTTCCGCCGCGCCGCCACGCCTTGCATGTAGTGTTCCTGATTCTGTACCGGCCCGAGCAGCACCGGATTGGTGAGGTCAATCATCTGCGGCACCCGACGCCGCTTCGGCCCGAAGAGAATTCGTTGGCTCTCGGTGGGGCAGTCGATGATGTCGTCCGGCGCGCCGAGAAACTCCCGGATCAGATCCGCTTCGGGCTTGTAGAAGGTCCGCTCAAGGTGTGAGGTGAGAAATCCGTCCTGGACGTTCATTCCCGGCGTCAGACTCAACTCGGTCACGCGCCGCAAGATGAGTGCTTGGTCCGCGGCCTGCTGCGCGTCTTTGCCGAAGAGGATGATCCATCCCGTGTCGAGCGCGCCGTAAACGTCGTCGTGCCCGCAGTGAACGTTGAGCGCGTGCTTGGTCAACGCTCGCGCCACCACCTCCAGGACCATCGTCGAACACTTACCCGGCGCGTGGTAGTACTGCTCAACGCCGTACACGAGTCCCTGGCCGGACGTGAAATTGACCACCCGCTTCCCACAAACCGAGTGCGCAATTGCCCCGCCCTGAGCCGCGTGTTCTCCTTCCGCTTCCACCGCCAGCGTGTTGCGGCCGAACACATTCAGGTGGCCTTCTGCGAAGGCCTGCTGGTAGAGTTCTCCACCTTCGGTTGACGGCGTGATCGGGTAAAACACACCGGCATCGGCTATGCGCGTTTCGGTGTGGTAAGAGACGAGTTGATTGCCGTTTGCCGTGACTCGTATCCCGGGATAACGCGGTGCTGCGTTCATGACTCCCTCCGCGAACGGGCACCTGACGGTGAGGTGTCAGTAGGTATCTTTCGTTGGCCGATATTGTAGTACCGGTTCCGCCCCACCCGCAACGGCCGTTTCGTCGGTAAGCGGGCGGCGGACCATACATTCCGGGAGTTGCCGTGAAGTCCGCGTTGATGTCAACTTGACGGGTAACTCCCAAACCGCTGAAGTGCTCTGCCACTCTGAGTGGATCGTCGGCCACACGGAACGACTCTGCTCGCCGCCCATCTGAGAACGGCACGACTAACGAGTCAGGCTTCAACCGCTGAAGGCGCTTCGAAGCGCATGCCTCGTCGGCTTTGTTTTTTCCACTCCATCTGCGAAACTGACCACTGATGTTCACCACCGCGAGCTAGAAGCCAAGAGCCAAAAGCCAACATGGGCCGCATCCACGTTTTATCCGAGCAGGTTGCCAACAAGATCGCCGCCGGCGAGGTAGTGGAGCGGCCTGCTTCAGTCGTGAAGGAGATGCTCGAGAACTCGCTCGACGCCGGGGCGACGCGGATCAAGATCAGCGTGGAGGCGGGCGGGAAGAAGCTCATCCAGATCGTCGACAACGGATGCGGCATGGTGCGCGACGACGCCATGCTGGCGTTTGAGCGGCATGCCACTTCGAAGATCAAAAACGCCGAAGATCTGCTGAGCGTGGCGACGCTGGGATTTCGTGGGGAGGCGCTGCCCTCGATCGCGTCGGTGTCGCGGTTGCGGCTGGAGACGCGGGCCGCGGAAGAAGAAGCCGGCACGGTGGTCGAAATCAACGGCGGAAAGATTGCCCGTGTGGAAGAGGCTGGGTTGCCGCTGGGAACTTCGATCACGGTGCGCGATCTTTTCTTCAATACTCCAGCGCGAAAGAAATTTCTGAAGTCGGAGTCAACCGAGTTGTCGCACATCGCGTCGCTGGTCACGCATTACGCGCTGGCGCATCCGGAGAAGCATTTCGAGTTGCATTCGTCGACGAATGCCATGCTGGTCGCGCCTCCGGTGGCCGGATACAGCGAGCGCGTCTACCAGGTGTTTGGCAAGGAGACGCTTGATCAGTTGATCCCGGTAGCGGCGCGGCAGGCGCTCGCACACGTCGGGCTGCCGCAACCGCCGCCGTGGCGGCGTAAGGAAATAGAGGAAGACGGCGCGGAGGTCGCGCCCACCGATCCCGGGGAGATGCGAGTGCACGGCTTCGTCTCGAAGCCGGAGATTCAAAAGCTGAACCGGAATTCAATCTTCGTCTTCGTGAACGGGCGGCTGATTCGCGACCGGCTGGTCCAGCACGCGCTGACCGAGGCCTACCGCAACATTATTCCGCCCACGGTGTATCCGGTGGTGCTGCTGTTTTTGGAGTTGCCGGCGGGCGAGGTCGATGTGAATGTGCATCCGTCAAAAACGGAAGTCCGTTTCCGCCAGCAGTCGGTAATGCACGATTTTGTGCGCGACTCCGTGCGAGCAGCGCTCATGAAGGCGCGTCCGGTGCCGCAGTTTGTGACGGAGATGCGGGCGCACGCCACGGCCAGCCAGGCGCTCACCCCGGGTGCGCTGACGCCGGGCGCGGAGTGGGAACCGTCGTCGGGCACAGCGTCCGCCGTCGAAGCACCGTGGCCGGCACCGCCCGCGCCGGCGGCGGACGGCGGATTCGTGTTGCAGGCGCCCGCGCTGCCGCCGGTTTCCGAGCGATTTCAGTTTGAAGGCGGAATCGCGGTGGAGGCGAATGCGGCTGTATCACTGGCGCGTCCGGTCGAAGCAATTCCTGACAACGGTTGTGCCCCACCCCTGGACGTGAGCGAAGAAGAGCCGACGCTTTCGTCGCTCGGCACGCTGAAGCCGCTGGGGCAGATTCGTAATTCGTTCATCCTGGCGGTGAATGAAGATGGCTTGTGGATTATCGATCAGCACGTTGCCCACGAGCGCGTTCTGTTTGAGCGTGTCTTGAAGCAGCGGGCGGAGCAGAAGGTGGAGAGCCAGCGCATGCTCATGCCGATCGTCCTGGAGTTGTCTCCGGCGCAGCAGGCGGTGTTCGCCGAGATTTCCGACGAACTGCAGCGTAACGGGTTCGAGGCGGAGCCGTTTGGAGCGCGCAGCGTGGCGGTCAAGGTGGCGCCCGCGGGAGTGGACGCGGCGGTGGTCGAGCACATGCTGCACGAGTTGCTCGATCAGTTCTCGCGCGAGGAGCAGTCCCTCAACCTGGAAAAGATTCGCGCCCGCATTGCCGCCTCGATTGCGTGTCACGCCGCCATCAAAGTGAACATGCCCCTGGACCAAAACAAAATGGAGTGGCTCCTGTCCGAATTGGCCAAAACCGATCACCCAATGGCTTGCCCTCACGGCAGGCCGGTAGTGCTACGGTATTCTGTGAAGGATATTCAGAAGGCGTTTAAGCGGATCTAGCGGGATCACGGTGCCGGGATCGGGACCTCGGATGCGTGCAGGTGGATGATCCTCCAGCCTTCCGGGAACTTACTCAGAATGATTGTGCGGCGGTTGACGAATCCCGCCCTGTCGTCGAGATGAAACGTCACAATCGCGACGTCCCCGGCAATCTGAATCCTAAGGTTCTGCGGCTGCAGGTCCATATATGGTCCCTTGCTCCTGCCGGCACGTATCTGCTCGAAGACCTGCCGGAAGTTGTGTTCGAACTCAGAGCGGCCGTCGGCGCGCTGAGCAAATGCCCGAGGATAAAAAACCGTTGCATCGTCGGCGAAAGCTGAGCGGAAAGTCTCCCAATCAAGATTGTCGAAGGCTCGAACGAACGTGGCCAGGGTATTCTTTACCTCCACTTCCTTCGCCGAGGGTTGGTCTGTTTGAGCGAAAGCGCAGACCGTTAGCAGTGCCACGAACGTTAGTGTGAAGATTCGGTTCATAGGAACTGCAGTATATCGCCGGCTCTGGTTCGAAGCGCCGGAGCAGTTGTGATCTAATCTTCGTATGATCGACCAGGTATGACCGACCAGGAACTGCAGCAATTGCGGCGCGAGAAATGGCGGCTGGATGGCAAGCCCATCCGGACGATCGAACAGGCGCGCGCTTTCCTGGAGGATGTTGGATTCTGCCTGATGTATCCGCATCGGCCGGCGCTGCTGGTGCCGACGTTTATTGGCGCGTTTGTGGGTGCGGAGGACCGGTTGCCGGGCTGGCAGCATGCGTTCGCCGATCCGCGGGCGGCCGAAGCGACGGAACTGATGGTGCGGTTGTTGCGCGACCGGTCCGCGTTCGAGGCAAATTTGTTCGAAGAGAACAACGGGTTTCTGGTGGCGGCGTCGGTGTTCCCTTACTTTTACGTGCTCATGGGCGAGCGAAATCCGAAACAGGCGCCCAACGCGGGGACGCGTTCGCCGTATTCGCAACTGGCCTGCGACGCGTTCGCCGTTGTCCAGCAGGAAGGTCCAATTTCAAAGCAGAAGTTGTTGGAGCGTCTGGGAGGAGGCCTGTCGATCGCGGCGCTGGACAAGGCTTTGGCGGAGTTGTGGTCGAAGCTGCGCATTACGCGCGTGGACTACCGGGAGAGCGAGGGTTCGGTGTGGGATCTGCTGTATCGCTGGGCACCCGAGGCGGTGAAAGAAGGCGTGGGATTGTCGGTGCCCGAGGCGCTCACGGCGCTGCTGTCGAAGTATCTGGATTGCGTGATAGCGGTGGAACCGGCGGAGCTGGAGACCTTTTTCGGAAACTTCATCGCACGCTCGAAGGTGAAAGATGCCGTCAACGCACTGCTGGCGGCGCGTGAATTGAGCTTCGTGCATGTGAGTGGACGGTCGATGCTGCAGATTACGCCGGAGAAAATCGTGGTGGTGCCAGTTCCGCGCAGTGCAGGGCGATGAGCATTCCGTCGAGAAGTTACGGAGCTTGGGGATCTGCAACCGCTGGCTAAAGGCGAAGGCTTTTAACCGCGAAGGACGCAAAGAAAAGCCGCGAAGGACGCTAAGAGACCCCGGGGTTGCGGCAGCCAATCGGCCGACTTTCCTAAGTTAGGCACATCTTGTGTCAGACGATTCCTATCCGAGAGACTACCGGGGGCGACTTGCGCCGTCGCCGACGGGACTGTTGCATCTTGGACATGCGCGGACGTTTTGGATTGCGGCGCGGCGCGCGGTCGAACGCGGAGGGCGGTTGATTCTGCGGAATGAAGATCTGGATCTGCAGCGCTGCCGGGCGGAGTTTGTTGAGGCGATGATCGAGGATTTGCGCTGGCTGGGAATTGAGTGGAGTGAGGGGCCGGACTGCGGTGGGGCGTTTGGTCCGTACGCGCAGAGCGAGCGGCGAGCGGTTTATCTGGAGGCTTGGAGGAAGCTGCGCGGCGGGGGAATGATTTATCCGTGTACTTGCTCGCGGAAGGATGTGGCGCAGGCGGCGGGCGCGCCGAATGAGGGGGATGACGAGCCGGTTTATCCGGGAACCTGCCGGCCGCAGGAACCCCCACTTCTCGCGCAAAGGGCGCGCGAGAAATGGGGCACCCAGGCCACATGGTTCGATGAGCCTGCGGGAGTGAATTGGCGGTTTCTTGTGCCGGATGGGGAGGAGATCAGCTTTGCCGACTTGCATCTTGGACCGCAGCGGATGATTGCGGGGCGCGATTTTGGAGACTTCATCATTTGGCGGCGCGATGATGTGCCGGCTTACCAACTGGCCGTGGTGGTGGACGACGCGGCCATGGGGATCACCGAGGTGGTGCGTGGAGCGGATTTGCTGAAGTCGACGGCGCGGCAGATTCTTTTGTTCCGGGCGCTGGGACTCGCCGTGCCGGACTACTACCACTCCGATCTGGTGCGCGATGAGGCGGGAGTGCGGCTGGCGAAACGGCATGATGCGTTGAGTATCCGGAAGCTTCGCGAGTTGGAGTGGACGCCGGAGCAGGTGCGCGCAGGCTCCCTTACTGACTTCGTCGAAAACCCCCACCCTAGCCGCAAAGAACGCGGCTAGGATGGGGCACCCAGATTTCGTTATTCGCAGGCTTCGCGATTCGCGGCGCTTGAAGGCGGTCTCGGCTGCCCGTAAACTTGAACAATGCATGTGCACGCCCATGGCGCGGGCGGTCCAACGCGGGTGTTGAAGATTTCGCTCGCGGTCACCCTGGCTTACATTGTGCTGCTGGTGGTGGCCGGGGTACGGGCGCATTCTCTGGCGTTGCTGTCGGAGGCGGGGCACAATCTCTCTGATTTTCTGGCGCTGTTGCTGTCGCTGGTCGCCGTCTATTTCCAGTCGCGTCCGGCCAACTCAACCAAGACTTACGGTTATCAGCGCGCCGGAGTACTGGCGGCGCTGGTGAACGCAAGTTCTTTGGTCGCAGTCTCGCTCTTTATCTTTTACGAAGCCTTCCGGCGGTTGCAGCATCCCGAGCACGTGCAGGCCAGCGTGATGATGTGGGTGGCTGCGGCCGGTGTAGTCATGAACGGCGCGATCGCATTCCTGCTTTTCCGGTCAGGCGGCGACGTCAATATCCGCAGCGCTCTGCTACATGAAGTTGGAGACACGCTTTCGACCGCGGCCGTCATCGCCGGAGGCTGGGCCATCCTGGTCACGGGCAATTACTGGATCGACTCGGCGCTGTCGGTTGGGATTGGAGCGCTGATCCTATGGTCGGGCTTCAGCATTGTGCGCGAGACGCTCAATATTTTGCTCGAAGGCACGCCGCGCGGGATGAAGCTGGAAAAGATCGAGGCCGCCATGCGCGCCATCGAGGGCGTCAATAATGTGCATGATCTGCATGTGTGGAGCATCGGATCGGAAACCCATGCGCTGTCGTGCCACATCTCGATTGCCGACATTCCGCCGTCGGTCAGCGAGCGCATTCTGCGGGACGTGAAGGAGTGCCTGCTGCACGACTTTCGCATTGACCATACGACGATCCAGTTCGAGCATGTGGTCTGCGAAGTCGCGCACGGGTGCGTGATTCCGGTGGTGGAGAGCGAAGAACATCATCACAACCACAGCCATTGAGCAGCGCGACTCAATTCTTCTTCCAGAACTGGTCAAACGTCTTCGTGACGGCGGTTCCCCGTGAGTTCCCCTGTTCTTCGCAGTAGCCGGCATACTTTTCATAAAAGGTAATGAAGTCATAGCGTCGGCTCTCGCAAAACTGATCTCTGACGGTACCGTCTTTTGCGGCATTGTTCAGTTCACCGGCAATCGTGTCGAAGCGCGGATCGTCGACGGAAATCAGACTTAGCGTGCCGCCTGATTTCAGTGGCAGTGGAAGCACATAGATCCCCTTTGCTGGCCCGAAGGAACTGAGGAGCAATGCCAGTTGGTGGTGATACGGAAACATCCGTGCCGGAAAGTCCGGAGTTGCGATCACCGCTCGCACCCGCTGCGCTTTTGGAAACTGAAGTGAGTATTCAAAAACCGAGTCACTGGTCCTAACCAGAAGCAGGATTTCAGAAGATTGATCATTAAAGAAAGGATTCACATTGATCACCTGAAACGTCGCTTTCTGGTTCGGCAACATTTGTGCAGCTGATTCAGGCAATTGCATCGGATCAGAGCATAGAAAGTGGGGGTCGGGAATAAAGCTACCTTCGACAGGGAAAATTCCGGACCAACTCCAATGCCGGAGAGGGTAGTAAGATCGTGCGACCTCGTAGCAAGTCCCGTCCGAGGCTCGAGAAGAACGAGATCCCCAATGCAAATATCTACACGCAAAGGGCGTGGCCACGACCAGGAGCAACAACGACATTGTAAGCTTCCAGCGCATCTTTGAGATTCCAGTCGGCCTGGCTGCCGTCCAAGTCTAACGCTGTTTCTCGTAGATTTCCTTTGCCCGGTCGATCGTATCCGCCTCTTCCGCCGACTTGTCTGGGCGCAGGCGGACGATCCGTGGGAAGCGCAGGGCGTAGCCGCTGTCGTGGCGGTCGGAGCGCATCATGTTGTTGAAGGCTACTTCGAGGACGATCTTCGGTTCGACCACACGGCGGAAGCCTTGATCTTCCACTGTGTGCGCGAGAAACCATTCGGTCATCTCCGCGATTTCTACGTCGGTCATGCCTGAATAGGCTTTGCCGATGTTGACCAGGTGGTCTTGACCTGAACTCCGGTCCCAGACGGCGAAGGTGTAGTCGCTGAGCACGCCGATGCGTTTGCCGTGGCCGTACTCGACGGCGGTCACGACGACGTCGAGCGTGGCTAGTTCGCGCTTCATCTTCAGCCAGGACTTGCCGCGCTTGCCGGGTGTGTAGGGCGAGTTGAGATCCTTGATCACGAGGCCTTCGTTGCCGCGGGCCTGTGCGGCGACGAACAATTTTTCCAGTTCCTCGGGCGAAACTGCACGAAATACGGGCGCGCGAATGACACTCGCCACGGCAGTTTCTTCATTCTCTCCAAATAGCAACGCCCCTTGTTCTACTTTTCTTCGTTGGTTTGTGCCGCTTTGGTGAGTAATTCTCTGAGCCGCCAGCAAATCGTCGAGAATTTGCGCGCGCTCCCGCAGCGGACGGTCGAATACCAATTCGCCGCGCGCGTACAAGACATCGAAGGCAAGGAACGCGACGGGAATCTCGCGCAACATCTTTTCGCTGACTTTCTTTCGTCCCAGTCGTTGCTGCAGGACGCTGAACGGGCGGGCTTGTCCGGCGAAGTAGTCCCACGCAACGATCTCCCCGTCGAGGATGGCGTCGTGCGGCAGTCCGGCGACCGCGTCGGGCAACTCGGGGAATGATTCGGTGATCTCGTCGCGGGTGCGGGAGAAGAACCTCACTTCGCCGCCGGAAATGTGCGCCTGCGCACGGATGCCGTCGTACTTATCTTCGACCGCTGCGTCGGCGAAGTAGCTCAATCCCTCTTCGGGCGATTCGATGGGACTGGCGAGCATGAATCCCAGGGGATGGAACAGGCGCATCTTCGCTTGAGCCAGTTTGTTCTCTGCCGCGAGGCGCACGGTCTCGCCGATATTGCCCACGAGCATATTGGCCCGCTGTACGTCTGCCAGGGGGCTGCGGTAGGCTCTCGCAATCGCCTCTTCGACCAGGCTTTCTTTCAGGCCGATGCGCAGGTCGCCGGTCATGATCTTGACGATGTATTTGGCTTCGAGCGGCGCCGCGCGCGTCAGCAGATCGCGCACCAGCGCTGCCTTTGATGCGGGCCCGCGCGCCGCGGTGATCTGGCGGAACATACTTTCTACCTCCAGCACTTTCAGACCCTGATCGGCACGTTTGGAGAGCACCTCGCTTGCGACTGCTCCGAGGTCGCCGTGACGGCGGTAGGCGGCGGTCAGTTCGGCCTCATCTTTCCCTGATAGCTCCGCTACGATTTGCCAGAGCGAGCGGCCGCCGACCTGCAGCGTGGTTTCTTCCCAGGCGGGGAAAGGCCGTCCGGAAAGGAATATGGCGGACACCGCGGCCTCGGCCGTCGAGCGCGACTGGAGATAGTCGGCGCCGATGCCGGTCTTCAGCAGTTTTTTGGTCGTGGCTGCAATGGCTTCACACGCTTCGGCTAGTTGCTGCATGCTCTCCTCGGTGCTACTGCCAACGAGTCTATGTGAGAACCTGAACTATCCCCCCAGATCTCCGCACAGACTCTAAAGTCCTTCAAGACATACATTTGAAAGGGTAACTTGAGCGATTGCCTGTGATACCCTATTCATTGGTTCGTGTGCCCCGGAAGGATCATCTAACAAACGTGAGTTTTGTGCGAAATTACTTGCGATTTCTCGCGGCCGTGCAGCTTCTGCCAGCTTTGGAGAGTGGAGAAGAGACATTGGTTGGCGGACAGGCTGTGCTTGAGGGCGTGATGATGCGTTCTCCGCACGCGTGGGCAATCGCCTGCCGCAAGCCCTCGGGTGAAGTGGTGACCATGAGCGAACCGCTGGAGCGGCCATCGGAGAAGCATAAATGGATGGCTTGGCCGATCGTGCGCGGGGTGATGACGCTGGGGTACGCGATGAATCTGGGCTACCGGGCGCTGCGGTTCTCGGCGAATGTGGCGATCGAAGATGCGATGCAGAGCGAGGATCATGTGGCGACAGCCGCCTCGGCTGTCACGCCGGCGCAAGGCACGGCGGAATCTCCCAAGTCCCAGCCATCGTCTGCCCAGACCCGCGAGAAAGCGGCCACTCTCAGCAACTGGCTGGCGGCCGTGAATATCGTAATCTCGCTGGCGTTCTTCATCTTCATGTACAAGTACATTCCTCTGCTGGCGGCGACGGAATTGAAGAAGATTGATCCCGCCTTGGGTGGACGAATTGTTTTCAACCTGATCGACGGTGCGATCCGGCTGGGGCTGTTTCTTTTGTTTATTTGGGGGGTGTCACTGTGGAAAGATATTCGCCGCGTGTACGAATACCACGGGGCGGAGCACAAGACGGTGTTTGCGTTTGAGAATGGTGATCCGCTGACCACGGCGTCGGTGCAAAAGTATTCGACGTTCCATCCGCGATGCGGAACTAGTTTCCTGATGACCGTGATGCTGATCTCGATCGGGTTCTACATGCTGGTGCCGTTCACCACGTTCTGGGCGCGGTTTGCGTCGCGCATCGTGCTGCTGCCGGTGATTGCCGGGGTGTCTTATGAAATCATCCGCTTTGCGGCCAAACACCGCGGTTCGCTGTTCGCGCTGATGACGGCTCCCGGCCTGTGGCTGCAACGGATCACCACCAAGCCTCCGTCGGACGAGGAAGCCGAGTGCGCCATTGTGGCCCTGAACCGCGCCATGTCGCTCGAAAAAGAGCGCGGCGGGGAATTGGTGATTGCCTAGCGGCTCCGCCGCGAATACTTCCTCTGCCCATCCTGATATCACTACAATTGCCGTCGAGACGTAACTTGTTACGTCTTGCCCATGTACAAGCCGGGCGTTTGCGGCGGACCGAGACGTGGCAAGCTGTGTCTCTATGAAGGCTGATTATGTTTGAACGATTGGACCAAATCGAAGCGCGTTACGAAGAGCTGACGCAGGCGCTGGCATCGCCGGAGATCATGAATGACTCGGCGAAATATCAGAAGACTGCCAAGGCGCACAGTGAAATCACGCCCGTGGTTGAGAAGTATCGTGAGTACAAGGATCTGACGAAGGGAATCGCGGACAGCCGGGCGCTGCTGGCTGACGAGAAAGATGCCGAGATGCGCGCCTATGCCCAGGAAGAACTGGATAAGCTGGAAGGACGAGTTGGGGCGGTCGAGGCAGAACTGAAAACACTGCTTCTGCCCAAGGATCCGAATGACGAGAAGAACATCATCCTCGAGATTCGCGCGGGCACGGGCGGGGACGAGGCTACGCTGTTCGCGGCTGAACTTTTTCGCATGTACACCAGGTATGCGGAAACGCAGCGCTGGAAAGTAGAAGTGCTCTCGACGTCGGAATCCTCTGTCGGCGGGCTGAAGGAAGTGATTGCGATTATCGAGGGTAACCGCGTGTACTCGCAGCTCAAGTATGAAAGCGGCGTACATCGGGTGCAGCGCGTGCCGGCGACCGAGCAGCAGGGGCGGGTGCATACTTCGGCCGTTACGGTTGCGGTGCTGCCGGAGGCCGAGGATGTGGACATCAAGATTGAAGCTAAGGACCTGCGTATCGATACTTTTTGTTCATCCGGGCCGGGCGGGCAGTCGGTGAACACGACGTATTCGGCGGTGCGGATTACGCACATTCCGACCAATACGGTGGTGAGCTGTCAGGACGAAAAGTCGCAGATCAAGAACCGCGAAAAAGGCATGCGCGTGCTGCGTTCCCGGCTTTACGAAATCGAAATGGAGAAGCAGCAGGCGGCGCTGGCCAAGGAACGCAAGGCCATGGTGGGGTCCGGCGATCGCAGCGAGAAGATCCGCACCTATAACTTCCCGCAAAACCGGCTGACGGACCACCGCATCGGATTCACCATTCACCAACTTGATGCGGTCATGGACGGCAAGATTCAGCCGCTGATCGAGGCGTTGGTAACGCACTACCAGGCGGAGAAGCTGAAGGCGGAAGCCGGTGCGATGATGTAAAAGGAGCAGTTCTTGCTCCAGTCAAAGCTTGAATCGCAAAGGACGCTAAGAAAAAATCGCGAAGGCCACAAAGAGAATCAGCGAGCGCAAAAGTTGGACTTGCGCGAAATCTTTCGGCAGCTCAAATATGGCTGATTTGAATACGACACTCGCAGATGTGCTCTGTGACCGCTATACCACAAACGCGGCCCGCGTGCGCGAACTGGCGGGGCCGCTGAGTGAAGACCAGTTCTGGGAGAAGCCGTTCGCTTTCGGAAACAGCTTTGGCCATCTGGTGCTGCACCTGACCGGCAATCTGAACTATTACATCGGGACGCAGATCGAACAGACGGGATACGTGCGGGAGCGTGCGCGAGAATTTACGGATCCGAATCCGCCTTCGAAGGAAGAGGCGCTTCGACGCTTCGAGGGCGCTGTCAGCATGGTGGTGCGAACCATCCGCGCGCAGTCTTCGGAAGACTGGGCGAGAGAATACTCCGCTGTCGGCACGAAAGCACCCAATCGCTTCGCCATGATCATGCAGTGCGACGGGCACATGCAGCACCACATCGGGCAGATGCTGTACATCGTTTACCGGTGGAGCGGAAAGTGAAGAATGAATGTTTTGTGTACTGGCTTCCCCGTGGCGCCTAAGCGCCACCGATTTTGCCAAGCCTACGGCGCGGCTAGAAGCCGCGCCCTTTCAAATCAAGTCAGGATTTGGGGTTTTTGTTGCCTGCGATCCCACGCCCTATCAAGGCTGGTGATGAAGTAGAAACCCACTTTTTGTTTTCCTCCGTGCTTCGGTGACTCCGTGGTGAAATAGATTCGTGGAATTGAAAGCCGCCCTAACCTCGGCGATCGGCCGCCTTACGGTGGAACGTGTTCCTTCCCCGCGGATGAACGCCGAGTTGCTGCTCATGTTTACGCTCGACTGTGACCGCGCTTATCTCTACGCACATCCCGAGCGCGAGCTCATCGGGGACGAGCAATCCCGCTACCAGGCGGCGCTAAACGAGCGGGCGCGCGGCGTCCCGGCTCAGTACATTACCGGACATCAGGAATTCTGGGGGATGGACTTCATCGTGACTCCGGCGGTGCTGATTCCACGACCGGAAACCGAGCACGTCATCGAGACAGTGCTGGCCCTGACCAGGTTGGGTCGGACTGGCGGACAGGAGTGTCCGCCCCACACGATGCGCATTGTCGATGTCGGCACCGGTTCGGGCTGCATCGCTCTGGCGCTGGCGAAAGAACTGCCGGGAGCGGAAATCCACGCGTCCGACGTTTCCGCCGCTGCGCTGGAAATCGCGCGCGCCAACGCTGCCCGCCACGGGCTCGAGGGGCGCATCGAGTTTCATCAGACGGACCTGCTCGCTGGACTCAGCTCCGATTTTGATTTCATCGTCTCCAATCCGCCTTACGTTGGTGAATCTGAGGAAGATCAGGTCCAGCTGGAGGTCCGCAGATTCGAGCCCCGCAGTGCGGTGTTTGCTGGAGCCACGGGAGTAGAGGTCATTGCGCGGCTAGTTCCGCAGGCTCGCGCCGCGCTGCGCCCTGGCGGCTGGCTTGTCCTCGAAATCAGCGGGACCATTGCGAGCCCGGTGCAGCGGTTGCTTGAGTCCTGGGAGGAAGTTCGCACGATCTCCGATCTGCAGTCGATTCCACGGGTCGTGCGAGCTCGTAAACCCCACCAGTAGGGTCGAATGAAATGCGGGCTACCCGAAGAGCTGCGTCAAAAACCGCCTCACTGTGAGCAAAATCCCGTGCACTCGTGTCAAAACAGACTTCCGGAAGACGTTTTGACTTGACGCACGACCATGGACAGTGGCCTACTGCTAGCCCAATGCGGAGTCGAGGCGGTGTTGAAGTTATGTAACGAAGTCTCGAGGCACAGATGGCGAAGAAAACGGCAGAGGCTCCGTTAGTGGCACCGGGTAGCGAACCGCGAAAATGTCAAGGAGAAATTTATGACAAGAATTCTGCGCGCAGCGTTCGTCTTACTGCTCGCCACTCTGCCATGTGCACAACTAGCCAACGCCCAAAGTAAATCGTCCTCAAAGACCCCAACGAAGAGCCTGGAACAGTTTTTTGAATGGGTGCAATCCACGCACAAGGCGCCATTTGACCGCGACGGCGTGCGGCTGCCCAAAGGAGGAGCGGCGGCCCTGATGAGGCTGCGCCCGGCTGCAGGAGCGATGGCGGCAGCGCCTGTGGGAACAAATGTCAAGATCAACCGGGACCGGGATCCTTGGCCGAAGGCCGAAATTGCGGTCGGAGTTGACCCAGTCAACGGTAGCGTCGTGGTCATGTCGAACGACTTCCGCGAGAACTACGACAAAATGTATTACCACGTTTCCACCAACGGCGGCATGGCATGGTCGGACGACGCCATGGTAGGAGGGAACGATCCGAACACAGGATTCATTCCGCTGACCTTCCAGAGCGATCCTGGAGTCGCATTCGACAATAGAGGGCACAGCATCCTATCGACGATCACGGGCAACCTGATTCTTGATATCAACAACGGTTACGAGAACCTTGATACGGAGGTGATGGTTGCGGAGGGCTTTAACCACGGCACTTACAGCAGCTTGATCCCGATGATCATTGACACGCAGCCGTGCAATGGCCTTTTCAGCGGGACCTTCAATTGCCCAGCTCAACTAGACAAGCCGCTGATTACGGTCGACAGCGTGCCTGGGAGTCCGAACAACGGTACGATTTACGTGTACTACACGGTGTTCTGCAACTCGGCGCCGTGCCCCTACGGTTCGGGAACCATCCCGAAGTTCGGGTCCGCGATCGTGGAATCGCACTCGCCGGGTGCGGGACTGCCTTTCTCGACGCCGCAGATTGTGAGCGGCTCGCTCTCGAACGAGCAGTTCTCCAGCATGGTGGTTGACAGCCACGGTGTGCCGCACGCTTTCTTTGACGACTTCTCCTCGGCCACCGGCTTGAACATGTATATGTCCACCTTGACCTCGTCGGGCTGGGTGGTGAATTCCACACCGGTTGCGACGTTCGTCCCCCTCGGGACAGCCACCATCAACTGGGGCTTCCGCCTCAGTGGCACGTTCGCGCCAGGGTGCGGAATCCATGGAGACACGGCTTATTGTGCGTTCTCGGCGAACCAAGCCGGCAGCGGACAGTTCGAAAGCGGACTGAGCGTTTATCTGGCTTCGGTCAACACGCAGACGGGCGCGTCGGCGATCCACCGTGTGAACAACGACCTGTTCAACAGCAGCAGTGACCACATTTTCCCGTGGGCGACGGCCAAGGGCGACGGGTCGGTCTATGTGGGCTTCTATGATGACCGCGACGACCCGTTGCTCACCAAGGTCGAGTACTGGGTTGCGAAGTCCACTGACGGCGGGGCTACGTTCCCCGTGCAAAAAGCCGTCAGTGACACGTCGTTTAACCCGTGCACCGGCTTTCCGGGCTGCGGTTTCTTCGGAGACTACACCCAGATTGCGGCGGGACCAGGCGGAGTGGTCCATGCCGCGTGGTCAGATACCCGCGACCGGGCCACTATGCAGATCTATGGTCAAGCCATCACCTGGTAGAGAGGGCAGCAAGAAAAGGCCTGCGGGAGCTATCTGGCTCTCGCAGGCCTTTGTTTTTTCGCGGGACAACGATTCGGGGCTAGCGCCGCACGGCTGCTGGTAGTATCTCCTCGACATCGATGATGTCAGTCGGGTAATTGCCGGTGTAGCAGGCCGTGCAGTAGGAAGTCTGGTCGCCATCGCCACAGGCTTTCTTCAAGCCCTCGAGCGAAAGATACGCGAGGGAGTCGGCGCCGATGTAATCACGAATCTCCTCCACCGACTTGTTGGCGGCGATGAGCTGTCTCTTGGAAGGCGTGTCCACGCCGTAGTAGCACGGCGAAATCGTGGGCGGACAGGAGATGCGCATGTGAACTTCGGTGGCTCCGGCGTTGCGGACCATGCGAACGATCTTGCGGCTGGTGGTGCCCCGCACGATGGAATCGTCAATCAGCACGATGCGCTTGCCTTGCAGCAAGGAGCGCACCGGATTCAGCTTCAACTTGACGCCAAAATCGCGCACGCTCTGGCTGGGCTCGATGAAAGTGCGGCCGACGTAGTGGTTGCGAATCAGCGCGAAGCGGAATGGGATGCCGCTTTCGGCGGCGTAGCCGACGGCCGCGGTGACACCGGAATCGGGCACGGGTACCACCAGGTCGCCTTCTACCGGGGATTCCCGGGCCAGCTGGCGTCCGAGGTTTTCGCGGCTGGTCTGCACGGCACGGCCAAACACCACGCTGTCGGGACGCGAGAAATACACGTGCTCGAAGATGCAGCTGGATTGCGGGGCACTGGTGGAATAGAACCGCGAGGTGATCTCCTCCGGCCCAACGACGACTAGCTCTCCCGGCTTGACGTCGCGCACGTATTCGGCGCCGATGAGGTCGAAGGCGCAGGTTTCCGAGGCGAAGACAATCGTATCTCGCGCATGGCCGTCCGTGGCCGGGATACGGCCCATGGCAAGTGGCCGGAAGCCGCGCGGGTCGCGAGCGGCAAAGATGCGGTCGGCGCTCATCATGACCAGGGAGAATGCTCCGTCCACGCGCCGCAGAGCGTCGGCCATGGCTTCGGGCAGGGTGTGCTCGCGCGATAGCGCGATGAGGTGAACGATGACCTCGGTATCGCTGTTGGTCTGGAAGATCGATCCCTGGGCTTCGAGCCGCGAGCGGACCAGATGCGCATTGACCAGATTGCCGTTGTGCGCCAAGGCGATGGCGCCCTTGTTCGATTGCACGAGAATCGGCTGGGCGTTCAGGAGCGCGGAATCTCCGGCCGTCGAGTAGCGCGTGTGACCGATGGCGAGCGAGCCTCGCAGCGGCGAGAGCACCTCTTCGGTAAAGATATCGGCGACCAAACCCATCGCCTTGTGCTGGCGCAGGCTGAGGCCGTCGGAGCTGACGATCCCGGCCGACTCCTGCCCGCGATGCTGCAGCGCGTGCAAGCCAAGGTAGGCAAGCTTTTCGGCCTCTGGGTGGGCAAAGATGGCTACCACACCGCACTCGTCGTGAAATTTGTCGGAAATCAGCATTTAGCAATTCACCTTTGATCCTCTATCTCGCCGTCCCCACGAATCGGTCTAGAACCTTCCCGATGAAATACCAAAGTATCGAGCCGGAGACGAAATAGTAGAGAACCACCCAGATCGCGGAAAGATCCACATTCATCAATACCGGAGAAGCCAATATCGTTAGAGGAAAATCGATCATTCCAATCTTCGGCACGATTTCGTTCACGTCTCTCAGACAGATGGCGACGAGAAACGCGAAGTGCACCGACGGCAGCAAGTAAGCAAAACGGCGAGCGTTCATCCACACCGAAGAGCTCACGGGTTGACTCCTTCAATCCGACCCGACCAACTCCGCATCGGTGTGCAGCGCCGACTCCAGAGCGGCCTCGTACGCCCGGCTCAGGTTGGAAATTTCTGCTGCAATGACCTGCATGCCATCAAGGGAGAGTTCCAGCCGGTCCGGGATCGTCTCTCCGATCACATCCGTCGCGATACCATGCTTCTCCGCTACTTCTTTGATTCGCGACACCTGAGCCGGGTCGCAGGAGACTACGATCCGGCTGGCGTCTTCTCCAAACAGCGCGAACTCCGCGGGCAGCCCGCCCGATGCCACGTTTACCCTTGCGCCCACGCTCTTCGGAAACGCCTTTTCGGCGAGCGCCACCGCTAGGCCGCCATCGGCGCAATCGTGCGCGGAATCCAGCAGTTCCTGCTGGATCAGCTCGGTGACCGCTTTCTGCAAGGCCGCTTCATTCTCCAGATCGAGTTCAGGCGGATATCCCCAGAGCGTACCCAGAATCTCTTTGGCGTACTCGGAAGAACCGAACTCGGTCTGCGCATCGGTGATATCGCCGGGCTCGCCGGCGCGCAATAGCACGATCGTGCGTCCGGGCGCGGCGAAATGCATTTTCGTGGCTTTGTGGACATCGTCGAGAATGCCCACGACGCCCAGCACCGGCGTGGGATAAATGCCTTCGCCCAGAGTCTCGTTGTAGAAGCTGACATTGCCGCCGGTGATGGGGATTTCCAATTCTTCGCAAGCCTTAGTGATGCCGTCGATGGTTTGCGAGAACTGCCACATGATGTGCGGCTTCTCGGGGTTGCCAAAGTTGAGGCAGTTGGTGGCACCGATCGGCGTAGCGCCCGAGCAGGCTACCTTGCGCGCAGCCTCGGCGACGGCGTGCATCGCACCCAGCCGCGGATCGAGATAGCACCAGCGGCCATTGCCGTCGAGCGCCATCGCAAGCCCGCGCTGCGAGCCCTTAATGCGGATCACGCCCGCATCGCCGGCACCAGGGGCTTCGACCGTGTTGGTTTGCACCATGTGGTCGTATTGCTGCCACACCCAGCGCTTGCTGCAGATATTCGGGCTGGCGAGCAGACACTTCAGATTCGCAGTGAAGTCGCTTACTTCGCCGAGTCTGACTTGCTCCGGCATTTCACGCGGCACCGCAGGCTCCCAGCGCGCCAGAGGACGTTTGTACACAGGAGCATCGTCTGTCAGCGCTTGATTCGGAATCTCGGCCACAACCTTGCCGTGCTCCAGCACGCGCAGCTTGTTGTCGGTGGTGACCTGTCCGACTTCGATCGCATCGAGCCCCCACTTTTCGAATACGCGGAAGACCTCGTGTTCGCGGCCTTTTTGCGCGACGAGCAGCATGCGCTCCTGGGACTCGCTGAGCATGATCTCATAGGGAGTCATGCCGGTTTCGCGCTGGGGGACGCGGTCGAGTTCGATTTCGATGCCGACACCGCCGCGGCCGCCCATCTCGCAGGTTGAGCAGGTGAGGCCGGCCGCACCCATGTCTTGAATGCCGACGATCGCCCCGGTTTGCATGGCTTCGAGACAAGCTTCCAGCAGGAGTTTTTCAAGGAAAGGATCGCCCACCTGGACGTTGGGGCGCTTGGCCTCGGAGGCCTCGCTGAATTCTTCGCTGGCCATGGTCGCGCCATGGATTCCATCGCGGCCAGTCTTTGCCCCGACGTAGATCACGGGATTGCCTTCGCCAGCTGCCCGGGCGTAGAAGATCTCATTCTTGCGGACCAGGCCTAGCGCAAAGGCGTTGACCAGCGGATTGCCGGAATAGCAACGCTCGAATTTCGTTTCGCCTCCCAGGTTCGGCACGCCGAAACAGTTGCCGTAGGAGGCGACGCCGCTGACGACGCCATCGAGGATGGAGTGGTTCCGGTGAACCTCAGCCTGGGCTGCCGAGCTTCGCCCCGGCAGGACAGCCGAGGCGGCTGTCCCTCCGTGAGCCGTGATGGGACCGAAGCGCAGCGAATCCATCACCGCGAATGGCCTTGCGCCCATGGTGAAGATGTCGCGCAGAATTCCGCCGACTCCGGTCGTTGCTCCCTGAAACGGCTCAATGAATGACGGGTGATTGTGCGATTCGATCTTGAAAGCGCAGGCCCAGCCGTCGCCGATGTCGATGATCCCCGCGTTCTCGCCCGGGCCTTGCAAAACGCGCTTGCTGCGCGTCGGTAAGCGCTTCAGGTGTACGCGCGACGACTTGTAGGAGCAGTGCTCGCTCCACATGACGCTGAAGATGCCGAGTTCGGTGAGCGTGGGCTCGCGTCCGCCGAGAAGTTGCTTGATCTTGTCGTACTCGTCGGGGGTGAGTCCGTGCTGCCGGAGAGTTTCGGGAGAGAAGGGAGTGGTTAAAGAGGTGGCCATGGAGGAAGTTCTATTGTCGCATTTTGTCGGCGCGAGAGATAGGGTTGTGTTGAAGGGGTGCGCGTCGCGGTGCGGCGTTCTCCTGCTACGATTCTTCTGCCATGAAATCGATCATTGTGGGGACGGCTGGGCACATCGATCACGGGAAAACGGCGCTGGTGAAGGCGCTGACCGGTATCGATGCCGACCGGTTGATGGAGGAGAAGCGGCGGGGCATCACCATCGACCTGGGCTTCGCCCACATGGACTTACCCGGAGCCGACGGCGAGACGTTGCGGCTGGGGTTTGTGGACGTTCCGGGGCACGAGCGTTTTGTGCGGAACATGCTGGCAGGCGTGGGCGGAATCGACTTGGTGCTGCTGGTGATCGCCGCCGACGAGTCGATCAAGCCGCAGACGCGGGAGCATTTCGACATTCTGCAGTTGATCGGAGTGAAGCGGGGCATCACGGTGCTCACCAAGTCGGACGCTGTCGACGCTGAGATGCTCGATGTGGTGCGACTGGAGGTAGAAGGATTTCTGCGTGGGACGTTTTTGGAGCTGCCGAAGGCTCCGATTGTGGCGGTGAGTGCGTTGGCTGGCGCGGGGCTGAATGAGCTAAAGGAAGCGATTATTGCGGCTGCGGCGGAGGTCAAGGTGCGGGATTCCCGCGCGCTGGCACGGTTGCCGGTCGACCGTGTATTCACCATGAAGGGATTTGGCACGGTGGTGACCGGAACTCTGATTTCGGGGACGATCGGGCGCGATGAAGAGTTGGAGATCTTCCCCACCGGACAACGTGTGCGGGTACGAGGAGTACAGGTGCACGGGCAGACGGCCGACAACGCCGTAGCAGGGCAGCGAACCGCGCTGAATCTGACGGGAGCGAGCACCGACGACCTGGCCCGAGGGATGACCCTGGCCCCGCCCGCGACATTTGCAGCCACGCGTTCGGTCGATGTGCAATTACGGTTGTTGTCTTCTGCGCAGCGGGCGCTGAAAAGCCGGACGCGCGTACATTTCCACTCCCACTCGATGGAGACTGTGGCGGAAATCGTTTTTCATCGTTCCGTGCAAGTGAATCCCTCGCTGGCAACGAGCGGCAAGGCGGGGACATGGCAACTGGCGCCGGGTTCGGAAGCATTCGCGCGTATCAAGTTTCCCGAGGCGGCGCTGCTGTTGCCGGGCGACCGATTCATCATCCGCCAATTTTCTCCCGTCGTGACGATCGGCGGCGGCGTGGTTCTGGACGCGGCGCCGCTTCCGGGATTTAAGCAGGCGACCGTTCACGCCCTCTTGCAGGCCTCGGCTGCCGACGATCCGGTGGCGATACTGACGACCCGAATCGCCAGGCGCGGGTACGGCGGGTTGACCCTGGCGCAGGCGGTGACCGAGACCGGATGGCGCAGGGACGTGATTGCGTCTCGCTTGGCCGGCCCGCTGGCGGAGAAGTTGGTGCTGCGATTCGGCGATCTGTTGCTTGATTCCGCGGCCCAGTCGGCGTTAAGCAAGCTGTTGCCGGAGGCGGTCTCCGTATTCCACAAAAAGAATCCGCTCGTGCCGGGTATGAGTAAGGAAGCGCTGCGGGAGAAATTCGGTTTGAGTCCGGAAGTCTTTACGGCGGTGACTGACTCTCTTATGCACGAGAAGAAGATTGAAATCGCCGGCGATTTGGTTCGCTTGCCTGGCCTCGGCGTAGTGATGAAGGATGAAGAAGCGGAGTCAAAGAAGAAAATCGAAGAGGTGTTTGCTGTGGCGGGTTTGAAAGTCCCCGCGCTGCAAGATGTGATTTCCGGGTTGAAGGTGGATAAGGCGCGCGCGCAGAAGATTGTGACGCTGTTGCTGCGAGACAAGGTGCTGGTCAAGATTTCCGAAGAACTGGTGTTTCACCGGACTGCACTCGAGCAGTTGCGGCGGCAGATTGCCGGGCAGAAGACCAAGTCGCCGAAGATGGATGTGGCGCAGTTCAAAGAGTTAACCGGCGTGAGCCGCAAATATGCTATTCCGCTGCTGGAGTATTTGGATCGGGAGCGGGTTACCCGGAGGGTCGGGGACGTCCGCGAAATCCTTTAGGAATTTGAGTGATGGGGGCGGTTTTAGAACACTTTGCTTCGGGACGCTCTGCCGGACCACGGCGTCTTTGCCGGCGCATGGGAAAAGCAGGTTCCTCGTCGCTGCCCTCCTCGGAATGACAATAGGTGGGAGATTGTCAATTACTCAGTCACCCGATTCCGCAATTGCCCGACCCTTCAGATCTTTTCCTCGGGGAACTCGAGCTCTAGGCCGAGGGGATCGGTGAAGCGATTGGTCAGGTTGGCGAGACCGGTGAGCAGGTGGATGTCGACAATCTCGGGATCCGAGAACACTTTAGCGAGGAGTGCAAGATCGGCGTCGGTAATGTCGTGTGGGGTGCGGGTCAGTTTTTCGGCGTAGGTTAGCGCGACGCGTTCCTTCTCGGTGTAGCGGGAGTAGTCTCCAGCTTTGAGTGCAGACCAGTCTTCTGCCGTGAGGCCGACGCGCTTCGACGACGCGAGGTGGTGCTGTGAGCAGTAGTGGCATCCGTTGATCAAAGAAGCGCGGATGTAGATCAGTTCATAAAGCTTGCGGTCGAGCGAGCGGCCCACGCTGGCGTAGAAGGGTAGAAAATTCTTAAGCATTTCGGGACGGTGCGCCAGGGCTTTTTGCGAGTTGCCGGGCTTGCCGCGCAGAGTTTTTTCAAAAATCTCCATCACTTCCGGGGAAGCGATATCAGGGGTCACCAGGCGAATCCGAGCCATTGAATCCTCCAAGAGAAGTCGAACTCACCATCATAGATGAACCTCGATCGGCGAACCGGAAGCAGCCGTGTCTCCGCGCCACCCAATGCCTGCGAAGCGTCTCAAGAAAGAAGGTGGAGTGCCGACAGACGAGTGTGAAGACTCATGCCGCGAGTTTCGTGTGTGCCATGATTTTCATCAGAATGGTGCAGGTGCCCCTAGGATCGCAAGGCGCGGACGAGCCGGGAGCAGGGACGAAGATACTGGCTCTTGAAAATGCCTGGAACCGGGCCGAGGCATCCAAGGACATGAGGGCGAGACTGGTACTTGCCACCCGGCGGACTTGCTTTTAGAGTCCGGGAGAGGCTCAAGGTTGAGTCTGTATCGAGACCGACTGCCCTCTTGTTTTACATTGGAACCGATTTCCGTATCGAGGAGTATCCCTGGTTATGCTTCGCATCCGTCCGGCAAATATCGATGACGCGGCTCTGCTCCGGACCATGATTCGTGAACTGGCGGAGTTCGAGCACGAGCTTGAATTGGTCACTATCAGCGAGGAAGAGTTAGAGCGGGACGGGTTCGGGGAAAATCCCCGGTTTCGCGCGCTCATCGCCGAATGGGACGGGCAGGGCGCAGGATACGCCCTTTTCTTTGGATATTACTCAACCTGGGTGGGGCCGGGATTGTTTCTTGAGGATTTGTTCGTGCGCGAGTTATATCGCGGGCGCGGCATCGGAAAGGTTCTGCTGGCCGAGGTCGCGCGTATAGCGGTCGAGGAGCATCGTTACGGCATACACTGGGAAGTGCTCGACTGGAATGAGAAGGCGATCGAACTGTACAAGTCGCTGGGAGCGGAATTCCGCGATCAGTGGCGGCCGGTGCTGCTGACCGGCGACGCGCTGCGGCGACTGGCAGAGAAGGCCGTGTGATGGGGCGGGTAACAATCATCGGAGCGGGACTGGCGGGGTCCGAGGCAGCGTGGCAGTGTGCGCGGCGGGGCGTGGACGTCGAGTTGCTTGAGATGCGCCCGGTGCGGGCGACGCCGGCGCATCAAACTGCGGATTTTGCCGAACTGGTGTGCTCGAATTCCCTGAAGTCGGACAGCGAGAATACGGCTCCGTGGCTGCTGAAAGAAGAAATGCGACGGGCGGGTTCGCTGCTGCTGGAGATTGCCCGGGAATGTGCGGTTCCAGCCGGACATGCGCTGGCGGTGGATCGAGTCAGATTTGCTGAACGCGTCACCGAGGCTATTTTGCACGAGCCGCGGATTACTGTGCGGCGCGAGGAGGTGACCGAGGTCGATGAATCGGGTGTGACCATCATCGCTACGGGGCCGCTGACTTCGGAGGGGCTGACTTTAGAGATTGCGCGCTTGAGCGAGAGTTCTATTGCTCTCGACAGTTCGCGGACAGGAGTGTCCGCGCCACACATGAACCTCTACTTCTACGACTCGATCAGCCCAATCGTGGAGGCGGACTCTATCGACTTGTCGCGGGTGTACATGGCGGCGCGATATGACAAGGGTTCGGCCGACTACATCAACTGTCCGATGAGTCGGGAGGAATATGACCGGTTCTACGATGCACTGGTCGCTGCGCAATCGGTCGAAGAACGCGACTGGGAGAAGCTGAATTATTTTGAGAGCTGCTTGCCGATTGAGGAGATCGCCCGGCGCGGGCGCGACACTCTGCGCTTTGGACCCGTGAAGCCAGTTGGGCTGAACGATCCGCGGACGGGCAAGATGCCGTACGCTGTGGTGCAGTTGCGGCAGGAGAATCTGAGGGCTGACTCCTACAACCTGGTCGGGTTTCAGAATCATTTGAAATTCGGCGAGCAGGCGCAGGTGTTGCGGCTGATCCCCGGGTTGGAGAATGCGCGCTTCCTGCGCTACGGGCAGATTCACCGTAACACCTACATCAACGCGCCGGCTTTGTTGCGCGAGACGCTGCAGATGAAGGCGCATCCTGGTGTGTTCTTCGCGGGGCAGATCTGCGGCGTTGAAGGCTACGTGGAGTCGATCGCAACCGGGCTCATGGCAGGCGTCCATGCTTCTGCGCTGGTGGCGGGAAGCGAGCCTGTTTCGCCGGGGCGGGCTACGGCGTTTGGATCTCTGACGCATTACATCACGCACGCGAACGCTGGGAGCTTCCAACCGGCCAATATCACCTTCGATTTGCTGCCTCCGCTGGAGAAGAAAATTCGCGACCGGAAAGAGCGGCATCGGATGCAATGCGAAAAAGCTCTGCTCGAGTTTGACCAGTGGCTGGGCGCGACGGTGGTAAGGACTTGACTGCAGAGTGCACCGTCCATGGTGCAAAGTCGGTTGCTTCGCTGCCACGATTTTCGCGCGCGCTGCGCGCGACGATAACCGTATAGTTAACGTTTCACGTGGGCGGTCATTTCCTCGAGGTCCGGTGCGCTGAAGTTCTTCGCTGAAGTAACTCCACAAAATGCAGAAAACACCGCGCTACTCACTCGTACAGAAAACAACAATGGCCAGAAAGTCCCATTAGCATCGGCGGCACTTTACAGCGGCCACGCTTCCCGATAGCATGCAACTCGCTCTTAAACTCTTCATTTCGAGAAAGACCTCTGCAGGCTTGCGATTTCTGGCGGGGTCGCTTGCGGCAGATGCGGAAGGTGGATGAAACCTAAACGCACGATTCTGTGTGTAGACGACAACGAACAGTCTCTGTCCCATCGCAAGATCATGCTGGAGACGCGCGGCTACCGCGTCGCCAGCTTCTCCCGTGGAGAAGAGGCGCTGGAGCGCTTCCTGCGTGGAGACATCGACCTGGTGATTGCCGACATGGCCATGCCTGGGCTCGATGGCCCGCAACTGATCGCGAAGATTAAAGAGATGTCGCCGCAGACTCCCGCCATCCTCATTTCGAGCAAGTTCCGCATTTACGACCACGATTCGCAAGCCGACGTCTTCCTGACCAAGGGAATGTACGCTCCGGTGGATCTGCTGGAGCGCGTGCGCCAGTTACTCGTACGAAAGCGGGGGCCCAAGCGCATGCAGCAGAGGCCGGCCGCGATTGCGCGCCAGGTCGGCGTAGCCTGAGATCTGTTCCTGAGCCACGGCATTTCGCACCGCTGTTCATGTAAGATTCTTGTCAGGCATGGCCGGAGCATTCATCGAAGCCAGAGATCTGCGCAAGACCTACCACGTGGGCAAGATCGAGGTCGAAGCGCTGCGCGGCATCTCATTCAGCGTGCAAAAAGGCGAGTTTGTGAGCGTAGTGGGGCCGTCGGGGAGCGGAAAGTCGACGCTCTTCTATCTGCTGGGCGGACTCACGCGCGCCGACGGCGGCAGCGTTGTGCTCGACGGCGACGATCTGGCAAAGCTGTCGGATGCCGAGCGCACTCGCATGCGCAAGCACAAGATAGGATTCGTCTTTCAGAAGTTCAACCTGCTTCCGACGCTCGATGCCCGCTCCAACATCCTCATGGCGCAGGAAATTTCGGGCAACGGCGATCGTGATCCCGCGCATTTCAACCGCATTACCGACCTGCTGGGACTAACCAAACGCCTGGGGCACCGTCCGGCGGAACTTTCCGGAGGCGAGCAGCAGCGCGTCGCTTTGGCGCGGGCGCTTGTCAACAAGCCCGCGGTCGTTTTGGCCGACGAGCCGACGGGGAATCTGGATTCGAAAAACTCTGACGTCGTGCTCGGCATGCTGCGGCGGTCGAACCAGGAGCTTGGCCAGACGGTTTTGATGATCACGCATAATCCGGAGGCGGCGAAATATGGCGACCGCATTATCCACATGCGCGACGGGCAGATTGTGAAGCCGGAGGACGATCCGCAGTGGGCGCTGCATTAGGTTGGGCCAGCCGGATAGCGGCCGAGACGGCGGCGCTGCTCGCGATGTTATCCTAGAGAATCTTATCTCCCGATGAGGCCTGCAATCTTCCATGTCCAACCCAGAACCTCCTGAAAACCAGCCTGTCCCCGAAACTACGGAGTCGTTCGGCGACATTCTCTCTCAGTATCAGAAAAGCCACGTGCGCAAGGCCGAGGGCAGTAAGCAGATCCAGGCCACGGTGATTGCGGTGACGGCCGAGTCCGTGTTTTTCGACATCGGATACAAGTCCGAAGGCATTCTGCCGGTAGCGGCGCTGCAGGGTGAGACCACGAAGCCGGGCGACAAGTTTCTGGTCACCGTCAAAGGCCGCGATCCGGACGGATATTACGAGCTTTCGCGCTTCAAGGTCGAGCGCCCGATGGATTGGACGGCGCTCGAAAAATCCTTCGCCGACAAAGCAGCCGTGCTGGGAACCGTGACAGCCGTGGTGAAAGGCGGATTCAGCGTCGATGTCGGCGTGCGAGCGTTTATGCCGGCCTCGCGTAGCGGCGTACGCGACGCGGCCGAGATGGCGAACCTGGTGGGGCAGGAGATTCGCTGCCGCATCATCAAGCTCGACGTGGCGGATGAAGACGTGGTCGTCGATCGCCGCGCGGTCGCGGAAGAAGAAGAGCGCTCTGCGAAGGATCGCCTCTACTCGCAGATCAAAGAGGGCGAGATCGTGAACGGCACGGTGCGCAGCCTTACGGATTACGGCGCGTTCGTGGATATCGGAGGAGTCGACGCCCTTCTCCACGTGGGAGAGATCGCATGGGGGCGCGTCAACAAGCCGGCGGACGTTCTTTCGGTGGGCCAGCAGATCGAAGTGAAGGTGCTCAAGCTGGGGACCGACGCGGACAAGCGGCGCATTTCGGTTGGCCTGAAGCAACTACAGCCGCATCCCTGGGACGCGGTCGCGCAAAGGTATAAAGCAGCCGACCGCGTGCGGGGCACGGTCACGCGCCTGGCCGAATTCGGTGCCTTCGTCGAACTGGAGCCCGGCATCGAGGGACTGATTCACATTTCGGAGATGTCGTGGTCGAAGGGCAAGGTGCGGAAGGCGAGCGACGTGGTGAAACAGGGCGAAACCGTCGAGGCGGTCATTCTGGGAGTAAACGCGGCCGAGCGCCGCATCTCGCTCGGACTGAAGCAGGCGCTGGGCGATCCCTGGGCCGACGTGTCGCAGCGCTTCTCCGCCGGTTCGGTGGTTGAAGGACCTGTTACCAACCTGACAAAATTCGGGGCCTTCGTGCAGCTAGCGGAAGGCATCGAAGGCATGATTCACGTCAGCGACATCAGTGCCGAGAAAAGAATCAACCAGCCCGGGGATGTGCTGCGGGTTGGGCAGATCGTCAAGGCGCAGGTGCTGGCCGTCGATCTGGAGAAGCGGCAGATGCGGCTGGGCATGAAGCAACTGGTGCCGACCGGGCTGGACGAGTACATTGCCGAACACAATGAAGGCGACGTGGTTACGGGCCGGCTGATGGATGACGCGGGTGATCGGTCGCGCGTGGAGTTGGGCGAGGGCATTCACGCGACCTGCAAGGTTACAGCGGCTGCCCCGGCGCAGGGTGAGGCGGCATCGCAACCGAAGGCGGACCTGTCGTCGCTCAGTTCGATGTTGCAGGCGCGTTGGAAGACCGGCTCCGGCGGCCCTCCAAAGGCGGAACCCGCTCGCGCCGGGCAGGTGCGGAGTTTTCGTATCGTGAAGCTGGACCGGGCGGCGAAGAAGATCGAGCTGGAACTGGCATAGGCGCCCTCAGAAAACCGCGCGGAGGCTCCCGCTAGGAAGAACGTGGGCTGATCGCGTCGAACCTCCAAATCCTGCGCAGCGAGCGGGTACTATCACCGAAGTGAGTTTGAGATGACTTGCGCGCCTCCCATCTTGCTTCCGGATGAGTTCAATGCCGCGGCATACTTCGTCGATCGGCACGTGCTCGAAGGCCGCGAGAGTAAGACGGCGATCGAATGCGGGGACCTACGGATCACCTATGGCCAGCTCTTTGCACTTGTAAACCGGCTAGGCAATGGACTGAAGGGCTTGGGAGTGCGCATCGAAGAGCGCGTCTTGCTTTTACTGCTGGATACGCCTGAGTTCGCCGTCGGCTTTTTTGGGGCCATCAAAATCGGCGCCGTACCGGTTCCCGTCAATACTCTGCTCAAGCCTGCTGACTACAAGTACTTGCTAAACAATTCGCGGGCGCGAGTAGCCATCGTCAGCGCCTCTTTGCTTCCTCTCCTACACGCGATTCCACGGAAGGAATTGCGTTATCTGGAAGCAATTGTGGTAGTTGGCGGCCCGGCTCCGGCAGGAACGATCTCATTCGAGGATCTGATCCAAGACAGCGCGAGTGAGCTGGAGGCTGCGCCGACCGGCAAGGACGATGCGGCTTTCTGGCTCTACTCTTCCGGCAGCACCGGCCAACCGAAAGGTTGTGTTCATCTGCAGCACGACATGGTGGTGAGTGCCGAACGCTACGCCAAGGCAATTCTCAAGATCACCGAAAGCGACCGCTTCTTTAGCGTCGCGAAACTTTTCTTCGCGTACGGCCTGGGAAACGGGCTTTATTTTTCTCTGTCCGTGGGTGCTACGAGCATTCTGCTGCCCGATCCACCGCGCCCGCAGGCCATTTTTGATGTGATTGAACGGCATCGCCCGACGCTGTTCTTCTCAGTTCCCTCCAACTACGTCAGATTGCTGGCTCATCCAGCACCGCCAGAGCGAGACTTCGATCTCTCTTTCATCCGCCACGCGGTCTCAGCCGGCGAAGCTTTGCCGGCGGCTGTTTTTCATCATTTCAAGGAGCGTTTCGGAGTGGAGATTCTGGACGCTATCGGCTCAACAGAAGCCCTGCACATGATGATCTCCAATGTTCCGGGCGCAGTGCGGCCGGGATCGAGTGGCAAGGTCATTCCCGGCTTTGAGGCCAAGATCGTGGACGATTCCGATCAGTCCGTGGCCCAGGGACAGATCGGAAATCTCGTCGTCAAAGCCGATTCGACCTGTGCCCATTACTGGAACGAACACGAAAAAACGAAAGACACGCTGGCCGGTCACTGGCTCCGCACCGGCGACAAGTATCACCAAGACGAGGAGGGATACTTCTGGTACGCGGGACGATCCGACGACATGATGAAAGTCAGTGGCGTGTGGGTCAGCCCGATCGAAATAGAACGAGTCTTGGGCGATCATCCCGCTGTGCTTGAAGTCGCGGTCGTTTTTCGCCAGGACACACACGAGCTTCCGAGGCCAGTGGCCTGCATCGTGCTGCGAGACGGTGCCAGCGGCACTCCGCAGCTGGCCCGCGAACTGCAGGAGTTTGTGCTTAGCCGCCTCCCGGTCTACAAGCGTCCGCACTGGGTGGAGTTTCTTCCTGAACTGCCAAAAACGGCTACCGGGAAGGTGCAGCGGTTCAAGCTGCGCGGTGCGATGACAGGATCGGTCTGAGGTGATGTTTTCTTTCGGGGAAACCCTGTGGTTTTCCGCGGTAACGTTTTGCGTGAATGAGGCAGGCGCTTCGCAATGATGCAGACGAGCGGAACTGACAATCGTTGTGCTTCATTTCAAACACCGTAATTTGCGACGACCCGAATGACCTTACGGTTGGCATCGAATTCCATAAACTCGCCGGCCTTTGTCCCCTTCTGATTCACGTAATAGAGAACGACACTGGAGAGCCCCCACATCACATCCAACAGTTCGAAAGCGAGGCTTGGGTACACTTGAAGCCCTCGCTTGAAATAACTGCGCAGGGCTTCTTTCCCTGCGACAGTCCCGGATTCGTCATTCAAGAGCTTTGCCGCAACAGGCGATGTCAGAACGACTTCCGATCCATAGTGAGCCATAATGGCATCGAGATCGTGGGAATTCCATGCGAGCACCCAATGCGCGGCAAATTGTCGAGCCTCAGCTTCCGTGAGCATCCCATGTGTCTCCCAAAGAGGACTTGCGTTCTGCAAAGTCGATACTGGGCAGGAACAACGAGTGATCATTATGGCAGAAGTGCGCCTGCAGGAAGGTGAGTCTCGTAAGTGCCTTGTGGCGGTGGTTTAAGCGCAAGGTTCAGAGGGAAGGCATCATCAAGGAAGTAGAGCGCCACTCCTACTATCAGAGCCGGGCGCGAAGCGCCGAGTCAAGCGGGCTTTGGCGCGAAAGCGTGCCCTGAACAAAAATTCGCGAAGAGCGAGACTAGGTTGCCAGCAAATGGGGTGGCCGCTGTTGAGCAACAACCCCATTGCGACCGTCCTGTGGAAGATTTATCGGCCAGACTTATTTTTCAATATCGAAGTAAATCTTTGCTGTGGTGCGGTATTTGGTTATTTTCTTGCCATCGAGTTCCATTTCCAGTTCTGCAACCCGTGCCCACTTCATCCCACGAACCGTCTTCGCTGCTTCTGCTACGGCGTTTTCCGCGGCCTTGGCAAAGCTCTCCTTGGACGTTCCGACTACCTCAATGATCTTTTGGGTCATTCGATTCTCCTTTGATTTCCCGCTGGAGAATTGTACTGCGCGAGTGGTCGGCTGTGCTGCTCGATTGCCAAGAAGCAGAGCGTGTTCTCGTGAGCTGAATGCGCAGCATCCCAGCCAACACCCGAAATGATATTCCCATCTTGCTCTACACTCTGCATCTTTCTCCTCAGATGATTGAATTGGCTCGTGACGCTGGGATGCGCGGTGCGATTGCAAAGGAGGAAATGAGCAAGATCAGGTTTGCCATCAAGGCGCTTCAGCGCGGTGAGACTTTCTTCTATCAGAATTAGATAGCACCGAACACAAGAAGGGCGTCCAGACCATTCGGTTCTGGACGCCAGCAAATCCTTAAGGAGCGTCAAAAGACTCTCTAACGCGTACACTAGATCGACCCCTCGGTGTGCGCAAGATTCCTCTCGTACCTCAATCGTTGTTACTTCTTGACTGCACGTAAGGCGGCTGGCGACTTGTGTGGACCCCGACTGCTCGGCCCTCATTTCCACAGTGGCCCGTCAGAGCCATTCCCACGGGACAGTCTAGAATATAGGCTGGTGGTGAGCAGTTTTCGGGGGAGGGCTGTTCAGCGAAAACGCCCCACGGCTCAAACGAGCCTGGGGCGTTTTCCTTTTTGCACTTGCCGCGCCAACTAAGCGGTGAGCGGTTCTGAACGATGTATTCCGCTTGGACGTGCCGGCCTCGCGTCAGAGATTTCAGAAGGACTCCCGTTTGTTCCGCAAATTGCTTGCTGCTTTTGCAGGTGGCTCTGGAAGCGCCGGACGCTGCTCCCGCGTTTCTTCCGGGTTGATCGTCATCAGCTTCCACTTGCGATAAACGTTGCCGACCGCCAACGTCCAAAAGGGAACCAAATCAACGCCGGGTACAAGTTCAGCGAAAAACGTGGGCAAGAATTCCCAGTGCCAGCCCAAGAGGCGAACCAACACAGCGGCGACCGCGACATCAAGAACGTCGTCAGCGGGCGACAGCGCGCCCTCAGCGAACAAGGGAAATACGAGAATTTGCAAAGCGTCTGCCGCCATCGCCAAAATCAGCGCGGCTCGAAAACGCGAGCGAGCGGTGAGCAGGAGAGAGTCTTCCGGTAGCGTAGAGTCCTCGTGCATAGTGTTCTATTCTGACCCAATTCCCCACGGGTTGCGAGGCCGATCATTGAGAGCCAAATGCGTGGCTATCGAGCCGCGTATTCTGGCGCCGGAAAAGGCCTTAGAGTCACAATTACCTCAGTAATATCGAAGGGATTTCTGATTCCTGCAAATTGTCCTGGCTCTGGCACAATTGATTTCAAAGGTGTTGCGATGGAATTAGTCTCCCCCTCGGGTGATGTGTGTCGTCTCAGCAGGTCTGACGGCGACGATTCGTTGTCCTTCCATGCCAAGCTGCTCGACAGTTTGTTTGACGGAGTCTACTTCGTAGACGTTCAACGGAGGATCACGTATTGGAACCACGGCTCCGAGAATCTAACGGGATATTCGGCGGCTGAGGCCGTAGGGCGGCATTGTTTCGACAACTTTCTGGCGCATGTAGACAAGGCAGGGTGTGCCCTCTGCGCCAATGGATGTCCTCTCTCCAAAACCATCCAAGACGGGGAGCGACGAGAAGGCGAACTGTTCCTCAGACACAAGCAGGGGCACCGAGTCCCGATATGTGTGAGGGTCGCTCCGATCAAGAGCACATCCGGGGACATCATCGGAGCGGTGGAGGTTTTCAGCGACATTACAGCAAAAGAGCAGTCCGAGAAGCGGGTCCGAGAACTGGAGAGCATGGCCTATCTAGACAGTCTAACGAGCCTGCCCAACCGTCGCTATACCGGACTCAAAGTGAAGCAAGCATTGGAGGAATTCCAGCAATTCAGCCGTGTGTTCGGGCTTTTGATGATCGATATTGATGACTTCAAGCGAGTCAATGATCGTTATGGTCATGATGCTGGAGATGCCACTCTGAGAGTAGTGTCTGAAACCTTGAAAAAGAACTTGCGACGAGAAGACGACCTCGTTGGTCGATGGGGCGGGGAAGAATTCTTGATGTTGCTCTCGGATTTAAATGCCCCGTTGCTGCATGCGATTGCCGAACGTTTCCGCGTTCTGGTGGGCAAGTCGGGAACCTTCGTTGGCGAGAACCGGGGACCGGTCACGACCTCCATTGGAGCCACGCTTATCGCGAATGGGGATTCTGCCGAATCTGCAATTAAGAGGGCCGACCAGTTGATGTACTTGAGCAAGTCGAACGGCAAGAACCGAACGACAGTCGGGTAATCGGTTGCGTCGGCCCGACACGGTCAATGACACAAGTGGAACCGCTCTCGTTGATCGCCTCCTTATGCTCTTAGAACTCAGCCGATCACCTCGCATACCAATTCGGGGGGCGACCATCGGCTGCGTCATTCAGTCCTGCCTCGCGCATACAATGACGCCATGAAAGACCTGAACAATCGAATTGCTCTTGTGACTGGCGGCAGTCGCGGAATCGGAGCGGCAGTCGCTCTCGCATTGGCTGGGGCTGGTGCCCATGTTGCTGTGAACTACCGCGAACGAGCCGACGCTGCCCATGCGGTCTGTGACGCAATCAGCGGGATGGGGAGGAAGACAATCGCAATTCAAGCCGATGTTTCGGTCGCCTTAGACGTGAGGCGCATGGTCGCAGAAATTGAAGCGCACCTTGGTGGAATCGACATCCTCGTTAACAACGCAGGGATCGCCCATCCGCGCAAATTGGACGAGATCACGGAGGCGGAATGGGACGAAGTGCTCACCGTCAATCTAAAGTCCATGTTCCTGGTAACGCAGGCGGTGGTCGGCGGTATGCGACAAAAAAGATGGGGAAGGATCATCAATCTATCTTCGGTCGCAGCACAGACGGGCGGGGCTGTTGGGGCGCACTATGCATCGTCCAAAGCGGGCATCATAGGGCTGACCCACTCTTGTGCCTCGTCGCTCATTCGAGACGGAATCACCGTGAACGCCATTGCTCCCGCGCTGATTGAGACGGACATGGTGGCCAGCAATCCAAATGCGAGTCCCAGTCTTATTCCGATGGGGCATTTTGGCTCGGTGGATGACATCGCATCCGTAGCTGTGATGCTGGCGATAAATGACTACATGACCGGGCAGACGATTTCGGTCAATGGTGGCTGGTATATGAGCTAGGGGCTGTGGCGTCAAGGAGACACAGTACAGGAGACGATGAAAACGGGTGCCAGTGCGGGTGGGTAGTGGCTTAGTTCTAATTTCGGCTGAATCCGCGCCCGGAACAGCGTCATCCTGACCGCAGCCGTTCTTCAGGCGGAGAGAAGGATCTCGCGCGAGTCGGCACACTCTCACGCGAGATCCCTCTCCCGGCTGAACTGTGCCGGGCTTCGGGATGACGTCTTTGAAGCAGGAAGCACCAAACTGAGCCACTTCCTGCGGGTGCGGTGAATTGTCACGAAATGCGCAAGTGCTGTAAAATGAGAGAACGAGCGGGAGTAACTCAGTGGTAGAGTGCGACCTTGCCAAGGTCGAAGTCGCGGGTTCAAATCCCGTCTCCCGCTCCAGATTTTGTCCCGCCGGCTCGTTTTCCCTCAGATGGACTTTTTCCGGCCGGAACGCTAACGTATGGAACAGGGGCGCGGTACCCAAGTGGTAAGGGAGAGGTCTGCAAAACCTTTATGCGTCGGTTCGATTCCGACCCGCGCCTCCAA
>Ga0209698_10000685_pt1 | contig 38711 bp, 34 predicted proteins | sample LitLauG_LLR_2012_FD_187203 | JGI IMG/M metagenome (GOLD analysis project Ga0209698, IMG submission 187203) | Freshwater sediment microbial communities from Pennsylvania, USA - Little Laurel Run_MetaG_LLR_2012 (SPAdes) (version 2) | ecosystem: Environmental > Aquatic > Freshwater > Creek >... | reverse complement strand
TGCGCCCAGCCGATCACGTTGGCCTGCGTCAGCCGGGTCACGACGGCGTCGAGCATCTTGTCTTCATCGTCGTAGCGCGTGTGCTTGATGTTGTTGGCGCGCAGGAAATCGCCAATCTCCGAGTCCGAATTGGCCCGTCCCCAGAACGCGTGCTCCATCTGGAAATTTCGCGGTTTGCCCAGCAGTGTGTTATAGGCCCAGAGCGCCGCGCCTAGAGCGCCACCGCCGTCGCCGGCAGCCGGCTGTACGTACAACTTCTCGAAGCCGGATTCATGCAGGATGCGCGTGTTGGCCACGCAATTCAGCGCCACGCCGCCTGCCATGCACAGGTTCTTCATGCCGGTGGTCTGGTGCAGATGCTTCGCCATATTGACCAGCACATCTTCGGTCACCTTCTGAATGCTGGCCGCGATGTCGGCGTAGTGCTTGTTCATCTTCGACAGCTCGGCCATGTTTCCCGGAGGCGCCCCGAAATATTTCGGGAAGCCGGTCTCTTCGGTGAAGAACAGCATCTTCTCCGGACGCGGCGTGCCAAACAAGTCGGCAAATTTCTGGTTGTAGGTGTGCTCGGTCGAATGATGAAAGCTGAAATAGCTCATATCGAGCGAGAACGATCCATCGCTGTTCTGCTGAATCACCTTCCAGACCTTGTCCACGTACTTGGGCTCGCCGTAAGGCGCCATGCCCATGACCTTGTACTCGCCTTCGTTCACTTCAAAGCCGAGGAAGGCCGTGAACGCCGAGTAGAGAAGGCCGAGCGAGTGCGGGAAGTGGATCTCCTTCTGGATCTTGATCTCGTTGCCCTTGCCCACGCCATAGGTCGAGGTCACCCACTCGCCGACGCCGTCGACCGTGAGAATCGCCGATTCTTCAAACGGCGAGCAGAAGTAGGCGCTTGCCGCATGCGACAAGTGGTGCTCGCTGAACAGAATCTTTTCCTTGGGAACGCCGATCTCGTTTTCGATCTTGGTGCCGACCCAAAGCTTGTCGACCATCCAGGTAATCATCGACTCGCGGAACACTTTGTACGACTGCGGATAGGTCTGCAGCGTCATCATCAGAATGCGGTCGAGTTTGCGGAACGGCTTCTCGAAGAACACAACGTAGTCGAGGTCGTGCCCCGTAATGCCGGCCTGGTCCAGGCAGAACTGGATCGCCTGCTTGGGGAAGTCGAAGTCGTGCTTCTTGCGCGTAAAGCGCTCTTCTTCCGCCGCGGCCACCAGCATGCCGTCGTTCAGCAGCACCGCCGCAGCATCGTGGTAATAACAACTGATTCCGAGTATGTACATAAGCTCCTATTGCTTTCTCGCCCACTCGAGGTCGTAGGCTTCATTGGGATGGTCCAGCCACTGCTCGGGACGTTTCTTGATCCGCAGCGGATCACTGAACCACCGCGCGCCCAGCCCGAAAGGCGCCACTAAAATCGCATAGAAAATCGACAGAATCACCCGCGCCTGGAAGTTGCCAATCTTGTGGCCAAAGTCCTTCCACGCCTGCCATGCTCGCTTATAAAGACTCCACGTCTCGCTGACACCCTTGAATAGAGACAGGACGACGAAGATCACCGCTGCTACTGACGCGAGAATGGCCAGCAGTTCCAGTACATGCTTGAAGAAATTCAACAAATGCGCCATCGATTGGTTGCTCCTGATTAGTTTTCTAGTGAGCCGAGGTCGTTGCCGAAGAGTTGACGGGGGCTGCCGAGTTCGCCACGTTCACGGCCGACGGCTGACACGCCGTCTGATACACGGGAAGCGTGCGAATCACGTTGTAAAGCTGCTCGGCAATGATTTTGTGTCCCACCGCCGTGGGATGCACCGGGTCCATATAAAAGTCTGCCGGGGCATTGTCTTTGAGCACGTCGACCATGTTGATCACCGGGACGTGGTTGGCGACCGCGAAATCGAGCATCGCCTTCTGGAACGGATGCAGATCGTTCGGCTTCTGATCTTTACTGGCTAAAACCAACAACACCAGCTGCGCGTTGTGCGCGCGCGTTTCGTCGAGACTCTGCTGCAGGCTCGCAGTCACGGCGTTGACGTCGAGATTGTCCATGCCGCCGAGCGTATCGAGTGTGCCCGCCATCAGAATGTGGCGCATGCGGTAGTAAACGACGCGCCGCAGCAGGTCTTCGATCACGAAGTTATAAATCGCACTGCGCCGGATGATCGATTTCATCTCGACTTGGCGCAGGAATTTCTCGCGCGCCGCGCCCTCAAGCTTCGGCAAACGCTCAAAGTTGCTGTTAAAACTGTAGGCGCGAATGACGATGTCCGGTTGAAAGGTCGGATCTTCTTCGACTTCCCTCAGCTTCTCGCCGACGAGCGCGTTGGGATACGCATTCACGCCCGCCGACACGGAAAGGAAATGCTCGCCCGGACATCCACTCTCATTCAGCTTCTGCCCCAGAAACGCGGCGTAGGTTGAGTTGTCGTCGACGCCCCAGCCCTGCGTGGCCGAGTCCCCAAACGCCATCACGCGGAACTCGTTCTTGGACTTCGCCGTCAGGTCGCTCGCGTAACGCAGTCCCTGATGATTGATCGTGATCGGCAGGTGATTGTCGACGGTAACTGTGCGGCCAGGTACCGGCACCCACAGCAGCTTTTCATCTGGACGATAGATGGTGTAGTTACCGTAGCCAAAAAGGCGCAGCACCAGCTCGAACACCAGGCAGGCGGCGATGAAATAACCGAGCCCGCGCCAGAACCAACCTTTCTTCTTCCCTTCCGTTGCCATGAAATCCTGTAATCCCTTCCTTGGTTAGCAGTACCCCCGTGGGGACGGGCGCATTCGCCCGTCCTGCGAGCGCAGCGAGCCCGCGCGCTCTAGAACATCGTGTAAATAAATGGCGCCAGCGAAGAGCTCTGCGCCACCACGATGAGCGCTCCCAGCAGGAACAGGGTCAGGATGATGGGCAACAGCCACCAGCGCTTCTGCTTTCCGAAAAATCCGAACAGCTCGCCGGCAGTCTGCACATTTCGAACAGTGGTGCGAATGAACTTCATGGTCTCTCCTTGGTCTGGTTAAAAGATCAGTGTTTAGAACTTTCTTGTCATTCCGAGCGCAGCGAGGAATCCCTGCCGCCCGCATGAAACCCAACGTCTACGCTGCCCCCGATCCCTTCAGCACCGCCGGAATCGTCTTCAGCAAAATCTCCAGATCCAGCCACAACGACCATTTGTCGATGTACTGCAGATCCAGTTCCATCCACTTCTCAAACGAAATCGAACTGCGCCCGCCAATCTGCCACAGGCAAGTGATCCCCGGCCGCACGCTGAAACGCCGCCGCTGCCAGTCTTCGCTGAAGCCTTCGTAATCGCGAATGGGCAGAGGCCGCGGCCCGACCAGGCTCATGTCGCCCTTGAACACGTTGAGCAGCTGCGGCAACTCGTCGATGCTGGTCTTGCGCAGAAACTTCCCAATCGGTGTGATGCGCGGATCGTTCTTTATCTTGAATACCGGCCCCGAAACTTCGTTCAGGTGCTCGATCTCCTTCATCCGCTTCTCCGCATCGACCACCATGGTGCGGAATTTGTAAATGCCGAAATGCCGCTTGCCCAAGCCCAGCCGCTGCTGCACAAACATCACTGGGCCCTTCGAAGTGAGCTTGATCATCGCCGCCCCAATCAACAGAACCGGCGACAGGAAAATCAGCAGCACAGCCGAACCCACAATGTCGATCGCCCGCTTGATCACCACCGGCCAGCCTTCGAGGCTTCCGGTGTAATGCGTGATCAGCGAATCGCCTTCGATCTGTTCCACGCGATTGCGCGCCAGCTTCAGGTCGAACAGCGTGGAGGCGAAGCGGATCAGGATTCCCTGTTCTTCGCACAAGGCCGCCACGTTCGAGGCTTCCTCGTGCATCGAGCGCATGGGCAGCGCAATCACCACTTCGTCCACCACGTTCTTGCGCAGGAACGCCGGAAGGGTTGCGAAGTCCGCCACCCGGACAAATCCAGAACTGGTAATGTCTGGCGTTTCCGGCCGGTCATGATCCACGAAGCCCATAATCCGGTATCCCAGCGCCGGATTTTCTTTCATCTTGTTGGCAAACTGCAGACCGCGCGGGTTCGTCCCCACGATCAGCATGTTGCGCAGGTTGCGGCCATGGATTCGTACTTGCGCCAGAAACGTTCTCAAGGCCAAGCGGCTGATGATGCCGCCCAGAATGCCTGCCGCCCAAAACGCCGCCACAAATCGTGGAGTCACCAGCGAAATGCGCAACGCAAAGTGCCCGGCCAGCAGCAGCAGCGCGCCCAGCGTGATCGCTTTCGCCAGGTCCAGAATCTCGTCGCGACGGCTCGACAGCCGATGGGAAGCGTACATGCCGCACATCGAGAAAATCAGATGCCAGCAGAACAGCAGCCCGGAAAAAATCAGAAAGTTCTGAATCTTAATCCGAATCGCCAGAACACTTTCCAGCGATGCCAGCGACGCGTGCGAAACCACCACGGTGGCGAAGCCAAAGGCAAACACCATTAGCGCAAGGTCGAACAGCTTCAACAAATTCAGCAGAACTTGACGCCGAATCGTACCCACTGGAATTCCTCCAATACTGAACCTGGGTCGGACATGGAGTGCTTCGGGGCGTGGGGGTAGCGCGCCCGACTTATGGGGGAAGTTATTTCTTCAGTTTGCCGCTGACCATTTGCTCGATGGAGTCCACGCTCTTTAAATTGTCGTGGGTGATCTCTTCATCTCCAATGCGAACGCGAAAGGTTTCTTCCAGAAAAGCCACCAGCCGGAAAATTCCCAGCGAGTCGATGACGCCGCTTTCCATCAGCGATTCGCTGTCGGAAAACGAGCTCACTCCCTTTGCGCTGGCCAGATCCCGCAGAATGAACTCGCGAATCTGATCTCTTACCGATGCCGTTTCAGTTGCCATGAATTACCGTTCTCCTGTGAGTTGGGAATGTCGTTAAACTTTGGCCAGATCGCTGGCCGGCGAAGCCTGCGCCAGGCGCACGCGATCAATTTTCCCCGTTGAGGTCTTGGGCAGCGCCTCGAGGAATTCGATCTGCTCCGGGATCATGTACTTCGGAATGATCGTCCCGCAGAACTGCTGCAGCTCCGGAATTTTCAACTCGTGATCTTCGTGTGCCGCGATGACGGCTTTGATGCGGTTGCCCACCAGTTCGTCCGGAATGGCGATGGCTGCGGCTTCCCGCACTCCCGGATGGCTGAGCAGCGCGCTTTCGATGTCGCCGAGCTCAATGCGGTATCCACGGCTCTTGATCTGGCTGTCGCGCCGCCCCTGGAAGTAGTAGTTCCCGTCCGCGGCCAGCGTCACCAGATCGCCCGTGCGGTACATGTTCTCGTTGAAGTTCGGCTGGAAGCGGTTGGGCACCACCATCTTCTTCGTCTTCTCGGCGTCACCCCAGTATCCGTAAGTCACCGCCGGACCGCGCACGTACAACTCTCCGCCTTCGCCCGGTGTAGTCACAATCTGATCCTGATCGTTCACCGCGAACACTTCCGTGTTCTCGCAGGCAATGCCGATCGGGAGCTTGTCCATTCCGGCCAGTCGCTCGCGCTCCACGTGGTAGTAGGTGCAGACGTTGGTCTCTGTCGGCCCGTACAGGTTGTAGAGTTCGACCTTCGGCAGAAGGTCCGCCAACTGCCGCAGATATTTCATGGGGAAAACTTCCCCGGCAAACAGAATCGTCCGCAGATGCGGCAGCTTCTCCGCCTTCATGTTGGCGTGGAGCAGAAGCAGCATCAGCGCCGACGGCACCGAATACCAGATTGTGATCTGCTGCGTCTCGATGAAATTCGCCAGCGTGGTCGGGAACAGCGCCAGGTCTTCGGTAACCAGATAGACCGTCGCCCCCGCCTCCATCGCGTTGTACACATCGAATACCGAGAGATCAAAGTGCAGCGGAGCATGGTTCGATAGCCGGTCTTCGGCGCGAACCTTGAACTTGTCCGCACACCATTCCACAAACGTCAGCGCGTTCTGGTGCGAGAGCATCACGCCCTTGGGGCGTCCAGTCGAGCCCGACGTGTAGAGAATGTAGGCAAGATCGGTCTCAGTAAGCACGACTTCCGGAGCGCGGTCCGCAGGAAACTCGCTCAACATCGCCCAGGGCACAACTTTGTTTCCCGAACCGTTTGAGCCCGATGCGTCGGTCATCACGCAATAGTCAAGCGCAGCGACGGTGTCCGCGGTGAGAGCCGCGCGCCGTTCCTTGTTGGTCAGCAGGACGCGAATGCCGCAGTTTTCGATGATGTAGCCGACCCGGTCCGCCGGTGCCTGCGGATCGAGCGGAACATAGACTCCGCCCGCCTTCAGCACGCCAAACATGCAAACCACCGACTCGACGCACTTGGGAAAGAAGATGCCGACACGGTCGCCTTTTTTCAAGCCGCGCTGCCGCAGCAGGTGCGCCAGTTGCGTCGAACGCTGGTCGAGCTCGCGATAGGTCAGGCTGCGTTTGCGCGCCCAGACCGCCATCTTTTCCGGATACAACGCCGCACTGCGAGTCAACAGTTGCTGAAGAATGTATGCCAAGAGTTTGTGCCCCTTGCGGTTGATTGGATTTTTGGGGGTCGAATCGTGATACTGCGCTTCTGGAGTAAAGCCTACCCGAGTTACGTTACTGAATGATGAAAACGTGATGACAATCTAGAGTCCATGTAGCCCGGAAATGATCATTTTCTGAATTTCCGTGGTGCCCGAATAAATCTTGCCCGAGATCGCGTCGCGCAGCTCGCGCTCAATCTGATATTCAGTCATGTATCCGTAGCCGCCGTGAATCTGGATTGCGTCCATGCAGCTCTGAATGCAGGCGTCGGCCACATAAGCCTTGGCAATCGCCGCTTCGCGCAGCGGATGCTTGCCCTGGCCCTTCATCCACGCAGCCTTGTAGAGCACCAGCCGCCCGGTCTCAAGCCGCACTTCCATGTCAGCAATCTTCGAAGAGACGGCGGGAAACTTTCCAATGTTCTCCCCAAACTGCTTGCGCTCACGCGCGTAAGCGACCGATGTTTCAAGTAGCCGCTGCATGACGCCCAGATGGCTGGCCAGAATGCAGATGCGCTCCCACTCCATCGATGCCGTAAAGATCGCCGGCCCGGCGCCATCTTTGCCCAGCTGGCACGAGGCCGGAACTTCGCAATCCTCAAACGACAGTTCCGCCATCGGCGAGGTGCGCAGCCCCATCTTGTGCAGCTTGCGGCTGATTTTGAATCCGGGAGTGCCTTTTTCCACGATGAATGCCGAAATTCCCGCCGGGCCCTTGGCCGGATCGTCGGTCGCGAACACGATCACCATATCGGCGTAAGTCGCGTTCGTGATGAAGGTCTTCGATCCGTTGAGCACCACGCGATCGCCCTTGCGCTCAAAGCGCGTCTTCAGGCTGTAGGCGTCCGAGCCCGACATGGGCTCGGTCATGGCATGCACTCCCACCCATTCGCCCGAAACCAGTTTCGGCAGATATTGCTTTTTCTGTTCCTCGGTACCGAACGAGACTAGCGGGATTTCCGCGCTCCACATGTGCGCGTTGATCGAAAAAATCAGGCCGTTGTCGCGGCAGCCATAACCCAGCGCCTCAAGTCCGCATACTGTGGTCAGCGTGTCGGCGCCGCCGCCGCCGTATTCCGAGGGAACCGGCAGACCGTGAATACCAAACTGCGCGCATTTATCCCAGGCTGAGCGGCAGAATTTTTCCTCATGATCGTTCTCGATCATGTCGTAGTTCAGTTCCTGCTTGGCGAAGCGAATGACCTCTTTGCGGAAGTCAAGCTGTTCGTCACTCCATGCGAAATCCAAGGTTCCTTCCCTCTTTCTGTTCGGCCCTTACTGAGCCTTGGTTGCCGGTTCTGGCTGAGTTTGTGCGGGTTGGGCTTGAGTTGGCTGAGCTTGGTTGCCGTTCGTCGGAGCCGGTGCTTCTTTGCCGTTTGGCCCGTTCTGCGGCTTCACCGTCTGCCACTTGAACCGCTTCGGACGTCCGCCCGGAATGCGAATTCGCGCCGGCACTCCGATGACGGTCATGTTGTCGGGTACATCGGTCAGCACCAGGCTGTTGGCGGCCACGACCACGTTGTTGCCAATCTTTGCCCCACCCATCACCTTCGCGCCCGCGCCAAAATAAACGTTGTCGCCGATGCCGCGCGTTCCCGCCGCGAGCACCACGCCGTTCTGAATCGTACAGTGCGATCCAATCTTATTCGGGCCAACGACGATCCCGAACGGCGTGTGAATCACCAGGCCGGGGCCAATCTCGGCGTCCGGCGAGATATAGACTCCGATGAGAATCTGCACAAAGCGCTGAAAGATTCCGGCCACAATGCGGAGTATCGTGCTCACTACGGGAACGTTGACGTGCTCGCACCAGTGGCCAAAACGATAGCAGACAATGGCCGGCGTCTCCATGCGGAAGAACACTCGCCACAACCCCATGCCCTTTTCAAGAACCCGGTCTTCCTGAGAGGCGCGCAAATCAGCGATCAGATTTTCAAACATGAGTCAGATGGAAACTTTCAGAAAAATGTAGGTTCTGCCGAATTTTCTTTGCGCTCTTCGCGAATCACTTCGCGTCCTCAGCGGTTCAGAGCTTTTGGATCGCAGAGACCGCAGAGAAGCTGAGGTCGCAGAGAAAACCTGCGGGCTAGAGCTTGCTGTAAATCGAGTCGGGAATCGGGAAGGTGCGCTGGTTGAGCACCGCTCCCAGAATTTTTACCTTCGAGGTCTGCAGTTCGTTCACTGCGCTGCGCGCGCGATCTTTGCGTGTCGAGTTGGCTTTCAGTACGAGGATCACTCCGTCGGCAATTGTACCCAGCGAAACCGCTTCGTTGCTCTCACCCACCGCGGGACAATCGATCAGAACGTAGTCAAACTCAGACCGCAGCTCGAGCATGCGCGCGCGCATTCGGTCCGAAGTCACCAAATTCCGTCCTTCGCCAAGATCCGAACCGCAACTCACCAGCGCCAGATTGCGCCGTGAAAGCTGGCTGACATAGCCACGAATCGAACCCGACTTGCGCAACGCGTCAGCGAGTCCATGATGGTTGGGCACTCCGAACTGCTCATGCAGCGTGGGGCTTTGCAGGTTCGCATCCACCAGGCAGACCGTACCGGTGACCTGGCTGGCCAGCAGTTCACCGACCCGCGCGCAAATCCAGCTGCAGCCATTGCCCGAATCACTCGCCGTGAAAACGACGGTGTGGTTGTACTCTCCGCCCGGCATCAGAAACACGCGCTGCACCAGCTTCGAGAGTTCCGCCAGTTGCGAGTTTTCCATCGCGAACTGCAAGGGCTGGTCTGGCAGCGTCAGGGGCGCGGGAGCGGGGGCTGTAGCGGCCTCCAGCGCTGCCGCCATGCGTTCCGACAGCGGCTCAGACGCCTCCCGAGGCACAGGCTCGGTCAGCACGCGATCCGGATGAAAGTAATCCTGATCCTTGCCGATGTTCTGCAGAAGTTCGAAATTACGGCTCATAGTGTCCTTTGGGACCCCGGCGATTCCTACCGTCACGATCCTGATCGTCTCGCGCTGAATCTCGCGAGTTCTCGTCTCGCTTGCTCTAATCTCTCTTGATACGCGCGCTGGAGCGGTGCGGTGCAACGCGGTCCAGCGTGTGCTGCCAGTCTTTTAATTGACCCGACAACTGCTGCATGTAAGCTCTGGCTTCGGCCGGCGTTAGGGAATCCACCCGGTCGGTAATCGGCGTGACCGCCGCGTTGCGTCCGTTCGCCGGACTCCCCGCCATCATGGAAGCCATTTCCTGGAAATCCGACGGCCGCTGCGGCCCCACTTCAGTGACGTGCTGGCTGATGTCGAGATCGCTGATCACTTCCTCGACCAGCGTCAGGTCCACCACCTTCTGCCGCACCGCACAGCTCAACGAAAGCACGTTGAAGCAGAAGTTGTTGATGTTGCGCGGAATGCCCTCGGTGAAGCGCGCAATCGCCACCAGCGCCTCGGGCGTGAACAGCGGCGCTCCCGAATGTCCCACCACTTTCAGCCGGTGATCGATATACTTCCGCGTCTCTTCCACCGACAACGGTGTCAACCGATTGAGCAGCGACACGCGCTGCCGAAGCTGCGCCATGTTCTTGCTGGCCAGTTTGTCGGCCAATTCCGGCTGCCCGGCGAGAATGATCTGCAGCAGCTTGGCCCGCGGAGTTTCAAAATCCGAGAGCAGGCGTACCGTTTCCAGAACGCTGCCGTCCAGGTTCTGCGCTTCGTCGACCACGACGATGAACCGCCGTCCAGCCCGCGCTTCCTGCAACAGCATCTTGTTGAACTCTTCGTGCATGCGCACGAAGTCCTGGTCATAGCTTTCGACGCCTAATTCGGCGAGCAGAAAGCGCATGAACTCGCGCGAGCTGCACTGCGTCTGAAACAGGAACGCGGTGCGCGCATTGTGCCGGAATTTTTCCAGCAGGTGGAACAGCAGCGTCGTCTTGCCCATGCCCGGCTTGGCAATCAACGCCAAAAAGCCGCGGCCCGACTCGATCCCGTAATACAGCGAAGCCAGTGCCTCGCGGTGCGCCGGGCTGAGGTAAAGAAAACGCGGATCGGGCGTAACCCCGAATGGCTGTTCTCGAAATCCGTAATATTCCAAAAACATGTTTGAGAGCCCTTACTGTTGCTGCGTCGGCACGGGAGCCGAGTACGCTCCCACTGCTTCGCCGCCGTTTCCGTAATTCGATTCAAAACCGCCGGCCACGCGATGCGGAACCGCCGCAAGCACCGGAATATTCAGTTCGCTCAGCACCTCGGATGGCGTGCGGAACGATGGATCGAAATAGTCCAGCGCCAACGCCAATCCTACGCTCATCACCGCGCCCAGAACCAGCCCTAGCACTACGAAAACCATCCTCGAACCCGTCGGCAGCACTGGCACCGAAGGTGCCTCAGCCACCGCCACGTTCAGGATGTGCGTCTGGTCGAGCATGTCCGACATGCGGGCTTCTTCGCGCTTGTGCTGGTAGAGCAGGTAATTCTCTTCATCGGTCTTGATCACCCGCTGCAGATCCTGCTCCTGAATGCCTTTGCGCTCGAGATCGGTGGCCTGCCTCTTGTAGGTCGCCACAATACCCTCGGTCGCCGCGGCCCGCGCCTGCAACGCGCTGAAGTCCGCTTTGGCCTTGGCCAGCTCCGTGCTGACGTAGGAGTACGTCGGGTTCTGACCCGTCGTCTCTTCCAACAGCGGCTTCGCTTCTTCCTTCTCGATTGATGTCCGCGTGTCGGCGATCTGCTTGTCGACTTCGGTCACCAGCGGGTACGTCGGCTGATACTTGGTCAGCAGCTCGGTGCGCTTCAGTTCCAGGGTCATCAGCATGCTCTTCATCTGCTGCAGAACCTGGGCGTCGTCCGTCTTACGCGACGACGTGGTGATGTTCGACGGCATCGCTCCGGACTGCGCTTCGAGCGTGCGAATCTTTTGCTCGGTCGCCGCCATTTCGGCGCGGGTCGTCGAAAGCGTCGCGGTGAATTCAGTCAGCCGCGCCAGCGTCTGATCGCGCTCGATCAGCGGCGCCACTCCACCCTTTTCAGAGGCAAATTGCGAAAGCTGCCCTTCGGCATCCGACAATTCTTTCTTGTAGCGCTCCGCTTCCTGATCGAAGAATTTGAACTGTCCTGCCGGACGGTTCACTTCCGCATGCTTGCGGATATAGGCCTCGTTCAGCGCCTTGAGCACCTGCGCCGCCTGTTGCGGATCGCCCGAGGAGTACGTCACGTTGATGAGATTGGTCTTCTTCATCGGTTCGATCACTAGGCCGCCGCGCAACCTCTGTGCCGCCTTGGCGATCTTGCCCGCCTCATCTTCGCGCCCGAAAATCTTGCCCATTAGCGAGGACCGCTTCTGCAAGCCGCAGGCAACGGCAACCTGCTTCATCACGTCGTCGCTTTCGAGCAGTTCGACTTCGGAGTTCAACTCTTCCTCGGTGACTTCGTCCTTCACCATTACCGGCGCGCTCTGCCCCGGACTGATCACGGGGTCGACGCGTTCGCGCTTCACCAAAATTCTCGTATGCGCCTGGTAATTGGTCGGCATCAGAATGCCCACCAGAACAGCGCCAATGAACACGGCCATAAAGCACAGCAGCATGGCCCGCTGATGGCGGAACCCTATGGCGACCAGATCTTTTACGTTGATCGAAAAGTTCTGATCGCTGCCGCTGTTTTGAAAATCGCTCATAAAATCTCCTCGCGAGACGCCATCTTTTACTCGAGTCTTCTTCAGCCTAATAGGGCCGGAACATCGTTCCCATCTGCGCCGAGGGGAAGAAGCGGTCAATCTTCGAAAGCGTCGTCTTCGGCACGAACAACATGTCTCCCGGGTGAATCGTCGGGTCTTCCTTCAGGCTCAGTGACTTGTGCATCTTCTTCACATCGATCAGCTTGGCTTCCATCCACTGATCCGACACGCGGCGGAACAGCAGGACTTGCGAGGCCTTCGCGTTTTGGTTGAAGCCGCCCGCGATGGCAATCGCTTGGGTCAACGTCACGTCGCCGCGCAAGTCGTATTTTCCCGGACGACTCACCTGCCCGTCCGCTACGAAGTACGGTTTCTCGAAATCCTTCAGATTTACCGAGATGATGGGATCGTTCAGAATCTTGCTGTAGGCCTCGCGGATCGTCTGCGACAGTTCTGGCACGGTCTGCCCTTGCACGTAGATGTCGCCCACGCTGCGCATGGTCACGAAGCCGTCGGGCTGAACCGCCACGCCCGTCTGATTGAACTCCGGGCTCAACTCAAAATTCACGTCGAAGGAATCTCCCGCCGCAATCCGGTAGCGCTCGTCGCGCTCCTCCAGTTGCGGCTGATTGTCCTTGTCGAACGTGCTCGGGGTGGCGTCGGGAGGCCTGGTCGAGGTACCCGGCCCAGCCTTGCTGGCAGAGCTAACGACGGCGGCACTGTCCGGTACGACTTGCTGCGCCATGAGCACCGAGCTCAGCAGCAGCATCGCCAGCGCGCCCATTCCGAATTTGTATGCGAATGACATTGGCTTTTCCGATTTCTAGAGCAGCGGGAAGAACGTACCTATGCTCGAAGTCGGTATGTAGCGATCGATCTTCGAAAGCATATTCTTGGGCACGAAGAGCATGTCCCCGGGATGAAGCAGCGGGTCTTCTTTCAAGTTCCCCGTCTTCTCCATCTGCTTCAGATTGAAAATCTTGGCTTCCGTCCACTGATCCGAAACTCTCCGGAACAGCAACACCTGCGAGTGTTTGGCCGAATCTGTAAATCCGCCCGCCATCGCGACCGCCTGCGTCAGCGTGACCGAACCGCGCAGATCGTACTTGCCTGGCTTGCTCACCTGGCCGTCCGCCACGAAATACGGCTTCTCGAAGTCTTTCAAAATCACCGACACGACGGGCTCGTTCAGAATCTTGCCGTACGACGCGCGAATCTTCTGCGTGAGCTCCGGCACGGTCAGACCTTTCACCTTGATATCGCCCACGCCTCGCAGCGTGATGTATCCATCCGGCTGCACCGTCACCGCCGGCTGGTTGAACTCGGGGCTGAGCTCGAAGTTCAGATCAAAGGAATCGCCGGGCGCGATCTTGTAGCGCGGCGTACGAGTCTGGAATCCCTCGCTCCCGCCCGTCGACTTCGCCGGCGGCGTATTCGAAACCGCCTGCTGCGCCAGGCAAACGCACAGCGACAGCGCCATGGCAGACAAGAAAGCTCGGAAAGTGAAAGAGACTCGCATAAATCGATCAGCCCTCAACAGAAATTGGCGGTTTGCACAAACTTGCACACCGCTTACGATTGTACTTCGCCGCCCTCGGTCACGGTCTTGAGCGCGCCGTTTCCGTTGGGAGTGATGTTGTGCCGACGGATCTTGTAGAGCAGTCCGCGGTAGCTGATGCTCAGAAGCTGCGCCGCCCGCTTGCGGTTCCAGCCCGTCTGCTTCAGAGCGCTGCTGATGGCGTGGATCTCCGCCTCGTCGCGAAAGCTGCGCAGAGACGACTCGCCCACAGAAGACACGTAGACCGCCGTGCCGCGCGATTCGTGGCCGTTGTCCCAGCGTTCAGCCTCGTCTCGTTGAAGCGGCTCGCGTCCCCCACTGCCGTTGATCTTGCTGGTTTTGATGTCGACTTCGTTCATATTTGGACCCTCACTTTTTCCTTTAAGGCACGGGCTGCACTGCCCCGTCCTGGTTTGCCGCAAAACACTCCTCCATCGCAACCCGGCGCACACGCAACGCCGGACTGAGTGTTCTTGCAGGACTTACGCTGAAGGGAAGGCAGGGGGAAGTTTCAGATGGGCTCGACAGTATAGCCCTGAATTCGGACAGATAATGACCTTTGGATGGGTTCCAGAGAGATGACCAGGCTGCGGTCATCGTTGCGTGCCGACAGAATTCCTTCGACTCCGTCCAGGGCGCCGCCCCGCACTCGAACTCGCTGCCCCAGTTTGAGGAATGGTTGTTCCTCGAATGGTTCTTTGCTGGCCAGCAAGGTTCGAATGTCCTGAATCTGGCTCGCGGGGATCGGCGTACCACAACTGTTGATCCCTACGAAACCAGCCACACCATGAGTCTGCAAAACACGCAACCGGTCATGCGAGGAGAGAACTACGTGCACAAACGTGTATCCCGAGAACAGCGGCAGTTCGACTTCCTTTACTCGATCGCTCCACTGCCGGGTCTGCTTCACCAGAGGCAGGAAATTTTCGATTCCCTGCTTCTCCAGTTGCTCGGCCACCATCTTCTCGTGACGCGAGCGGGTTCGCAGCGCGTACCATTGCGCCGGCTCAACCACCGCCGCTGCTGCTGCGCCCGCCGCTACCGCTTGTGCCGCGCCCGTGCTACTCATAGCTTCGCCCTCTGAGTCACATTTGTGACCCAACCCAGGCGGACAAACACCACCGCCGCCGGGTGCCAACCGACTCTTGTGCCAAGCAATCTATTTCGGGGGGGAGACTACCAACGCTTCCGAAGTGGACTCTGTGGGGAACTATGTCCCCGTAAACTTGCACCGATCATAGCCGCCTATGCAAAATACTGCAAGAGGCGGAAAGTGGGGAGACTTTAGTCTCTAGTACCGTGATCCCGCGTCTAAAGTAACCGCTGTAACCCATTGTTAACATTAAATTTTGATCGTGGCTCAAAGTCCACAAAATCGTTATTTGCCTACTGTCCGGAGCCCGTTAGGGCGCTTATCTGAGGGCTATCGGGCGCATTATGACTTACAGTCACTGCGCCAGTGATCGTTCCTTTCACGGTTGGCGAGAAGGTTATTCCTAGCGTGCACTTTCCTGCAGGATTGAGAACTGTCCCCACCATGCAAGGATTCGTTCCCGCACTCACCAGCGAAAAGTCTCCGCTGGCAGCCAGACCGTTCAGCGTGACCGCTGCGGTGCTGTAATTCGTGACCGTAACCGACAACGGATTGCTCGTCGCACCCACCGTCGTTGCCGGAAAACTCAGAGTCGCCGGAGTCAGCGTGATCGGCCAGTAGCCCACCCCAGCCAGGTTGTAGGTCTGCACTGTGGCTCCGGACGTCGCATTGTCCACAACCGTGACCGAACCCAGAATCGATCCGCTGCTGGTCGGCGTGAGTGAGACGGTGAATCCACACTTCCCTTTCGGCGGCAACACAAGCCCCGTTGTACACGGCGCTGCTCCTGAGGGATTCACGCTGTACTCGCCGGAAGCGAGCAAACTCGAAAGCGTCAGCGCCGAAGCGCTGGCATTGGTCATCTGCACGGTCGAACTCTTCGTGAATCCGATCGCAACGTTGGCGAAGTTTATTGAACTCGGAGAGAACGTCAGACTGGTCGTCGATCCGCCAGTCGCGCTGCCCGTGAGATTCACCGATTGCGGATTAAGAGGAATGCCCGTCGCCGTATCGCTCACCGCGAGCCCGCCCTTCACCACTCCGGACAGACCGTTGGTCGTCGGGCTGAACGTCACGCTCAATGTGCAGGCCGAGAGCGCATTCAGCGTGCTGCCGCACGGAGTCACGCCGCCTGGTCCAGCCGTGTAGTCTCCGCCGGCTGCCCACGTAATGTTCTGCGCTGTCGTAGCGTTATTGGTCACCGTCACAAACTGCGCCGCGCTGGTGTTGCCCACCGTTGTCAGCGGGAATGTGAGAGTCGCCGGATAAACGCCGATCGTGACCTGCCCCGTGCCTGCCAGCGGAATCCGATGCGGCGCTCCGTTGACCCCATTGTCATAAATCGTGATCGCGCCCGGCACCGAGCCGGTGACCGTCGGAGAGAAGGTCACGCTGATCGTGCACGATCCGCCTGTAGCCAACGGACTGCTGCTCACGCAGTTGTCGCTCTCGCCATAATCTCCGCTGGTCGTGATCGAGCTGATGATCAGCGGCCCAACGCCGCTGTTTGTCAGCTTTACCGTTTTCGCCGCGCTGGTCGATCCGGCAATGCCGGTGAACTTCAAGCTGGTCGGCGACAACGTCACCGCTGGAGCCGATCCCGCACCGGTCATGTTCACGACTTGAAACCCGCCGGGGGCGTCATCGCTGACCGTGACTTGCCCAGTCAGCGCGCCCGAAACCGTCGGCGCGAACGTGACATTGATCGTGCACGTTCCTCCCGGACTGATCGGGCTGCTGCTCACACAGTTGTCGGTCTCTGCGTAATTCCCGCTCGCGACCACACTCCCAATATTCAGCGGCACACTCTGCTGGTTCGTGAGGGTCACCGTTTGTGCCGCGCTCGTCGTCCCCACACTCACCGACCCGTAATAGAGCCCATTCGGCGCCAGTGTCACCACAGGATTGCTGGTGCACGATGGAAACGCGAACGAAGCGACGCGCGTGTGCCAGTTGTAATCACCGCTGACCGGAAAATATTCGCTGGTATACCAGAACGTGCAATCGTCCGACGGATCGATGCTCATCGAACTGTAATCGCCCCAGCGATTGCTGCCCACCTCAGAACCGGTGCCTTCGATGATGCTGGTCTCGGCCTCCATCGTGTTCAGCGGATCGCTCTGCAGCCGCGCCGTATAGCGAATCGCGGGATACATCGCCGCGCTGGAAACGCTGTAGCCGAGGGCGACGTCGCCCATCTGATCCATGGCAATCGAGCCCATCCAGCGATTGTTCGAGTCCGGCGCGAACGTCGCCTGCTGGAACAGATAAGGATTATTTCCGGGGCTCTGCACTTCATACCAGCGCACCGCGACTGGCAAATTGGTGTTAATCGTGTGGTTCGCCACCAGCGATTCATGCCCGTCGGCAAAGTGCCGGTACGCCAGGCGGAACATGAGGCGGTCGCCGATGCCGTCGACTAGTTGCGAAGTCCCCAACTGCGGCACGCACGTGGAAGATGCCTTGCACCCGGTGTTGAATGCCGCCACCGCAAGGTTCACTGGCCCGGTCAGGGTGGTGTTCGCCGTGTTGAGCCAGTCCACATGAAACTGCCAGAGGTTGAGTGAGTTCGTCCCGAGATTCATCAGGTAGTTCGGTGAACCGGCTGGCGGCAAGATGCTGCCGTCCAGATCCGCCGGCAGCAGGCTGTTGTACGCCGGATTTAACTGGAAGCACTGCGAGGTCGCCGGCAATCCTGCAATCATGCTGACACGGTCGAGCGCGCACACATAAGCACCCAGCGCCGCGCCGGTCGTATTGCTCTCCTCATTCATCGTGAGGTAGTAGGCGTCGGGCCAAACGGAAATTTTCGGATAATCCGGGAAATTACTGGGTAGCGAAAACACGTAGCGGTTGTAGCTGCCGGTCGCGTCGGATGTCGTCGAAACCGCGATGCACTGATAATTCGCGCCGCTGGTCGGAGCCACGTGCTGCTCCAGCACCCACACGTTGGCGATCTTGTCGTACTCGACGACGACGTCATCATCATCGGTGGTAGTGCACGGCGGAAAGCCCGCCCAGATCGTGCTCGCGTCCACCGGCCCATAAATCGAATTGCCCGTAGTCTTGTCGAAAATTTGGAAGTCGACGTTCACCCACTGAAAATATTGGGTCGCGCCCACGGCCCCGTTGGTGTCGGGCACTGCTCGTCCGGAAGGCGCAGTCACGCCTTCAAAATTCAGTCCTGCGCTAGGAGTGTGCTTCGCGCCCGCTTTCGTCTGCGCCACCGGATCGATTCCCTGCTGGCTCGCTGCAATCTTGCCCGAACGGGTCTCGCGTACTTCGGCTCCCTCTTCATTCCGTCCCGCAGCAATCAGCATGCGGTGCGCAGTGACCGGCTTCAGCATGCGCAACGCCGGAGACACGTCATGCTTGATCTGGCTTCGCACCTGGCTGTGCGGACTCTGCGCGAGCGCAGTTGCACAAAGAAGTGCAGATGCTCCCGCCAACAGAGTGTTTTGCAAAACAATTCGCAATTCGTGCACCCGGAAACCCCAAGATGTTATTTAACGGACCGCCCCGGGAGAGGGATTGCACTCGGGGCCACTATGGATTCGATTGGCCGAGTATCAAGGCAGAGCGCTCGCAAGTCAACCCCACCAAAGTTGCAGATTTGTGCGCTGCCGTACCCTCAATACAGCGTGACTAACGAGGGATTACTGCTGTTTTCGCACCTACCCGGTAGTGCTATTTACCCAGAGACGAAATTCTCCTAGCCTTGTGGAAATCTTTCGTGCCGCTCTCGTTCACAATGGAGTCCGAACAAGAGAGCGTTCCTCCACCGTAACCTGGCCAGAGCGCGATGGATGTTTCCCCTGGCCGGCTGCTGGTTATCCAGGCCCGAGAAGATCAGGGTTCTTCACAACCATGGCGCACTTAAGCACGATTCCGAATCAAAATCGCATTCGAGTATTGGCCTCCGACAGTACTTCCATGAGTACACAACTGCTGGTCGATGCCCTCTCGCGCGACCCCCAGCTGCACATGATCGAGGCCGCATCGAATGGGGCCGCCGTCCTCAGTCTTCTGAAGCGCGAGAAGCCGCAGATCGCCGTCATCAGCGCCGAACTCGGCGAGACCGCCGGCAGCGGATATGAATTGGTGCGCGAGATTCGCTCCCAGTCGCCCGTCACGCGCGTCATCATTCTGCTTGACTCCTCCGAGCGCGCCAGCGTGGTCGAAGCGTTTCGCGCCGGAGCCCATGGAGTCTTTTCGAGAACGGAGCCGTTCCGTCTTCTAGGCAAGTGCATTCAGTGCGTGCACAACGGGCAGGTGTGGGCCAGCAGCAGCGAGTTGCATTTTGTGCTGGAAGCTTTGGCCAAGCCCACGCTTTCGAATTTCCAGACCAGCGGCGGATCTCTGCTTTCGGCGCGCGAAACCGATGTGGTGCGCTGCGTCGCGGAAGGCATGACCAATCGTGAGATTGCCCACCGGCTCAAGCTGACGGAGCACACGGTGAAGAATTATCTGTTCCGGATTTTCGACAAGCTCGGTGTGTCGAGCCGTGTGGAAGTCGTACTCTACGCTCTTGGCAATGGAGTTCCTCGTCCGGCTGCGGTGCCTTCGACTCGCCACAAGGCGCAGTCCCTGGCGGTGACCCCGAAGTCGGCCCCGGGGCCGTCGCTGCCCATCCGCAAAACAGCTACATAAGTTCGCCGCAAGGTCTTACCCCGGCAAGCGGAAATTCAGGGTGACTCTCGTCTGCATCTCGGCGGGATGCCCATCCATCGTCTGCGGCTTGAAGCGCCACTGCTTCACGGCATTCACGGCAGCTTCTGCTAATTGCGACGGTCCACTGACGTACTGCAGGTCTTCCACGTTCCCATCCGCGCCCACTTTAATCGCGAGCACGACTGCGCCCTGAATTTTCTTCTGGCGCGCCTCCTCGGGATATTGCGGCTCAACGCGGCTTTGCACGCGAGCCTCCGCCTCAGCGGGCGACAAGGTCAGAACACTTGCGGAAGAAGAATTCGGAGCAGTCGACTTCGCTGCGCCCGGCCCGTTCGGCCGCACGCGAAAAACTTCTTTCCCGCCCTCATACACGACGAGACCACCGGGAGGAACGGTTGAAGGAGCAGAAGCGGCAACGGACGGAGCCGTTGTTGCAGGCGGCGCGTCGTTCGCCTTCGAGGCACCAGGGTCCGCCGCAGGTGCGGGAGAAACTGGCGTCACCGCCGGCGCTGTTGTAGCGGCCGCGGTTGCAGCCGCACGACGCGGACGCGCAGGCGTACGCCCTGCCTCTAACCTCCGGCCCACGGTAAAGGCGAGCAAGACGGTGGCGGCCAAAACCGCAGCTCCTAGAGAGAACGACAGCAAGTCGAATCCACCACGGCGAATATTGTTCGTGCCATCCCCGTTCCCACCGTCGCCGTGGGTTGAATCTTCGTAGCGAGTCTCGTTCATCGCGCGATTCTCATCTTCTCGAACGGACTTCTCTTCCCTGGCTTCGACGGCCGCCACCTTCACTGGCGGAATGACCGGCTTCTCTTCAAATTTCTCTTGCGCCCTCACTTCCGCTTTCGGCGCGTGGATCACCTGCTCGGCGCGCTCCAGGCCGCGAATCGCCCGATTGGCCAGACTCCCCAAGATGTGCTCCTCGCGCTCGCTGAACGCCGACGGCCAGCACGACAGCAACTCGAAAACGCCAACCAGCCCGGTAGGCCGCAGCAGCGGCATCACGATGACCGACCGCACGCCCAGCCGCGCCGATGCCTCGATATCCACGCGAGCATCGGCCAGCGCATCTGCGCAGCGCTGCGTCTGGCGCGTCCGGCAGCACTCGCCCGTCAGTCCGGAAGAAGTATCGAGCCGTGCCCCCAAGTCTGGCGCCGTCGCACCGCTGCTAGCACGGCAGACCATCTCGTCGCCGCGCACCAGCGCGATGGCTGCCCCGGTGGCGTTGGTGGCCTGGCAGGCCTGCTCCACGATCTCATTGAGTACTACTTCGAGAGCCAGTTCCGAGGTCATCTCCGGCGTAAGGCTGCCGCCGCTTTTTTGCGCGAAGCGAGAGGCCAGTTCGGCAACGTCCGTTTCCCCGGGCGCAGGACTATCCTCCCGCGGCACAAGGGCTTCGGGGCGAATCGGGTTGGAAGACTGTGGGCCGGGCCTGGGTTGCGGAGACATAAGGACGCGAGCGCAAAGCAACCACAAAAGCAGCAGACACACCGACGAAGGGGAGCGCTAGGCGGAGTTTCACCTTAAACTTACGCCTTGTCAACACGATATCGCATTTGCAGGTCGAAGGAGACGTAGACGGCACTTCCGGTTCGGGACACGATAACTGTTCTTTCGTCCTGCAACGAATCGGGTGCCCCATTTTTAGCGTCTTTTGCGAGAAGTGGTGCCGTTGCTTTCCACCCCGGCGCACGTCGTTTCGGCGAGAATGTTTTATGCTGGACGGGAGACCGTACCTCGGAAAATGAACCTTCTCTTCTTTCCGTCCAGCGCCGATTTCCGCAAGTGGCTGAAAGCCGAAGGCCACCAGACCGCCGAGCTCTGGGTGGGCTACTACAAGAAAAGCTCGGGCAAGGCGAGCATCACCTACTCGGAGTCCGTCGACGAGGCGATCTGCTTCGGCTGGATTGACGGTGTCCGCAGAAGCGTTGGCGCCGACGCCTATACCGTCCGCTTCACCCCGCGCAAGCCCAAGAGCCAGTGGAGCGCCGTCAACATCAAGCGTGTGCAAAAACTTGCAGCCTCCGGCCGGATGACGGCCCGCGGCCTCAAAGCATTCGAGGGCGCCGAATCCCAGGAACGAAAGTACTCATTCGAGCAGCGCCACGAATCCCGCTTCGACAAAGACGCCGAGCGCCGCTTCCGGGCCAACCGTCACGCCTGGGATTTCTTCCAGTCCCAGCCGCCCTGGTACCGGCGCACGGCCACGTTCTGGGTCGTCAGCGCCAAAAAAGACGAGACTCGCCAGAAGCGGCTAGCCACCTTAATCGACGATTCCGGGCACGGCCGGCCCATCAAACCTCTGACCCGACCGGTCCCAAAACGGCAGCCGAAAGCGCAATAACACGACAGTGCTGTGGACCTTTCTCCACTGGCCAATGGTAGTCTGGTGCTGCTAAAATCTTTGTAATCTTGGGGCACGATGAATGAAGTACCCAAGCAACAGTTCCCCCCTAAGCCACGTCACCACAGAATCTCAAGGAAAGCTGCTGCAGTAAATTCCATCAGGGGAGTTACACATGCGGATCGCTGTCGTAGGCTCGGGATACGTAGGACTTGTCGCTGGCGCGTGCTTTGCCGACCTCGGACATGATGTGATTCTGGTCGATAATGACCAGCGGAAACTGGCTGCGCTGCGCAATGGCCAGGTTCCCATTCACGAGAAATTCCTGCCCGAACTACTGAGCCGCCACCGGGGCCATCGCCTCACATTCTCCGACGATCTGCAGGAAGCCGTGCGCCAGAGTTCCGCCATCTTCGTCGCCGTGGGCACTCCGCCCACCGAGAGCGGCGAGGCCGATCTGTCTTATGTCGAAACCGTTGCCCGCGAAATCTCCGGCGGCATTAACGGCTACAAAGTCATCGTGGAAAAGTCCACGGTACCTGTCTACACCAGCGAGTGGGTGCGCAAGATCATCCTCCGTAACGGCACCGATCCGGAGATGTTCGACGTCGCCTCGAACCCCGAATTCCTGCGCGAAGGCACCGCCGTCACCGACTTCCTGTTTCCCGACCGCATCGTGATCGGCTGCGACAGCGTGCGCTCCGCCGAAGTGCTGCGCCAGATCTATCTGCCCATGACCGACGGCAGCTACTACGAGCGCACCGACGCCATCCCGCAACCCGATCGCGCCACGATTCCGGCGCCGATCATCGTCACCAGCACCAAGAGCGCGGAATTGATCAAGCACGCCTCGAACGCATTTTTGGCCATGAAGATTTCCTTCATCAACGCGGTCGCTTCGGTCTGCGAATCCGTCGGCGCCAACGTGAATCAGGTCGTGCACGGCGTGGGCACGGACTCGCGCATTGGCCCTCGCTTCCTGAATCCCGGCATCGGCTACGGTGGATCGTGCTTCCCGAAAGACGTCATGGCCTTCCGCGCCGTGGCCCGCGAGTGCGGATACGATTTCCGTCTGCTCGATGAAGTCATGCGCATCAACGAAGATCAGCGCCAGCGCTTCCTGCGCAAAGTGCGCAGCGCATTGTGGACGCTCCGCGGAAAAAACCTCGGCGTGCTCGGCCTGGCCTTCAAAGGCGGCACAGACGACATCCGCGAATCGCCCGCGTTATTTCTGGTGCAGGCGCTGTTGCAGGAAGGCAGCAAGATTACGGCATACGATCCCGCCGCCATGGAGCGCACCCAGGAAATCATGGCCTCCGGCATCAAGTTCGCCAGCTCGGCCTACGATGCCGCCAAAGACGCAGACGCGCTGCTGATCCTTACCGAGTGGGAAGAATTCGCCACTCTTGACTTGGATCGCCTGCGCAAGGAACTAAAGTATCCCATCGTGATCGACGGCCGGAACCTGTATGATCCTGAGGTGATGGCTGCTCAAGGATTCACTTATTACAGCGTGGGCCGCGCGGCGTCCCATCCCGATGGAGTGCCCACCGCCGTGCTGAAAAACGGCAACAAGGCATGAACTCTAAACGTGCGGTAGTCACCGGCGGCGCCGGATTTCTGGGATCTCACCTGTGCGATGCTCTGCTGGGCGAAGGCTGGAATGTCGTTGTTGTCGACAGCCTGCTCACCGGGCGCCGCTCCAACCTCGAACATCTCCGCAACGAGCCGCGCTTCGAGTTTCGAGAGATCAATATCTGCGAGCCCTTTGATCCCGGCCCGGTCGACTACGTTTTCCATTTCGCCAGCCCGGCCAGTCCCGTCGACTACGGCATTCACGGCATTCACACGCTAAAGGTTGGATCGTTCGGGACCTTCCACGCCCTCGGCGTCGCCAAGAAATATGGCGCGAAATATTTCGTGTCGTCGACTTCCGAGTGCTACGGCGATCCGCTGGAGCATCCGCAGACTGAAACCTATTGGGGCAACGTCAATCCCATCGGTCCGCGCTCGGTGTACGACGAGGCCAAGCGCTTCACCGAAGCGGTCACCATGGCCTATCGCCGTTATCACAAGGTCGACACCCACATCGTGCGCATCTTCAACACCTACGGCCCCCGCATGCAACTCAATGATGGCCGCGTGGTGCCCAACTTCATGAAGCAGGCCCTCCGTGGCGAAGACCTTACCGTCTACGGCACGGGCAATCAGACGCGCAGCTTCTGCTATGTCGCTGATGAGATCGATGGATTCATTCGGCTGTCGAAGTCCGACGAACATCTGCCGGTCAACATCGGCAATCCGAACGAGTTCACCATTCTCGAATGCGCGCAGCTCGTACTGAAGACCACGGGATCGAAGAGCAAGATTCGCTATGAAGAGTTGCCGACGGACGATCCCAAGCAGCGCCGCCCGAATATCGACAAGGCCCGCCGGCTCCTGGGATGGGAGCCGAAGATCGACCTCGAAACCGGGCTGCGCCTTTCGCTCGATTACTTCAAGCAGGCGGTCGCCGAAGAAGCCGCAGTGAAATAGAAGGCGTTCCCGTCATCGTACGGTTTTCTTTGCGAACTTCGCACATCCTTCGCGAACTTAGGGATCAAAATCTATAACCGCCAAGTTCGCAAAGAAAGGCCGCGAAGTGCGCGGAGAGCCTTTGTCGTCTGTACGTACATTAAACAGTGTATAATAGTATGTGTGCATTCGTGCACGTACAGTTTCTTATTGTGAGACAGGGCGATCCTGGAAGGCCCGTTCCTGAGCCGAAAACGGCTCTGGAATCAACGACGACACCCGGGCCCGAGCTAAGCGCCATCCCCCGCGGGATCGTACGCCCTGGAGCTTGCTGGGGGCCTTCTACGCCATGCGGGCGCAGCGCGCCCCCGGACGAATGCGTCCGGGATTACACGATTCCGCTCAACCCGCCCTATCGCGAACCGGACGTTCCGGTTTATCCTGACAATGACAGCCGTTACTGAATCATCTCCCAAACTAGGGTATCCAGGTTCCTTTGCCTTTTCGCACAACCAGGCGAAACTTTCTGCGCCTTGCGGCAGCAACAGGTGTTGCCGCCATCGGCATTGATTCCGTCGTCCTCGAACCGAACCTGCCGCAGGTGGTGCAGCGCGAACTTTCCTTGCGCCGCTGGCCTGCTGCCCTCGACGGATTCCGCATCGTTCTTCTGAGTGACTTCCATTACGATCCGGCATTCTCCATTCACCCGATCCATGCCGCCATCGGCACGGTCAACGACCTTCGCCCTGACTTGATCGTGCTCACGGGAGACTTCGTGTCCCTTCCACTTTTCAAAACCAAGGACACGCAGGCTGCCAACGCTGCCGAGCCCTGCGCAACCATCCTGGGGCGGATGAAAGCTCCGCACGGATTATGGGCAGTGCTGGGCAACCACGATTTCTACACCGATCCGGACGTGGTTGGCGCCGCTCTGCATGCGCACAGCATTCAGCTTCTGGAAAATGCATCGGCGGCGATTGAACTCAACGGCGCCCGCTTCTGGTTGAGTGGCGTCAACGATGTGCTCAGCCAGACCGCCGATCTGAACGCGACGCTGCACGACGTGCCTGCGGATGAAGCCACGATCTTGCTCGCGCACGAACCCGACTACGCGGACTATGCAGCGCGCTTCCCTGTTGACCTCCAGCTCTCGGGACATTCGCACGGAGGCCAGGTGCGCTTGCCTTTCTTGCCTCCGCTCTATCTGCCGGACTTGGCGCAGAAATATGTTTCCGGTTTGTATCGCATCGGCCCGCTCACGCTCTACACCAACCGTGGCCTTGGCACCGTCGGCGTTCCGGTGCGTTTGAACTGCACCCCGGAGATAACGCTGCTGACGCTCTTTAAACTTCGCGGTTAGGCAAAGCGGACTAGGCGGTTGTGATGTGAACGAACCTGCATTCCAGCAGCGAGAACACAGCGACTCTGCACATTTACTGCAAAACATTTCTGCTAGTGTGAATCAAGTTTGCACCTCTGTCATTTTTCACAGACAAATACAAAATTTCCTCTTTGCGATCTAGTGGAATTGAGTTACCGTCATTGGGATTTTTGGACCCTCCGCCGCGCCGAGATGCGTAGCGATCCGAACTTGACTGCACACACTTGACTGCACACACAGGAGAACACATGAGCAAGATTGCTAAGCTTACCCTTTGCGTCACCGTTTCCGTGCTATTGCTGGGAGCGTACTTCGTTGTCTCCGCGGCAAGCAGCGCGCCCTCTGGCCCTTCGACCAAGAACATAGCCGTCTCTAGCCTCCCGAGCCTCCACCTGCCGCCGAACGGCTTTGAGGGCTTGCGAGGGAACTTCATCACCACCGCTACCGGCAGCTTCGTCCTGGCAGCCGGCTTTACGCAGGAAGATCTGGTTCTGTGGCAATGCGGCAGCACCGGCGCCAGCACCTGCACGCTGGTCGTGAACTCGTTCGCTACCACCTCTGGCGGCGGCGTGGCGAATGACGATCGCGCACTGTGCCTGGTGGTTGACGGTGCAATCGTCGGCGCCTGCGCTTATGACGGCTATGACACGGCGGACGGTTCCTACTCTGCCATCAACGCCATCAACAACGTTGCTGGACTCTCGGCTGGCAATCACAGCTCCGAAATGCTGATCTACTCGACCTACGGCACGACGCTCTACACCTTGACCAACGTGTACAGCGTCTACAAACCGTAATTTTGCGGATCAACTTGAGTTCGTTTTTTTGAGCTTGACTCAACGCCGCGCGAAATGCGCAGCGATTTCGAATCTGATTGCACATAGGAGAAACACATGAGCAAGATTGCTAAAGTGGCCCTCAGCGTTACACTGACAGTTCTGTTGGTGGGCGCGTACTTCGCCGTGTCCGCGGCAGGGACCCAACAAGCCGGTCCTTCGCGGAACATTTCCGGCCTGAAGCTGGCGCCTCCGACCTACTTCGAAGGTCTCCGCTCCAACTTCATCACCACTGCCACGCCCTACGCCTCACTGGTGGCGGGCTTCAACCAACTCGACAGCGTGCAGTTCAACTGCGGCAGCTCGGGCGCGACCACCTGCACCCTGGTGGTGAGCTCGTTCTCGACCAGTTCGGGCGGCGGCGTTGCCAACGACGACCGCGCACTCTGCCTGGTTGTCGACGGCGCGATCGTCGGCGCTTGCGCGTATGACGGCTATGATGCGTCTGATGGCTCCTATTCCGCCATCAACGCCACCAACAACGTCGCTGGCATCGCTGTGGGCAGCCACAACGCGGCCATGCTGTTCTACACCACCTATGGCACGACGATGTACACGTATACCAACAACTACGCCGTCTACAAGCCGTAGGCTTAACAGATCACCGAGGATGGGGGAGGCGGGCTTTGGCCCGCCTTTTCTTTTTTGTGGGCATGCCCTTTCCAAGGCTGAATCTCACACCGTGCCGCACTTTTTGTGCATTCACTTTCACTAGGCGCGGTCATCTTCTCTCGATAGGAACGCCAAGTCCTTGCCGAGGATGGCGATATTCGAAGTTTCGATTGGCACTGCAGTTGCCCGTAGATTAGGATTCGTCCTTTGTAGCAGGAAGGCTTCCGACTATGCTTTGTAGCCGCCACTGGCCCGCGGTTCTTGTGTCGCTGATCGCCGCGGCGGCGTTTGCCTCCAGCCCGTCGGTGGAGACCCCACACCCAACGACATTGCAACAGCGGGAGCAGCAACTGCCGAAGTCGCTGGCGCGCGCCTCGCAGTTCGCCAATGTTCCGCATATCAGCATGCTGCCGCAGTGCAAGGACGTTCAGCCTCCTGAGGCGCTGGCGACGCCTGATCCGCTGTTCGCGCCAGGCACCGTCCGCAAAAGAGTAAAAGTCAGCTTCATCGTCGGCACCGATGGCCGCGTGCACAGCCCGCTGATTCTCGAGAGCGCTGGCGTGCTGGGTGACCGTCACGTGCTGCAAACCGTCCGCACCTGGCGATATCGGCCGGCTACCTGCAACGGCGTGCCCACCGAGACCGAAGGCAAGATCGAGTTTTCCAGCCGGTAACAGCTCACTCTCAGCTAGAATGGCCGCATGCAGCGGGTGCAATTGTGTCCGATGCCTGTGCCGCGCTGAATCCTGACGGAAGAAGAGTTTTCGGATCCAATTCGTGGATAAAGATAAAAAGCCTAACGCCAGTTCGCCTTCGGATGCTTCGCGCAAGCCTGCGCCGGATGCGCGACACACCAAGTCTCCAGACCCGATCGCCGCGGCACTCGAAGCCGCGCAGCGTCTCTCCACTGAGACCGACGCAGAACAGGCGGCGGAAGACGCCACCCAGGATCTAACCGCTGATGACTTCGCCGGCAGCGATCAGGCCGGCGACGACGACTCCGCGGCCATCGTCTGCCGCGCCTGCGGGTACCACAATCGCGTCGGCAATAAGTTCTGCAGCAAGTGCGGAGTGGTGGTCGACGCCAGCGCTGAGACTCTCGCCGCGTTCGCCGAGCCGCGGCGCCCCCGCGCGATTGCGCTGCATCCCAATCCATTTCTTGATCCTGAACCGGAAGCCGAATTCCGTCCCGCGCCGCCGCGTCCGGCGGCCAACCGGCATCCGGAGCAGCATGCCGCGGCTTCCAACGAAACCCATCATTACCATCACCACTACCACCATCACTATTTCCAGGGTGGGCAGGAGGGGATGGCGGCGGGCGCTGGAATGATGCCCCGCGGCGGCGACCCGGCGCGGGAGATTGACCGGCTGCGTCCCACCGCCGCCCTTCGCGGCGATATGAGCCGCGCGGAAGCGGCCGTCCGGCGCATCGCCCATGAGTGGGTGCTGGCCTGCAACACCAAGCACCTCGACGATCTGCTGGAACTCTACAGCGCCGACGCGCTGATCCTGCGCTCGAATGTGCCACCGATCCGCGGCGCTGCCGCCGTTCGGGAATTTTTCTTCGGCGCTCTCGACTCTGGACTTGGTGAAGTGGAGATTGAACCGCTGCGAGTCGAAGTGGTCGGCGACATGGCGTACGAAGCCGGGCGCTGCAAGGCTCTGGTCCCGAGCGTGACCGGCAAGCGCCGCGAAGAACGCGGCAAATATCTGTGGGTCTGCGCACGCCAGAGCGGCGGCGATTGGAGACTGGCCGTCGACTGCTGGACCAGCGACCTGATGCTCAGCGTGATGGAATCCGACGTTCCCCCCGGAGCGGTGAAAACGAACCAGTCGCGCAAGAGCTAGTGGTGCGTCAAACAGATCGACATTTATGATTCGCCGGTTTCCTCTGTGATCCTCTGTGCCCTTTGTGGTTAAACGCCTTTGAACTCCTCGCCGAGCACCTCGGATCGCGCGGATCTAGACACAATACTTAGCGCTCACTATTTCCGACGCACTACACTAGTCCGCGCTGATCCCTAACTTCTGCAGGTCGGCCTCCAGTTGCTGCAGCGTCTGCCTCTGGATCGTGTTGATCCCCAACTCCGCTGCAGCTTTCAGATTCCCCAGGCGGTCGTCGATGAAACAGCATTGCTCCGCCGGAATCTGTGTTACCTCGAGCGCGAGGCGATAGATCTCGCGATCGGGCTTGCGCAAGCCTACATAGCAGGAACTGATGAAGAGGCTGAAGATTTCCCGCATACCAAATTTTTCGATGCGGTAATTATTCAGCTCCCGTGATTCGTTATTGATCGTGCTCATCGCATATTTGCTCGAATCGCTCAGCGCCTGGGCGAACTCGAGCATCCCCGGCAGCGGCTTCGACAGCGAGAACATGCAGTTGCGAAATTCTTCGCGCGTGAACGAGCGCTCGCGATAAAAGACGGTCTGGTCGAGATAATCGTCGAGCGTGATCTGTCCACACTCGAATGGCGCGACGATCGCATCATGCCGCTCCTGGAACTCTTTCGTATCCAGATGAAAACGTTCGAGCGCCCCGGCGCGTTCGGTGTGATCCCATGCGTTGGACAGCAACACGCCGCCGACATCCCAGAAAATTGCGCGAATGGCAGGCAAGAATTCCTCCCCCCAGACGGGTGCTGAAATTCTAGCGGAAGTTTGCATGATGGCCCAGCGACGTCTGCGGCTTTTCTTTGCGGCCTTCGCGGTTAAAAGCCTTTGACCGCGAAGTACGCAGAGGATTCGCTGAGTTCGCTAAGACAACGTTGATGGTCAGCGCTTGTAAATGCTGGTGTCGGGATGATAGTTGCGCCAGTCGAACCAATAATCTTTGAGTGCGGGGACGCGGTCGAGGCACTTGCCTTGCGCAGGGCCGCTCACCGCGCAGCCCTGAAAATTCCACTCACTGGCGGTCACGGTGTCGAGCAAAGTCCATGGCTTGGCGGCGACCGGAGAGGCTGGCTTCGCCTCACTCGCGGGTTTGGCCTCTGCGGCAGCGGCCGTTACAACCGGAACAGCCGCATCTTCGCCCTTCAGGAAGAACTCGGCATCGCGGCCATCGATACGGCTGATGAACACGCGGAACGATTTTCCATCGGGACCGACGACCACAAGAATCGGCATTCCTTGCACTCGATCCATCACCGGCGACTGTTTCGTCAGTATCTCCCAGGGATAGGCGCGGCTGGCACCAGCGATCTCAAGTCCAACCACAACATCGCGCGACTTTAATTCGGTTCCCGGAAAACTGATCACTACCGGCAGCTTCGCCACCTCGGGCTCCCAGTTGCTGTCGTATTCCTTGGAATACTTCGGAACTTCGGCCAAAACTGTTCCGCCAGACACTTCCGATTTCCACTCGCCGAAGGTGAGCTCATCGCTGGGCACAAGCTCGAGCGTGGCGCCGGCAAGCTCGCCATAAATCGCTTTGCCGGTGATCTGCTGCCACCAGCTTCCGGTTTCCCGGTCGCGCATCAGGAAATTCTGGTTGTTGATGCCGGCCAGATAGAAATGCAGATCTCTTCCCTTCCAGATTCGTTTCCACACCAGACCGGTGTGACAGAGCGTTCAATACGTGACGGCCATCGGCACGCCTGCAACGGTGTCATTGACAATGTGGTGGTAGGCCATTTCGCGGATGGGATAGGCGCGCGCGACCGGGCCGAACTGAATGGCCAGAATCATCTCGCCTTGGTCGAGCTTGCAGTCAGACTCGGCCTCGAACTGCGGACTGGGCACGGGATGGAACATCCACTCAAAGTAGTTGAGGCGCGCCATCACAGCCGAGAAAACCACCAGCACCATCCCCAGCGCGAGCACTCCCTTGCGCCACTTGCCGGAGGTGTACCAGAGTACGATCGCGAAGCCGAGGCAAACGATCGCCCCGGCCAGAGTTCCCATCGGCGCGCGCTGGCGGAGTGCGAGCGCCACATTCAGCGCCGCCACACTCTGATGCCGAAACGGCCGGATGATGAATGCGGGAATGAAAAACAATCCAACGCATGCGAGGGCAGAGACTGCCCAGACGATCCAGAGAAGACGGCGGCGAAACGAAGATGGCTGCATGGATGTTCGTGCGCTGCAATGACGCAGGCGCCGCTAGGATTGTAACCAAGTTCTGGCAAAACAAAACGCCCCGGCTTGCGGCCGGGGCGTCGGAAGGAACTCCGCTAGATACTAGTTCGTGCGGGCAACCTGATTCTGCCGATAGGTCAGGTTGTCCACGTTGCGGAACATCGGCGTTCCGGGCGGCAGGTTCTGCGGCGCCGAGAACAGGCTGTCAAAGGTATATTGACGGTCCGGCGGATTGTAGACCAGGCCGCAGCACTTGAACGGTCCGGTGTTGTAGTAGCTCCAATACAAGCTGACAATCGAGCCCTCGTACCAGAGCTGCTGCTGCGCATTTAAGGCCTGTGGGCCGCCCCAGTCCTCGAGGAAGCGCAGGAAGTTGTGAACACCGCCGTCCATGCCGTAGGCGAATTCAGGATTCTGCGTGACGTTGTTGAAGGCGATGTTCTTGCCAGCCGCAATGGCCACGCGGTAATAGCTGCTCACGGCGATACGATTCGGTATCGTCGCTGGAACGTTCTGCCCTTGCGGTGTGTTCACCGGATTCAGCATGCTGCCGCTGGTGGTGTTGAGCGCGGTGGTGCAAGCGCCCGCGACCGGGGTACAACCGCCATCCTGCCAGTTGTTCGACAGCAGGGTCACCGTGTCCGCGATAATCGCTGCCGCCGAATGTGGAACCTGAACCCCGGTTGTCCAAACGGTGTCGTAGTTGGCGTTGTTCGGGGTGCAATTGCCGTTGGCTGAAGCCGCCGGACAATTGGTGTTGTAGTTGCCCTGAATGTAGACCGGGTTCTCGGACGACACGGTAAAACCGCCGCAGGCCGTCGGATTCGCCGCCGTCTGCGAGCAGTTGTTGAGGCTATTGCCCGGCGGCATGGTCGGTACGTTGCCGAGCGATGCGTCCACCAACTTCAACGCATGGCGAGCGCCGGTCACGCGATTGGCGCGGCCAAAGGTGAAGGTGGGAATGCGGTGGCCGATAGCGTACGGAGACTTGATGGCATTCGTGTCGGTGTCAGCAGTAGTGGTCGTGCCGTAAGCATCGCCCACATATTTGACGCCATACGTATCCAGGAGCAGGTTGCCGTTAACGTCTTCGGCCGAGACTCCGTTGTAGTTCACTGCATCCAGCACGCCATCGGGGGCAAAGTTCGCGCCCGCGTTGGCGTAGTTGACGGTGTCTTCGAATCCGTATTCACCCCAGCACAGGTTGGCTGTCGGACAATTCGCTGTGGTGGCGAACTGGTCGCCGCGGCGATCGGAGAAGTACAGCACGAAGCCGTTCATGGTGCTGTAGTCCACTTTGTTTCCCGTGCAGCCGGCCACGCCGTTGCTGCAGAGCAGCCAGTTGCGCAGGTTGCCTACATCCAGCTCCACTCCGTTCATGATGCCGTTGGGTGTGCCCGTGATCACGTTCACCGCAGGCTGGGTGCAGGTATTGCCGGCGCACGCCTCCGCATACGGGAAGGCGGCGGTACGGCTGTCGTAGTTCTCGCCTTCGCGGGCATCGTAGAAGTTGATGGGATACCAATTGTACTGCGAGCCGGCACCGTAAAGATTCGTGGTCACGGGCGCGTCGGTGCCGTTGCCCGGGCCGTTGATGATGTTATTGCCGTTACGGTCCGCAGTTTGCTGGAAGTACAGAATCGCGTTGGCGTGATCCTGAATGAAATTGCTGCCGTAAGCTCCAATCGCGTTAGTAGCAACGCCTGCCAGCTTCGGAGCGTTGTAGGGGTTGCCCGGCTGCATCGGGACTTGCAGTCCGCGCGCGAAGCCCAGGCTGAGCCATTCACCGGTCACGCCGTGCCACAATCCGTCGCTGGCCCACTTCACTTCGACCAGCAGCCAGCCGTTAATCAGCGGCCACTCCAGGCCATTGGCGCCGTTATTGGCCGTATTGAAGCTCGTTGCCGCCGGAAACGCGGTCGGGGTCATGGCCGCACCACCCGGGCCGTTGGATACCGGACCGTAGATGGGCGGAATAATGAAATTGGCGTCGCCAAAGTTCGGGGCGGCGCTCGGGCAAACGCGATTGGCGGGGTAGGTGGCTCCGATGGCGACGACTCCGGTGCAGTACGCCTCGCCGAAGTAATAGACGTGGCCGGCCCCTCCCACCGTGATACCAGCGTTAGGTTGAGTTCCGCCGGAACTGCCCTGCGGTAACCCCGTCAGTGCAGTCGGCAGCATGCTCACCAGCTGATAGTCCTGCGCTGAGTTGCCGTTCCAGTCGTTGAGGTGAAGCTGCGCCTCAGTGTCGGCCAGAATGATTCGAATCTGCGCCAGGTTGGCTTCGCGGTTCTGGCCCAGCACCGACGTGATGTTCTCGCTCGCCGGAGGCAAACGGATGATCTGCACGGCAGAGGTTGTGCCGCTCACGAAGGGCAGGGTTAGATCCGATGCGCCCGTCGCGTTCGGACCATCCGTGCCGTTGGCCAGCCCGTTGCCGTCAATCAGATATCCCTGATAGGTGCCGGTGGAGACGCTCTTCCAGCTGGCCGTGTTCTGTGCCGAACCGTGGCCGCCGGTGACGCTGCCCAGGCTGCTGCCCAGGGCGGTGGTGGAGATATCGACGCAGGTTGAACTTGCAATCGCGCCCGGAATGTTCGCCATCTGTGCGGCGCAGCCGCTGGCCTGGGTGGGAATAAGTACGGTACCGCTATCGTCATTGCCCAGGGCAACCACGCCATTGTCCATCTGCTGGCGAATCACATTGCCGAAGGCGCTGAGCTTGTCTCCGAACACGAGGTTGTATCCGTTGGCCACGCCCAGGTAGAGGTCGCCGTTGGTGTGTACGCGGCCGGCGAAGCCCATGTTGGGGCTGCGGCCGAAGAAAAGGTCGGAATCGGAGAAGATACCGAATTGAAACACGGGAATCAGTGCGACCTCCGCCGTGCGCGTCATGCTTACGGTTTCCCCGGTGGAGCGCTGCGCCTCGGCGTTCATCGTCACCGGAATGATCTGCGCGTAGAGGCCGGCATCCGGACCCGATTGGATCGGCCCCCAAACTGTGGTCAGCGGTGCAGAGCAGCCCGAGACCGGAGCCACGTTATAAATCGGATAGCTGACGGTCGAATCCCAGCTGGGAACGTTCGAGCTCAACGCGCAAATCTGCGCCGCCGTCGGCGCCTGAATGCTCTTGAAGGTTCCCGCCAGATCCGAGGTCATCTTTTCGATGGCGCCTTCGGTCGCGTGATAGGTGTAGTCGTTGTTCAAGTCGAAGCCGCCCACCCGCTGCTCCGTATTCACCATCATCAGCAGGCCGAGCGCGAACCCCGACATCAACAACAGCAATAGGAGGGAGGCGATCAGTGTGAATCCGAGTGAACTGAACTTCGAGTTACGCATCGTTGTTTCTCCTGGTCATTGCACATCCATCCAGCACGCGGCCGCAGTGGCCGCCATTGGCTGGAGACTGCTTAATAAGAAGATCCGGAAATCGGATACTCCTGGCCCATGGTCAAATTGCGGGCACTGATGGAAGTCTGCAGATCGAGCGACTGAAACCCGGTCGTGCCCTTGAGCTGACTGCGAATGCTCATATGCAAAATGTTGATCTTCGTGATCATGTTGGGGGTGACGCCAGTCGGCAGCGAAGTCTGGTTGGTCACGATGGTGCCGTTGTTGTCGACGTCGTAGCTGAACTTCAGACAGGACACGCCCTCCGCCACCGGAGAGGGAGACCTGCCGTTCTGCACGCGCATCAGGCGCGGGGTGACGCTATCAATGGGGGAAATATCGAGATAGTAGGTAATCACCAGCAGGCGCACCGCAGACAACGTGGTGCTGATGCCCGCCGGAAGCGACTTCATGCTGCCGTTGGTGATAGTGGGCTGATTGATGTGGCCGGGATCGCCGTTGTTAAACGTAACCTGATACGCAGCGCTGTAGGAGCCGCTGGTCACGGCCGTCGTGGTTACATTGCTGACCACACCCGCCGCGGATTGGCCGAAAAGAAGGAAGTCTCCCGCCTGCAATCCAACTCCCGCCGCATTCAAGGCCGGAACGGTGGTGACTCCGGTAGGAAGAATGCATGTGCTCGGAAGCGGCGTGGGAAGCTCGAAAATCACGGTGGTTGCCGAAACCACATCTACGGTGTAGCAATTCAGAGCCAGAGTCGCATCCGCGTACGCGACCGTGATGATGTCCGTCGGCCCTTCGGAGGCATTCACCGTGATGCCGAAGTTATAGCCCGGGATAATCGAGTACACATAGGGCGCTCCTGAGACTTGCGGATAAGCCACGGGCGCGCCGTTAATGTAGTTGCAGGTGGTGTTGCTGCAAGGATAAACCGGGATGGTGCTGCCCGTTCCGGTGGGCAAGCCAACGCTGTAAGACGCCAGGCCCTGCTGGCCGAGGGCGCCCGAGCCCGCCATACTGATGTCGCGCTGCATGAGGTTGGCCGCGGCGCGGAAGTCCTGCTGCATTTCTGATTTCTGAGAGGTGGCAAAGGTCGCTTTTACGGCTTGCGTATAGACCTGTAGCCCTGCCCCGAGGATCACGAGGCCGACCGCCATCGAGATCATCAGCTCCAGCAGCGTGAAACCTTTTGCCCGGCTCCGAATTGTTTTCAATGCGTGCCCCATGGATCCTCTTTAGTGATACGCCGAGACGTACTCGGTGAGTGCATACGTTTTCGGCACCGACACGTTGGGGACCGAGTAGCTGATGGTTACCGTGACCTGGCGCAGCGTCTGGATCGGATTTCCGCTGGTATCGAGCAGCGGAGCGATCAAGATCTGGCGCTGGTAATTGCTCAGCGAAAGAATGACGTCATCGGCGGTACCCAGGATGCCGTCGGGGCCGGGTTCGGTCAGGCACTCAACGCCGCTATTCGGGCAGGTCGCACCCGAAGCCGTGAGGCAAGAGGTGTCGTCGGCGGTATCCAGAATGCCGTCGGCTCCGGCGCACTTCACCGCGTTCAGGCCATCGACAAAGATGCCGCCGTTAGAGACGTTGTTAACCTGCGCCCAGGAAACTTGCGAGGTATTCCGGGCGGTGTAAATGCTCTCCATCGCCTCCGACGCCAATTGCCGGGCGATCATGTCCTGCTGCGATGTCTGGCTGGCCTTCACCGCCAGGCCGAAAACCCCGAGCAGTCCGATGGAACCGATGGTAAGCACCGCCATCGAGATCATGCACTCGATCAGAGTGAAACCGCCTTGGGCAGCGGCGTGCCGGATTGAAAATGTAGGCCGTCTCATTGTTGGCTCCAGGAGTTCGTTCCACTGGCGTTGTACAGCCGCCATCCGCGAAGTCGTCCCGTGCTGCCCCACAGGGTGATGGCGCGGGAACTGTAAAGATCGCCCGGACGACCCAGATAAACGACTCCGTTGTTGATGTTGCCGAGTGCGTCGGTCGCCGTACCGTCCGGGTTGAAGCAGATGGTTGCGGTTCCGGGGGTGTTGGGCTCGTCAAAGTCGATGGCGTAGCCGGCAGTTCCGAACTGATCGGGAGTCGTGGGCGCCACCGTGTTCGAGGTGGGCACTCCCGGTTCCACATGGAACGTGATATCGGAGGGCAACACGGTCGTGATCAGCACACTGCCGGTGGCCGGGATCTGACACGTTCCGCTCGTGCTTACGCTTTGCTGAACCGTGATGGTTCCCGGAGTCGTAAAGGTGACCACATAGGTACGCATGTCGCCCGAAGCCTGATCCCGAGCCCGGCGCAGCGTAGTCAGCGTGTAGTTGTAGGCCGTGGTTACGGATTGCGTCTTCATGACGGGCACGAACGCCATGACTGTGATTCCGGCCAGAGTGAGACTGATCGCGATGGCAACCAGCATTTCCAGCAGCGAGAACCCGCGATCGTTAGGTGATCTCATAATCTATCGATTTGCGTAAGCTCGTCTGAGAAGGAGGAGGGCGCCCGCAGACGAAGAAGCGGGCGCGCAAACTCTCAGCGCGTCACAATTGATCCTAGGGAGGGCTTACCCCAGCGTCAAAGCACGACAGTCCAACGCGAAGGGCTTGGCCTTTTGTCACCTGGATTGGTTACTGCTGTCATTACTGAAAACAAATCGCTTGCGAGCTCAGCCCGGACAAGTTCGTGACCCCGGTAACTTGTCGTTGAAACTGCGGGAACCCTACGATGTCACCTAGCTATGACTCTCTCTGCCCTGCTGGTATGCGTGGATGACGCGGCAGCCGCGGTGTTGCGGCGGGTGCTGGAAGAACTGAGCATCAAGGTGGAGGCCTGCCCCGACTTCGCGCGCGCGGCTATCCGCTTAGCGCAAGATCGCTTTGACGTGATTGTGGTCGATGGCGAATCCAACGCCGACGTGGTCCAACTGCTGCGCGAATCCCGGCTTTCGCGCTTGAACGAAGCAACCCTGGCGGTGGTCGTCGTTTGCGATCAGGAGAGTGTGCGCGAGCTGTTTTCCCTGGGCGTCAACTTTGCTCTCTACAAACCTGTAGCTTACGACCGCGCGTTGAGCAGCCTGCGGGCCGCGCGGGCGCTGATGCGCAAAGAGAAACGCCGGAGCAAACGCGCGATCGTCCATACCCAGGCGACGGTGGACTACGCCAACGTAGAGAGCGACAAAGCGACTTTAATCGACGTCGCACAGGACGGGATGCAGGTGCAGTTCGGCAGAAAGCTTCCCCCCACCAGCAAGGTTTACTTCCAATTCTTGCTGCCGGGCCAGTCAATGAGCGTGCGCCTGTCGGGTCAGGTGATGTGGCAGGATTGGAATGGGCGCGCCGGTGTGCAGTTTGTCGACGTTCCGAAAGCTTCGCGCAAGTTGCTGGCTGATTTTATGGGAGCGCATGCGCCCAAGGAAGCCGCCGACGATCTCAGCGAAGTCACCGTCGAGATGGAAGAGCCTCTGCAGTTGGCAACCGTCTCGGTGCCGGAACAGACGCATGGAACGCGGCACACGTCGGGCGCCGCCGGGCAGGTGAAGCCGGAACAGCAATCCACATCGCATGCGGACACTGAGAATCGCCGGCATCAGGCCCGTTATTCCTGCCGCATCGGCGCTCAGGTGTATCGCACCGGAATCTCCGTTCCTCATCACTGCTGTCTCACCGATCTGAGCTCCGGCGGCTGCTACCTCGAAGTTTTGCTGCCGTTCGCACAGGGTTCTTCGGTGGAGATCGTGGTACGCACCTACGAATTGAAAGTACAGTTGCGCGGAGCCGTGCAGACCTCGCATCCCGGCTACGGCATGGGCATTGCTTTCGAACTGAAGACTGCCGAGGAACGCGACAGTGTGCAGAAGCTGCTCGACTTTGTCGCGGCTACGACCGAACCTTCCAATTAGCCGATGCTCGCCGAAGAACTCCGTCTAGCCTCAGAAGCTGAAGGTTGCCACCAGGTCCAGGCGGCGATTGGCTGCGGAACTCGGGGAGAACGGCCCCCCTTGAAGCGCGTTGGAAACATCGAAGTATTTCGATCCTACGACTCCTCCGGGATTGGACGCGTTCACATTGTTGAATGCGTTGCGCACGCTGACGCCCATCGTCAGGTTGTAGCGGCGA
>Ga0209698_10000684_pt1 | contig 38715 bp, 30 predicted proteins | sample LitLauG_LLR_2012_FD_187203 | JGI IMG/M metagenome (GOLD analysis project Ga0209698, IMG submission 187203) | Freshwater sediment microbial communities from Pennsylvania, USA - Little Laurel Run_MetaG_LLR_2012 (SPAdes) (version 2) | ecosystem: Environmental > Aquatic > Freshwater > Creek >... | reverse complement strand
GAAGATGCCGGCCTCATGAGCTATCCGGCGGCCGCGCCGGCCAGCGATAGGCAGGCAGCGTCTGCACGCGGCGCATCTCTCCCACCCCGCACACCGGGCCTTTTCCCACCGCAGCGGCGACATCGCGGCAGGCCTGCGAGAGGCTGCTGGTGGTGATGTGGGGGCCGGGGCGCCAGGAGGGGAACAGATGCCCGTCTTTGGGCGGCCGCAGCGCGCGGTAGTAGCTGTGCAGCACGGCCAGCAGACGCGGCGACAGCATGACGTAGCGGTCCTTAGCCCCTTTGCCCTCCTCGATGCGCAACACCATGCGCTGCGAACGCGAACGGGTAGGCGGGCGGTGGTGATTCCGACCGGCCCGCCAGCGCTACTATATGGCATGCCAGTTCGCTCCGCCGCCACCGAAGAAACCAGCCTCCGAAAGGCACTGGGACTTCGCGACCTCGTGCTGGCGCAGGTGTTGTGCGTGGTGGGTTCGTCGTGGGTCGGGGTGGCGGCGAAACTGGGGCGCGCACACGTGGTGTTCTGGCTGGTGGCCATGTTGTTCTTCTACCTGCCGCTCGCCGCCGTGGTGATTTATCTCAACCGCCTGATGCCGCTTGAAGGCGGGCTGTATCAATGGGCCAAGGCAGGCTTCGGCGAGATGGCCGGCTTCCTGATTGCGTGGAACCTGTGGGTGTACGCGGTGGTAGTAGTGGGCGCGATTATTTTCGTGGTGCCCACGGACCTTTCGTACATGTTTCCGTCGCTGGCGTGGCTGCCCGCCAGCAAGCTGGCGACGCTGGCGCTGACCGGTTCGGTGCTGGCCGGGATCACCTGGGTGGCGGTGCGTGGCCTGGATATCGGCAAATGGCTGCATAACGCCGGCAGCGTGGCGATCCTGACGGCCTACGCGATTCTCCTGGCGCTACCCCTCTGGGCCCTGGCGCGCGGCAGCCTGGCGACATTCGACGCCGTGCCGTGGCAGTGGCCGAAGTTTGACTGGTTCGGCCTGGCGGTCTTCGGCCAGATGACGGTGGGCGCGCTGAGCGGATTCGAGTACGTGGCGATTCTGGCCGGCGAATGCCGCAGCGCGGCGCGGACCATCGGGCAATCGGTGATTCTCTCGGCGCCAGTGATCGCACTGATGTTCATTCTGGGCACGAGCACGGTGCTGGCGTTCCTGGGCAACCAGCCGATCAACGTGATCGGCCCGATCCCGCAGACCCTTCGCGCGGCGTTCGGACGCAGCGGTTCGGCGGCATGGGCCGCGCCGCTGGGGATCAGTCTTCTGCTGGCGCGCGCGATTGCCAGCGCCAGCCTGATCTTCACGGGGCTCACCCGGCTGCCCATGACCGCGGGGTGGGATCGCATTGTGCCGCGCTGGTTCACCCAACTCCACCCGCAACACCGAACGCCGGTGAATTCGATTCGATTCGTGTGCGCGCTGACGATGGGGCTGATCCTGCTGAGCCTGCTGGGGGTGGGCGAGCAGGAATCGTGGCAACTGCTGACGATGGCGTCCATCGTCCACTACGCGATTGCCTACGTGGCGCTGTTTGCGCTGCCGCTGCTGGGGAGCCCGGCGCTGCGCGCGCGGTTGCCGTTTTGGCTCAAGGCGGCGGCGGCGGGCGGGCTGCTCTCCAGCCTGGTCGCGCTTTCGATTTCGCTCTATCCGATTGTGGACGTGGTCAGCCGCGCGGCCTTCGCCGGGAAAATCTGCGCGGTCGTCGTGGTCAGCAACATGGCGGGTGTGGTGATCTACCGGGTGGGCAAGGGGCGAGGGTAGGCCGGTTATCGGCCTGCGAGTTGGCCAGCCCTGGCCTGCGCCTGCCGCTCCAGGTCGGTCGCCTTCAGATGGAAGGCAGCGACTCGGATCCGCTGCCAGACCCGCGGATCGGAGTTGTCATTCGCGAGTTGAAACATACGCTGGACCAGCGGCCGGGCGCTCTCCGTCTCGACGGCATACTGTGCCGCGTATTCAATCAGTTGGTCCAAGGTGGCAAGCGCTATCATCTTGGCCGTCACCGTAGAGTGTAGGCGGCTCTCCGCGCCTGGTCCCTGTGAGCTGGCGCCGGCGGGGAATACTCCGACCGCCGCCCGCATCACCAGCAGCAGTTCCTTCCCGTTCGATGCTTTTTCTGCCATCCGCAAGATCACTTTCTGCTGCTCTGGGGATTGTGGAGTGGCCGCGCCGGCAGCCATGTAAAGGTCTTTCAGCGTCTCGCCGATCGCCTGCTCCGCCTCCGGTGTGGGCATCGCGGTTTTTCGCCCGGCAGTGTGGCAGGAAGCCAGGCTCCAGGCGACCATTACGACGAGTGGCACACCGAAACGCTTCCGCATACAGGAAGCGTACATCCAAATCGTATCCCTGAACAGCTATTTTTCACAGCTTGACGAAAGATTCGACAATAGTATATTATTAAAAGGTCTGAATATCGGTTTTTTGTTGAAAAACAACACACCATGACAGTCGCACGGACCCTTCGGCTCGCTGCCACTGCGATCTTGCTCTCCACCGGTCTTTGGGGCCAGAAAGCGGCCCAACTAAAGACCGAGGACTGTGCCGGCTGCCATGATTCCGGTCCGCGTACCGGGAAACGCCAGGCGGGAGTACCGCCGAACTTCCATGCGGCCGCATTAAAAGCGTCTCCGCATGCCGCACTGGAGTGCGTCGCCTGTCACAGCGACATAAAGGAAGTGCCCCACGCCGACAAGTTGGCCCGTGTGGACTGCGGATCGTGCCATAGTGAGGAGCAAAGCCAGTATACCGCCAGTGTCCATGGCAGGAAGGCAGCGCAGAACGATCCCTATGCACCCGGCTGCAAGCTCTGCCACGGTACGCACGACATCCTGCCGCCATCCAACCTGAAGTCGCCCGTCGCCACCATTAACGTTCCCCGGCTCTGCGGCGGCTGCCACCGCGAAGACGCCGAAGTCAGCAAGACGCGGGCCTTCTCGCAGACCAACATCCTGGAGAATTACAAGGACAGCCTTCACGGCGTTGGCCTCTTCCAGAAAGGCTTGACGGTTACCGCAGTCTGCACAAGCTGCCATACGGCGCACAACGTGTTGCCCCACACAGATGCCCGCTCTTCGATCGCCAAACAGAATATCGCCAAGACCTGCACCAAGTGCCACGCGCAGATTGAGAGTGTGCACCGGCAGGTAATCCGGGGTGAGTTATGGGAGAAGCAGCCGCACCTGATCCCGGCGTGCGTGGACTGCCATGAGCCTCACAAGATCCGCAAGGTTTTCTACACGCAGGGCATGTCCAATGGCGATTGCCTCAGTTGCCACAGCAATCCCACGCTCAAGCCGACCCGCGCGGGCAAGAACGCGTCGCTGTTCGTCAATGCCGCCGAACTGGCGGGCTCGCGGCATTCCCGGATCGCCTGCGTGCAGTGCCATACCGGCGGCACGCCCTCCAACGTGAGAGCCTGCACGACGATTCAGGAAAAGGTGGATTGCTCCATCTGCCACGAGAAGGTCGTGAGCCAGTACCGCGAGAGCCGGCACGGCACGCTGGCCGCACAAGGCAGTCCCGACGCGCCGCTCTGCCAGGACTGCCACAGCCCGCATGGCACCATGGGCAAACTCGATTCCGCCTCGCCTACGTTCTCGCGCAACATACCCGCCCTGTGCGCCAAATGCCACCAGGTCGGATACAAGGCCGCGGTGCGCTATTCCGGCAAGCAGGATCACATTGTGGACCGCTACCGGGAGAGCATCCACGGCAAGGGGCTTTTGCAGAGCGGCCTGACCGTCACCGCCAATTGCGCCGACTGCCACACCGCGCACCATGAATTGCCGGCGAGCGATCCGCGCTCCAGCGTGAATCGCGCCAACATCGCGGAGACCTGTTCGCAGTGCCACCGCGGCATCTATGAGCTGTTCACCGCCAGCGTCCACAGTCCCAAGGTTACGCGCTCCATGAAACCGCTTCCCGTCTGCGCCGACTGCCATTCCGCGCACAGTATCGAGCGCACCGATCTCACCGACTTCCGGTTGAACATCATGGACCAGTGCGGCCGCTGCCACCAGCAGATCACGGCGTCGTACTTCGAGACCTTCCACGGCAAGGTCTCCAAGCTGGGGTACCTGAAGACCGCCAAATGTTACGACTGCCACGGCGCGCACGACATTTTGCCGGTCACCGACCAACGCTCGCATCTCAGCCGAAACAACATCGTGGCCACCTGCGCCAAATGCCATACCGGTTCGCACCGCCAGTTCGCAGGGTATCTGACACACGCCACCCACCACGATCCGAAAAAGTACCCCTTCCTGTTCGTCACCTTCTGGGGCATGACCGGCCTCCTGATCGGCACACTGGTGGTCTCGGGGGCGCACACCGCGCTCTGGCTGCCGCGCTCTTTCGAATACCGCAAGCAGTTGAAGAACGGACATGCGGAGGCGGGGACCTACGTCCGCCGGTTCCGCCGGTTCCATCGAAACCTGCACCTCATGATCGTCTCCAGCTTCCTCGGCCTGGCTCTGACCGGCATGATTCTGAAGTTCTCGTACGCGCCGTGGGCCAAGGTCCTGGCGCGCCTGCTGGGCGGCTTTGAAGGCGCGGGTGTGATCCATCGCTTCTGTGCCGGTCTGACTTTCACGTACTTCGCGCTCCACCTGTACGACCTGGTGAAGCAGAAGCGCGGCAGCGGCAAAAGTTGGCGCCAGTTCATCACCGGCGAAGAGAGCATGCTGTTCAACCGCCAGGACTGGCGCGAGTTGGCCGGATCCCTCAAATGGTTTTTCGGCCGCGGGCCGCGTCCCGAATACGGGCGGTGGACCTATTGGGAAAAGTTCGACTATTTCGCGGTGTTCTGGGGCATCGCCGTGATCGGTGGCACGGGTCTTCTGCTGTGGTTTCCGGAGTTTTTCACGCGCCTGTTCCCGGGCTGGGCCGTCAACGTCGCCACCACCATCCACAGCGATGAAGCCCTTCTGGCGGTAAGTTTCATCTTCGTGGTGCACTTCTTCAACACGCACTTCCGCCCCGAGAAGTTCCCCATCGACACCGTGATCTTCACGGAGGGCATGCCGATCGAGGAGTTCCGGCGCGACCGCCCGCGGGAATACCGGCAACTCGTGGAAAGCGGCGAACTGGACCGAATGTTGATGCCGGAGCCCGCGGCCCGCGACGTCAAATTCTGGCGGCGCCTTGGTTTTACGGCGCTGACCATCGGGCTGATACTGATCGGCTTGATCGTGTATGCGATGCTGTTTGCCTACCGATAAGCGCGCTTAACCGGTCTGCACGGCGGGCAGGTGAACAACCCGGTTAGCAACCGGCCAGGCTGGCCACCACCCGAGCCGATGTTGGCGAAGTGTACGGCTCTGCTCATGACCGGTCCGCGCAGGGAACCAATTCTCCACAATCCCCATCGGCTTATGGTATTATCAAATGGCAAGGCGTTTTGAATGGAAAGCCATACCCGGAGTATTGCCAAGGCGGTCAGCTACCGGCTTCTTGGCTCGTCCGTTACCGGACTGATTCTATTCGTCCTTACGGGCAAAGGCGGCCTCTCGATACTAGGCAGCGCCATGGATGTCGTGCTCAAAATTGGCGCCTATTTCGTGCACGAGCGCATCTGGGACCGGATTTCCTTTGGCCGCTCCAAACCCCCGGAGTACGAGATCTGAACCCGGAAGCTCCCTCATTTCCGCTGCCGCGGTCTAGCCATTTAGAGTCAGCCATCTGAATAAAAAGGACTTACGATCTAGATGCCGGATTGCCTTGCGGCTTCGAAGTGGTATACTGCTTCGACATGGGAAGCACATCCGCGACGGCTTCCGGGCCGCCAGGCACGCAACCGTCGGGCGCCGCCACTCGACCAGCACGGCACCGGAGCCGTTGGTGGATCTGGCTGCTGCTCATCGGCTTGGCGGCAACGGCCGGATACCGTTTCTATCCTCAGGTGCGGGCCGGGGGCCCGAAAACGGAGAATAAAGCCGAGAAGGCACCAGGGAAACGAGGCAATCAAGCAGTCCCCGTGGTGGCAACCGCCGCCCGCCGCAGCGACCTTCCGATCTACCTAACCGGGCTCGGGACGGTCACGGCCTATAACACCGTCACCATCCGCAGCCGCGTAGACGGCGAACTTCAGCGGGTGGCCTTCACCGAGGGGCAAATGGTCCACCAAGGCGATTTGCTGGCGGAGATCGATCCGCGACCATTCCAGGCTCAACTGGCTCAGGCCGAAGGACAGATGGCCAAAGACCAGGCCCAACTGGAAAACGCCAAAGTCGATCTGAACCGCTACCAGGCGCTTGATGCGCAGCGCGTCATCCCCCGGCAGCAGGCGGAAACGCAAGCGGCCATGGTGCACCAGTTGCAGGGCACGATCGAAGCCGATCAGGGCATGATCCAGAACATCCGGCTGCAGCTCACCTACTGCCACATTATCGCCCCGCTCACCGGCCGCATCGGACTGCGCATCGTGGACCAGGGCAACATCGTCCACGCCGCCGACCCCAACGGCCTGGCAACCATCACCCAGATGCAGCCCATCGCGGTGATCTTCAACCTGGGCCAGGACAGCCTGCCCCAAGTGCTGTCCAAAATGCGCGGCGGACAGACCCTGGTAGTGGAAGCCTACGACCGCGACCTCAAGAATAAGCTGGCCACCGGCAGGTTACTCACTGTAGATAACGCGATCGACCCGAGCACCGGCACCGCGCGTTTCAAAGCCGAATTCGACAACGAAGACGGCAGCCTCTTCCCGAATCAGTTCGTCAACGCGCGTCTGTTAGTGGACGTCAAGCGCGGCATCGTGACCGTGCCGGCGGCTGCGATCCAGCACAGCCCGCAATCCAGTTACGTTTATGTGGTCAACGACGATCAGACCGCGGCCATGCGCACCGTGGTCCCGGGCGCCGTGGAAGGCGACAATGCCTCGGTGGAAAGCGGCTTGCAAGCGGGCGAAACGGTGGTCGTGGACGGAGTGGATAAACTCCAGCCGGGGACCAAGGTGGACGCCCGCATCACGGGCGGAGCTTCCAAAAACGCGCCCGGCCAGAAACGCGGCAAGAAATAAGAGTCAATGAGCCCGTCGACTCCGTTTATCCTCCGGCCGGTCGCCACCTCCCTGCTGATGGCCGGGATTCTGCTCGTAGGGGGCGTAGCATTTCGTCAATTGCCGGTTTCGGCGCTGCCGCAAGTCGACTATCCAACGATCCAGGTAGTGACGTTTTATCCCGGCGCCAGCCCCGACGTGATGGCCTCCTCCGTGACCGCGCCACTCGAGCGCCAGTTCGGCCAGGTACCCGGCCTCAACCAGATGACCTCCGCCAGTTCTCAGGGCGCCTCGGTCATCACATTGCAGTTCGTGCTCGACCTGAACATCGACGTGGCCGAGCAGCAGGTGCAGGCCTCGATCAACGCAGCCACCACGTTTCTGCCGCGCGATCTCCCCAACCCGCCCATCTACAGTAAGACGAATCCGGCCGACGCTCCCATCCTCACGCTGGGGCTGACTTCGAAGTTGCTTCCGTTGTCGAAGGTCGAAGACCTGGCCGACACGCGCCTCGCGCAGAAGATCTCCCAGCTGCCCGGCGTCGGCCTGGTCAGCATCAGCGGCGGCCAGAAGCCAGCGGTGCGCGTGCAGGCCAACCCGACGGCGCTCTCGGCATTCGGCCTCAACATGGAAGACCTGCGGGCCGCCATCGGGGCGGCCAGCGTCAATCAGGCCAAGGGCAGTTTTGACGGCAGGCAGCAGTCCTACACCATCGGCGCCAACGACCAGTTGCTCAGCAGTGCCGATTACCGGCCGCTCGTGGTGGCCTACCGCAACGGCGCGCCAGTGCTGCTGTCCGACGTAGCCACCGTCATCGACGACACCGAAAACGTCAAGCAGGCTGCCTGGATGAACAACGTCCCGGCGGTGATTCTGAATATCCAGCGTCAACCGGGAGCCAACATCATCGAAGTCGTGGACCGCGTAAAGCGGCTGCTGCCGCAGTTGAGGACCTCCCTGCCCACCTCGGTGGACATCGCCATCCTCACCGACCGCACTACCACCATCCGCGCCTCGGTGCACGACGTGGAATTCGAGCTGATGCTCACCGTCGGGCTGGTGGTAATGGTGATCTTTCTGTTCCTGCGCAATATTTCGGCCACCATCATCCCCAGCGTCGCCGTGCCCTTGTCGCTGATCGGCACCTTCGGCGTGATGTACCTGCTGGGCTACAGCCTCAACAATCTCACCCTGATGGCGCTCACCATTTCTACCGGCTTCGTGGTGGATGACGCCATCGTGATGATCGAGAACATCATGCGCTACATCGAGGAGGGCGTGGCCCCGCTCGAGGCCGCCCTGCGGGGCGCGGCGCAGATCGGCTTCACGATTCTCTCGCTCACCGTTTCGCTAATCGCGGTTCTGATTCCGCTGCTCTTCATGAGCGACATTGTGGGCCGCCTGTTTCGCGAGTTCGCAATCACGCTCAGCGTCACCATACTCGTGTCGGCATTTGTGTCGCTCACGTTGACTCCGATGATGTGCGCCAAGCTGCTGCGCCACAAGCCGGCCAGCCAGCAGGGCCGTCTGTACCAGGCCTCCGAGCACGTCTTTGTGTCCATCATCGCCTTCTACGGCCGGACTCTCACCGTGGTTCTGCGTCACCGTTTCCTCACCATCATGGTGGCGCTGGCTACGCTCGGCCTCACCGGCTACCTGTACATGATCATTCCCAAGGGCTTCTTCCCGGTGCAGGACACGGGCGTGATCCTGGGCATTTCGGAAGCGCCACAAACGGTTTCGTTCCCAGCCATGGCCGAACGGCAACAGGCGCTGGCGCGGGTGATCCTGAAGGACCCGGCCGTGGAAAGCCTGTCGTCGTTCATCGGCATCGACGGCACCAACACCACCATGAACAGCGGGCGCATCCAGATCAACCTGAAGCCTCTGGAAGATCGCAAAATCGACGCTGGCGAGATCATCCGCCGCCTGCAACCGGAACTGGCCAAGGTGGAGGGCATCACTCTCTACATGCAGCCGGTGCAAGACCTGACCGTGGAGGACCGCGTCAGCCGCACGCAGTATCAGTACAGCCTCGAAGACCCAGACCCCAACGAGTTGGGCACCTGGGCCACGCGCCTGGTGGATCACTTGAAATCGTCGCCCATCCTGCGCGACGTCGCCAGCGATCAGCAGAACACCGGCTTGCAGACCCGATTGGTCATCGACCGCGCCACCGCTTCGCGGCTCGGCATCACGCCTCAGGTTATCGACGACACGCTCTACGATGCCTTCGGCCAGCGCCAGGTGGCCATCATGTTCACGCAGTTGAACCAGTACCGCGTAGTGCTGGAGATCAAGCCGGAATTTCAGTTCAGTCCGGCAGACCTCGGCACGATCTACATTCGTTCGGCGGCGGGCGGCCAGGTGCCGTTGAACGGCTTCACCCGATACGAACAGTTGACGGTTCCCCTGGTAGTGAACCACCAGGGCCAGTTCCCCGTGACCACGGTGTCGTTCAATATCGCGCCCGAGGTTTCGCTCGGCGACGCCGTGCGCGAAATCGATAACTCCAAGAAGGAGCTCGGCGTGCCCCCAAGCGTGCAGACCGATTTTCAGGGCACCGCCCGAGCCTTTATCACTTCTCTTGCCAACGAGCCCATTTTGATCCTGGCGGCCGTAGTGACGGTGTATATCGTGCTGGGCGTCCTCTACGAGAGCTACATCCATCCGATCACGATCCTCTCCACACTTCCCTCGGCGGCGGTGGGTGCGCTGCTGGCGCTCATGCTGTGCAAGACGGAACTGAGCGTGATCGGTCTGATCGGCATTGTGCTGCTGATCGGCATCGTGGAGAAGAACGCCATCATGATGATCGATTTCGCCCTGGAAAAAGAACGCAAAGAGGGCGAAGAACCGCGCGAAGCGATTTTTCAGGCCTGCCTGCTGCGCTTCCGCCCCATCATCATGACCACCATGGCGGCCCTGCTGGGCGGCGTGCCACTGGCCTTGGGCTCGGGCACCGGCCAGGAACTGCGCCGCCCGCTCGGCATCACCATCGTGGGCGGTTTGATCTTCAGCCAGTTGCTCACGCTATACACGACACCCGTGATCTACCTCGGCTTCTCCAGCCTGGCCAGACGGTTGCGCAGGCGGGAGGCGCCCGCGCCGCAGGAAGAGTTGGGGGTCGCGTGACCCCGCCTGAGCCTCTCAGACGAGCGCCACGCGGGGCGGCCGTTTGCCTGCCCCTGGCACGATCTGTCGGCCTTCGGCACGAAGTCTCTCCGCCTGCCGTTCCACGCCGCCGGGGAACTTCGGATTCAGTGAACCATCGTCCTTCACTACTCGCCAATAGGGCGTGATTCTCGTCTTGCCGCTGCGGGCGTCCTCCTCGGCTGCTTCCGCCGCGATCCGGACGAAGATGCCCGTGGTCAACGGGCAAGTCACGTCGACCCCGTGCCGGCGAGCCAGGAACTCGCGAATCTCCGACACAGTCGTGACGGACCCCTTACGCACGTTCCGGATACACGCCTCCACTTCTCGCGGACTTGGCACCAGCATGGTGCCATCGCGTCTCTTCATGTTGGGCGGAATGGCCACCAACTTAGGCAGGTTCGGATTGTCCATCTTCTCCCGCCAGGGTTTTCGGGTCCTCATCTCGATTTCAGTATAGTCACGCGCCCAGGGGCACGTGGATCAGCGTCACCAAATCTTCGGGTTTCGTGTGAAGCGAATTGAGGTACTGCTCGAAAGCCGGCGCATCGCGCAGGTCGTAACCGCTCTTGGGAAACCAGCCGCCATAGATCTGCTGGTAGGTCTTGCCGAGCCCCTCGTACGGGCCTTTGTGAGTCGCCACGGCATAGCGGCCGCCGGCAAGTTCCATTACGCCGAATTCGCCCTCGGGCTGCACCGGGCGGTCCACCGCCACCGCCGCATCGTACCGGACCTTGTCCGGCGGGGTCACGTCCGGGTCGTCGTGGACGATGCCGATCCACTTCATGCCGGGCCCGAGCAGGCCACGCGAGCCCGCCCATGCCATGAGCCGGCCCCAGGTTGCACCCAACTGGCTGTACGGACCCACATGCCGGAGAAAAACCAGGCGCAGGGGCGGAAACTCTTTCACCTCTACCGGCGGGGTGCCTCCGTAATCGGGCGGATGATAACCTGACAAGTCATCGAAATGCGTGCCGGAAGCCGACGATGGCGCCGGCTTGTGCGCGGCACGGTAAGCGGACGGGGATACTCCAAACATGTCTCCAAATGCCCTCGTGAAAGATTCGTGCGTCTCGAAGCCGGCTTCGAGCGCAATTTGAACGATGGGATCGTCGCGCTGCTTCAGGTTGCGCGCGGCGCGCTCCAGGCGCAGCCGCCGAACGTGCTCCTTTAGCGTTTCACCGGCAAGGCCCCGGAAAATGCGGTGAAAATGAAAGCTGGATGTAGGATGCCGCAGTAGCTGACATGAAGAGTATTGACAGCAAGGGAGTCAACGCGAATCTGTGTCATAGATCGTGACAAATTCGTGCCACAATGCTGGCTAGATCCTACAGTTGTGTCACTGTTGATGGCATAATCCTACGGTTCGGCCGATCCAGGGGAAGCAGATGATGAAGCGCGGACCCGAACTGTCGAGGCATCCGGAACGGATACGCCTGGTGAACGCTGCGCGACAAGGCAAGAGTAATTCCTCCGGCGCCGCGCGCTGGCCACCCTCAGTATAGGCGACAACTCGGTCATGTGGACTGCGTCCGGATCGCCGAAGACGCCGGAGCCAAGTGGCTTGTGTCGGCCAAGCTGGTTCGTCGCCGCTCGAGGCATGGATCTCCAACGTCGCCCGCCGCGACTGCGCCAGCCGCGTTCTTGCGTCGACGCGACAAGATTCACAATCGTCTGCTAAACTCGTGGTCAGTTATGAGAACGGATCTCCAGCACGTGCTGCAGACACTCCGCGCCCACGAAAGTGATCTGCGGCAGCTTGGAGTGGCGCACGCCGCGGTGTTCGGCTCGGTGGCGCGGGGCGAAGCCGGTGCGGATAGCGACATTGATGTGCTCGTAGAGCTCGATGAGAGCCGGCCGCTGGGCATCTTTGAGTACGCCAGAATGAAACTCTACATCAACGAACTCTTCGACGGTTCGAGTGACGTGGTGAATCGGCGGACAATTAAGCCTTTGCTGCGGGCCAATATTTTGCACGACACGGTTGATGCCTTCTAAGAATCCGGCTCAGCGCCTGTCCGACATCATCGACAACATTGCTGCAATCGGTGCCTTTACCTCAGCGCTCGATCTCCATTCGTTTCGCGCAGACCGCAAGACGGTTTACGCGGTCATTCGCGCACTGGAGATTATCTCGGAAGCGTCGAGGCGGCTCCCCGATGAGTTGCTCCGCCGGCACCCTGAGATAGACTGGGCGGCGATCGCTGCCGCCGGGAATGTTTATCGGCATGAGTATGATGCAGTGGATGAAGGTCTGATCTGGCAAACAGTCCGACACGGTCTGACGACCCTGAGAGACGTGGCGCACGAGGAATTCCTTCGCTTGCAGAAAAACCTGTCTCCGGATGTGCCGTGATTCAATGGCTATGTCTACAAGCACGACGGAACAAATTGCGGCCTTCATGTACTCACTCTTGGTGTCGGAATTATCGCGGCACTTCAAATATTACGTTGTCCTTAAACCCTCTAGACCAGGCCTAGCACTGTGGCGCCTCCAGTCGCCTGCAGCCCGCCAATCGTGAATTGGGTCCAGAGAAACTGGTGAGCGGCGTCAGTACCTGAGGGATCGTCCCCACCACAGCGGGGCCAGAAACCACCAGGCCCGTTGCAGTGAACCGCGGGGTGTTGGACGGGATCCGCCAACCCGGAAGCCCGGGTGAGGTGGCACGTGTCCAAAGGGTCATGTCTGCCTCCACGCCCAGAGTGTACGCCGAGCCACACCAGTCCGCTTGACCGATTTTGCGATTTTCACCGTGAGGGCGGTAGGCCGCCCGTGTTCGCCGTCAATCCGCTAGTGGGACCCGGCGAGCTTCGCCCGGCCGCCAGCAGGCGAATCGACTGCTCTACCATCGTTGGCCTGATTGAAAGGGCAATTGTGCGGCAAAGGCAGGAGGGCCCCCGGGGCAGGACAGTTCCTGCCCCACGCGGCCCAAGAACTTCAGGCGAAGCTGCGGATGGCGCCGGCTTCGTCTTCGTGCACGTCGAACACGGTATACAGTTTCGTGATCTGGAGGAGATCCTTCACCCGTTTGTTCAGGTTCAGCAGCTTCAGATTACCGCCGCTGTTGGTCACCGTCGTGAAGCCCGATACCAGTTCGCCGATCCCCGAACTGTCGATATAAGAGACCTCGCCCAGGTTAAGCAGGATCTTCTTCTGATTCTTGCCAACCAATTCCCGCATGGCATCGCGCAAGGCGCTCGACCCCTCACCCAGGGTGATCCGCCCTGCTACGTCTATCACCGTCACGTCACCCACTTGCCGATTACTCAACTTTACGCTCACTGAATATGCCTCCTGGCTGAAAGCCGCCGAATCTATTTAGACACCATGTACTTCACTAATGTTACTTCGGTCCCGCCGGGTTCCAGCCGCCGAACCTGGAACTCGTCCATAAACGACCGGATGAGAAAGAGACCGCGCCCCGAAGTGCGCATCAGGTTCTCCGGCGCCAATGGATCCGGCACCTCCCTATACTCGAAGCCCTCGCCTTCGTCGGCGATCCGGACCGTGTACCGCTCCGCGTTCTTCATCACGGAAAAATGCACTTTCTTGTTGGCGTTGTACCGGTTGCCGTGTACTACTGCGTTCACCATTGACTCGCGCACCGCCATCCCGATCCGCATCAGGTCGTCTTCGTCGAAGCCCGCTTGTTCGGCAACCCCAACAGCCAGTACTTCGGCATCGTCAACACTTTCCAGCGTCGATTCCAGCAGCCGTTCCACCGTTTCCGGCACGTGAGGTGCATTTTCGCGCATACGCAGAAGGGCCCGACGCGCGGCCAAAGCGAATCGTCAGAATAAATTACCGGCGTTGCCAAAGTCAAGACCTTGTCACGCCGGACGCGCCGGGCCCGTTTTCCCGGGCCGGCCGAAAATCCCTCAGCAGGGCCGACCATCCCGGATAGCCGCGCGCCGCCGAGTAGGCATCCTCTTCCAGATGAAAGGCCAAATCCAGCCGTGTCCCCGGCGCCAATTCGCCCGCGCGCTCCACCGAGTTGAACGACTTCAAGACCAGCGTACGGCCGTTCTGCCGCACGGTTACCCGCAGATGCTTCTCCTTCATGATTACCGGCGGCGCCGCCACTTCCACATTCAACGCCGCAAACAGGGGAGGGGGATTGCCGACGCCGAACGGCGCCAGCGCGAACACCTCCTCAATCGTCGAATCCTGAATCTCGCGCAGATCGAGCACGGCATCCACGTCCACCTGCCGTTCGAAGTCTTCCGGCCGCAACCGCGACGTCGCGAAGGCGTTGAAGCGTTCGCGGAACTCTCCGACCCGCGCCGCCTCCAGCGTCACGCCAGCGGCGTATTTATGGCCGCCGAAGCGCACGAACAAGTCGGCCATCGATTCCAGCGCTTCCAACAGATGAAAGGCCGGAATGCTGCGACCCGAGCCCTGCGCCAGGCCGTCTTCGGAGTTGCGGCTCAGCACGAAAACCGGGCGGTGAAGACGCTCCACCAGGCGGCTGGCAACGATCCCCAGCACACCGCGGTGCCAATCCTCGGCGTAGTACACCAGCGCGCAGGCCGACCGATCCACTGCGATCTTTTCGCAGATCTCGCGGATCTCCGCCTCCACCTGCTGCCGGTCGGAATTCTGATCGTGGAGCTGCTGCGCCAGTTCCCGGGCGCGCGCTGCGTCACCCGTCAGGAAAAGCTCCACCACGGCTTTGGCGGTGTCCATGCGGCCCGCGGCGTTGAGGCGCGGGGCAATCTGAAACGCCACCTGGCGCGCGCTCGGCACGGCGCCGCCCGTGAAGCCGGCTACGTCCAGCAGCGCGCGCAGTCCCGGGTTCCGCACCTCGCGCAAGCCGTCCAGTCCGTGTTTGACCATGATCCGGTTCTCGCCGGTCAGCGGAACCACGTCGGCAACGGTTGCGATGGCCACCAGTTTCAGAAACGATTCGCAAACCCGGCGTGTCTTGTCCCGCGCCCACCCGAGGTGTGGCAGCAGCGCCTGGATCACTTTGAACGCCACACCGGCCCCGCAAAGGTTCTTCTCGGGATACGGGCAATCGGGCCGGTTCGGGTTGAGCACCGCGAGCGCCGGCGGCAAGCCAGCCTCCGGCAGGTGATGGTCGGTGACAATCACGTCGATGCCGAGTTCGTTGGCCCGCCGCACCACTTCGATGGCGCGGATCCCTGTGTCCACGCTGACGATCAGCTTCACACCCTGCTCCGCCGCGGCTTCCACCACCTCCGGCCGCATGCCGTAGCCATCCTTCAATCGGTGCGGAACGTGGTAGCCCGCGAGCCCGCCGGCTAACTCGATGACCTTGGCGAGCAGGACCACCGCCGTGGTGCCGTCCACGTCGTAGTCTCCATAGATCAGGACTTTCTCTCTTCCGCGGATCGCGCCGGCGATCCGGGCGATGGCCGCGGGCATGTCGCGCAGTGTCAGGGGATCGTAGAGGTCTTCGAACGCCGGATGCAGGAAACGGCCGGCCGCCGCCGGGTCGCCGAGCCCGCGGTGAACCAACACTTTCGCCGCAGGCGGCCCGATTCGGAGCGCGGCAGAGATGCCAGCGACCGCAGCCGGGTCGAGGGCCGGAAGCAGCCAACGGGTCACAAGGATGCCCTAATTCTTCGAATAATACCCGCCAAGCCCTGCGTCGTCGTCCTCTTCCACCTCGCCGCCGTCGGTCAGGCGCTCGAGGATTTCTTCCTCCAGCTCCAGATATTCCTCGTACCAATCCGGCTGTAGTTCGTAGACGTAGAGGCGCGAGTGGTGATCGAAAGCCAACTCGAGCGAACAGGTTTTGCCCGTATGGGGCCGCAAGTCGCGCAGCCGCGACTCGTATTCCCGATGCTCTTCGCGCGTTAGGCCGCAAGCATCGAGTTGCTGGACCAGGTCGTCCAGATCGTCGCCGTCAAACTCGCGGCTGCCAAACAGGATCAGCTTGACGCCCGCCTTCTGCGCCACCTCCAGGAACATCTGATAGTCGGGATGTCTTTCCGCATCCCACAGCACCATCGGGTTGCCCTCCAGGCCCCCGGGGCTGCTCCAGAAAACTGCGAACTCTTTCGAGTTGAGATACTCCTGGATTTCGTTTTTGATCGTGTCGAGATTCAAGTCCACTGGTACGCCTCAGCCCTGAGCCACTAGAATATCATCGGGCGCGGCCAGGTCGCGTGCGGAAGGTGTGACGATGGTCTTCGGCCCAATATGGATTTTGCGTTTTTCGCGAATGGCCAGCTTCACGTCGGCTTCGCACACGAAGTCCACGTTTTGTACGGTCGGCGCGGTTTCCGTGGTCAGTCAACCGTAGCCACCCGGATTGTCCTTGGCGCCACCGGGCTCGCCGCCTACGCCGCGTTGCGAGAGGAATCGGTTCACCACCTCGGCGGTGATATTGGCAATCGTGGATTCTGTAACCTGGGGAGGAGCCGGGACCGGCGACGAACACCCGCACGATGGCCCCGATGCCACGGGCGCAGCCACGGCGATTCCCTTCGACAACAGGAACCGCTCCACGGCCGAAACCACTGCCGCACGGTCGATGGTGCCGCCGCCTGTCAACGCCATGCCTGAAGGCGCGGCATCGTAATCCAGCGGCATCTCGAAGGCTTCTTCCGGCTTGCGCACGGTATAGGCCAGGCGCTTGATGTTGAACAGGTGCTGCGGACCCACGTTGTCCGACGTGATGTTCCCGGCCACTGCCCCACAACCCAGTGTCATGGACGGGAACACGTTGGTGGTGATTCCGGTGGAGCCCTGCGGCGATGGCGTGTTGACCAGCACGCGGTTGGCTGGCATGCGCAGCGCATACTGGCGCGTGCGCGCGTCGTTGGTGGAGTAGATGCACGCCGTGTGGCCGGCGCCGCCGAACTTGAGCAGCGCGAAACACGTATCCAGGGCGGCATTGAAGTCCGGCACGAAGTACAGCGACAACACCGGCGAAAGCTTTTCGGCCGAGAGCGGGTACTTCTTCCCCACGCCCTCCACGTGGCAGCAGAGAATCGAGGTGTCCGCGGGCACCTCGAAGCCCGCCATCTTGGCGATCTTGGTGGGCGCCTGGCCCACACACTGTGGATTCACAGTCCAGTTCGGCATCATCAGCAGTCTACCCAGGGCCTCGGCCTCCGCCTCGCCGCAGAGATATGCCTTGTTGGCCTTGAGCAGGCTCAGGATGCGGTCGCGCAGCGACGCTTCGGCCACGATCGCCTGCTCGCTCGAACAGACCGTTCCGTAGTCGAAAGACTTTCCGGAAACGATCTTGGCGATAGCGTCTTCCAGGTCGGCCGACGTATCCACCAGCACCGGCACGTTCCCCGGCCCCACGCCGAAGGCCGGCTTACCGCTCGAATAGGCCGCTCTCACGATGCCGTGGCCGCCGGTGGAGAGAATCACGCCGGTGCGCTCATGGCGCATCAGCGCGTTGGTGGCCTCCATGGTGGCGTTGTCCACGCACTGAATGACGTCTTCCGGGGCGCCGGCTTCGAGCGCCGCCTGGTACAAAACCGCCGCGCTTTCGCACGTGCACCTGTGCGCGCGCGGATGCGGGCTGATCACGATCGCATTGCCGGCTTTCAGCGCAATCAGGATCTTGTAAATCGCCGTGGACGTGGGATTGGTGGTTGGCAAGATCGCCGCCACAACGCCTACCGGAACGGCGATCTCCACAATCTTCTCTTCGGGCGCTTCGCGGATGATCCCGATGGTCTTCATGCCGCGCATGCGCCGCGGCAGCCAGTCCGCGGTCAGCAGGTTCTTCACGTACTTGTCTTTGGCGTTTCCGTAGCCGGTCTCTTCCACCGCCAGATCGGCCAGCCGCTTGGCATTGGCGCGCGCCGCCGCCGCCATTCGTTCGACAATAGCATCAACCTGTTCCTGGGTATAGGTACGGTACTTCTGCCAGGCGGCGTGCGCCTTCTCGACCTTGGAGCGGACCTCCTGGATGGACAGGAGATCTTTGTCTTCGAGCATCAGGCCTTACTTCTTAACGCCCCCGGTGGGGAGGATCTTTTCGACCTCCTCGTGAGGCCGCGGAATGACGTGGACGCTGACCAGTTCGCCGACCCGGCGGGCCGCGGCCGCACCTGCGTCCGTCGCCGCTTTCACCGCGCCGACATCGCCGCGCACCGAGACCATTACCAGGCCCGCGCCGACGAATTCCTTACCGGTCAAAACCACATTGGCGGTCTTGACCATGGCGTCGGCGGCTTCAATCGCACCGACCAACCCCTTCGTTTCAATCAGGCCAAGGGCCTCCATGAATCCTCCAGTTGACGTGAAAGTCTTAACGTATCACAAAACGGGGTTCCACGCCGAAAGCTCGTGAGCCCTTGTGCTCCTTCCCGAAAGACGCTATACAGGATCATGCTTTTTCGATTTGCGATCGGCTGTTTGCTGGCGAGCGCTTGCCTTGCTCAAGATGTGGCCCGTATGGACCAGGTGGTTCAGTCCTACACGGCCAGTCAACATTTCATGGGTTCGGTGCTGGTGGCGCGCGGCGGCCAGGTCGTGTTCAGTAAGGGCTATGGCTCGGCCGACCTCGAATGGGACGTTCCCAACTCGTCCACAACCAAATTCCGCCTGGGGTCAATCACCAAGCAATTCACGGCGGCCTCGATTCTGCTGCTTGAGGAACGCGGCAAGCTCAGCGTGAACGATCCGGTGAAGAAACACCTGCCGGACGCCCCGGCAGCCTGGGACAAGATCACCATCTTTCATGTACTGACCCACACGTCCGGCATTCCCAGTTTCACCGGCTTTCCGGATTATGCCAAGCTCGAACCGTTTGCCACGACGCCGGAGCAGCTGGTGGCGCGCTTCCGCGACAAACCGCTCGATTTCGCGCCCGGCGAGAAGTGGAGCTACAGCAACTCGGGATATGTGCTGCTCGGCTACCTGGTTGAGAAGATCAGCGGCGGCAGCTATGAAAAGTTCGTTCGCGATAACATCTTTACTCCGCTGGGTATGAAGGATTCCGGCTATGATTCCAACTCCGCCGTGATACTGCACCGGGCTTCCGGGTATGTCTACGGCAAGAATGGGTACGAGAATGCCGCTTTCGTCCACATGAGCATCCCGCACGGCGCCGGCGCGCTCTATTCCACTACCGAGGACCTCTTGAAATGGGAGCAGGGGCTGTTCGGCGGCAAGCTGCTCCAGGCGGCGTCCCTCGAAAAGATGACCACGCCGTTCAAGAACAATTACGCTTTTGGACTCGGGGTGGAGACAGCCGGTGGCCGCAAAGTGATCCAGCACGGCGGCGGCATCGAAGGCTTCAATACGCAGTTGGCGTACTACCCCGACGACAAGCTGACGGTGGTGGTGCTCGGTAACGTCAATGGTATGGCGCCGGGGGAAATCGCTGGGAAGCTCGGGGCGATTGCTCACGGCGGCACGGTCAAGCTGTCTACCGAACGCCAGGAAGTCCCCGTCGATCCAAAGGTGCTGGCCCGCTACGTGGGCACATACCAGTTAGCGCCAGGCATGAATATGCTGATCACGCTGGACGGCAGTCAGCTCTCCGAAAAGCTGGGACCCCAGCCGATGTTTCCCATCTTTCCGGAGTCCGAGACGATCTTCTTCTTGAAGGTGGTGGACGCGCAAATCGAATTTCTGAAAGGCGCAAACGGCGCCGTCACCGATCTGGTTCTGCACCAGGGAGGACGGGACCAGAAGGCTCCGCGCATCAGCGACAGGGCCGAATTGCCGCCTCCGCGCAAGGAGATCCAGCTGCCCGCGGAAACGCTGGCGAAATACGCGGGCGTTTACGAACTGGCGGCGGGCGTCGAGGCGACGATGACGGTGGAAGACGGCCAACTGATGACGCAATTGACCGGCCAGCCCAAGTTCCCGCTCTTCGCCGAGAGCGAAACTAAATTCTTCTTGAAGGTGGTAGAGGCCGAGGTAGAGTTCCAAAAAGACGCAAAAGGAGCATTCAACCAGCTCGTGATCCATCAGGGTGGCCGGGACACCACGGCGACGCGGAAGTAAACGCGCGGGCGCTCCTGCCGGCCGTCACATTTCCTCGATCGTCAGCTTCACGTCGGCCTTGGTCCAGGCCGCCTCGAACTCCTTCCGCACCCAGTCGGCTTCTTCCGTCTTCTTCTGCGCCCGCAGGCTTTCCATCAGGCCGAAAAGCATCCGGCCGTTGCGCGGCGAGCGATTGACGCCTTCGCGAAAGACTCGCTCGGCTTCGGCGGCGTTTCCCATCCGCAGAAGTGCGGCCCCCAGCGATTCGCGCAACGGGTAATACCAGGCCGGCGGCTCGTCATACGTCAACCGGTCCTGCAATTCCACGGCGTGACGCCAGTGATCCACCGCGTCGCCGGGGTTCGCCGCGAGGCGCGCCGCTACCACGTGCGAGGCGACAGAAGCCACGTCCGCGGCCTTGTTGATGCCCCACTGGGCGTCCGCGGGAATGGCCTTGCGCATTTCCTCCAGCACAGCCTGCTCCTTCGCGGCGCCGGCCCGGTCGCCGCGGGCCGCTAACGCCAACGCGCGGTTGTACCGCCAGATCAGCACGCTGCTCTTCATCGCGGGCTTGGGCTGGGGCTCTTTCAGAATGACGGCCCAGTCGTTGAAGCGCGCGCGCCCGAGCGCGATCACCGCCAGGAAGGCGTCGGCCATCTCCGCCATCTCCGGCATCGCCGCCAGCGGCGCCAGGGCGGCTGCCATGTCCGCGGCCGCCCGCTGGCTCTGCGCCCGATTCCCCTGCATCCAGCGCGCGTACACCAGAAAGTGCAGGTTGTGGATGTAATACATGCCATAAGGCCCGCTGACGCCGGTTTGCTCGAAATATCGGCGGTCCACGGCCACGGCCCGGTCGTTTACCGCGGCCGCCATTTCCCAGTCTCCCAGCACCAGCCAGATATGTCCGGGCATGTGGACCATGTGCCCGGCGGCGGGCACCACGCCCATGAGACGTTGCGCGCTGGCCACCGCGCGCTCCGGCGTCCGCGACGATTCCACCGCGTGAATATAGTAATGATTGGCGCCGGGGTGCGTGGGCCAGCGGCGCAACACTTCCTCCAGCGCCCGTTCGGCTTCGGGCATGCCAGCCGCGGGGGTGCCATCGGACGCATACCAGTGCCAGCGCACGGGGATCATCAGGCTCTCGGCGTAGAGCGTGCACGCATCCAGATCGTCAGGCCACCGCTCGCAAAGGGCGCGCATGGCATCGATGTACGCTTTCGGGTTGTCGTCCGGACACCGTACGGCCGCCGCCTCCAGGTACGCCCTTTCGCGATCGTTCGGGCGGGCAATTTGGCGCCCCTTCTCGACCGCCGCGCAGGATTGCTTCTGGTCGTACGTCGGGTCGCCATCCATGTTGATGTAGGGAGCGAGCGACATCGCCATCCCCCAGTACGCCATGGCCGCGCTCGGGTCCAATTCGGACGCCTTCCGGAATGATCGCAGCGCTTCGTAGCGGTTGAAGCCATATAGCAGGTTCAAGCCCTGGTCGAAGTATTTCTGCGTTTCGGGGTTCTTAGTGGAAATGGCGTGTGTCCAGGTTCCCAGCCCCGGATACAGCGTCACGGGCTTTTCGTCGGCAGGCGCAGCCGCGTGGTGTTGGGCCAGCGCCATGCTCGCGGTCAGCCAGAGCATCAAGATTATCCGCATAAGACATAAGATACTCCCGTGGAACCGGTGACGGTAGTCGCCTACGCCGCTAAGGCCTCCGGCGATACTCTGAATAGGTGCAGCCGCGCATCCTCACAGAACCCGCTCCACGATCCACCATTCGCCTCCCCTACGGAAGCTCGCCCAGCCAGTTCGTCGATTTCTGGCCTCCGGGGGGTCCTGGCGTGCGTCCTCTAGCCGTCATGATTCACGGCGGGTTTTGGCGCGTGAAATTCGATTTGCTGCACGCGGGACACGTCTGCTCGGGCCTGGCGGCAGCCGGTTTCGCGGTGGCCAACATCGAGTACCGGCGCGTGGGCGAAGCCGGCGGCGGTTGGCCCGGAACGTTTGAGGACGTCAGGCAGGCGGTGCGTTTCGCGCGAGAGTGCGCGCCCCTGGTCCGCGGCGACGAACGGCGTACGGTGGTGCTGGGCCACTCCGCGGGAGGCCACCTGGCGCTCTGGTTAGCGGGCGAGATCGGCGATCTGGTACGCGTGGTGGGACTGGGCGCGGTGGCCAGCCTGCGCCTGGGTTACGATCTGGACTTGGGCAATCACGCCGTTCAGGAACTGCTCGGCGCGTCGCCCACGGAAGTCCCGGATCTCTATCGGGCGGCCGATCCCGAGAGTCGCCCGGCCACTGTGGAGCGGGTTTTGATCCACGGCACCGCCGACGACCGCGTGCCGATCGACCTGAGCCGCGAGTATGTGCGCCTGCGCCAAGACGACCCCGGCCCCGTCAGACTGGTAGAACTGCCCGGCGGCGACCATTTCGACGTGGTTGATCCCCAGAGCCGCTTCTGGGAAGTAGTAGTCGCAGCCGTGACGTAGGCCGGGCAGGCGGAGGCTTACTACACCCCTTCCGCCAGCAATTGCTCGATCAGTCTCTTCACCTCTTCTTTTAACTCCCGGTGAAACTCGCCGCTGGCCGCGCCGGCGAATCCGGCATGCACGCTGCGCACGCGGCCATCGCGGCCCAGGAAGAACGTGGTGGGCCAGGCATTCAGATTCACGGCCTGGGGAAGTTTGGCGTTCAGATCGCTCTGTTGGCCGGCCAGCAGCACCGGGTATTCGATTCCATACCGCTTGATGAAGGCGCGTAGCCGGGTGGGGTTTTCCCACTGCTCGCCGTCCTCGAAGGACAAGGCCACGATCTCCAGCCCGCGGCTGTGATACTGGCGGTAGAGTTCTACCAGGAACGGAGCTTCGTCGTGGCAGTTGGGGCACCAACTCCCACCGATGGCTACGATCACCACCTTGTTCCGGAAGCGCGGATCGGTGTTGGACACCACGTGGCCCTCCAGATCCGGGGCGCTGAAGCGCAACGGTTCGGTCGGGTCCTTCATGCTGGTGTGGCGCGAGGGATCGGTGGGCTGCGGCAGCCCTTTGGCCCGGGCATCGGCGGAGCGGACGGCAGTCAACTCGTCCTTGCCGTTCTGCACCACGCGGAGCGTACCGTCCTTTTGCGGCGCTACTTCCAGGAGCAGTGGGCGGGCCCCTGAGAAATGGCTCAGCACAAATTTGCCGTCCCGATACGTGCCGGCCAGCGTGCCGGTGTCGCCGTCCACCCGCAGGATGGCCGCAGTGACTTCGGGCCCGGATTGCCGCACGATGAATTGCCACGCCGATTCGCCTTTCGAACTCTTAACGCCGACCTCCCAGAGACCGGCTATCGCCGGAACGTCGGCCTCGGTGAGCGGCGAGGGCTCGAAGCGTTTCGCCCGGAAAGGATAAGGCAGTTTGGGACGCGTGTAGGTTCCCTGAAGGGTGCCGTCCTTGAGCGAGGCCTCGAGTTTGGCGGCGTAATAGTCGAACGCCAGCGTAAGCGTGCCATTTTCGAATCGCCCGCTGGTGGACGAGAGTTTCTCGTCGCCGTTGAAGAACGTGCCTGTGGCGATGGCGCCCTGGTTCGAAAGCTCCATGCGGAAAGGGATTTCGCGTCCGTTCACTTGCACGGTGGCGTCCCAAAGGCCGTTGAGAGATTGAGCTGGCGTAGCCGGGGCAATGGCCAGGAGGAGGGTAGTTAGCCTGATCGAGCGCATCGGTAACTCCTTTTATACATCCCAAAGTCTATGGGGATTGTACATTATAGTCGACCAGATGGCAACGTCACCCGAAATTTAGAATTTGACACGCCCCCACCCTATCCTGTAAAAATACAGTTAGGGCGAATAAAAAGCGAAAACTATGCGCGCGGCGGTCCTCAAAAAGCAATACGAAACCGTCCTGGGTGGCCACCTGGACTGGCAATCGCGGCCGGAGCCGGAACGGGTGCCGAGCGGGGTCCCGGAGGTCGATGCTGTTACCGGCGGTTTGCCGCGAGGGTGTTTGACGGAAATCTATGGGCCGGCTTCTTCGGGGCGCACCAGCCTGCTGCTCTCGATTCTGGCGGAGGCCACGGCGCGAGAAGAAGTTTGCGCGCTGGTGGATGCGGAAGATTCGTTCGACCCGGTATCCGCGGCCGAATCCGGAGTTGTGCTCGCGCGGCTGCTGTGGGTGCGGTGCGGCGGTGCCTGCCTCGATCGGGCCGAGCAGGCGCTCAAAGCGGTCGACCTTTTGATTCAGGGCGGCGGGTTCGGCGTGGTGGCGATGGACTTGGGCGATACGCCGCCGGCCAGCGCGCGGCGCATCTCGCTGACGTCGTGGTTCCGGCTGCGGCGCGCGGTGGAGCATACGCCGGCCGTGCTGGTGACGGTGGGACGGCAATCCTACGCCAGGACCTGCGCGTCGCTGATGCTGAAGTGCCGGCGGGAACGGGAAACCTGGTCTGGGACACGAGGTGTGTCGCGATTGCTGCGCGGCATCGGGGCGCGGGCCACTTCCGGAGATCGGAGCGAGGCATGTTCGCCTGTCTTCACGGCAACGGCAATCTGACGGCGCTGGCCGCGGAGTTTTCGCCGGTGGTGGAACAGACCGCGGCCGGCACCGTAACCTTGGACGCCTCGGGCCTGGTGCGTCTGTTCGGCTTTCCGCAGGACGTGGCGGCGGCGATGGCGCGCCGGGCGGCCGAGGTCGGGGTGAAGGCCAATATCGCGCTGGCCTCCAATCCCGATGCGGCCATCTGTGCGGCGCGCGGGTTCGCTGGCATCAGCATCATCCCCGATGGCGACGAAGGGAAGTATCTTGGCTCGCTGCCGCTGAAGCTGCTGGATCCTTCGGAAGATTTGCAGGAAACCTTGGAACGATGGGGCATCCGGCGGCTGCAGGACCTGGCCGCGCTGCCGCCGCTAGGCATCGCGGAGCGGCTGGGACCGGAAGGGCTGCGTCTGCGCGTACTGGCTCGCGGCGAGGCGGAGCGCAAGCTGACGCCGCTCGACCTGCCGGTCCATTTCGAAGACGAGATCGAACTGGAGTATCCGGTGGAATTGCTGGAGCCGCTGGCGTTTCTTCTGTCGCGGCTGGTGAACGGCCTGGCCACGCGCCTGGCCACCCGCGGGCTGGCCACCGACGAACTGCGCCTGCGCCTGAAACTGGAAACCGGGGCGGCGCATGAGCGCACGCTGCGGCTGCCGGTGCCCACGCTCGACACCAAGGCCTTTTTGAAATTGCTGCAATTGGACCTGGAAGCGCATCCGCCGCGGGAACCCATCGTGCACGTGTGGATGGGGATGAATCCGGTGAAGCCGCGGGCGGCGCAGAGTGGGCTGTTCGTGCTGTCGGCGCCGGAGCCGGTGAAACTCTCCCTGACGCTGGCGCGCATCCGGGCGATTGTAGGAGAAGGGCGTGTGGGGTGGCCGGAGTTGGTGGATACGCACCGGCCGGGGGCGTTCCGGATGGGGCAGCACCCTGCGCAGGCAAGAACACAGGCAGGAATGCCTGTGCCACGGCTTGCCTTCCGCATCTTCCGACCGCCGCGCCAGGCGCGAGTGGCGATTGCCGCGGGGCAGCCGAGCTTCGTGGACGCCGACGGCATTCGCGGCAAAGTGCTGGAATACGCCGGGCCGTGGCGCAGTTCGGGCGACTGGTGGACCACCGATCCCTGGTCGCGCGACGAGTGGGACATCGCCCTTTCCGACGGCGCGCTGTACCGCATCTATTGCGGACCGCGCGGCTGGTTCGTGGAAGGCAGTTATGACTGAGGAAGTATGACCTACGTCGAACTCCATGCCCGCTCCGGCTTCAGTTTCCTGGAAGGCGCCTGCGTCCCCGAAGAACTGGCCGGCGCCTGCGTGGAATTCGGCATGCCGGCCATGGCAATCATGGACCGCAACGGCGTCTACGGCGCGCCGCGGTTTCACATGGCGGCGAAGAAAGCCGGGGTGCGGGCGCACATCGGTTCGGAAATCACCTGCACCAACGGCGTCTGCTATCCGTTGCTGGTAGAAACACGCGAGGGCTACCAGAACCTGTGCCGCCTAGTGACCCGCATGAAGTTACGCGCGAAGAAGGGCGAAGGCGCGGCCACACTGGAGGAGTTGGCGGAGTTCGGCCGTGGGTTGGTCTGCCTCACGAGCTACCCCGACGAACAGCTGATCGAAATCTTCGGACGGCACAACGTCTTTGCCGAACTCGAGCGCCACTACCATCGCGACGAGGAAGCCCGCAATCAGGCGATTGCGGAGCGGGCGCGGCGGCTCGGCATCCCGCTGGTGGCCACCAATGGAGTGGCTTACGCCCGCCCGGAGCAGCGCGAACTGCTCGACGTCTTCACCTGCGTACGCAACCATGTGACGCTGGCCACCGCCGGCAAACTGCTGGAGCGCAACTCCGAGCGGCACGTCAAAAGGCCCGTGGAAATGGCGCGCCTGTTCGCCGACCTGCCTGAGGCTCTCGCCAACACGCTCGAAATTTCCGCGCGCCTCCAGTTCACGCTGGCCGACCTCGGCTACGAATTTCCGCGCTACCCGGTGCCGGAAGGCGAAACCATGATCGGCTTCCTGCGCAAACGCGTGGATGAGGGCGCGCGCCGCCGCTACCAGCCGTACCACGAACGCGCGCGGCAGCAGATCGAGCGCGAGTTGGCGCTCATCGAAAAACTGAAGCTGCCGGGATATTTCCTGATCGTCTGGGACATCGTGCGCTTCTGCAAGGAGCACGACATCCTGGCGCAGGGGCGCGGCTCGGCGGCCAACAGCGCGGTCTGCTACGCGCTGGAAATCACCGCCGTCGATCCGGTGGGCATGGACCTGCTGTTCGAGCGCTTTCTTTCCGAGGAGCGCGGCGAGTGGCCCGACATCGATATCGACCTGCCCAGTGGCGATAAGCGCGAGCAGGCCATCCAGTACGTTTACCAGCGTTTCGGAAAACTGGGCGCCGCCATGACGGCGAACGTGATCACTTATCGCGGGCGCTCGGCCGCGCGCGAAGTGGGCAAGGCGCTGGGCTTCGAGATCACCACGCTGGAGCGGCTCTCGGGGCTGGTGCGCACGTGGGAATGGAAAGATCCCAAAGACACCACCACCGTCCAGTTCCGTCAGGCCGGTCTCGACCTCAACCACCCCCGCGTACGCAAGTTTTTCGAACTCTACCGCATGGCGCAGGATCTGCCGCGCCACCTGGGCCAGCATTCGGGCGGCATGGTGATCTGCCAGGGGCAACTCGATTCCGTGGTGCCGCTGGAGCCCGCCACTATGCCCGGCCGCGTAGTGGTGCAGTGGGACAAGGAAGACTGCGCCGACATGGGGATCATCAAAGTAGACCTGCTGGGCTTGGGCATGATGGCCGTGCTGGAAGAAACCATCAAGCTGATTCCCGAAGTGTACGGCGAGCAGGTGGACCTGGCGCACCTGCCGCCGGACGACCCGACGGTGTTCGAGGCGCTGCAGAAGGCCGACACTATCGCCATGTTCCAAGTGGAAAGCCGCGCGCAGATGTCGTCGCTGCCGCGCATGAAGCCGGCGCGGTTTTACGACATCGTGGTGCAGGTGGCGCTCATCCGGCCGGGGCCGATCGTCGGCAAAATGGTGCACCCGTATCTGAACCGGAGGCAGGGCCGGGAGCGGCCGGATTGCCTGCATCCGTCGCTCGAGCCGGTGCTGCGGCGCACGCTGGGGGTCCCGCTGTTTCAGGAGCAGTTGCTTAGGATGGCGATGGTGGTGGCCGGCTTCACCGGCGGCGAGGCGGAGGAGTTGCGGCGCGCCATGGGTTTCAAGCGGTCCGAGAAACGCATGGCCGATATCGAAGTGCGCTTGCGCGCGGGCATGGAACTGAACGGGATTCAGGGCGCGGTGCAGGATGCCATTGTACACTCCATCACGGCGTTTGCGCTCTATGGGTTTCCGGAATCGCACGCCGCCAGTTTCGCGCTGATCGCGTATGCCAGCGCGTATCTGAAGTGCCACTACCTGGCCGCGTTCACCTGCGCCATGCTGAACAACCAGCCGATGGGTTTTTATGCGCCGGCGATTCTGATCAAGGATGCGCAGCGGCACGGCTTGCGGGTGCTGCCTGTAGATGTGACGTGCTCGAAGTGGGAGTGCACCGTAGTATCGCCACCCACCGGCCACTGGCCACCGGCCACCGGCCACGCGAGCGAAGCGAGCCTCCGTCTCGGACTGCGATATGCCCGCGGGCTGCGCGAGGAGACGGCCCGCGCCATCCTGCGCGCTCGCGCGGTGCAGCCCTTCAGCAGCATCGACGACCTGGCGGTGCGCGTCCCGGAACTGCGCAAGGACGAGATCAACCGGCTGGCGGAAATCGGCGCGCTGAATTCGCTGGACCGGATTCACCGCCGTGATGCTCTCTGGCAAACGCAGCGCGCGATTCTGCCGGTGGGCCCGCTGCTCGAGGAGTTGGAGGAGACCGGCGCGCCTTCGCCGCTCAGCCCAATGAATACGGAGGAGCGCCTGTGGGCCGATTACCGCGGCACGGGCCTCACCGTGGGCAAGCACCCGATGGCCTACCGCCGCGCCGAGATGCAGGCGCTGGGCGTTGTCCCCGCCATGCACCTGGCGCGCATTCCGAATGGCCGCCTGGTGCGCATCGCCGGCGCGGTGATCGTGCGGCAGCGCCCGGGCACGGCCAAGGGTTTCGTCTTCCTGAGCATGGAGGACGAAACCGGCATCATGAACGCGATCGTCACGCCGGATACGTTCGACCGCTACAAATTCGAAGTGCTGGGCGAGCGGTTCCTCATCATCGATGGCGCGCTGCAAAATCAGGACGGGGTGGTTTCGGTAAAGGCCGAGCACATCGAAGCGCTACGAGCGGGCGCGGCGGCGAGTTCACACAATTTTCACTGTAGCCGTGGGGCAGGCCACCAGTGGGGCGACCTCTCGCATCATCTTCGCGAGAAGTTGGCGCGCTGGACGGCTATCGGCAGGGACTACTGAGCCTGGTCCAGGTTCGTCGCCTGCTTGTCTTGCGACTCGCTGGGAGGCGCAGGATTTTCGGTGCGCGTCCCGGGGCTGCGCCAGGACGAGATCAACCGGCTGGCGGAAATCGGTGCGCTGAATTCGCTGGAGCGGATTCACCACCGCGTGCCTCTGGCGACGCAGCGCGCGCGCCGCGTCCCGTCCCGCACCCTGTGCGGAGGCTCAATGAAACAGTCCCGAATTCCTGCCGTACAGAGTGTGGACCGTGCGCACGACGGCGAGGGCGCTCAAATAGGCAACCAGCACGCCGATACCGACGCGCACGCCAGCCGCCAGGAGCATGTACTGCAGCGCACTTCCGACCAGGTAGTGCAGTGGACTCAGTGCCCATCTATGCAGTTGCACGCGCACCAGGTCTTTTATGCCGCGGGATCGGTTCGCGTAGGTGTGCAGGCTCGCGAACACGGCGAGGCTGATCGCTCCGTCGACCATCGCCGTCACCGTCACGATGGCCAGCCGTGTCGGCAGCCTTCCTTGAAGGGCCTGGATGATCAGCGCCGTTCCCGCCGTGGAAACAATGTCCGCCAGCACGATGTTGGCGTTAATGTTCCATAGGCGGTTGCTCTTGTAGCGATTCAGTGGCTGCATCCGAAGCCGGATCGATCTGCTCGGCATACAATGAGTGTACGGCAAGCACCGCGCACCAGGGTGCTCGCGAGGAGAGTGGGTGAATTTCGTCGGCTTGATCGCCACTCATGGCTACTGGATCGTATTGGCGGTGGCCTTCGTGGATCAGTTTGGAACCCCTGTCCCGGCGATTGCGATCTTGCTGGCCGCGGGCGCCGTGGCTGGGCAGGGCCAACTCAATCTGGCAGGCATCGTGGCCGCGGCCTGGCTAGGCACGGTGGTGGGCGACCTGGTCCTCTACCAATGTGGTCGATGGCGCGGGGGACCGCTAATGCGGCGCCTGTGCTCTTTCTCTCTGGCGCCCGACACCTGCGTCCGCAAGACGGAGGCCTCGTTCCAGCGCCTCGGCTGGAAGGCCCTGGTGATCGCGAAATTCGTTCCCGGGCTGGCGCTCTTTGCCGCGCCCGTGGCGGGGGCTCTCCGGATGCCGTTCCCGCCCTTTCTCGCCTTCGACAGCATAGGCTCCCTCCTCTACAACGTTGTCGTGATCACCCTCGGCTTTGCCCTCCACGATGAACTCGATCTTGTAGTAGGCTGGTTTCGCGCGCTCGGCAGCGCCGCAATTCCTGTCGTCGTTGGGGCGATCCTTGCCTACTGGTTGTGGCGCATCATCCAGAAGCGCCGCGTCATTCGATCGCTGCGTAGCAGACGCCTGACGCCGGAGGAGCTACGACTGCGGCTTGAGTCCGGTGATCCGGTGCGGATCGTCGACTTGCGGACCGCGATCGCCTACGAGGTGACCCGGCAGACCCTGCCGGGAGCGATTCGCTTGGACCCGGAGGAATTGGACGCGCGCCACACCGACATTCCCCGTGACTGCGATATTGTGCTCTACTGCACCTGCCCCAACGAGACCACCAGTGCGCGCGTGGCACTGGCCCTCAAGAAGCGGGGCATCGAGCGTGTGTTTCCGCTTGAGGGCGGCCTCGAGGCGTGGATATCGTGCGGTTATCCCGTTGAGGTCCTGCCGCCAGGTGCCGTCACGCACGCGGACGGGTGATCTGGAGCGAGGGGGGATGAGCTACACGACGCCCAACGTGATAAACCTTCAACCGACGATCAAAGAACAGAAGCCGAATGTGATTCAGGATTACACCGACGTACGGCTTGGACCGGATGGAGATGAGTATCTCAGCTACAACGGCGAACACATTGACAACGAAGATACTTCCAATCTGCTCTTGTATCGGCATCTCAAACCGCAGGTGCAGGTATAGGTGGTAGTATGAGTCAGAATCACAAAGCAATGAAGACGTTCAGCGAGTTTGTCACAGCACCCGAAAGCGGAGGTCTCTTTGAGATGGCGAACTTATCGCCGAAGCGCACCGGACTGCCTTTCGTGGTCTGGATTTCTCCTAAAGCTGGTGCTCCGCGCGATGTTCGTGTCAAGGTCTCGAAGGGTCCGAAGGTACATCCTTCGCAATTGATATCGGTAGCGATCAGGCCCGATGTTCACGTGGTCGGCGGCGGCAACTTCAGCACACACGATCTGGCTCTCCTCAAGAAGTGGATTGAAGTGAATCACGACGTAATCGTGAAGTATTGGGAAGGCGAGATTGAGTACACCGAAGATGCCATCGCTGCTTTGAAGCCGGTTCGATAGCTACTGTTACCTGATGTTGCCTGATGTTGGCTGATTGCGATCAGCGGGTACGAGTCCTAAGGGTGCGGAGCCGTTTAACGGATTAGGCAAGTATATTATTGCCTTAACTTAATTAGCGCACATCCAACTCGACGGCGGTCACCGAACCGGCCGGGAACCGCCACTTCGGCCCGGTTCCTGCCGGCGCCGCGAGCGCGCTCTCACGCGGCTTGAAAACGTCGGTCTGATCCTGGCTGACGTACTGCCGCAGGTCGTCCGGCGCGATTTCGAAGGCGCGTCCGCCGGTCACCGCCATGCCGTTCACCGCGAGAGCCGCCTCCACGCTCTTTCGGTACTCCAGGTTGGCGACGTGGAGATACACCTTGTCCGCGGTACGGCTGGCCGCAATATCCAGACCGGAGGGCGTCGCCTCCACGTCCACTCCTTGCTTTCCGTTGTACTTCTTGAACAGCCGCGCGATCGAGCCAACCGGCATCAGGTAACTGACTCCGCGCGGGGTCTGCAGCATGACAGCGTTATTGGTCCACCGGTTGCCCTGGAAGTCCGCCGCTGTCGCAATCTTCACGCGGGCTCCGTGCCGCTGGTAGATGTTGAGGGAACGGGCGTGATACACCGCCGACAGCCACTCGTAGAGAATCGGGTTGGCGTTGTGCGGGCTTAAGCTGAGGTGCCCCTCGGTCACGGCGATGCCGGCCGTCGAACCCTGCGCGGCAATCGCGCCCTCCAGCTCCGACACGCGGGTCTCGACCACGTTGGACAGCTCCAGCAGTTCCTCCCAGGCGCGCTCCGGGTCCTTCTGATAGCGCAGCCCCTTCAAGACCGTATCCGGACGCTTCGGGCTCTGTCCCATCAGGTGGATCGCCACCAGATCCAGGTATTCTCCGGCCCGCTTCAATAACTCGCCGGCCCATAAGTCTCTGGATCCACGCCCGCGGTCACCCCATCCGATCAGCCTGATGGAGCGGTCCCGCTCTTTCATGGCCTTGGCGAATTCGATGGTGGCGGCGATGGATTCGTCGCGAGTAAACGTTTGGGCACCGTAGGAGGTCTCATTGCCGAGTTGCCACAGCTTCAGGTTGTACGGCTCTGCAGCGCCGTTCTGTTTGCGCTCCTTGCTGTCGGGATCGTTGGCATACGATACCCAATCGGCGGCCTCGCGGGCGTCGCCGGTGCGGTTCCCCTCGGGCATGGTGCGGAAGCGTTTTTCCCCGTCGCTCATGAAGTTGACACAGTAGAATGGCTCCGCTCCCACGCGGCGGCAGAAATCGACGAACTCGTGCGTGCCCACGCGGTTCGTCTCCTTCCCGCCCCAAAAGTAATTGCGCATGGCTGGCCGTTTGCCCACGGGGCCCACGCCTTCGCGCCATTTATAGTGGCGGCTGAAGAGACCGCCGAAGCGCATCGCTCCTGGCGCCAGGTCCTTCACGGTATCGACGAAGTCCTTGCGCCAGTCGTCGCGGTCGTAGTCCCACGCGGCTTCCACCGAAGAGTCGGTAACGCCCAGCGGCTCCATAAACTGCATATACAGCCACGGCGAAATGTCGAATTGGGGGTGGGGGTCCACCACGATGGTATTTGCATCTGCGGCACGGAGAGCAGTCTGCGCCGCGGCGGCTAGACCCGCCTGCTTGAGAAACTCTCTGCGGGGAGTCATAGGCTAGAAATGAATCCTCCCTTGGATCAGCAGGTACCGGTTGGTGCTCGAGGTGTTATTCGTGACCTTGCCGAAGTTGGTGGAAGTCGGATCCTGGTTCGGCACATCGAGCTGCGATTCGTTCAAAGCATTCAGCGCATCCATGCGCAATTGGAAGGTAAGGCCCTCCCTGATTTTGAAAGTCCGCTGAACGTTGGCGTCCAACCGGTTCAAGCCGTCTGCCCGGCAGGAACCCACGCGCGTCGGAAACACGCGCGCCTGGAAGGATGCGGGCTGCTGCGACGGGTCAGTTACGAAACCGGCGGTATTAAACCAGTGGTCGGGGGTCTGCGTCCAGCCGGAGCAGATCTTGTTTGGGTCGCCATTGTAGAAGATGTTGCCCCAGTTTAGCAGGGGCCCCGGCTGGTTCTCATAAGCTCCCGCCACCTGCCAGCCACCGAACAGCGCGCTCCATATACCGGTGCGGGCCAGCCACTTGGTCCGCCCGAAAGGCAGCTCCCAAATACCGGTCACGGTGAAGCGCCAGGGTGTGCCGTTGTTGCTCAGTTCCCAACTGGGCGTGGCGTCAAACTCGCGATTGTAGAAATCGCGATCGCGCTCGTCGAGCCCGGTAAAATTGGCGTTGATGGTGAACCCTTGCGCCAGCCGCCGGGTGAAGACCACCTCCACCGACTCACCCTTAGTCTCGCCATATCCCCCGGTTTCGCTCAAGCCGTTCATTTGAGAGAACGGCCTCAGGAGTTGGTTCTTGCGAATCGTGGGACTGGTGAAGAAGGAGCGCGACGCCAGCGAACTGTATAGAACGGGATTCGATGTCTGGAGCGGCGCGAAGTTCGTAATGTAGAACGGGTTGGTCACGTTCTGATTGAGGTTCGTGGCGGTCGCGTTGTCGCGGGTGTTTCCGTAGGCCCAGTATTGCGCCGGCAGCGCATCCAGTTTCCTGGTCAGCCGCACGTGGTTGGCGTACATCCCCGCATAGGCCACGGAAATGACCGCCTTATCGCCCAACTGGCGCTGCACTTCGAGCCGCCAACGCTGCTCCCGGGCACGCTGGAAATTGGGGTCCAGGAAGGTCCACCCGTTGCCGTCCTTGGCCAGCAACCCGAGTGCGGATCCCACCGGCGGGTCGAACCGCGTCCCGTCGGCACGCACCGGAAACGGATTGGTCAACGGCGAGACACCGTTGCGCGGATCGCCGGACACCCACGTTTGTCCGAAATCGTTCGAGGCGGAAACAGTGGTCGTCAGGCTGAAGCCGCTCTGATCGGGAGACTGGTTTTGCGCGTTGAGCGTATCGAAGTAAATCCCGTAGCCGCCGCGCAGTGTCAACTTGGGCGTGATCTCATAGGCAAATCCCACGCGCGGCAGTAACATGAACTGTCCGGCTGGGAAGCGGCTGCCAACCGCTCCCGTGCCGGCGTATAGAGATCCGCCGATCGCAGAAAACGCGGACGCCGCCAGTTCGGGCACCGGAGCTTTTGCATACGCGGCCTGCGCCAGAGCCGTGATGGCCAGCGATGCCGTGGGATCGAATCCACCGATCAGACGGTCGTATCGTTCCCGCGGCCCGAACTCGTATTCCATTCTCAGCCCGAAATTCACCGACAACCGGGAAGACGCGCGCCAGTTGTCCTGCGCATACCAACCCACATACGGGTTGGAGTACGCATAGGTGGCGTTGGTGGCTTCACTCGACGTCACCGGCAATCCCATCATGAAGGCCGCCCAGCTATGGCCCAGGCTTCCGGCCGTCAGGCAGTCGTCCTGCTGGCACGTAAACGCGTTAGTGAAATTGAACGAGCCCGAGGTCACTCCCGGGTCGCCGCCGGCGCGCCGGTGGTCGCGGACGTCAATTCCCGCGCGCAGCGTGTGCGCGCCGCGCACGTGCGAAACATTCGACTTGACGGAGAAAATCTCGTAATGCGTCCATGCCGGGACCGATTGGCCCAGCGTGTCGTAACCTGCGAACGACATGATCGGCAGGGCATGAGATACTCCGGCCTTCGCGTCCATATAGGAGGGCAGCCCGACCGAGCTCGGGGTAAACGCGAGGGCGACCGGCGTCAGTATGTTGCCTTCCAGATTGTTGTTGCCGCCGGCCCCTACGTCGATCACGGTGCTGCCGTTGGGCGTGTACACCCAGTTTGCCGTGGCGCCCAGATTGTTGCGATTCACCCCGTTGGTCATCAGCCCACGATCGGTCTGGTAAGTCCAGTCCTGCCGGTCCTCGCGATATTTCAACCACGACCAGCGGCCGAAGAAGCGATGCTTTTCGGAAAGCTGGTAGTCGAAGCGGTTTGCGATCGCTCCGTAGCTCCAGTTGTAGGGCTCGCCGGGATCGAGGTAATTGTTGAGCGGTTCCAGGTTGCTGCTGGCAGGGAGATTGTTCGGAACCGGCTCGAACTTGGTGTACGTCGGGTAGGCCGGGTTGACGATTCGGTTCGCGGGAATGATATTTCCCGGAATGGGGTCGCGCACATAGTGGCCGGGCCTGCTCGGGTCGGGCCGCACCGTGAGGGGATCGTACAGTTGGTATTTCGCGGCGTTGACGGCAAGCAGGTCGGAGAAGTTGCCCTGCCTCTCCGGCGCGGTGGGAACCGTGTGATTGAACGTATTCTCGGTAGGCTTGCGATCGATAAAACCGTCGAAGCTGAAAAAGAAGAACAGCTTGTTCTTGCCGTTGACCACTTTGGGAATGAACACCGGTCCCCCGATGGTTCCGGCGTAGGTGTTGCAGTGCCCGGCGGGATTCGAGGGAGTGCTCCGAAGCTGGTCGGCGAGCGACTGGTTGCCCGCGGCGACCGCGGCATCGATGGAACGATAGTAGGCCTGCTTCACGAAAAACCGGGTGCCGTTCCAGCGGTTATTCCAGTACTGCTCCGTCAGATCGCCGTGATAACTGTTGGTTCCGGACTTGGTCATGATGGAGATCGCCTGCCCACTCGAGTGGCCTGCGCCGGCATCGAAGTTTTCCGTCGCAACCCTGTACGACGCAATCGTAGTCGAGTACGGCAGGTAGGCGGCGCTGTAGCCGTTGCCCATATCGGGCACACCGTCAATGGACCAGTCGTTTCCACCAACGGCTCCGACATTGTGCGCCTCCGCGGTGCCGCCGAGCGCGTTCACGCCGTTATACCGGCGATTATTGCTCGCCTCGATGCCTGGAGCCAGCTTGATGAGCATGAGTGGGCTGTTGTTGAATGCCGGCAAATCGAGCACTTCGCGAGTGTCCATGACCCTGCCGGCGCTGGCAACGCTGCTGGTGTCCACCAGGGGGGCCTCCTCCGTCACCGAAACGCTGTCGGCAACCTCGCCCAACTGCAGACTGAGATTGATCTCGACTCTGGCACTGATGGGGAGAACAATTCCGGAGCGGATCAGCTTACGGAAGCCGGGCCTCTCCACGGTCACACGGTAATTTCCGGCAATCAGCAGGTTGGCTTCGTAGTAGCCGGTTTCGTTGGTTGCCAGCGTCATGGCGGTGTTGGTGTCGGCATTGGCGACCACCACGGTGGCGCCCGCTACCGAAGCCCCCTGAGGATCCAACACCTTGCCGAAGATGGCGCCGCGGGTCTCCTGACCGGAGAGGCTAACAGCCAGTATCAGGGCCGTGGTCACGGCCAAAATCACTCGTTGTCGCATTGCTTCGCCTTTCTCTCGCCCGCCCGCGCTGAAAATGGCGCGCCGGGCGAACTCCACGAACTGTGGATTGCGAGCGCCGGAACTGGCCGAGGCCCGCGTCACCCTGCCTGTCCGCCCCATCGAACCTTCGGGCGGTGATTAAAACGCACTGAACCGGGTCTGGTTGAAAGCACTGAGCCGCAGCCCTGACAATATCACGACTCAATCCGCCGGGCATGTGGAGCGAGTGCAAATCCCAGGTACAATCCGGGTATGCAGAACCGGATCGTTCTGGCGGTTATTACCATCCTGGCCTGCGCAGCCGGCGTTCAGGCTCGCGTCAGTCGAATCGTCATCGAGCGTCGCGAGTCACCCGCCTTTGACGGGCGGGCATTCGGCAAAGCCGGCCAGTACGAAAAGCTGAGCGGCCATTTCTACGGAGAAATCGACCCCAGAGACCCTCACAACAGCATCATCACGGATATCCAATTTGCCCCCCGCAACACCCGCGGCATGGTGGAGTATTCCGCGACGTTTTCCCTGGCGAAGCCCATCGACATGTCTCAGGCCAACGGTGTTCTCTTCTACACCGTGTCCAACCGCGGCCGGGGCGCTCCCACCGGTTCCGATGACGGGCGCGTCAATCTTCTGAGCGGGTGGCAGGGCGACCTTCCCCAGCGCCCCGATGCGCAGACCATCGTGGTGCCGATTGCGCGGAAGTCCGACGGCTCACCGTTGACCGGCCCGGTTCTCGAGCGGCTGATCGATATCCCTGCGAACACCACCACCATCGACCTCGGCGCCGCGCCCTACGTGGGGCTCACCTACCAACGCCCGCTCACGCTCGACACTACCAAGGCCAGCCTGATGCGGCGATCGAACCCTGACGCGCCGGCCAAGCCAGTTGCCAGCACGGATTGGGCATTCGCCGATTGCGCCAAAACGCCGTTTCCAGGCGCGCCCGATCCGGCCAAGATCTGCGCCAAGGCTGGGTTCGATCCGTCCTCCGAATACGTCCTGGTGTTTACCGCCAAGGACCCGTTGGTGCTTGGCATTGGCTATGCGGCGACGCGCGACCTGAATTCGTTTTTGCGATACGCCGCCCAGGATGACACCGGCGCGCCGAATCCTCTCGCCAGGCAGATCCGGTGGACGATCAGCGAGGGCAGTTCGCAATCCGGCAATTTCATCCGCAGTTTCCTCCATCTGGGATTTAATCAGGACGAGGGCGGGCGCATCGTCTGGGATGGCGCTAATCCCCATATCGCCGCGCGCCAGTTGGTCCTTAACTTACGCTTTGCCGTAGCGGGCGGCTACGCGGGGCCGCTTCAGCCGGGAAGTGAAGGTGTCCTGTGGTGGAGCGACTATGCGGACGGTGTGCGCCGCCGCCCCAAGGCCGGACTTTTGGACCGCTGCGGTGCCACCCACAGTTGCCCCAAGATTATCGAGACCTTCGGCGCACTGGAGTTTTGGTTCTTGCGGGAGTCTCCGGGGCTGGTGGGCACGGACGCCAAATCCGACATTCCGCTGCCTCCCAACGTGCGCCGTTATTTCTTCCCGGGGACCACCCACGGCGGCGGCCGCGGCGGATTCAGCGCTGCCGCCCCACCGCCGCCCAATGGCTGCGCGCTTCCCGCCAACCCCAACCCCGAAAGCTACACCATGCGCGCCCTGACGGTGGCGCTGATCGATTGGGTGACCAAGGGAACGGAGCCGCCGCCCAGCCGCTATCCACGCCTCGATCAGGGCCAACTGGCCGCCGCCACCAAGACCGCCATCGGCTTTCCGAACATTCCGGGCGTGCCTTCGCCTGACGGCCTGGTAAACTCCGTTTTCGACTTCGATTTTGGCCCGGACTTCAACTACAACGACGAATCGGGCGTGATTAGCAAGCAGCCGCCGAGGGTGAAGCAAGTGATCCCGACCCTGGTGCCGAAGTCGGACGCGGATGGGAATGACGTGGCCGGCGTGCCTTCCGTGCTGGGGCAAGTCCCGCTGGGCACATACCTCGGCTGGAACGTCATCGCTTCCGGTTTCGATAAAGGCAAGATCTGCGTCCTGAACGGGGCCTTCATTCCGTTCGCCCGGACCAAAGTCGAGCGAACTGCCTCGGGCGATCCGCGACTCTCCCTGGAGGAGCGCTATGGCAGCCACCGGGCGTATGTGGAG